>ENA-ORTN01001024-ORTN01001024.1-human-gut-metagenome-genome-assembly--contig:-NODE-1024-length-29229-cov-12.376225_pt1 | contig 29229 bp, 21 predicted proteins | sample MGYA00242070_ERZ509189 | MGnify/ENA primary metagenome ERZ509189 (study PRJEB26280, sample SAMEA2338821) | human gut metagenome | biome: human gut; feature: human-associated habitat; material: faeces...
CTTTTAAGTTTGTGGGATAAGTTTGTGCAAAATTCGATATTTGCTCATTTATAGTTAATAATTTCCATACTTTCCTTTGAATATTTCTCTTTTTCTTTCATCAGTTCATATTCTAGCTTTGTTTGATTATCCTTGCTCATTTGCTGTACTATAAAGTACATAATCAGGCACATCAGCCAGATACAGCATACGCACAGCAAAATCCATTTCTGTTCCTGCATCTGCACACTTGGCAGATCTCTTACTACCAAAATCATAGTATCTCCCGCAATAATTGAGAAAACAAGGTTGCATCCCATGACAATCCATTGCCAGCTTATCAGATTCTCTCGTTCAAACAAAAGACTATTTAGTAATTTACCAACAAAAAAATAAGAAATTTTTGATAATAGCACGAGCGCAATTCTTACTGTATCCTGATCTTGAATAAACGATGCAACACTTTCTTGAAGGATAAAACTGCCGCCGAAAAGGATCGCTGTGTTTACCATCATCAATACTGCTCTCGCAACTACCGCTGCAGTAACCTTTCTCAGAACACTTCCCCGTGTACCCACCATCAAATAGACAAAAAGCCAAATCAATGTGATCCACATTTCCCACCTGTCATATAACGCAGGATACTTTTCCAACGCAGGAAAGATTAGCCCAAATAGCACTGCAATTCCCCACAAAACTTTACCTTTTTTCCCTCTGGGTTTCTGCTGCATAAAATCCATGCAGAATTCCAACAAAAGTATGTTTTCCCAAACAGAAATTGCAAGTTCAAAGACCTTCCAAAATGCTGCACTCATTCCATCACCACTCCCATAATTTTCATTCGAACCTGATTCAGATAATTTCTGCTGACAGGAATGCTTTTCCCGTTCAATAGCAGAAGTTCTTTTTCGCGCAACCGATATACATAGTTCATGTTAACCAAATATCCTTTATGGGTCCTTACAAATTTATGCGCTTCTAGTTTTTTCTCCGCTTCTGACATTTTCATCCTTACGCGAATCGCCTCATCCCTCGTATCTTTTTCCCGATAAAAAAGCAGATAGTTCTTCTCGCTCTCCACAAACCAGATATCACGCAATGCAAGTTTTACACTCTGACGCCCTGTCTGCAGTTCTATTTGGGGAACTTTCTTTCCTGCCTTTTTCTGCAGTTCCAGCAACTGCGGCTCCAGTTCCTCATCCAGATGTGCCTTGCGGATAAAAAAGAATGGATGATACACCAATGACTGAAACACCAGATCATCCTTATTCGATACAAACACAATGCAACATTCCCTGTTCCACTTTTTCAGATACGATGCAGCCTCAAATCCATTCACTTCCGGCATATCAATATCAATAAAAAAAACAGAAATCTCATCAAGATTTTTGATTCCTTCCAGCATCTCCTTCGCAGATACGTAGCACTCCATTTCCACTGCAATCTTATATTTCTGACATAAACCTCGAATTCTGATTTCCAGTTTATTTAAAAACACTTTATCATCATCGCATAAAATTAAATTCATTATTTTCCCCCGTGCTTCTTATCGAAGATTCTACTTCTCAACAGCATACCAAATTTTTTCTTTTCTCTCAAGTAACCTGGGATAACATGCATGATCTGGGACAAACATCAGATCATTCTGCTCTGAGAGCTTTTTTGCCTGACGGGAAAATGTAACGAGATTTTCCCTCGAGAAAAAAAACAACACCTGAACCGTTTTGCCAACTCAGGTGTTGTTACAATAAATTTATATCGCCCGCAAAGGCTGTTACGCCACCACATCCTCAAACTGCGAATTGTAAAGATTTGCATAGAACCCGTTTGCCGCGAGCAGTTCTTCGTGATTTCCCTGCTCGATGATATCTCCGTCTTTCATGACGAGAATCAGATCCGCATCACGAATCGTGGACAGCCGGTGGGCGATGACGAAGCTTGTTCTGCCCTTCATCAGGTTATCCATGGCCTTCTGGATCTCGATTTCGGTTCTGGTGTCGACGGATGAGGTTGCCTCGTCGAGGATCAGAATCTTGTTGTCAGCAAGGATTGCGCGTGCAATCGTCAGCAGCTGTTTCTGTCCCTGCGACACATTGCTGGCATCTTCATTCAGTTCCATCTGATAGCCGCCCGGCAGGGTCTGGATGAAGTGGTGGGCCCTTGCGGCTTTTGCTGCTGCGATGACTTCTTCATCTGTCGCATCGAGCCGGCCGTAGCGGATGTTTTCCATGATGGTTCCCTTGAACAGCCACGTATCCTGCAGGACCATACCGAAGGCATCGCGCAGCTCTCTGCGGTTGAAGTCTTTGATGTTGTGGTCGTTCAGCAGAATGGCTCCGCTGTTGACATCGTAGAAGCGCATCAGCAGTTTGACCATCGTCGTCTTTCCGGCTCCGGTCGGGCCGACGATCGCGGTTTTCTGGCCCGGTTTTACTTTGGCGCTGAAATCGTTGATGATGATCTGCTCCGGGTTGTAGCCGAAATGTACGTGGTCGAAGGTGACTTCTCCTGTCACAGTCTCGATTGCTGCCGGATTCTCGACAATCTGGTCTTCCTCTTCCTCGTTCAGGAATTCAAAGACACGCTCGGATGCCGCCGACATCGACTGTACCATGTTGATAACCTGCGCAATCTGCTGAATCGGCTGGGTAAAGTTTTTCACATACTGGATAAATGCCTGGATATCACCGATCGTGATCACGTTTTTGATCGCCAGAAGTCCGCCGGTCAATGCCACGCAGGCGTAGCCTAAATTTCCGACAAACATCATAATCGGCTGCATCATACCGGATAAAAACTGGGATTTCCATGCGGAATCGTAAAGAATATTGTTGGTTTTTTCAAACTCTTCGATCGTATCCTTCTCGCGGTTAAATGCCTTGATGACGAGATGGCCGCCGTAAACCTCCTCAACCTGACCGTTGATGTGGCCTAAATATTCCTGCTGGGCACGGAAGAATTTCTGTGATTTCTTTGTCACGAGTCCGATGAGTCCCATTGAAATCGGCAGGATCACAAGCGCGATCAGCGTCATCAATGGGGAGATACTCAGCATCATGATCAGAACACCGATGAGCGTTGCCAACGAGGTGATGATCGTCGTGATACTCTGGTTCAGTCCCTGGCCAAGCGTATCGACATCATTTGTGATGCGTGAGAGCACTTCACCGTACGTGCGGCTCTCAAAATATTTCATCGGCATACGGTTGATCTTCTCCGAAATCTCTTTTCGAAGCTGATAGCACACCTTCTGCGTCACGCCCGTCATGATCCATCCCTGGATGAAGCTGAACAGGGCGCTCATCAGATACAGGCCAAGTACAAACAGCAGAATCGTTCCGATTCTTGCAAAATCAATGCTTCCTGTGCCCCGGATCTTTTCCATCAGTCCCTCGGACAGTGCGGTCGTAGCTTTTCCGAGAATCTTTGGTCCGGCAACATTGAACACCGTTGAGCATGCGGCACAGATCATAACAATAAAAATCGCAATTTTATATTTTCCGATGTACTGAGCGAGCTGTTTGATCGATTTTTTCAGATCTTTCGGCTTCTCGCCCGGCTGCATGCCGCGGCCCATCCGTCCCATCGGTCCTCTTTTGCGCGGCTGCTGGTTCATTTTATTACTCATGGTCAGCCACCTCACTTTCCTTCAGTCCAAGCTCTTTCTCTGACAGCTGGGATTTCGCAATCTCCTGGTAAACCTCGCAGCTTCTCAGCAGTTCCTCATGCGTACCTTTTCCGACTACCTTTCCGTCATCGAGCACCAGAATCTGCTCCGCATGGAGAATCGTGCTGATCCGCTGTGCCACGATGATCACGGTGCTGTCTTTGACATTCTCCGCCAGTGCTTTTCGAAGCGCCGCATCCGTTTTCAGGTCAAGTGCAGAAAAACTGTCGTCGAAAATAAAGATTTTCGGGTCTTTTGCAATCGCACGCGCAATCGCCAGACGCTGTTTCTGTCCGCCGGATACGTTCGTTCCGCCCTGTGCAATCGCGGTTTCGTATTTGTCATCTTTTGCCTCGATAAACTCGGTTGCCTGCGCAATTGCGGCTGCCTTTTCGATCTCCGCATCCGTCGCATCGTCTTTTCCGAAGCGCAGGTTGGATGCGATCGTTCCCGAGAACAGCACACCTTTCTGCGGCACGAAACCGATCTCATCGCGCAGATCCTTCATCGTAATGTTTCGAATATCTTTTCCGTCGAGCGTAATCTTTCCGCCCGTCACATCATAGAGACGTGGGATCAGGTTGACCAGCGTCGATTTACCGCAGCCGGTGCTTCCGATGATCGCCGTCGTCTTGCCAGGCTCGGCAACAAAGTCGATGTCATGCAGCACATCCTCCTCGGCGCCCGGATAACGGAAGTTGACGTGATCGAAGCGGACAACTCCGTTATGAACCTCCAGCTGCTCCGGATTTTTGACATCCTGAATGGAGGATTCTGTCTGAATGACTTCATCGATACGGCCGGCGGCAACAGCGGCACGCGGCAGCATGATTGACATCATTGTCAGCATCAGGAAAGACATGACGATCATCATGGCGTAGGTAATAAATGCAGTCATTGCACCGACCTGCATCGTGCCGGCATCGATTTTATGTGCACCGAACCATACGATTCCGACGGTCAGCACGTTCATAATCATCATCATACCAGGCATCATAAAGGTCATGACGCGGTTGGTGAACAGGGTTGTTTTGGTCAGTTCCTTATTCGCACCGTCGAAGCGCTCTTCCTCTTTGTCCTCTCTTCCGAACGCACGGATGACAGAGAGTCCGGTCAGGATTTCACGCGATACGAGGTTGATGTTGTCGACCAGTTTCTGCATCAGCTTGAATTTCGGCATCGCAAGGGAGACAAGCAGCATCACGTATCCGAGAATGACGATGATCGCAAGAACAATGATCCATTCCATACCGGCTCCCGTTTTCATGACTTTCAGCACACCGCCGATGCCAAGGATCGGAGCGTAGGCAACCATTCGCAGCACCATGACGGAGACCATCTGGATCTGCTGGATATCGTTCGTGCTTCGGGTAATCAGCGATGCGGTGGAGAACTGATCCATCTCCGCATTGGAGAATCCGACAACCCGTTTGAATACTTTTTCGCGCAGATCGCGGCCGATTCCGGCGCCGACGCGGGAGGCAAACAGTCCGACGAGAACAGTTACCACACCCATCAGGAGTGCCATGCCGACCATCTTGAGGCCTGCGGTCAGAAGGTACGTTTTCTGAATCTGGTCTACATCGAGGCCCACCGCTTTGTCTGCGGAAACTGCATACGCAATGCCCATCGATTTTACCAGGGAGCTTCCCATCGTATCAAGCGTTTTTTCCATGCTGTCGCGCATCGAGAGCACGGTGTCTTTATCCATCTGTCCGCTCTCGAGCATCGCTGCAAAGATTGGACGGACATCCACACAGGTGACTTCGACTTTGTTTCCATCGTCATCCTCTTTTTCCTGCTGGAAGCTCTTCAGCTCCACATGCATCATCTCGCCGATCTGCTCAATCGTCATGTTTTCAAACACCGACGCATCCTGACCGGTCTGCTGTGCCATGAGTTGTTTAAAGGTATCCTCCTCCATCGCACCCATCTGGTAATTCATCAGCAGTGCAACGGTCAGTGTATCGTCTGTTTCATCAAGTTCTTTTTCAGAAGCTTTGTTCCGTTCATAATAGCCGTCCTTTTTCGTATAGAGGCTTTCCCATAAATCCACCTCATCATCCGTCATGATAAACTCGGCCGTCTGAAATTCTTCCTCGGTGATCCGTTTCGGCGTAACGTGCTCGACGCCGCTGTTCTGAATGCCCACATCGATGATGTCGGATGTATACGACGGGAGCGACAGGTCGCACCACGCCTGGACAAACAAAAGCATAAGAATCACAAGAATCGATTTCCAGTACGGGAGCATATTCTTGAAAATCTTACTCATTTTTCCCCTTTCTGTCTTTTTTTGTGTACCAGCTTGCCGGCACACTAATTCTGTCGTTTTCGGGTGTCAATTTCTTTTTCTGCGATCTCATAGATACGATCCAGATAATCAACCAGCTGATCTATATCCTCTTCCTTTAACTGTGACATCACAGAGCAGCCAAAATCCTGCATTCTGTCCCGTACCTCTTCCCCCTTTTTCCAGCCCTTCTCTGTCAGACTGATATACGTATTTCTGCGGTCTTTTTTGTCAACGCTCCGCTCTACATATCCTTTTTCCTCCAGTCCGCGCAGTGTGCGCGACACAGCCGGCGGAAGTGTTTTGGTCTTCGCCGCCAGCTCTGAGCTTGTAATTTTTCCGTTTTCTCCCATTTGCAAAATCGCACCCATAACGGAAAATTCGGAACTGCTGAGTCCCGGTATCAGGTCTGATACGTTCAGTTTTTTAAACTGGTGCACCGCACGAAACAGTTTTTCAAATGCATCCTTCATGTTTCCCCCTCCTTTTGCTGCAAATGCTTAACAGCGTTATTTATTTACGCGCGTTAAATAATAACACCGACAAATTTCCATGTCAAGAAATTTGCCGGTGTTTATGTTTTTTTTAGAATTTACGCTACCGCATTTTCGTTAATCTGATTGATTACTTTCCGAATGCCCATCCAGACTGCCAGATCTGTAAAGACTTCCGCAACACTTCCCCGATCTGTAAACGGAGCTTCCTGAAGCACGGAAAGGTCTTTCATCATTCCATTATGAACAATATATTCGATAATCTGATTCACAAAATAAATTTGTCTGCTGTCAAGATCGGCATTCGTCAGATACTCTGAAAACGCTTCTTTGGCTGCATTCATATCGAGTCCGACAATTTCCCGGACAAATTCTCCCAAAGGTTTCGTTCCAAATTCCTGCTCGTAATCCTGCTTCGTACCAATCTCATTCCAGAGAATTTTTTCCAGGCTGGCAACATCCATTTCTGTCAGCGGCTGATTTGTTCTCAGTTTCGCAATTGCAATCGTGTCCTGATGCTGCCGGATATAATACTCCGCTTTTGCTTTATAATTTTTCAGCTCATCATTTTCCAGTTCAGACTCGCGCCAGTCGATGGATAATAAGTCATCATCAAAATTGGTATTATAAAGCAATTTCGTTTTTAGAATATATTTCATCAAATCCCGTAATCTTTCCCGGATTTCTTCGAATTCATTGATTCCCGCATTCGCAATATAATCTGTATGCAGAATTTGCCCAATCAGATCTGACTGTGCCTGAATTTCCGGAACATTCGCAACGTTTGCAATACCAGCTACTCTTTTCATAAGATCACTGCGGGCCCGTGTATATTTTTTTCCAATCAAATATGCCAGTTCAATTCCATACATCAATGCATCAAAACGAACTGCACTTGCCTCATCTTTATCCGGAAGAATTAACGGTGCCACTTCTTCACGCACAAGCAACGTATCTTTATAGGTAAGAGCATTATAGTTTTTTTCATCCGAGTACAAATCTACATATTTCAGATGCTGCCTTACCGCAAAATTATCTCTCGGCAGCTCCCGCACCTTTTCTGTCATCTGTTTTACCAGCGCATCACGGTACGCAATCAGTCTGTCCACCTGATAGGAAATATCCTGCAGTTTGTAGGCAATATCAAATTTCAAATTAAATATTGCTCCCTGCAAAGCAATCATATTTGCAGTTGCTTTCCCTTTATTCATTCGGAAAAACTCAAAGTTTCCACAAAAGTCAAAAATATAAAACTTCTGCTTATCCTCGCCATCCAGCAAGCCCGGGCAGAGTCGTGTTCCACGTCCAATCATCTGCCAGAATTTCGCCTTACTCATCACCTTTTTGAAAAACACCAGGTTCAGCACCTCCGGCACATCAATACCGGTATCCAGCATATCCACAGAGATTGCAATTTGAGGCATTTTTTTCGCATCTGAAAATTCATCAATTGCACTTTGCGCATACTCAATTTTATTATCGATCACTTTTGCATAGTCATCTGGATACTGCGGATATTCCTTTCGAAAAACTCTGAGTATTTCTTCTGCATGCTTGTGCTTTTTCGCGAAAATAATTGTTTTTCCAAGCTTCTGCCCATAATCAATCTTGATGCCATTCGTCATCAGAATATGCAATACCTGTTTTATGGTATCTTCATTAAAAATCCAGGTATTTAACGCGGATGAACTGATTGATTCCGGCAGATTTCCGTTCTCGTCTTCGAATGTTGCCTCATACGTTTCTTTGTCTTCCTCCGACAATTCATCATACACAATTCCCTGTTCGATGAATTTCAATCGCGATTCCACCGAAACATAATCTACAAGATAACCGTCTTTTACCGCCTGCGCCAGATCATATCCATACGTCGGAACGCCGTTTTCCAGTTCAAAGACTTCATACGTATTTTTATCAATTTCATCTTTGGGCGTTGCAGTGAGTCCTACCAGCGGCGCATCGAAATAATTAAAAATATCCCGATACTTATTGTAAATTGATCGATGCGCCTCATCACAGATCACCAGATCAAAATGGCCGCAGGTAAACAGTTTTCCCTCGCTGTCATGAACTGTATCAATACAATTGATCATTGTCTGGTACGTAGAGAAAACACAGTGCGCATTGTAGTTATCCTTTTCTTCAACCAAATTGGTACAGGACAGATTCGGCAGCAGGTTCACAAAACTTCGTTTTGCCTGCATAACAAGTGAATTTCGGTCTGCCAGGAAAAGAACATTTTTTACCCAGCCTGCCTTTAATAATACATCGCACAGTGCAATCACCGTTCGCGTCTTGCCAGAACCGGTCGCCATGACAAGCAGTGCTTTCCTGCGGTTCTTTTCATCAAAGCTGCGGCACACTGCTTTTATGGCAGCTTCCTGGTAATAGCGTCCCGCAATATTTTTGTCCACGGTAATATGCTTCAGACTTGTGCGCATAGACCGCAAATTAAACCACTTTTCCAGATCTCTCTTCGAATAAATCACAGAACATTTTCGCTCCGGATACTGGCCATCAATAATACGCGTGTCAAATCCATTTGTAAGAAAGACAACGGGACGTCTTTTGTATGTTTTTTCCAGCAGATCCGCATACAATTTTGCCTGCTGTCTTCCCTTGGAAACATCTACACAGGTGCGCTTTGCTTCAATTACCGCGAGCGGTCGGTGCATATCATCATAAAGGACATAATCAGCAAAGCCAACCTCTGATTTATTCGGCATTCCCGGAATTTCCACCTCATTGATCCAGTCTCTGCCTTCCACCCAGCCTGCTTCTGTCAGCATGGAATCGATATAAAGTTTTCGCGTCTGATACTCGGACAGTTCCAGCGGTTTGGGAACATACGTCTGCTGCTGTTCCTGACGGCGCGCGGACAATTCTTCCCGCAGAGAAGCATTTTCTGCACTTAGTTTTTTCAGGTCAAGCTCCTGCTGCGCCGCTTTCTCCAGTTCTTTCTCCAGAGCTTCTTTTGCTGCTTTCGCATCTTCTTTCGACTTTTTCGCTTTCTCTATCCGCGCTGTGATCAATGTTTTGTCGAAGACTCTCCGCTGATACTGATCGGAATAGCAGTATGCAATATAATCGAGATAAATAAAAAGATTTTCCAGGCAAAGCATCGCTTCATCCCGTCCCAGTTTTCTGCTGCTGTGTGCCGCATTATTTCCGCTCCGCCGAATATAGTCCATCCGCTTCCACAAATCCGGGCCGATTGTCTGGCGATAATCCTCACTGTTCATCAGACTCTGCAGGTTGTCCTGGTACGGCATCTCGAGCGCATTATCCACAGAATACATCCATTTCACCGCAAACTCCATCGCCCGTCGGCTGTTCAAAATACTGGCCTCCGGGTCGAGTAAAATAATCTTTTCTGCGGACACGGCAACGTCGGCAAAGGCGGAAAATTTAGGTTCTTTTTTCAAATAATCAAAATTCGTAACCATGCGCACCTCCCTTTGATTTCTTAAAATCCTCCGTTAAAATAGGCTCTTGCTATTACATAAGATGGTTCGTAATATGCACTGCATTCGTAATTATCGATAATGCTGCAGATCTCATTATTATAAACTCGGATGAGTCCGTCTACATAGTCTTCGTCTTTATCAGCAGTATCAAGAATCAGACGCTGATATACTTTTCCGATCTGAGTTGCGCTTGGAATATGATCTACTAAATCTTTATTTACATTGGTGATGTCAAATTCACCATTTTGGAGCTGATACTCTTCGATCCATCGGTCTTCTAATGCCTCTGGATTTTCACAGTGAAGTACATTAGCAAGACTGATCAGACGATAAAGCTCGTCCTTTCCGATTGCATTTACAACATAATTGTTGTGCTGATGAAGCTTTCTTGCAACACGCTCGATCATGTAGCACATGAAATAGAGATCATTCTTCTCAATAAATTCATCCGGGAAAAATTTGTTTGTCATACCTTCTCACTTCCTTCATAATGAATTGTTTTCAATGCTGTTTCCGTACAGAATACAATCTGGTGTGTCGGATACCGAAATTTCACCAATGCCCAGAAGGCTTCTTTTGATATTTCTCCGCTTACATAATCCTCCACATAGTTCCAAATCTGATCATCTGCCATTGGACCTTCTACGATATCATAATTGTGTTCTATTCCTCTTCTGCAGTCTACTACAAATTGCAGCCACTCTTCTGTCATTTCTTCAAATGTTTTAATCTGGAGATTCTCATTTCTCTGATAGGAATACGTATTGATAACGGAATCACCTTTTTTCGTCATAGCCCATCGTATGGCTTGTTTTTTCAGATTTGTGCAGTAAAAACCGTAACCAAAATCTTTGTAGTAGCCATTTATCATGATTTTGGGTATCTCAACTTTCATATTACTTCCATGATAGATTATTTTATTATCCAAGACAATTCCCTCCCGCTTGACAAATTAGGTTTCATCGTTTATGATCAAAATAGTTTAAAGATACATAAACAAGAAACGGGCTGCCCGGGTAGTACCTTCTTGTTTACTGTATCTTTTAATTTTATATTTTCATAAAATTCTCCTGCAAATTCTTCATTGCAAAATTCCCTGTAATCATTTTAATATGTTAGACTGTATTTGCCTATAAAAATTTTGTATCTTATTCTGCAACTTTTGATTTGTCGACTTGCTTAGCAAATTTTTCAAATTCCTCTTGTAATTCGATTGGCGGATACGGAAATGGATAGGTCTTAAGAGCAGACATTTCGATTCCACTCTGTCCAGCTGTTCTTTGTGACAATCCATCCAAATATTGAAACAAACAATCCTGTTTAAGAAAATATCTTATAAATTCCTTATTTCCCGCCTTCGGAATAGCCTTCATAAGAGCAACATTATATGAACCTTTAATTCCTTTTAGTATCTGAAAAATCGGTGGTCCATATCGACCAATCATAATATCATCTACATCACAAAATCTTTTAGCCATTGATTTTGGAATATAGGTAACATAATTATCCGTCTTATAATCTCTAATCTGAATCAATCGAATATTATCTTCTGTCGCCTCATATTCGAAATATTTTTTATCAGGTTGTGCTCCTCCAATAAATTCAACGATATCATCAACTGTCATCATTGGAAAGCCTTTTTCATTTCTATATGGTGTTCCAAACATCTCGACAAATCGGGCTTTCATCAGCTCATCTAAATTCGTAAGCTCTTGTTTTCGTTGTTCTATAATAATCCTCGTTTTATCAATTATCCTTGAAACTTCATACTGTTTTTCAATTGGTATCTCTGGTATTTTCAAATTTGCAAGTGTATCAATTTTTATACCCTTAATTGTTGCGCCACGTGCTTGGGAATTTAGATATTGACTTTTTCCAGTCAAACACTTGCAAAGATACTCTTTACACCATCTAGTTCCATCTATTCCAATCAGAGAAACAACATCTTGACTGGTAGACATATCAACTAAATTAATGGCTACTTTTCCCACTCCAACACGTGTTCCTATCATTATGGAATTTGCCGGAACAATTTTGGCTGCACTTTGTTTAATAGCGTCTTCTGTAATCCAATTTACTGCGTCACTTCCATCGATTCCCGAACCATTTAAAGCTACTGTTGTGATCCACGGAATATCTCCACCGAAAAATTTTTGATTATTTTTGGATGGTGTTCCTCCAGATTGAAAATCACATATTTCTCCTAGCCTAACATACATACATTTATCCCACAAATCCGAATTTCTTTAGGACAAATATTTCTGATGAGCTGTTTTCACATTGTTTTGATTGACCATTGCATACTTCATAGTTGTATCAATCTGAGAATGTCCAAGGATTTTCTGCACTTGCTCAATCGGCATTCCTTTGTCGATTGCTCTTGTAGCCATTGATCGGCGGAACTTATGTGGATGAATCCTTTCCAGATTTAGTTTTCGTCCAAGTTTGCGAAGTCTTATCTCCACTCCACTAATTTTCAACCGATCATAAGGGGCATCTAATGTAACAAATAAGGCTGAATTGTTGTCTGTCCTATTATCTATGTATTCTTTTAAATGAACTTTAGCTTTTGCATCAAAATAAACTCTACGCTCTTTGTCCCCCTTTCCGTAGACGACACATTCACGTCCTTCAAAATCAATATCATCAATATTGAGATTTACCAGTTCGCCTACACGTATTCCTGTAGAATATAATAAGTCAATAATCGCTAAATCTCTTTTTTCTTTGCAGTTATCTCGGAGTTTTTCGATTCCTTCATCTGAAATAATGTTTTTAACAACGGTCTTTGTTCGGATTTTATGAATTCGCCTCATAGGACTCTTCAAAATATAGTCTTCCTCTTCAAGCCAGGAAAAGAAACTGGAAATATTTCGTCGGACATTATCTATTGTCACATTCGAGCAATGATTCCACTGCTGATATTCTGATAAGTATTCACGTATTTCTTCTGTTGTCATTTTACGGACATTTGTTTCAATTCTAGATAGCAAATGCTGAACTGTTGTCTGATAATAGCTTATTGTACGCTCCGAGCATCCTTCTATTCTTTTGGCAGCAAGAAACATGTTTAAAAATTCGTCATTCGAGATATCTGTTTTCACTGCTTCATTTTCTGCAAAGGTTTTCAGAATCACCTCTTGTAACTTTTTCATCTGCGGAATAGACAAATATTCCGACATTTCATTTAATACTGTTACGATTTTCTCATCCATGCTGATACTCCTCTCTTAAGTACCAGCATCCTACAACCATTCGTAATCTTATCCAAAATATTCTTGCATCAAAGAATCAAATAATAACTGCGTTTCATCTAATGCTTTTTGTACTGCAACTTTTGATTTGTCGACTTGCTTAGCAAATTTTTCAAATTCCTCTTGTAATTCGATTGGCGGATACGGAAATGGATAGGTCTTAAGAGCAGACATTTCGATTCCACTCTGTCCAGCTGTTCTTTGTGACAATCCATCCAAATATTGAAACAAACAATCCTGTTTAAGAAAATATCTTATAAATTCCTTATTTCCCGCCTTCGGAATAGCCTTCATAAGAGCAACATTATATGAACCTTTAATTCCTTTTAGTATCTGAAAAATCGGTGGTCCATATCGACCAATCATAATATCATCTACATCACAAAATCTTTTAGCCATTGATTTTGGAATATAGGTAACATAATTATCCGTCTTATAATCTCTAATCTGAATCAATCGAATATTATCTTCTGTCGCCTCATATTCGAAATATTTTTTATCAGGTTGTGCTCCTCCAATAAATTCAACGATATCATCAACTGTCATCATTGGAAAGCCTTTTTCATTTCTATATGGTGTTCCAAACATCTCGACAAATCGGGCTTTCATCAGCTCATCTAAATTCGTAAGCTCTTGTTTTCGTTGTTCTATAATAATCCTCGTTTTATCAATTATCCTTGAAACTTCATACTGTTTTTCAATTGGTATCTCTGGTATTTTCAAATTTGCAAGTGTATCAATTTTTATACCCTTAATTGTTGCGCCACGTGCTTGGGAATTTAGATATTGACTTTTTCCAGTCAAACACTTGCAAAGATACTCTTTACACCATCTAGTTCCATCTATTCCAATCAGAGAAACAACATCTTGACTGGTAGACATATCAACTAAATTAATGGCTACTTTTCCCACTCCAACACGTGTTCCTATCATTATGGAATTTGCCGGAACAATTTTGGCTGCACTTTGTTTAATAGCGTCTTCTGTAATCCAATTTACTGCGTCACTTCCATCGATTCCCGAACCATTTAAAGCTACTGTTGTGATCCACGGAATATCTCCACCGAAAAATTTTTGATTATTTTTGGATGGTGTTCCTCCAGATTGAAAATCACATATTTCTCCTAGCCTAACATACATACATTTATCCCACAAATCCGAATTTGATAATTCGAATAGTCCTTTCTTTACTCATTTCGCCTCTAGTGCTATTAAATAATTGACAAAAGCAGAACAAACCACCAGCATATACTTCGCTTCTTCGAACGTAGAATTCTTTCCTCCTACATTTTTTGCATGTCGAATTCCACTTGCATCACTGGTATATCCATATAATGAGCTGTATGCCGCTTTTAATGCCGGATGTATTTTAATTCCTTTATCTTCTAATTTTTTCAACATGCTTCCAAGCGTGGCCTCTTTTCCTCCCGTTGAAGTTAATATTTCACAAATAGCCTCGACTGCGCTTATACTTTCTTTTATTGAATTTTCATAATCCGGATTTTCTCTATCTGCTAACAAAGTATTTGCCTTAACAATATGTTCTCGCACTGGCTGATACTTATTTTCTAGCGCTTCTCGTATCGCTGATACCTCATGTTTATCACTAATAGGCACTATTTTTTCGTCTATAAATCTATAACCTATGTATTCTCTTTCAAAAATCGAATTTACATAATCAAATAAAGAGTTATCTGTATATCCAACATACTCATTATAATAACTAGGATTGCTGCCTTTCAAATAATCATCCCAATATTGAACAATAGCTTCTGTTAATGTTAGCACATCATCATATTCATCATTTAACATCGTATTGTTAATCAATTTAAAAATTTCAGTATCCTTATATATTTTCTGTGAATTAACCGGTTCTGCGTATATTTCACCAAGAACAAATTTGAAAAAATTTTGTGTATTTCTTCCGCTATAACCGTACTTTAACTCCCCGCTATATATGTCCCCATATAATTCACTGATCAAGTTTTGCAATTGTATTCTTGTCCTTTGATCAAATTTTTTTAATTGAATCTCTACGCTTTCTGGTTTAATTCCATTTCTATCAGAAAATCCCCCACGTTTACTCACTCTAGGCAATTTGGTCCCCTCCTATTTCAATAATTTCTCCAGCTCATCCATCTCTTTCCCGATCTCCTGCTCCAATTGACGGATGTCTGCCCTGATCGGCTCAGCTGTGTTCGGTCTTGGTAAAGATCAGGATCGCCGTAGATACTCCTGATTTCAAAACAGATTTTAATTTCTTTTCATCACTTGACAACAAATGTATTTTTACGTAGTATAAATATTAAGAAATGGGTTTTCACCGTACAGTCTTATGACTCAAGCGGGCTGCTCGTTTCTTTTTTTATTTCTAAAAAATGTTTTACGTTTCTCGTCATCAGCGTCCTTCTTTCCCTTTATAAATTCAATAACCTCTCCAACTCATCCATCTCTTTCCCAATCTCCCATTCCAGCTGGCGGATATTTGCCATGATTTCCGATGTCGGCGGATACTCCACCGGGATGTATTCTACTTCTTTGTATTTGTTAATGCTGAGATCATACCCGTTCTCCACAATCTCTTTTTTCGGAACCAGGAAAGATTTGTCCGTGCGTTTTCTGTCCACTTCCTGATCGAGATGTTTAAATCGCTCTATGATATCCGGAATATCATTTTCCGCAATTGGTGACCGTTTGTCATCCAGGCTGAGGCCATCGGCGGTCATGTCGTAGAACCAGACCTGATCGGTTCCGCCATGTTCGGTTTTGGTGAAGATCAGGATCGCCGTTGATACTCCCGCGTAAGGCTTAAATACACCGGACGGCATGGAAACAACTGCTTCCAGTCTCTGGTTTTCTACGATTTCTTTTCGAATTGCCTTGTGCGCCGTAGACGACCCAAATAAAACTCCATCTGGTACAATGCAGGCACAGCGACCGCCGATTTTCAGCATCCGCAGAAATAATGCCAGGAATAACAGTTCTGTTTTTTTCGTCTTGCACACTTTCAGCAAATCACCGGATACGGACTCTGCGTCAAGGCTTCCTTTAAATGGAGGGTTTGCCAGAATAAGCGTATATTTATCTTTGTCGCCATTCTGATCAGATAAACTGTCTCTATACTCAATGAATGGATTGTCAATTCCATGTGTCATCATATTCATCGCGCCGATACGAAGCATCGTTCGATCCATATCGTATCCATGGAACATATGATTCATGTAGTGATCTTTTTTCTGTTTATCAAAAAAGATTTCTTCTTTTTTTGTTTCTTTTAAATACTCTCCTGCTGCAACCAGAAAACCAGAAGTTCCGCAGGCCGGATCGCAGATCATTTCACTGCTGGATGGATCCATCATTTCCACCATCATACGAATAATGTGGCGAGGTGTTCTAAACTGACCGTTACGGCCGGACTGAGCAATTTTCGAAAGAAGATATTCATACACATCTCCCCGTACATCGGTTGCCTGAATTTCGCTCATCATTTTATAAATTTCGTCCAACGAGTCTACCACCTTCGACAGTACCAGCGGTGTCGGCAGTTTAAAGATTGCGTCATCCATATATTTGGAATACGCACTGTTTTTGTCACTATGCAATGTCTTAATGAATGGAAATACCCATTCCTGCATCACAGAATACATCCGATCAGCAGGAAAGTCGTGAAATACCGACCATTTCAGCTGCGATCCGTCAATCGTTCTTTCTCCTATTTTTACTTCTTCCACGAAAATACTCTGATACGGCAGGCCAAGCATGGCACTCTCTTTGGCACGAATATTATCTGAGTCGTCCAGATCATGGATAAACATCAGATAGGTGATCTGTTCAATGACTTCCAGCGGATTTACAAGGCCTCCCGCCGCAAAAATATCCCACAATGCATCAATTTTATTTTTTAATTCACCAGTAATCATCTCTTCAACTTCTCCCTTTTGTTAATTATTATTCCATGTATATTTCGTATATCGCCCGCCGCCGATTTTCAGGATTTCACCAGACGATAGCAAATCAGCAAGTGCCCTCTGAACCGTTACCTGGCTGATGTCCGGACACATTTTTAATATTTCCATTTTGGTAATCTGCCCCGGTGTTGTACGAATGATTTCTTTTACACGATCCGGCTTTGACATTCCAGATGTTGTCAGCAGATTCACTCTGGAAGAAAAATCTCGGTATGCCGCAATCATAATGCTGAGCATGTATTTCACAAATGGCTCATAATCATTTTCGTTTTCATGCCATTGTTCGGAGCTCTGCCGCAGGCACTCATAATATTCTTCTTTTGTCGTTTCGATTAATTTCTCGATACTGATATATTTTCCTACAATATAGCCTGCCCGATAGTATAAAAGTAAAGTAAGCAGACGGCTCATTCTTCCATTTCCGTCATTAAAAGGATGAATGCACAGAAAATCGAGAATGAACATGGGAATCAAAAGCAGTGGATCTATCTGTTCCGATCCCATCGCCTGTTCAAAGGCCGCACATAATGCTTCGACTGCTGCCGGTGTCTCCCATGCCGGAACCGGGCGAAATCGAATAAATGTATTTCCGATCGTATCCTCTTCTTCTATCACATTATCTACTGTTTTATACTTTCCGCCGATGTCATATCCTTCAAATTTGTACAGATCTCGATGAAGCTGCAAAAAAATGGACGGCTTGGGTGGAATGTAATCATGACTTTCATGAATTGTATTCAGCACATCCCGGTAACCGGCAATTTCACGCTCGCTGCGCGTTTTCGGTCTCGTCGTATCCCGCACCAGGGCTCTTAACCGTTCATCCGAAGTGTAAATACCCTCAATTTTGTTCGATGCTTCTGTACTCTGAATTTTTGCAATTTCAACAAGCTGATTCAGCGCATCCGCTTTTGCTTCGATGAACAAAGTCTGCTCTCCTTTGAATTCATGAATCTGCGTCAGATAAGATACTATTTCCGGCGTGAGTAATTTTTTCCACTTTTTCTGGTAAGTAAACTGTCTCATTTGCGTTCTCCAATATGTTGTATTTCTGCTATGATTTCAGTATATTCGTTAATTTTATCATTGTCAATTTAATTTCATCATTATGTATAAAATGATCAAATTAAGAAGCACACATGAGGTTTCATCCTATCATGCCAAGTAAATAGAATTTGACAAACGCTGCCATTTTGTTTAGATTAGAAGCAAATACGAAAGGACATCTTCATTCCCATGCCAGGTTTTATCTTACATCTCACCGCAGCCCAAATGCTGTTAAAGCACCTCCCGTCCCACCCGGATTTTCCATATCCGATTTCATCGGTAAATGATTTTCTAATCGGAAATCTTCTGCCGGATGCGACGCAGCAGAAAGAATCCTCCCATTTCCGCGATCCGCTTTACCGCGAAAAAATGATGGTATTCCCGGATCTTACACGGTTTACAGCGAAATACCGTTCACTTCTGCCAGATTCGAGCGCACTGGGATATTATTTTCATCTTTATATTGACCGGAAATTTTTTAAGGATTTCATTCCGCAGATTGTGGAATTTTATAATGCGGATGGGGAAATTACAGATATGAGAGATGAGATTGCAACGGTTTATATCAAAAAATCGCGGACATCCATTCCTTTTTCCAGATATCTCACGGAGGAGTATTATTACGGGGACTATACCAAAATGAATACCTATCTTGTCAACCGCTATTGCATCCCACTCGATCTCGATCCTAACGTCACGAACCCTGGAATCGCAGAAATTCAGTACGAGGATGTCCAGCAGGTACTCGATCTCCTGCACCGCTTCCTCTCCGTCCCGCCGGAGGCTGCGCAAGATTTGAAGGTCTTTCCGCTTGAAGAACTGCTTGCGGCATTGGAACAATATGTAGAAGAGTTTTTGGCTGTGCCGAATAAGTATATTCCATAATTTTCCACTTAAAAAGGAGCAGAACCCACACCAGATTCCGCTCCTTTTTCAGAATGTAATTTTTCCGTTTCCTCTTACACTACATCTTGAACGATCCATTCTCTGTCATCCGTATCCATTTGTTTTTTTCTTCGATATTCCGTTGGTGTCCTCCCATAATATTTCTTAAATGTCTTGCAAAAATAATCCATATTTTCAAATCCCGTCTCGCCGGAAATTACAGTTATCTTTTTCTCCGTCGTGGCCAGAAGCTTTGCAGCCTCCTGCAGACGATACTTCACCAGATAATGCACCGGCGTATCGTGAAGATATCTTCGGAACAGATTCAATGCCGTACTTTTACTCACCATAGCCTGCCCGGCAATATCCTCCAAGGTAAGATTCTGTCGGAAATTTTGATGAATATATTGCATCATCAGCTGTGTTCTTCCCTGTGAGGATGCCGTATTTTCTCTTTTTTTCTGCAGCACTTCCGAATCCATGTGCAAATAAAGCAAGTGCCACAATTCCTGCGTCAGAAATAAAGTAACCAGTTCCCGGTCTTTGTCTGATTCCTGCGCTTTGAGAATTTTCTGCATGAGCTCCAGTGCTTCTGCCTGCCATTTTATTTCCCTGCAAAAGACAATGCAGTCCACCTTACACGCCTGTATCGGTGCAATGTATTTTTTGTAAATCAGGCTGCCTGCCGGAGCGAGAAATGTCGGTTTCAGAACGAAATTTGGCACAATCGCATGGCCTTCAGAAAAATAGCGATGCAAAATCTTTGAGTTAATAAAAATGCCCGTTCCCTGTCCCAGTGAAAACTGCTTTTCGCCAACCCAGAAGGTTGCTGTTCCCTCCTGTACAAAAACAAACTCAAACTCCACATGCCAGTGCCATTCTACACAATGAAAATCAAACAACGCAAGATCGTCGTAATACAATTGAAACGGATACTCACTGTTTCCATGCTGTATCGTTTCCATCATGCTTTCATCCGTTTGGATCTTGTTATAAAATGTATTAAATTCCATCTTTCCCCGCCTCCGTTTTTCAGGCACGCCCCTCTCTATTTTACGATATTATACAATAAACAGACGATATATTCCAGTGAAAGCGACACTATTTTACGTTATTATACAAAAAGAATCGTTGTCGCTCCATGGAACACGGTGAACGGCAACGAAACGAACACTACGGCCGCAGCAGTTCTGCCATTTTTAAAAACGGAGTATATCACTATGAAAAAGAACTACCACAAAACCTTAATTGCCTGTTATCTTGGATTTATCACGCAGGCAATTTCTGCAAATTTTGCACCTTTACTATTTCTTACCTTTCACAGAACTTACCATATTTCTCTTGGAAAAATTGCGTTTATCTCGACAATATTCTTTTTCACACAACTTCTTGTCGATTTGTTCTGTGCCAGATATGTCGATAAAATCGGTTATCGCAGGTGTGTCGTTGCTTCTGAGATTCTTTCCGCCTGCGGCCTGATTGGACTTGCCTTTCTGCCCAATATTCTGCCAAATGCCTATGCAGGAATTTTGCTCAGTGCCATGATCTATGCCGCCGGAAGCGGACTGATTGAGGTTCTTGTCAGCCCAATCGTAGAAGCTTGTCCGTTTGACAATAAGGACAGCGTTATGAGTCTGCTTCATTCCTTTTACTGCTGGGGGTCTGTAGGCGTCATCTTACTCTCCACTGCTTTTTTGGCAGTTTTTGGTATGGAACGCTGGCCGATCCTCGCATGTATCTGGGCTGTACTTCCACTGTACAATACGTTTAATTTTCTTTCCTGCCCGATTGAATCACTGACCGGAAGCGAAGAAGGACTTACCATTCGTCAGCTGTGCCGTCTTCCCATTTTCTGGATTTCCCTTGTTCTTATGGTCTGCGCCGGAGCAAGCGAGATTTCGATGGCGCAATGGGCTTCCGCTTATGCCGAGTCTGCATTAGGTCTCTCAAAAAGCATTGGAGACATTGCAGGACCGTGCCTGTTTGCTGTGATGATGGGCATCAGCAGAACCTTCTATGGTAAATACGGGGAAAAAATTGACTTAACAAAATTCATGATCGCATCCGGTACACTTTGCCTGATCTGTTATCTGGCTGCAGCTCTCGCACCATATCCTCTTTTAAATCTTATAGGCTGCGTTGTGTGTGGTTTCTCCGTAGGAATTATGTGGCCGGGAACCATCAGTATTTCATCCTCTAAAATTCCACTCGGCGGAACTGCACTGTTCGCACTTCTCGCCATGGCCGGAGATATGGGTGGTTCCATTGGCCCATTTGTTATTGGATTTGTCACACAAAACACCGGCGACGATCTGAAGGCAGGTATGCTGGCCGGCTGCATTTTCCCTGCTGTACTGATTTTATCTGTTTTTCTGCTCCGACAAAGGAACGCAGAGCAAAAATAAGCACAAAAGAGATACCGTAACGTGTCTCAGACACAGGAGCCGGACAGTCCGACTCCTTTTTTTCATGTCTCTGCAATATTTCTCACAACTCCCGAAAACAGAATCGATCCGTCCTGCCCCGTGACAAGAAACAGAAATGGACGATCCAGTACGAAGTCGATTTCGTCGTCCGGTATTTCTGCTGCGGTTTCTGAAATGCCGAGTTCTGTATACGCTGCTCCGGTTACTCCGTTTTCGTCGATTTCAAGCGTGGCGGCATGATCTGCTTTGCTCAGGTATAAATTCTCTTTGTCCCCTGTTAATGGACTGAAATCTGCCAGATCCGTATCCAGCGCATCCGTTACACCTAGTGCGCGCACCGTTTCGATCAGGTCTGTTTTTTCCGATACTTTAAATTTAGGAACAGACAGGTTCACCATAGGGGAATACCAGTTATCACTGCTTTCATCCCGCCGTATAACCTTCATCAGATCCGGCGATGATACCAGTTCATTGACATCGGTATTTTCATCCGGAAGCAGGAAATACATGGAGCCGCTGTCCTGAAGGCTAAGGCTGACTGCACGGAAATGTTCGCCCTGGTAGACATCCATCCATTCCGTTTTTTTCATCATGTCCACAGTGGTATCTCCCGCAGCTCCGTGGAAGGTTTCCTTCTCTGTATCTACTTCCCAGAAATTTTCCCTCCACATCGCCTTATAATAGATGGTTGATACCAGTTCAAATACCGTTTCCGGGGCAATCGCCATGTCTTTCGTATATTCCCTCAAAAGTCCGCCGGTATTATCATCCGTCCACGTCCGCAATGCCTGATTCATCTCTTCCTCTGAATGTCGATGCATAGTACTGTTCCGCCAGCCGCTGCAGCGTTGTGTCATTGTATGTTTCCTCACCATCCAGCCACAGCGAATTTGCCAACACACTTTTCAGCGCGGGCGTGTCTGCATAATTGCTTTTCCAGAGCGAAGAAATATTTTTCCGTAAGGTGTCCATATCCTGCGCACCAAGCATATCCAGAATCTGCTGCCGCGTATTTCCATCCGAAGTTTCCGCCAGCATCGCAAACGCGATATACAGATTGATCGGCGAGCAGACGGTATTTTCATTATCGGAAACCAGCATCTGTTCCATCAGTTTCTGATAATACGCATCCATTCCCGACTGCAGTTCCGCTGATTTTGTCGTCAGTTCCCTGTAGGAATTCCACCAGTCCCAGTGCGCATCACTTTCCATAAATTCCTGTGCATCCATCGTCTGCGCCACAGATGCCGGATAAGCTGCCATAACCGTCTTTAGCCCCGACGGGTAACGGACTGCCGAACTCTCCTGTCCATTTCTCCATGTCGTAACCCCCAGCACAGCCCCGCCGATGATCACCGCGCAGGCTGCCGCGGCCGTCCATTTTTTCCATGCAGCCCCTTGGGAACGCTGATAGTCCCGCGCCTTTTTCACCATAGCAGGATCCAGGTCACTCAGTGTTTCAAACAGTTCTTCTTTCTTCATACTTCGAACCCCCTTTCCGTCAAGTGTGTGTGCAGTTTCCCACGGATCCGGTTCAGCGTAACTGAAACATAGTTTTCGCTTCTGCCCAGACGATCCGCGATTTCACCGATACTGTCTACATACCAGTACCGCAGGACAAACATGCATCGTTTCTCCTCCGGCAGCTTCTGCAGAAACTGATTGATCTCCGCGATCAGTTCTTTCATCTCCCACTGCCGCTCAATATCATCTTTCCCCGAAACACATTCTTCCAGCTCGTCCAATACTGCATCCATCTGACTTCCTCCGCGTTTTTTGCGATGCATTTTTCTATACAGATCAAATGAAAGATTTCTTGTTATCTTTCCAAGAAATGTCGATAACAGAGACGGCCGGTGCGGCGGCATGGCATTCCACGCATGAAGCCAGGTGTCATTGACACATTCTTCTGCATCCGCCGGATTCTTCAGAATATTCTGTGCAATAGATGTACAGTATGCACCATATTTCATCGAGGATTCGCTGATCGCGGCTTCATCTCTGTCCCAATACAGCAGGACAATTCTTTCATCTTCCATATGGAACTTCCCCCTTTCATCTATCATCACGCTGTTCTGCAGAAAATCTTACACTTTTCGAAAAAAAATTCAGGTTCGAAAAAGGGCGCAGCCGAAGCCACGCCCTTCTATTCTTTTTTGTTTTCTTTATGCCAGAATCGGTTTTAAAGCCTCTGCGAGTTTTTCTTTCTCAGCTTCTGCCTCTGCCAGATCCTTACCAAGTGTTGTGTAGTATACTTTGATCTTCGGCTCTGTTCCGGACGGGCGGACGATGACGGTTTCACCGTTTGCCAGTTTGTAGATCAGAACGTTTGCGGATGGGAGTCCGGTCTCTTCTGGTTTCTCGTAATCGGTTACTTTGACAACAGTGGAACCTGCGATCTCGGTCAGCGGCTGTTTTCTGAGGCCATCCATGATGCCGGCCATCTTGTCCATGCCGCTCAGGCCCGGGAACTCGAAGCTGTCTACTTTGTTCAGATAACGGCCATACTCAGCATAGATCTCTTCCAGTCTCTGTTTCAGGGAACTTCCGATGCTTCTGTAGTAAGCTGCCATCTCGCAGATCAGCATGGAGCCGATGACTGCGTCTTTATCTCTTACGTACGGTCCTGCCAGGTATCCGTAGCTCTCCTCGAATCCGAAGATGAAGCGGTCTACTTCGCCGCCTGCCTCAAGGTTTGCAATCTGATCGCCGATCCATTTGAATCCGGTCAGAACGCTGCGGAGCTCTACGCCATAGTGTTCTGCAACTGCATCTGCCAACGGTGTGGACACGATGGATTTTACAGCAACTGGTTTCTCCGGCATGGTGCCTTTCTCGATGCGGCCTGCGCAGATGTAGTCGAGAAGCAGAACGCCGACTTCATTTCCGGTTACCAGCTCATAACTTCCATCCGGGCATTTCATGGCGATACCAACGCGGTCTGCATCCGGGTCGGTTGCCAGCATCAGGTCTGCGCCGGTCTCTTTTGCAAGATCCAGGCCTTTTTCCAGTGCAGCAAAGATTTCCGGGTTCGGATAGCTGCAGGTGGTGAAGTATCCGTTCGGATACTCCTGCTCCGGAACGATGGTGATATCAGTGATGCCGATGTCTTTTAATACACGGGTGACCGGTACAAGACCAGATCCGTTCAGCGGGCTGTAAACGAGTTTCAGTCCAGCGGTCTTGCAGAGGCCTGGACGAACCTGACGGGATTCGATGGCTTCGTACAGTGCATTCTTGCAGTCATCGCCGACGAAACGGATCAGTCCCTCTTCTACTCCCTGTGCAAACGGCATATATTTTACGCCGGTCAGGATATCGGTTTTCTGAATCTCTGCGTATACGATTGCTGCAGCATCATCGGTCATCTGGCATCCGTCCGGGCCGTAGGCTTTGTAGCCGTTGTATTTTGCCGGGTTGTGGGATGCAGTTACCATGATACCTGCATTGCAGTTATAGTAACGGGTTGCAAAGGAAAGTGCCGGTACCGGCATCAGTGCATCGTAAATTCTAACTTTGATTCCGTTTGCAGCCAGAACGCCTGCTGCTGTTTTTGCGAAAACATCGCTCTTGATACGGCTGTCATAGCTAATGGCTACGGTCTGGTTTCCGCCCTGTGTTTTTACCCAGTTTGCAAGGCCCTGTGTTGCCTGACGCACTACATAGATATTCATACGGTTTGTTCCTGCGCCAAGTACACCACGAAGTCCTGCGGTTCCGAATTTCAGAGATACAGCAAAACGGTCCTTGATCTCCTCATCGTTTCCTTCAATCCGTGCCAGCTCCGGGTTCAGGTCTGCGTCTTCCAGGTCAGCTTCCAGCCATCTCTTATACTCTTCCAGATACATGTGTTTATCTCTCCTGTTCTCTTTTATTTTATGTCCTGCTATGTAATGTCCATCCTAATGCAAGCATAAGTACACTATAGTCATAATATACCATAGCCAGCCCAAAACAGCAATTAAATTTGGTCATTTAAGCAGAATTTTACCGTTCTTTTTCTCTTTTTTTCGACTGTATCGGCTGTTTTCAGACAGAACAGGAGCAAAACAGATTTATCAGCCTTTTTATTCCTCTCCCGGTCTGTGATGATAATCAAATCCACATTTTTCCAGAAATGCCCGAGCGATTACCGTCGCACCGATCTGGTTCGGATGGATTCTGTCCCAGGCGATGTAGGAAGAATGGCGGTACTGGAAATAATCATTGAATACGGCCTGCAGGTCGATGAAGCGGCAGCCGTATTTTTCAGCCAGCTCACTGCAGATGGCCCCGTAGGTGTCCATGCGTTTTCTCATCCAGTCCTCTCCATTTGGCTCCATGTAGTATGGGGTCATAAGGAAAATACCTTTTACGTTGTCTTTTACGGAAAGAATCATCTTTTCGACGTTGAAACGGTACTCCTCCGGGGATACCTGCTCGTCCGGGATAGCCGGGCTGTCGAACTGTCTCCAGACATCGTTGATACCGATGCAGATGGAAACCCAGTCCGGTTTCAGAGATACCACATCGCGGTCAAATCTCTGCAGCAGATCGCGGCTTGTGTTTCCGCCAATACCGGAGTTTGTCACACGCAGATACACCTCCGGGTAAAATGCCGCAAGCATATTCTCGACGATTCTGACATAACTCTTTCCAACATTTTCAAATAAACCTTCCCCCACCGGCTGTGCGCTCTCCATATCCGTTACGGAATCTCCTGCAAATACAATCCGGTCCATGTGTTCAAAAATCATTTCTGTACCTCCTCTGGTCCTAATTTTTTAAATCTTCTGAGCCCCATTATAGTCTTGCCGTTTCGACTGTGCAAGGCAATCTTTGCGAATCCCCCCCCACTTGGCGGACGCAAAAATTCCCGGCGGCAAAGCGTCGTTTTTTGTGCCTTGCTGTCGGGAATTTCATCTTTCTTTTTCTTACTCAATGCCATCCATATAAGCATTGTAAATTGCCGGATCAATATTCTCCTCAATCGACTTATACACGCTCTTCGATGCCTCTCGGATCTCCGCTCTTGTCTGGTCATCGAGTGTCAGAATCTTCGTTCCGCTCTCCTCGATTGTCGCGATCTTGTCGGCGATACGGGCATCGGACTGCTCTCTTGCGTACTCGGTCGCAATCTTTGCGGCCTCTGTCATGATCTCCTGCTCGTCTGCAGGCAGATCCTTGAAGAAATCGTCGTTGACAATCAGGGAAATCAGATGCGGCAGATGGTTCGTTTCCACTACGTAATCCTGCTGCTCATACAGATTATTCGAAACGATGACCTCATACGGGTTCTCCTGCGCATCAATCGTGTGCTGCTGCAGGCCGATGTAAACCTCACTGAAGCTCATCGGCGTCGGGTTGGCACCGATGGCTTTCCAGAATGCCAGATGGTAGCTGTTCTCCATGGTACGGATCTTCTGGCCCTTGAAATCCGAAAAGCTGTAAACCGGCTTATTCGTACTCATGACACGAAATCCCTGATCCGCCATACCGAGCAGGTGATAGCCGCCCTCTGTGTAAACATTGCTGATCAGCTCGTAAAACTCCGGATTATCAATCTTCTCACGGCATTCATCAAGAGAATCAAACACACACGGCAAATCAAACACAGCAAGATCACCCATAAAGGAAACCTGCGGTGCCGTATTCTGTACGACAAACGGAATATCACCATCGGCACACGTTTCAAGCAGATCGCGGTCGCCGCCGAGCGTTGAGTTTGCGTAAACCTGAATTTTCATCCTTCCATCGCTCAGCTCTGAAATCTCTTCCGCAAACTTCTCAGCGAAGATCTGCGTTACCGTGTCCTCCGGGCTCGCCGTTGCCAGCGGCCAGGAATAGCGCTGTGTCGTCTCTCCATCGGAAGAGCCGCAGCCGGCAAGCGATGCGCCAAGCGCAATGACAGCGGCAAGTGCCGTCACTTTTCGGAAAAGCTTTTTCTTTTTTGTCATCTTTTTCATCGTCCTTCGCTCCTCCCTATAAAATTCCAATCGAAATCGCCGGAATAAACGTAATCAGCAGCAGTGCCACAAGGAAGAAACCGATCATCGGCATAGCCTTCTTTGCGATCTGCATGACCGGAACCTCGGTCAGGGAGCTTGCCACGAACAGGTTGACGCCGATCGGCGGTGTTACGAAACCAATCGCAAGGTTGACAACCATGATGACACCAAACTGAATCGGATTCATGCCGATCGCCTGTACAATCGGCAGAAGGATCGGCGTCAGAATCAGAATCGCCGGTGTCGTATCCATAACCATTCCGACAATCAGCAGGAATACATTGATGATCAGAAGGATCGCAACCGGGTTGTGGAAGTTGTTCAGGATAAACTCGCTGACCGTCTGCGGTACCTGCATCAGCGTCAGCACACGGGAAAATGCCGTCGATGCCGCCAGAATAAACAGGATCGGGGTGAAGGTACGAATCGCCTCAACCAGAATGGACCAGATGTCGCGGATGCGGATACTCCTGTACACAAAAAGGCTGATGATCAATGCATAGAATACGGAGATAACAGCCGCCTCAGTCGGGGAAGCGACACCGCTGTAGATACAGCCAAGGATGATCACCGGACTGAGCAGTGCAAAAAAGCTCTCTTTTAAAACGCGAAGCAGGCCTTTGTCATGCAGCACTTTGACTTCTGCATGGATCTTCTCTTTGTCCTCCCCATACCGTTTGCAGTGATAAACGGCATAAACCATCAGCAGCAGACCGATCATCAGACCCGGTACAATTCCGGCAAGGAACAGGTCACTGACCGAAGCGCCGGAAGCCATACCGTACATGATGAACGGAATACTCGGGGGAATGATAACGCCAAGGCCGCCGGCAACTGCCACAATCGCTGTGGAGAATGTCAGATCATAACCAAGGGTAGTCAGAATCGGGATTGTCATGCTTCCGACAGCGGCAACGGTCGCCGGAGCGGAACCGGAAATCGCACCGTAAAAAAGGCAGGTGACGATAACGGCGCACGGCATACCTGCGGTGAATTTTCCGAGAAAATAGGCAAAGACATCAAACAGTTTTTTGGAGATGCCCCCCTTAGCCATGATGATACCGGAGAGGACGAACATCGGAACTGCCAGCAGAGGGAAGGAATCGAGTCCTCCGAACATGGCACGGATCAGATATTTGGCTCCTACCGTAAAAGACGGGTCAAACACCGACGGAAGCACAGATGTGATTCCAAGGGTAATCGATACCGGAACAGCGATGACCAGCAATGCAACAAAAATCAGAAATAATACTACGACCGGCATTAGCGTTCCTCCTCATTCGAATTTTTAATCGTATGGATGCGGTTGTCGATACCCGCGTTCAGAGCATTTTCTGTGGTGTTATCTGCTCCGGCATTTGCCTCAATGAAGGATTCCGGCGTATTTCGCTCCGGATGGGCCGGGTCGAAAACGTTCTCACCGCGTGCCACACGGAACTCGATCATCCACCGCTGCAAAACACGGAATGCAACCAGTACAAAGGAGACAAGCGGTGCTGCCTGGATAAAGTACATCGGGATTTTGCAGGCCGGGGAAAGCTGGCCGCTTTTAACTGACGACATCATATAAGAAAAAGCAAACGGAATCATATAGATGAAAAAAATCAGTTCAAACGTATGATTCACAATTTTGAAAACGGCTTTTCCTCTCCGCGGAAAAATCGCAACAAACTGCTCGATCTTGATGGAAAGGCATTTTTTGCTGCAGTAGCTGACGCTTAAAAAACCGCACCAGATAAAAATATATCTGGTCAGCTCTTCC
>ENA-ORTN01001035-ORTN01001035.1-human-gut-metagenome-genome-assembly--contig:-NODE-1035-length-29122-cov-16.939003_pt1 | contig 29122 bp, 21 predicted proteins | sample MGYA00242070_ERZ509189 | MGnify/ENA primary metagenome ERZ509189 (study PRJEB26280, sample SAMEA2338821) | human gut metagenome | biome: human gut; feature: human-associated habitat; material: faeces...
CATGGGGTTGCGGGGATGGTATTGAGAAATGTAGCTCCCCGATAGGGGACGGAAACAACCATTCCTTTCCCCTCGTACAGAAAACGCCATTGAGAAATGTAGCTCCCCGATAGGGGACGGAAACTTTCAAACATTTCTTTATTTATCCTGCAAAAAATCATTCCATTGAGAAATGTAGCTCCCCGATAGGGGACGGAAACTCTACACACTGTTGCGTGTGCTACATCAAGAGACAATTGAGAAATGTAGCTCCCCGATAGGGGACGGAAACTATTTACGAACTCTGTATTATCAATTGTTTCATTGATATTGAGAAATGTAGCTCCCCGATAGGGGACGGAAACAGCAACAAACCCTAGTCGGTGGGAAGATGCTTCCTAGATTGAGAAATGTAGCTCCCCGATAGGGGACGGAAACCTTTGCCCAAGCATAGCCATAATAACCCAAGTATTATTGAGAAATGTAGCTCCCCGATAGGGGACGGAAACGGGGTGCCAAAATGGACGTATCATACACGCTATGACAAATTGAGAAATGTAGCTCCCCGATAGGGGACGGAAACACTGTATATCTCTTGCAATCGGAATCAATTCATCAATTGAGAAATGTAGCTCCCCGATAGGGGACGGAAACTGTTCATGATTTTCTCCTTTCGTTTTTCGTTTGCATTGAGAAATGTAGCTCCCCGATAGGGGACGGAAACATGTCATTTTCCCAAATTTTCTTCCCGTTCTTGTCGCAATTGAGAAATTTAGCTCCCCGATAGGGGACGGAAACGCTCGGTTTTAATCGTCTTAAATAGTCTTATTATTATTGAGAAATGTAGCTCCCCGATAGGGGACGGAAACACTCCACCGAATGTCTTGTCGAATTCATCAAACATTATTGTGAAACGTAGCTCCCCGATAGGGGACAAAATTCGTATCCAAATTTAGAAACAGTTACATTTGGCAATAAAGTGAATTATTACTAGAGAAACAGAGGTGATATCATGAGTCTTTTATATGTAAATGACAGTGGTGCAACAATAGGAATAGAAGGTAACTGCTGTACCGTAAAACAAAAAGATGGTTCGAAACGAATGCTTCCCATAGAATCTCTGGATGGAATTACAATTATGGGGCAATCCCATATGACGACACAGTGTGCAGAAGAATGTATGCAGAGAGGAATTCCTGTAAGTTACTTTTCAAAAGGTGGTAAATATTTTGGCAGATTAATCTCAACAGGTCACGTCAATGTAGAACGTCAGAGAAAACAATGTGCACTCTATGATACAGGTTTTGCTGTGGAACTTGCTATGAAAATTTTAAGTGCAAAAATCAAAAATCAAAGCGTAGTGCTGCGCAGGTATGAGAAAAGTAAAGGTTTAAATCTGGAAGAAGAACAAAAAATGTTAGCTATCTGCAGAAACAAAGTATTAACCTGTGATAGAATAGAAGAGATGATTGGTTTTGAAGGGCAGGCTGCAAAGTATTATTTCAAAGGATTGTCAGCCTGCATAGATGAAAATTTTACTTTTCAGGGAAGAAACCGCCGTCCGCCAAGAGATGAATTCAATTCTATGATAAGCCTTGGATATTCAATATTGATGAATGAGGTCTATTGTAAGGTAGAAATGAAAGGCTTAAATCCATATTTTGGTTTTATACACAGGGATGCGGAAAAGCATCCTACTCTTGCCAGCGATATGATAGAAGAATGGCGGGCAATTATCGTGGATGCTACGGCGATGAGTATGATTAATGGACATGAAATCCTGAAAGATCACTTCTATTTTAATATGGATGAACCGGGATGCTATATAACAAAGGATGGCTTAAAGCTGTATTTAAATAAATTGGAGAGGAAATTTCAGACAGAAGTCAGATATTTAAAATATGTAGACTACGCGGTAAGCTTTCGTCGTGGTATTTTTCTTCAGATGGAACATCTGGCGAAAGCAATTGAGGAGGGAGACGCAAGCCTTTATGAGCCAATTATCATACGATGATGAAGATTATTATTTCCAGATATCTGATGAATTGGAATCAGATAAGGAATTTGTTTTGATTATTTACGATATTGTAGATAATCGTAAGAGGGTAAAACTTGCCAAACTTTTGTCCGGTTATGGAAAACGTGTTCAGAAGTCAGCTTTTGAGGCAATGCTGACAACACAGAGATATAACAAACTGATAGAAGAAATTCCGAGATATATTGACAAAACAGAGGACAATGTCCGAATATATAAAATAACAGGAAAAGGCAAGGTAACTTCATGGGGTGAAGTGCCAGAATTTGATGAAGAGATTGTTCTGATCTAACTAAAAAATGTATAGATAAAACGGAGGAGAAAAATGGCAAGGAAATATTTATTTTCACCAATTGGAAATACAGATCCTATTAAATATTTATATGATGGCTCTATGATACACATATGCAGATATTATCAGCCGGATGTTGTATATCTTTATCTGTCTAAGGAAATGATGGAGAATCATAAAAAGGACGACCGTTATGTAAAAACCCTGGAACTGCTTGGAGAGTTTCTGCATCACAAATTTGAGATTCACATTATTGAGAACTCAGATATGATAGATGTTCAGCAGTATGATATATTTTATAATGAGTTTCATCGGATTATTGCAGAAATAGAAGAACAAAAGGACTCGGAAGATATTCTGCTGGTAAATATGGCTTCCGGAACTCCTGCAATGAAGAGCGCATTGCTGGTTATGGCAACGCTGTCTGAGTACAGATTTTTACCAATTCAGGTCTCAACGCCACAAAAGAAAAGTAATTTAGAACATGAAGAACGGGACGAGTATGATGTTGATGCCAACTGGGAATTAAATATGGACAATGAAGAAACCGCAGAAAACAGATGCCAGGAAGTAAAATGCCTGAATTTAATGCGTCTTTTGAAAATTGATATGATAAAGAAGCATTTACTTGCCTATGATTATCATGCTGCTTTAGCTGTGGGAAAAGAAATAAAAGAGGATTTAAGTCCTGTTGCATATCAGTGGCTGGAAACTGCAGATGCCCGTTCGCTTCTGGACTGGACAAGGATGAACAGGGTTTTGCCGGAAAATAATGGGATTATTACTGCAGTACGCGGAGAAAATGAAAAGAAAGTCCTGTTTGAATATATGCTGGCTCTGGATTTAAAGGTAAAACGGGGAGAATATGCTGACTTTATCAGGGCGATTACTCCGTTAGGTGTAGATTTGCTTGAAATAGTATTGGAACAGTCATGTGATATTGACATTACCAGATATTATAAGCGAAATAATCAAAGAATCTGGGACAAAAACAGACTTGTCGGTGAAATACTGGATATTTTAAATCAAAAATTTTATCCATTCAGATATGGGCCGGTATATTCTGCTCATCTACTGGAAATTATCCAGAAGAAATGTACAGATACGTTAATGGTGCAGAGAATACAGGAACTGGTAAATATAGAGCAGAATGTGAGAAATGTAGCAGCGCATAACATAGTATCTGTTACTCCTGAATGGATCAAAGAACGCACAGGAAAAAGCGTTGATGATATTTTCTGGATTCTGAAATACGTCTGTGAACAGGTAAAAATAAACACCAGAAAAGAAAACTGGAATTCCTATGATTCTATGAACAAGAGGATTATTGATGAATTAGATAAAGATTGATCTGCCAGATCTTAACTGAATCAGTATCTGTTAATGCAATCCCTGTTTTTCGGACTTTGCTGAAAATTTATTTCTGATAGAAATGAGGTACATATATATATGAGTAAAAAAGGTTATAGTCGTCCCGGATTATTTGGAACTATGAAGCATTATGACGCGGACGGAAACTTTATAGGAGAGAGCCGTCCAGGATGGCTTGGCAGCATGGAGAATTATGATGCCAATGGAAATAAGACTGGTGAAAGTCGTCCAGGCTGGCTTGGAAGTATGGAAAATTATGATGCTAATGGAAACAAAATAGGTGAAAGCCGACCCGATTGTTTTGGAAATATGAATCATTATAATGAAAATGGGCATAAGACAGGACATAGCGATAAAGGTATTTTTGGAGGATGGAACCATTTTGATGAATAAAAAAGATACAAAGATCAACCGAAATGATATGCTGGAATTAACCCGCAGAATGACATTATCCAGAAACTGCTTTGTGCGTGCAGCAGGAGCATATATAGATGATGAGGGATACATAGATAATACCTTCAATGTAAGCTTCAAAAATATGAGCAAACATGATCAGCAGGTAAATCTGGATCTTGCGAAAACCATTCCTTTTTCCAAAACAAATGAACAGTTAAAATGTTATAAATTCCCTGAAGGGGATATGACATATGACAGCATCCATAAACTACTGATGGCATTATCACAATACGGATTAAAAGATGATCTTCTGGTTCAGATTCTCTGTGAACAGCTTGCAGAGGGAATCTGTGATACAAAAGATTCTTCGGATAAAATAAACCGTCTGCAGGGACAGGAGTTTGGAATTTATATTTATCATGGAATATATGATATCCCAAAGAAAGGCTCAGATCATAGTGAACAGTGGGAGTCAGAAGAAATATACAGTTTCCTGATCTGTGTGGTGGCTCCGGTAGATAAAGATTACAATGCCGGAACTCCAAAATGCGGCTTTATTTTCCCGGCCTTTGAAGAACGTTCTGCAGAACCTGGAAAAATAGATATATTCTTTGAAATTCCAGAGTATCCGGACGAAGGATTTTTGAACAGGATAATAGGGCAATAATCTGAACAAGGTGCTTATTTATGAGGGAGTGAGATAGATAAATCTTAATTACACCATATGCAATTCAATTTAGTCATTTGCACACAAAATGACTAAATTGAATTGCGCTATGACTAAATTAATGATAAAATGGGAGCAAGACAATGACATTACATGCTGAGAGGATAATTGATGAGAAGTTTTGATTTTGAGAAAGAATACAGCAAATTGCTTACTCCTGATATTGTATCATATATTGCTCAGATTCATGAATATAGAGGCCGGTATTCCACAGACAATGTACAAAAGGAATTACTGTCAGAGCTGCTGGAGATTGCCAGAATACAAAGTACGGAAGCGTCTAACAGAATCGAGGGAATTATAACAACAGATGATCGGTTGAAGAAAATTGTCCGTGAGAAAACATTGCCAAAGACAAGGAGTGAAAAAGAAATTGCCGGATACAGGGATGTTCTGGCAACGATTCATGAAAACTATGAATATATTCCTGTCAGTTCAAATATGATTCTGCAGCTGCACAGAGATTTGTATAAATTTAGTGGCAATGGATACGGTGGGAATTTTAAGTCTGTGGATAATGTGATTGCAGAAGAACTTCCAGATGGAACGAAAAGAGTGAGATTTCAGCCGATTCCGGCATGGGAAACAGCAGAAACAGTCAATGATTTATGCAATGCATTTAAAGATGCTGTCAATAAGCAGTTTATGGATATACTGCTGTTGCTTCCAATGTTTATATTGGATTTTCTTTGCATTCATCCATTTAATGATGGAAACGGAAGAATGAGCCGTCTCCTGACTTTATTGATTTTGTATAAGTCGGAATATTATGTTGGTCAGTATATTAGTATTGAAAGACTGATATCAGACACAAAAGAGAATTATTATGAAGCTTTGCAGGAAAGCTCATGGGAATGGCATGAAGGCAGAAATGATTATGCTCCTTTTGTGAAATATATGTTAGGGGTTATAGTTGCTGCTTACCGGGAGTTTGCGGACAGGGTGGAGATTCTTACGGACAAAACAATTTCAAAATCTGATCGTATTGGAGAAATTATCAGAAACTCTTATGGCAGGATTACGAAAGCGGAAATTGTAGCTCAATGCCCGGAAATCAGTCAGACAACCATACAGCGAACACTGAACGAATTACTAAAGAACAATCAGATAATAAAAATAGGCGGGGGAAGGTATACTTCTTACGTTTGGAACAGGGAGAACGAATGATATGGTTACCGGAGAATTAAAAAGTAAAATTGATAATTTATGGGAATTATTCTGGACAGGAGGACTGACTAATCCGTTGGATGTAATTGAGCAGATGACATATCTGATGTTTATCCGCGATCTGGATGATGCAGACAATGTCCATGCAAAAGAGGCGGCAATGCTTGGTTTGCCATATAAGAGTATATTTGCCGGGGAAATACAGATTGGAGACCGAAAAATTGATGGAAGCCAGCTGAAATGGAGTACTTTTCATGATTTTCCTGCTGCAAAAATGTATAGCACTATGCAGGAGTGGGTATTTCCGTTTATAAAAAATCTCCATGGAGATAAGGAAAGTGCCTATTCCAAATATATGGGAGATGCAATTTTTAAAGTACCGACTCCTTTGATGCTGGATAAGATTGTGACTACTATGGATGCCATTTATGAGCAGATGGAACAGATTAAGTCAGCAGACACCCGGGGAGATGTATATGAATATTTGCTTTCCAAACTTGCTACGGCAGGTGTAAATGGTCAGTTCCGTACACCGAGACACATTATCCGAATGATGGTGGAAATGATGGACCCTAAGGCAGATGAAATCATCTGTGATCCGGCGTGCGGTACGTCTGGTTTTCTGGTTGCCGCAAGTGAATACCTGAGAGATAGAAAAAAACAGGAAGTTCTTTTTGACAGACAGAACAAGGAACATTATATGAATCACATGTTCCATGGTTATGATATGGACAGGACCATGCTTCGGATTGGTGCAATGAACATGATGACCCATGGTGTGGAGAATCCATATATTGAGTACAGAGACAGTCTGTCAGATCAGAATACAGATAAGGAAAAATATAGTCTCATTCTGGCTAATCCGCCATTTAAGGGAAGTCTGGATTATGATATTGTAAGCGCAGATTTATTGAAAGTATGTAAAACAAAGAAAACAGAATTACTGTTTCTTGCACTGTTTATCCGTATGCTGAAAATTGGTGGTAGATGTGCATGTATTGTACCGGACGGAGTGCTGTTTGGTTCCTCAACTGCCCATAAAGCCATAAGAAAAGCCCTGGTAGAAGAAAACCGTCTGGAAGCAGTGATTTCCATGCCCTCCGGCGTGTTTAAACCATATGCAGGAGTATCCACAGCTATTTTGATTTTTACCAAAACCGGACATGGTGGAACTGATAAAGTCTGGTTTTATGATATGAAAGCGGATGGTTTTAGCCTTGATGATAAGAGAACAGAAACGAAAGAAAATGACATTCCGGATATCATAGAGCGTTTTAGAAACCTGGATAAAGAGACTGACCGTAAACGCACAGATCAGAGCTTCTTTGTACCAAAAGAAGAAATTGCAGAAAATGGCTATGACCTGAGCATTAACAAATACAAAGAAATCGAATATGTACCAGTAGAATACCCATCAACACAGGAAATCATGACAGAGCTGCATGAAATTGAGATGAAAATTGGCGAAGAAATGCAGGCTTTGGAAGAGTTGCTGGGGTTAAATTAAGGTTTGTAGGGATGGTAGAGATGGAAAAATATAAGCTTGGTGATATTTGTGAAATTGTATCAGGCAGTACCCCGAAAACCAATATAGATGAGTATTGGGAGGGGACTATCAAATGGATAACACCTGCAGAATTAAATGATGATACGTATATTATTACTGATAGTGTACGTAAGATTACAGAACTTGCAGTTAAAAAAACAGGATTAAAATCATTTCCAGAGGGAACAGTGATTCTTTCATCAAGAGCACCTATTGGTAAGGTGGCTATAGCTGGCTGTGAGATGTATTGTAACCAAGGATTTAAGAATCTAATTTGTTCTAAAAAAATAAATAATAAATATTTATACTGGTTCTTAAAGGGAAATACGGTTTTTCTTAATTCACTTGGGCGGGGTGCGACCTTCAAGGAATTATCTAAGTCAATTGTTTCAAACATTGAGATAAATCTTCCAGATATTGTCTATCAAAAAAAAGCAGTGGAGACATTGGAAAAAGTAAGTGAAATTATTGCTCTAAGGAAAAGAGAATTGTCTTCATTAGATGATCTCATTAAAGCCCGATTTGTCGAGATGTTTGGTGATCCGGCAACTAATCCGATGAGATGGAGCGAAACAACTATTGGTGATGAATGCTTTTATATAAAAGATGGACCTCATAAATCGTTGCCTGATATTGGAAAAGAAAATGGTGGACATCCATTCATTTCCGTTAGAAATATTGTCAATGGTTACATAGATTTTTCTACGGCAAGATACATTTCTGATGAAGATTATGCTAATGCGATAAAGAAATGTCATCCTGAAAAAGGTGATATGCTTTATAGCAAAGGTGGAACAACTGGAATCGCAAAATTGATAGATATTGATGAAGAATTTGCGAACTGGGTCCATGTCGCAGTGTTAAAATTTGATAAGTCTAAATTAAATGGAATTTTTTTTGAAAATATGCTGAATGGAGATTATTGTTTTGAACAATCTCAGAGGCTGACTAAGGGGATTGCGAATAGAGATTTGGTGCTTAGTGCAATGGCGCAGATAAAGATGTATCGTCCACCAATGGAGATTCAGAAACAATTCGCAGACTTCGTCAACCAAGTCGACAAATCTAAATTGTATAAAATTTCAACCCTACAATTCCCCTGTATCCCAGGGTGAAAAAACATAAGATTCGGGAGGTGTCAGTATGACTAATTTTGATTTCCTGAAAAATGAACCAAAGTTTAAAGATTTTGCAGATGTAGCAATCTCTGCGGAAAGGATTTTTCAGTTTGATTATGCGGCATCTGTGCTTAACTGCAGACGGGCAATGGAATTTGCTGTCAAATGGATGTATTCTGTGGACAGTGCTCTTTTCATGCCATGGGATGACAGACTGGTCAGTCTTATGAGTACAGATGAATTCAGGGATATTATAGATGCAGATCTTTTGAAACGTATGGAATTTATACGCAAAACAGGTAATTTTGCAGCCCATACCGGTCAGAAAGTAAAGAAGGAACAGGCAGAACTGTGTCTGCAAAATCTATATATTTTTCTGGATTTTGTTGCTTATTGTTACGCAGATCATTATGCTGTCAGCAATTATGATTCTACATTACTGCAGGAAAACCTTGGTCATACAGCGGATCAGTCAGTTAGTCAGCCGGTCGGCGATCAGGCTGGTCAGTCAGAAACGGATCTGAAACTGGAACAATTGTTAAAGGAAAATGCGGCTCTGAAGGAAGAACTGACTGCCCGTCGTGAAGAACAGCAGCAGACATACGTGACTAAACCACTGGATATTTCAGAATATGAAACCCGAAAGATCTACATTGATTCTATGCTGCAGGATGCAGGATGGACTGAGGGACAGAACTGGATAAATGAATACAGGATTCCGGGTATGCCAAATAAGTCACAGGTCGGATATGCAGATTATGTTCTCCTTGGTGATGATGGTAAGATCCTGGCTGTGATAGAAGCCAAGAGAACCTGTGCAGATGTGGCAAAGGGCAGGCAGCAGGCGAAGTTATATGCTGATCTGATTGAGCAGAAACAAGGCAGAAGACCGGTAGTATTTCTCACCAATGGTTTTGATGTCCGTATCTGTGATAACCAGTATCCGGAGAGAAAAATTGCAGCAATTTATTCCAAACGGGATCTGGAAAAATTGTTTAATCTCAGACAGATGCGCTCAGGTTTGGGACAGATTTCCATAGACAAAAACATAGCAGGACGATATTATCAGGAGGCTGCGATTAAGGCAGTCTGTGACAGTTTTGACACCAGAAATCGCAGAAAAGCTCTCCTTGTTATGGCTACAGGTTCGGGAAAGACACGTACAGTTATTGCACTTTGCAAGGTATTGTCAGAGCAGGGATGGGTAAAAAATATTCTTTTCCTGGCAGATCGTAATTCACTGGTAACACAAGCTAAGCGAAGCTTTGTCAATTTGCTGCCGGATTTATCTGTTACAAATTTGTGCGAAGAGAAAGATAACTATGCAGCTCATTGTGTTTTTTCTACTTATCAGACCATGATAAACTGTATAGATACGATTCAGGACAAAGAGGGAAAATTGTTTACCTGCGGACATTTTGATTTGGTGATCTGTGATGAAGCACATCGTTCCATTTACAATAAATACAGGGATATTTTTAATTATTTTGATGCTCCGCTGATTGGGCTGACAGCTACTCCAAAAGATGAAATTGACAAAAATACCTATGAAATCTTTGAACTGGAGAACGGTGTCCCTACTTATGGCTATGAGCTTGCGCAGGCAGTAAAGGATGGTTATCTGGTTGACTTTATGTCTGTGGAGACTACACTGAAATTTATAGAGCATGGAATAGTATATGATGAATTATCTCCGGAAGATAAGGAAGCCTATGAGGATACCTTTGAGGATGAAAACGGTGAAATGCCGGACAGTATTGGCTCAGCAGCATTAAATGAATGGCTTTTTAATGAGGATACCATAAAGAAGGTTTTACATATCCTGATGACGAACGGATTAAAGATAGATTATGGAAACAAGATTGGAAAGACCATTATTTTTGCGAAAAATCACCGTCATGCAGAGAAAATATATGAGGTGTTCGGAAAAGAATATCCACATCTGACAGGATATGCCATGGTGATTGATAATCGCCTGAAATATGCACAGAGTGCGATTGATGAGTTTTCGGATTCAAAGAAGCTTCCTCAGATAGCAATCTCTGTAGATATGCTGGATACGGGAATTGATGTGCCGGAAGTTTTGAATCTGGTATTTTTCAAAAAGGTTATGAGTAAGGCGAAATTCTGGCAGATGATCGGGCGAGGTACCCGTTTGTGCCCGGCCCTGATGGATGGAGAGGATAAGCAGAAATTCTATATTTTTGATTTCTGTGGAAATTTTGAGTTCTTCCGCATGAATAAAGGACGTGCCACTGCAAATATGATTGCACTTCAGGGAGCAATTTTTCAACTGGAATTTGAGATTGCCTATAAATTGCAGGGAGCCGCTTATCAGACAGAACGATTGATTACCTATCGTAAATCTCTGGTAGAGCATATGGCTGGAAAGGTGCAGGAGTTAAACCGAGAAAATTTTGCGGTGCGTCAGCACTTAAAATATGTGGATATTTATGCTGTTGAAGAAAATTATAAGGTTCTTACTTATGAGGACACTCTGGCAGTGCGGGACGAATTATCTCCATTGATCAGACCTGAAAATGATGATGCGAAAGCTTTGCGTTTTGATGCTCTTCTGTATGGAATTGAACTGGCGTATCTGGCAGAAAAGAAATATGGACGTGGTCGAAAGGATCTGCTGAAGAAGGTTTCTGCACTGGCAGGGATTTCTAACATTCCGGAGATTATGATGCAGGCAGAACTGATAGACAAGATTCTTCATGGAGGATATCTGGACAATGCAGGGATTCCTGAATTTGAGCATATCAGAGAAAATCTCCGCGATCTGATGAAATATATTCCGGATGCAGACAGAATGATCTATGACACAAACTTTGATGATGAGATTCTCAACATGGAGTGGAAGGATTCAGAACTGGAAAATGATGATCTGAAAAATTATAAGGCAAAAGCAGAATATTATGTACGCCAACATCAGGACAATGCAGTGATAGAGAAGCTAAAAACCAATATTCCTTTAGACAATAATGACATGAGAACGCTGGAAAAAATTCTGTGGAGTGAAGTGGGAACCAAACAGGATTATGAGGCAGAATACGGACAGAAACCGCTTGGAGAATTTGTGCGTGAGATTGTAGGGCTTGACATGAATGCTGCTAAGGCTGCCTTTGCACAATATCTGGATGATACCTGCCTGGACAGCAGACAGATTTATTTTGTGAATCAGATTGTGGAATATATTGTACATAATGGGCTGCTGAAGGATCTCTCGGTTCTTCAGGAATCACCTTTTACGGACCAGGGCAGTATTGTGGACATATTTACAGACTTAAATGTATGGCTGGGGATCAGAAAAACCATAGAGCAGGTTAATGCCAATGCCATTGCTGCGTAAATTTGTCAGTAGATCAGAACGAAAGTGCTTGTCGACGAGATAAAGCTTGGATATTCAATATTGTGGTAAAATAAACTTTGGAAAGGCGGTATATGGATGAAGTGGGCAGATGGAAAGATACGATGTTGCTGGGCAAATCCGAAAAATGAGCGGTATATCCGTTATCACGATGAGGAGTGGGGCATTCCGGTGCATGATGACCGGAAGCTCTTTGAAATGCTGATATTGGAGTGCTTTCAGGCGGGCTTGTCCTGGGAATGTGTTCTGAATAAGCGAGATGCCTTTCGCGTGGCTTTTGACAATTTTGATTCGGAGAAAGTCAGCGCTTACACTGAGGACAAGCTGGAAGCACTGCGGAGTAATCCCGACATCATACGAAACCGCCTGAAAATACAGGCTGCCGTTACCAATGCATGGGCATTCCTGGAAATTCAGAAGGAGTACGGCAGCTTTTCGGACTATATCTGGCATTGGACAGATGGCAAAGTAATCTGTGAAACTGGCCGGACAAGTTCAGAACTGTCTGACTGTATATCAAAAGATTTGAAAAAACGCGGCATGAAGTTCGTGGGAACAACGGTTATCTATGCCTATTTACAGGCAGTAGGAGTTCTCTCTTCTCATGAGCAGGGCTGCTTTTTGGCAAATCAGGAAGCTGAGCATTATAATAGTTATTCATAAGTCTGTTATTTCCTGATTTTTATCCATCCTGCATGAAGCAGATGTACACCTGCGGGAATCAGAGAAAGCAGATGTATATTTGTGCAGCTGCCTGTTTCTGCATATATCGGCAGAATGAGTGTATGAAATGCAAGATAAAGGTATGCGCCTGCAGCAATGAGATTACACAGAAAAAAACTCCAGCCGAAGATACCAGAAATAGAAGCTGTAAGAATGATGACCAGCGTCAGGGTATCAGGAACAAAGGGAAGATGAATAAAATCAAATTCAGGTTTCAGGGAGAGAAATGCGAGCACTGCGTAAAGAAAAAGCACTGCATTTAATGAACTCATGATCTTAAACGGTAAACTGTAAAAAGGTGTAACAGGGCAGTTGGGCCATAGTTCAACATCCAGTTTCTGTGCAAGCTGGGTTGCTGACTTTGTAAATGTTATGTTTGTCATTACAACAGCTTTATCGCAGTCGTAGAAGTTTGCACCTGCATAGGCTTCCTGAACAGCTTTATTTCCAACGGGATGGGTGTAATATTTACATTGTATCCCGTATTTTTTTCGATGTTTGAAAGCAATGATATCGATTCCCTGATCTCCGGAGCTTTGGGTTACTTTTATTTTAGAAAAATGTTTTCGCTTTAGTATCTTTGCACATTGATATTCAAATTCATATCCATCCATGTGTTGAATCTCCCGTATTATATAAAATGTATAGCAGTCTGCAGCAAAATAAGAATACCATGTTTGATGATAAAGAACAAGTGTTTTGCGAAGAAAAGAAGAAGGGGTTATTATTTACGTTACTGTTCACTGGTAATATCCCGCGAGGTGTTTTTTGTGAGCGAAGGTCACAGAAAACCCGAGACATACTGCGCGAATTTATGCGATTAGCATAAATTCTGTGCATCGCGAAGCGTGTTGCTGGGAACGGAGTGAACAGTAACGAAAATGGTTACTCTTTGCGGGAATTGTGTTATAATAGTTTTTGATTTATTGTTGCTGAAAAAAGTGAACAGTTTATAGCGAGCCTATTAAATGCATTATTTACGAGGACTGCTATAGTAATTATACAAAACCGTAAGAGGGGGATAAGCATTTGAAATATTTTGAAGAAATTATGTCGGAACGAAAAAACCGTATAGAAGCCAGAAAGGACGAGCTGATCCGCAGGAGTCTGCTGTCTGAAGAATTTCTGGAAATGATCCAGAAAAATAAAAGGCCCTTTGATCTGCTGATGTCTTACTATCAGTGTGCTGTCATGGAGATTGAGACAAAATTCAGAGTGCTGAATCAGGAGTATTCCCTGGAATATGATAAAAATCCTATCGAGGGTATTAAAACCAGAATTAAATCTTATGACAGCATTGTGCGGAAAATACGCAGAAAAAATATTCCCATGTCTTTAACTGCTATAGAAGAAAATATCAAGGATATCGCAGGTGTCCGGGTAATCTGTTCTTTTCCGGAGGATATCTATGAGCTGGCAGACAGCTTTCTGCGTCAGGATGATATTGTACTGATCGAGAAAAAAGATTATATAGAAAATCCAAAACCCAGTGGTTACAGAAGCCTGCATCTGATCGTGCAGGTGCCTATCTTTCTGCAGAAAAACAAAAAAATGGTAAATGTGGAAGTCCAGTTTCGAACTATTGCCATGGATTTCTGGGCAAGTCTGGAACATAAGCTTCGCTATAAAAAAGATATCCCGGCAGATCAGGCACAGCAATTGCAGGAGGAGCTTCTGGCGTGTGCCACCCAGAGTGCTCAGTTGGATAACCGGATGCAGGAAATTCGTAATCAACTGGTCAGCAGAGCTGATAAGGGGAATCAATCCTGAGGAAGTTCCTTATTTCAGGAACTTTCTCAATAATTTTTCATAAATTTTTCTATATGGCTGGTATCTCATTGGCAGATCCAGCCATGTTTTTTTGTCTACAATACTCTTATAGTGGGAGAAGGTATGAAAACCGTCTTTGCCATGGTAGGAACCCATTCCGCTTTCACCAAAGCCGCCAAATCCCATCTCACTGGTTGCCAGGTGGATGATGGTGTCATTGACACATCCGCCTCCGAATCCACAGTGGGAAGTAACTTTTTCCGCAGCTTCTTTGTCGGAGGTAAAGATATATAGTGCCAGAGGATGTGCCATGGAGTTGACCTTTTCGATGGCCTCATCCAGGGAATTATAAGTCAGCACAGGAAGCACAGGACCGAAGATTTCCTCCTGCATTACTGCATCCCCGAAGGTTACATTATCCATAACAGTAGGAGCGATCTGAAGAGCTCCCGGATTGTTGTCACCGCCGCAGACTACCTTGCTGGGATCGATCAGATTGCAGATACGAGTAAAGTGCTTTTCATTAATAATTTTCCCATAATTCTTATTATTCAGAGGTGTGGAACCAAACTGTTTCCTGATCTGTTTCTGGATCTGTCGGATCAGTTCATCCTTGATTTCTCTGTCGCAGTAAATATAATCAGGTGCTACACAGGTCTGACCACAGTTGAGATATTTTCCAAATACAATTCTTCTGGCTGCAAGTTTCAGGTTGGCACTTTTCTCTACAATGCAGGGGCTTTTACCGCCCAGCTCCAGGGTAACCGGGGTCAGATGTACAGATGCTTTTGCCATTACTTCCCTGCCAACATGCTGGCTTCCTGTAAAGAAAATATAGTCAAAATGTTCATTGAGAAGAGTGTTATTTTCCGCACGTCCGCCGTTTACCACAGCCACATACTGGGGATCAAAACATTCGGTGATAATGGTTTCAATCACCCGGCTGGTGTGAGGAGAGTAGGCACTTGGTTTCAGTACAACTGTATTTCCGGCTGCAATCGCATCGATCAGCGGATCAATGGTGAGCAGGAAAGGATAATTCCATGGGCTCATAACCAGGACAACACCATAAGGAGATGGCTTCTTATAACTTCTGGAAGCGAACTGGGCAAGGGGAGTCAGTACTGTTTTTTCTTTTGCATAGGAAGGTGTATGGCGGATCATGTAGCTGAGTTCTGAGAGCACAAGTCCCACTTCACACATATAGGATTCAAAGTTACTTTTTCCAAGGTCACGTTTCAGTGCTTCATTGATCAGTGGTTCATATTTCTGAATACAGGTCTTTAATTTTTTTAAGGCATCCAGCCTTTTTTCTACCGGTAAAGTGGCACCTGTGTAAAAATAGCTGCGTTGTTTCTGAACGATTTCTTTAATTTCTGTTTCTGTCATAATACATTATTTCCTTATATAATATAGATATCAGGTAACTATTGAGAGTCTGCAGGTTCCTGTATTTTGATATTTTTATAAAAAATGCTTTGCAGGATAGAAAAATATTACAGGATAGAAGAATATTAACAGTTACTTCTCAGCTTCTGAGGTATTTTCCTTGGAAGTCAGAGACATCAGCATGTAATAAAATTTCTCCAGTTCGGAAGCATCCATAAGCTTCGGCACAGGATACAGAGGATTGGCCTCTTTATCTGCATAATGGGAAAGCTTGGGGATATCTGTTTCCTGAATTTCTTTTACAATATTTACGATTCCAAATCGCTCTTTCATCTCTTCAATTGCCCGGATAAAAAGCTCTGCTGCTTCATGGTCCGGCGTATTTTTGTCTGCAAGTCCTGCTGCAATGGCAAGTCTGTGGAGCTTTTTGTCAATGCAGGAGCCATATTCCCGAAGTACCAGTGGCAGCAGAATGGCATTGGCAAGTCCATGGGGAACGTTGTACTGTCCGCCCAGGGAATGAGCCACTGCATGAACATATCCTACATAGGATTTGGTAAAAGCACAGCCTGCGTAGAAGGAGGCGTGGAGCATATTTCGTCTTGCCTGAATATTATCGCCATGCTCATAGGCAATGTCTATATTTTCAAAAATCAGTTTTACCGCTTTTAATGCATCCCTGCGTGTATCAATGGTGGTGGAATTGCCGATGTATGCCTCCACTGCATGAGTCAGGGCATCTATACCTGTAGTTGCGGTGATAAATGGGGGCAGGCTTAAGGTAACCTTGGGATCCAGCACTGCATAGCGGGGAATCAGCGGGAAATCGTTGATTGCGTATTTATATCTGGTGTCTGCATCTGTGATCACAGCGGCGAGAGTGGTCTCACTTCCTGTTCCGGCAGTGGTTGGAACTGCCATGAGAAGGGGAAGCTTCTTATGCACCTTCAGGATTCCCTTCATCTGAGCCAGAGACTGATTGGGTTTGACCGCACAGGCACCGACTGCCTTGGCACAGTCCATGCTGGAACCGCCGCCGAAACCGATGATGGCATCACAGCCTTCTTTATGGTAAAGCTCCAACGCCTCGCGGACATTGACAGTAGTTGGGTTGGCAACTGTTTTATCATAAATGGTATAGGGGATGCCTGCCTCCTTTAAAGCTTTTTCCAGTCTTCGGGTAAGTCCAAGCTTCATGATACCGCCATCTGTAATGATCAGTACATGAGTACATTTGTGGCGCATGATGATTTCAGGGAGTTCCTTGACGCTTCCTGCTATTTTAGGTTTTCTGTAAGGTAAAAAGGGAATTGCAATGTGAAAAGCTTTCTGAAAAGCCCTGCAATATATTTTTCTGAGAGTGTTCATGGATAATTCCTTTCCTGGGGGCAGCCTGCTACTTTGCAGACTGCCGGACAGCAGTTACTTCAGAAAAAATATAACAAGGTAAAAAAGAAAAGTCAATATATTTTGATGTTCAAAATTTATCTTTGGTAAAAGAGCTTATTCCGAGACATACGAGCCAAAATTCCATTGCCGCAGGCAATCTGGAATGAATTTTGGCTACGTTACTGTGAACGGAGTGAACAGTAACGAACATATCCATAAAATTTTACAAAACTACGAAAATCAGTTGACAATGGAGTAAGTTTATACTAACCTGAAGTTAGCGAAGTATAACAATATTGTAAAACAGCAGTGTTATTATATTAAAGAATTAAAGAAATTTGCTCCACAGGAAGTGGATATGAGGGAGGAATGAAAAAATGTTTCTGCAGATACAGGGAATTCAGAAGTCTTTTGGTGCAGGGGACAGCCGGGTGGATGTGCTGAAAGGGCTGGATCTTGACATTGAGAGAGGAGAGTTTTGTGTGCTTCTGGGGCCGTCTGGTTCCGGTAAGTCTACGCTTCTGAATATTATCGGTGGGATTGACAGTGCAGACGAGGGAAATCTGGTCATAGACGGGGAGCGTCTGGCAGATATGTCGGAGAAGAATCTGTCTTTGTACAGGCGTAAGCATCTGGGATATATTTTTCAGATGTATAATCTGATCCCCAATCTTACAGTGCGGGAGAATATAGAGGTGGGAGCCTATCTCAGTGATAAGCCTCTGGATGTAGATGAACTGCTCCATACGCTGGGAATCTATGAGCACCAGAGAAAGCTTCCCAATCAGCTTTCCGGCGGTCAGCAGCAAAGGACTGCCATTGGCAGAGCCATTGTAAAGAATCCGGATATTCTTCTTTGCGATGAGCCTACAGGAGCCCTGGATTATAATACCTCCAAGGAAATCCTGAAGCTGATCGAGACGGTAAACCAGAAATACGGCAACACCATCGTCATGGTAACGCATAACGATGCCATCAAAGATATGGCTGACCGGGTGGTGAAGCTTCGCGATGGGATGATCCGCAAAAATTACCTCAATGAGCATAAGATCCCGGCAGCAGAGCTTGACTGGTAAGGAGGCATATGATGAAAAATCCTTTACGCAAACGTCTGCCCAGAGAACTGAAGGGAGAACTGGGCAAGTATCTGGTTGTATTTATCCTGATGGTTGCATCCATTGGATTTGTGTCAGGCTTTCTGGTTGCAGATAACAGTATGCTTATTGCTTACAATGAAGGTTTTGAGAAGTACAACATAGAAGACGGAAACTTTCGCACAGCAGAGCAAGTCCACAAAACCCAGAGAGAAGAAATAGAGGCGCTGGGTGTGAAGCTGTATGATAATTATTATGTGGAGGAACCTCTGGATAATGGAAGCACCATGCGTTTTTTTAAAAACAGGCAGCAGGTGGACAAGGTCTGCCTGATGAAGGGAGAGCTGCCTGCCGGGACAGGAGAGATTGCCATTGACAGAATGTATGCAGACAACAACAATCTGTCTGTGGGAGATACGCTCCGGAGCGGAAAAAGAACCTGGAAGATTACCGGCCTGGTGGCACTTTCCGACTACAGCTGCCTGTTTCAGAATAACAACGATTCCATGTTTGATGCTGTGAAATTTGGGGTTTCTGTTGTGACTGAGGAGGAGTTTGATTCTTTGGATCAGGAAAAACTGCAATACAATTATTCCTGGATCTATGACGAAAAACCGAAGACAGAAAAGGAAGAGAAAGAAGTTTCCGAGGATCTGATGGAGGATATGGGAAAGATTGTCACACTGGAGGCTTTTGTACCCCGGTATCTGAATCAGGCCATTACTTTTACAGGGGATGATATGGGTGGAGACAAGGCCATGATGATCATGCTTCTTTATATTATTATGGTGATCATGGCCTTTGTATTCGGAATTACCATCAGCAATACGATACGGAAAGAAGCCGGTGTTATCGGTACCTTACGTGCGTCCGGATATACCAGACAGGAACTGATTCTTCACTATATGACACTTCCGGTGCTGGTTACTTTTGTGGGTGCACTGATCGGAAATATCCTTGGATACACTGTATTAAAGGATGTATGTGCAGATATGTATTATGGAAGCTATAGTCTTCCGACTTATGTGACCGTATGGAATGGGGAGGCATTTGGGCTTACAACTCTGGTTCCGGTAGTTATTATGCTGGTGGTAAATTACGGAGTGCTCAGACATAAGCTGAAGCTGTCACCGTTAAAATTCCTGCGCAGGGATCTGTCGGGAAGAAAGCAGAAGAGGGCAATTTATCTGAGTCCGAAGATGAAAATCTTTTCCAGATTCCGGCTTCGGGTGATTTTTCAGAATATGAGTAATTATATGGTTCTGTTTATCGGGATCCTGTTTGCAAATCTGCTGCTGATGTTCGGATTGTTGCTTCCTTCGGCACTGTCCCATTACCAGGTGGAAATCCAGAACAACATGCTGGCAAAATACCAGTATATGCTTCAGGTTCCGGTCAGCGCAGTAAGTGGAAATAAATTTGACGGTCTGATCTCTCTGCTGGAGTTTTATATGGATTCCAGAACAGACAATGAAGATGCAGAGGAATTTTCTGCTTATTCCCTGAATACACTGCCAGGAAAATATAAGAGTGAGGAAGTACTGCTTTACGGGATCGAACCGGACAGCAGGTATGTAACGATAGATTTTAATAATACAAAAGATAAAAAAGATGAAGCGGTGAATAAAGAAAAAGCAGATAACAAGAATACGGCAAATGCAGAAAAAGAAAGCGCAGCAGTTTATATTTCGAGCGCATATGCGGATAAATCCCTGCTTCATGTGGGGGATACCATCACTCTGAAAGAAAAATACGAAAAAGAGAAATATTCGTTTAAAATAGCAGGAGTTTATGATTATACGGCTGCCTTGTGTGTGTTTATGCCCCGCAGTGAACTGAATGATATTTTTGATCTGGGAGAGGATTATTACAGTGGGTATTTCTCAGATACAGAGCTTACAGATATCAAGAGCCAGTATATAGGATCTGTAGTTGACCTTGATGCACTGACAAAGATCTCCAGACAGCTGGATGTATCCATGGGAAGTATGATGGGTATGGTAAACGGATTTGCCATTATGATCTATATGGTACTGATCTATCTTCTTTCCAAGATCATTATCGAAAAAAATGCCCAGTCTATTTCAATGGTAAAAATCCTGGGCTATACAAATGGCGAGATCAGCAAGCTATATATTATGTCCACGTCTTTGGTGGTGGTGTTCTGTCTGCTTTTGAGTCTGCCGCTGGAAACAGTAATCATGAAAGTTCTGTTTCGGGAGATGATGCTGTCCAGTATTTCCGGATGGATCACGCTCTGGATCGACCCGATGATCTATGTGCAGATGTTTGCAGCAGGAATCATTACATACGGAATCGTTGCTTTGCTGGAATTTCGGAGAGTGAAGAAGGTTCCTATGGATGAAGCCTTAAAAAATGTCGAGTAGGACAAAATTTGATAAAAATTTGACATTATCTGGAATTTGTGGTACGGTTACACAGGAAACTGTTAGAGCGACACGCTCTAGACCAATCAGTTGGAATAGGAGATTATTATGAGAAAAAGAACAACTTCAAGAGCAAAGGAAACTATTAAAGAAGCAACAACAAAGGCTACAGAAGCAGTCAAAGAGACAGTTGAGAAAACAACTGTAAAGGCTTCAGAAGTAATTGAAGAAGCAAAAGACGCTGCAGCTGATATTGCGAAGGCTCCGGTTGTAGAAGAAGCAAAAGAAACTGTAAAGAAAGCAGTAAAAGAAGTGGCTAAAAATATCGACATCAAAAAATTCGCAGAAACAACTATCGAATTACCTGGTTTTGCAGTTACAATGAGCTCCATCGAGGAAGCAATCAAAAAAGACATCAAAGACAAAGGCATCGAAGGAAAAGAAATCAGCGTTTATGTAAATGTTGAGCAGAAAGCCGCTTACTACACAGTAGACGGACAGGGCTCTGACGATTACAGAATCGACCTGAATACATTATAATCTGTAAGCATTTTTTATAAACCGAAAATGGATGTCTGCAGGGATCCGGAAAGAAAATCTGCAGACATAAAAACAGCAGGATTGTTCATAGAATGAACAGACCTGCTGTTTTGCTTATTTATGATAGAACCACACTGCGGCGGATATGGATGATATTTCAGGAAGCTTTCTGCTCAAACAGATCCTCCCTTGTAATATTCTGTGCCCATTTCCCCTGGCGGTAATGATGGAATACCCATGGCCATTTCACAAACTCATCTGTACAGAGCAGGAAGTAGACCCACAATACCGGAAGCTTCAGGACAAAGGCCGCAAAAAATCCCAGAGGTACCGCATATACCCACATATCAATGGTATCGCAGATCAGTCCGAACTTCGTATCACCGCCTGCGCGGAATACCCCGGCGATCAGGGCTGTGTTTACCGCAGAGCCCATAATATAATAGGTATTGATAAGCAGCATGTACTTCAAATAATGCATTGCCCCGTCACTTAAGGATGCAAATCTCAGGACCAGAGGCGTGATGGCAAATACGATCACACCGCCAATGGCACCGGCTATAATGGTCATCTTCAGCATTCTGGAAGCATACACCTTCGATTTCTCCAGATCCCCTTTTCCCATTACATTTCCAAGAAGAATCGTTCCCGCACTGGCAATTGCAAAGCAGAACACAGAACCGATATTGCGGACAACCGTAACCAGAGAGTTGGCTGCAACGGCATCTGTTCCGAGATGTCCCAGGATCACAGAGTACATGGAGAAAGCAACACTCCAGGAAATGTCATTTCCAAGAGCGGGAAGTGACAGCCGGACGAAGTCGCCAAACAGCACCTTACTGCGGATAAACATAAAGGTCAGGTTCAATTTAACATCTTTGCTCAGGAAAGAAACGATCACGCATGCTGCCAGTTCGATCAGTCTGGAAGCAGCAGTTGCAATGGCAACACCTGTAGCCCCCAGCTTCGGTGCGCCGAAAAGCCCGAAGATAAAAGTGGCATTCAGGATAATATTCAATATAAAAGCCAGCATATTCAATGCCATACTGATCGTTACACGTCCGATACTGCGCAAAATCGCCAGATAAATCTCTGTAATTCCCCAGCAGAGATATGTAATTCCCATAATCCTAAGATAAGAAGAACCGATAGAGATCAGTTCCTGATCAGAAGTAAAAATCTTCATCATAAGCTGAGAAGCAGTAAATGCGATCAGTGCTACGATTCCCGAGATTATGATGGAAAAGCGGAGGGCAATTCCCTCGATCGCATGAATAGCCTGCATATTATTTTTTCCGAAATACTGCGCACACAGAAGAGATGCGCCTGTACCAAGTCCATAATATACCATAAACAGGATATTGGAGTAATTGGCAGCCAGAGACACCGCAGAAATCGCAGACTGTCCCACATAATTAAGCATAATTACATCTGCGGAGTTAACCGCTGCACTGAGCAGATTCTGGATAATGATCGGAATCGTCAGTTTAAGCATCTGCCGGTAAAAATTATCCTTACCGGCCGATAATGTGTTTATCATATTTACCCCCGTAATAAGTATTTGCCCGATCAGGCAGTTTTATAAGTCTGTTTTCAGCATAATCCTTCCGGCAGAAAAACGCTATCGGTATTTTGACTGATTTCTACGTTATTTTGACTTTTAAGTTCTTAAACAAATCAACTTTGCTTATAATACCTTGCACAAAAGAAGTCGGACTGATATAATTCGTATGTATTTTGAGAGGAATACATACTGTGACTGATAAAAAATATAATGGGGGAAGTTTATGGCGACATTACAGCAATTAGATATGAATATTTTACTGTGGATCCAGGAACATTTAAGGGTGGATGCCCTGACTCCGTTCTGGAGAGCAGTCACCTTCCTCGGAAACGGAGGATGGTTCTGGATTGTATTATGTGTGCTTCTGATCTGTTTCGGGAAAACACGCAAAACAGGAGTGACAGCGGCACTCTCGCTGCTGTCAGGGTTTCTGATCACAAATCTGCTGATAAAAAATGCAGTAGCCCGTCCAAGACCTTTTGATACTTATACACAGATCATTCCGCTGATCACCAGACCGAAAGACTATTCGTTTCCATCCGGCCATACCTGCGCTTCCTTTGCCGTTGCACTGGTCTGTCTGCGGATGCTGCCCGGGAAATGGGGAATTTTGCCTGTTGTTCTGGCCGGAATGATTGCTTTTTCCAGACTCTATCTGGGCGTACATTATCCGGGGGATGTTCTGGCAGGATTTCTGGTGGCACTGCTCACAAGTACAGTGGCATGCAGGCTGATGCGGAGAACATTTTCACCTCAGAAAAGCTGACCGGTTCAGAAGAAAACTTCCGGGGGGAAATACAAAAAAGATATGCAAAAATCAGCAGAAAAATATTCGAATGTAAAATGTAAAGGATAATCTTGTAATGAACAAAAATGAAATCTATATAAAGAGCGGAACCAATTACAAAGAAATGACAAAGGAACTGCTGGCACAGTGCGGCCTGGCGTCTGTAATTTCAGATAAAAAGATGCAGATTGGTATCAAGCCTAATCTTGTATCACCTTCCGAGGCTTCATGGGGAGCTACCACACATCCGGAAATTGTGGCGGGAATTATTGAGTATCTGCAGGAAAACGGATATGGAAATATTGCCATTCTGGAAGGCTCCTGGGTGGGAGATAAGACCATAGAAGCATACGAAGTGTGCGGATATCGTGAACTAACGGAAAAATATCAGGTGCCTTTTTGGGATATGCAGAAAGACAAGGGGATTGAAAGAGATTGCAGGGGGATGAAACTGAATGTCTGTGAACGTGCGGCAAATATCGATTTTCTGATCAATGTTCCGGTATTGAAAGGCCATTGTCAGACAAAGATCACATGTGCATTGAAAAATATGAAAGGATTGATCCCCAATACAGAGAAGCGTCATTTTCATGCGATGGGACTGCATGAACCGATTGCACATCTGAATGCGGGGCTCCATCAGGATTTTGTCGTGGTTGATAACATTTGCGGAGATCTGGATTTCGAGGATGGCGGAAATCCGGTAGTGATGAACCGTATCTGGGCGGGGACGGATCCGGTACTGATCGATTCTTATGTATGTCAGATCATGCATTATACAACGAAAGATGTACCGTATATTGAACTGGCAGAGAAGCTTGGGGTTGGAAGTACTGATCTGAAAAATTCCCGCATCATATACTGTGAGGAAAATGCCCGCAAAGAACTTCCGAAATCAAGAAAAGTGGTAGAACTTCAGGATGCAGTAGAAGAAGTAGAATCCTGCAGTGCCTGCTATGGTTATCTCATCCCGGCTCTGGAAATGCTTAAAAATGACGGCCTTTTCGAGAAACTGGACACGAAAATCTGCATCGGCCAGGGATACCGCGGAAAAACAGGAAAACTGGGTGTAGGTGCATGCACCTGTAAATTTGAACATAACGTAAAGGGATGTCCTCCAACAGAGAATCAGATTTATGATTTCCTGAAGCAGTATATTCTGGGAGAAAATAAATAATATGATATCAGGGTCCTAGTACATCGTTTTCGAAATAACTATACCACTCACTTGTCTGCGAATCCGATTGCACAGGTCTAAAAGCCTCAGCGTAGCCCGCTACGCCTGCGTTTTTATACCAGCACACTCGAATCCGCATCCTACGCGATTGGTATAGTTATTTACGAAACGATGTACTAGGTTCAAAAAGTCGTTCGTGCCTGCATGATAAGACTTTTGAATCTGGAACCCTGTTTGATTTTACAATGCCATCTTTATCATCTGTATAATTTTATCCTGCTCAAATTTACTGCTGTCAAATGCCAGATGATACTGGGAAATATCTTTCCATTTCTTATCTGTAAAGTACTCATAATAAGTACGCCGTTCTTTATCCACTTTCTTAACCAGCTTCTGTGCACTTTTTTCTTCCCGTCCCGTACGCTCGATGACAGTCTGTACACGATACTCAAATGGTGCATGGATAAATACGCTCAGGCATCTATTGTCGAGGATGTGATTGGCGCATCGGCCAACGATCACACAATCTTCTTTCTCAGCAGCATCCAGAATAATCTTTCGCTGAAGATCAAAGAGCACATCATTCATGGGAACAAAGTGAAAATCGCTGTCCATCTGAAGTTCATGGTCAATGGGAAAACGCCACTGGCTGCCACGTTTCTCATCAACCTTGGCAAGCAGATCAAAAGGAATATTCTCTTTCTGAGCTGCAATATCGATCAGCTCTTTGTCATAAAAAGCAAATCCAAGCTCTTCTGCCAGAGCTTTACCGATCAGGCGGCCATTACTGCCGAGCATCCTGTTTATTGTAATCACGCGTTTACTCATAATCAAACCCTCCTTTATGACATCTCTGTTATTGAACGATATAGATTCAGGCGGATATTCGCAAATTGCACCTGTTATCTGCAATTAACAGTGATAAGTCTTTTATTTGTGAACATTATAACATTGATACTTGAAAAAATCCAGTAAAATATATAAAAAACCAAATATATTACGAAAATATTTAGGTACAGTGCACAAAAACGATTCGCAATGAAACAAATGATGCAGTTAATCCGATAATATTTTGAAAAGTGTTTTTTTGGATAGTTTTATCAATAGACACTTTTGGCTGCCATATGCTAGAATTAGAGTAATATTTACAGCAAGCAGCAAAGCGGATGATATTGTCCGCCTGACCAGGATTACTGCCGAGACATACAAGCCAAAATTCCATTGCCGCAGGCAATCTGGAATGAATTTTGGCTACGTTACTGAGAACGGAGTGAACAGTAACAAAAATTTATTTATGAAATAGAGGATATTTATAGATTTTTTCTTTAAGCTATGGTATTATATTAAATTGGCTGTCTGACGACAGATCCGAGTCAAAATATTACAAGAGATATGAAAAGTATGTAAGAAAGGGATACGATACATAATGCTGAAAATCAAAAGCTATGTAAAGGTAAACAGTCTGGCGGAAGCTTATGAACTGAACCAGAAGAAAACAGCCCGTATTCTTGGGGGAATGGTCTGGATGAAAATGGGCAACAGAGCAATATCCACAGCGATTGATCTTTCCGGTCTGGGGCTGGATGCGATTTCGGAGAATGATGACGAATTTGTCATCGGATGTATGACTCCGCTTCATGACCTGGAGACAAATGAAGCTCTGAATACCTACACACATGGAGCTATGAAAGAAAGCCTTTGCCACATTGTAGGCGTACAGTTCAGAAACTGTGCCACTGTGGGAGGAAGCATTTATGGAAGATATGGTTTCTCAGATGTTCTGACCATGTTCCTGGGAATGGATACATGGGTAGAATTATATGATGCAGGCCGTATTCCACTGACTGAATTTGTAAATATGAAGAAGGACAATGACATCCTTGTAAATATCATCGTGCGAAAAGAGCCACTTCTTACCTGTTACTTAAGTCAGAGAAACATAAAAACAGATTTCCCGGTGCTGACCTGTGCAGCTTCTGTGATCGGAAATGAGGCAAGGACTGTGATAGGTGCCAGACCTGCACGTGCCATGATCGTGGAAGATAAGAAGCAGATCCTGAAGAATTTCCGGAACATGACAAAAAAGCAGAAGGAAGAGGCGATCGAAGCCTTTGCAGAATATGCGGCAGAGAACGTTCCTACTGCAGGCAATATGCGAGGATCAAAGGAATACAGAACCCTTCTTGTAAAAGTATTGACAAGAAGAGCCTGGGAAGCAGTAGGAGGGATGAAAAATGAATATTAATTTCTGGCTTAACGGAGTGAACCGCCACGCAGAGATCTCCCCGGATACACTGCTGATCGATTTCTTAAGAAAACAGGGCTGTTTCAGCGTGAAAAGAGGCTGCGAAACTGCGAACTGTGGTCTTTGCACAGTTCTTATGGACGGTCGTCCGGTGCTTTCCTGCAGTACACTTGCAGCACGCATTGAGGGAAAGAAAATCGTTACATTGGAAGGAATGCAGAGAGAAGCGCAGGAGTTTGGAAGCTTTCTGGCGAATGAAGGTGCGGAACAGTGCGGTTTCTGCAATCCGGGATTTATCATGAATGTATTTGCGATGCTCAACGAGATCAAAGATCCCACAGAGGAGCAGATCAAAGAATATCTTGCGGGAAATCTGTGCAGATGTTCCGGTTTTGTTTCCCAGACAAGGAGTATCCTGAAGTTCCTGAAATATAAGAAAGCACAGGAGGAAGCATAAAGATGAAATATGTAAATCAACCTGTACGTAAAACAGATGCAATGTCACTGGTAACCGGAAAGCCTGTCTATACAGATGATCTGGCACCAAGGGACTGCCTGATCGTGAAGATACTGAGAAGTCCCCACGCCAACGCCTGGGTGGAAGATATTAAAACAGGTACTGCCGAGAAGGTGGCCGGAATTGCATGTATCCTTACCTATAAAGATGTGCCTCAGAAACGTTTTACCCTTGCCGGCCAGACTGCACCGGAGATGAGTCCGGATGACAGACTGATCCTTGACCGTCATGTACGTTTTGTGGGAGATGCAGTTGCCATTGTTGCGGGTGAGACAGAAGAGGCGGTAGATAAAGCATTGAAGAGAATCCGCGTAGATTACCGCGTGGAGACACCGGTTCTGGATATCCACAAGGCAAAAGATAATCCGATCCTGGTCCATCCGGAGGATGACTGGAAGCTGAAAATCCCTCTTGGCGGAGATAACAAAAGAAATTTATGTGCATCCGCAGTGGAAGAACATGGAAATGTAGATGAGGTTCTGGCAAAATGTAAATATACTGTCGAGCGCACTTATCATACAAGAGCAAACCAGCAGACTATGATGGAGACTTTCCGCACAGCCTGCTATATGGATCATTTCGGCAGACTGATCGTTCTGTCCTCAACACAGATTCCATTCCATGTGCGAAGGATCGTTGGAAGGGCACTGGACATTCCTGCTTCCAAAGTACGTGTGATCAAGCCAAGGATCGGTGGCGGTTTTGGTGCAAAGCAGACCTCTGTCAGTGAAATCTATCCGGCGATCGTGACCTGGAAAACAGGCCGCCCATCCAAGATGATCTTCTCCAGATACGAATCCATGATCTGCTCTTCACCGCGCCATGAGATGGAGATCACAGTACGTGCAGGTGCAGATGAGAATGGTATCATCAAGGCAATTGATCTTTATACATTGTCCAACACAGGTGCGTACGGAGAACATAGTTCTACAACAGTAGGACTCAGCGGCCATAAATCAATTGCTCTTTACAGACATACAGAAGCCTACAGATTTGCTTTTGATGTTGTCTATACAAATGTGCAGGCGGCAGGTGCCTATCGTGGTTATGGTGCAACCCAGGGGATTTTTGCAGTGGAATCTGCAGTAAATGAGCTGGCACATAAGATGGGAATGGATCCCGTTAAGGTAAAAGAAATGAATATGCCTATAGAGGGCGGCCCTCTTCCGGGATATCCGGATGTTCCCTATGCACAGAGCTGTTCCATGGACCGCTGTATGGCGCGTGCCAAAGAGATGATGGACTGGGATTCCAAATATCCATGCAGAGATATGGGAAATGGCAAGGTCCGCGGAGTCGGTGTTGCCATGGCTATGCAGGGTTCTTCTATTGCAGGAGTTGACGTAGGCGGCGCAGATATTAAGCTGAATGAAGATGGTTCTTATACACTGGCACTTGGATGTACGGACATGGGAACAGGCTGTGATACTGTTATGGCACAGATTGCGGCAGACTGTCTGAATACACCTATGGATAACATCGTAGTATTCAGTGTGGATACGGATATTTCTCCTTATGATTCCGGTTCCTATGCTT
>ENA-ORTN01001042-ORTN01001042.1-human-gut-metagenome-genome-assembly--contig:-NODE-1042-length-29006-cov-4.505371_pt1 | contig 29006 bp, 22 predicted proteins | sample MGYA00242070_ERZ509189 | MGnify/ENA primary metagenome ERZ509189 (study PRJEB26280, sample SAMEA2338821) | human gut metagenome | biome: human gut; feature: human-associated habitat; material: faeces...
CAGGATGCCGGCGATGACCTTGGCCAGAGTGGATTTCCCCCCGCCGTTGGGTCCGGTGATCACGGTGAGCCTGCTGTCAAGCCTGCAGCTTATGCCATCTATTATTGTATCGCCGTCCGGTATTTTCCAGACCAGCTCTTTAAGTTCCAGCAATTTTATCGCTCCTTTCAGCTATTATATTATTGTACCACAACCGTGACATTATGTCAACGAAAAAAATGAAATTACTCAGCCGTTCCTGCCGTTGACGCGTTTTCTGTATTCGGTTGGGGAGAATCCGGTGTGGCGGCGGAACAGCCGGCTGAAATACAGCGGATCGTCGTATCCCACGGCGGCGGCTACCTCGGTAATGTTGCAGCGCGTGGATTCAAGCAGGCTCTGGGCGTTCGCCATGCGCAGCGACAGTATGTACTGCATCGGCGTTTGCTTTACCGTCTGCCGGAAGCTGCGTATGAACCAGCAGGCGGACATGTGGTGCTCCGCCGCGTATTCCTCGATGTTTATCTGCCGGTGGTAGTTCTCGTTGAAGTAGTGCGTGGCTCGGTCTATCTCGCTGAGCGTTCCGCCATCGCGGCTGCCCTCGGTAAGGCAGCGGTTGACCACGATGAACACATGCCGGAGCATCAGCGCCAGCAGTTCCTCGTAATTCTGGCGGCACAGCTGCAGTTCCTGTATCATCTGGCGGTACAGCCACTGGATATCCGGCGATGAGCCAACGGTGAACACGTTGTCGCTCTCCGGCAGCTCGTAGTAGCGCAGCAGCTCCGCGGCGTCGCGCCCGGTGAAATGCACCCAGAACACCTCCGTTCGGTCGGCGGCGCGGTAATAGTAGTGCTGCGGCTCGTCCGGGCGGTAGAGTATCATGCTCCCCTCGCCCAGGACGCGTTTCCTGCCGCCGATGGTGAAATACCCCTTTCCCTTGGCGATGTAGAGCAGCTGAAAATCCTTTCTGCCTGAGGGTCTGTCGGTGTGAAACTCCGACCGGGTGATTATCCGGTAGTATCCGCAGCTGCGCACGATAAGGGAGCGGCTGTCGTCCGCAATATCCGCAAGGGAATTGTGAAGGTATGCTACGTTGGCGTACATGTCGGCACTTCCTTTCTGCTGCTATTATAACATGCCGCCGCGGATTTTTCAATAGCGTCTGTATTGTTTTGTCCATGTTTTGTGCAATTGTGTTCATGGCATACTGCCCGGCGGTATGCTACAATAAAGGTATAAAAGCGCTGAAAAAGGAGAGTTACCCATGATTTGTGAAAATGTACAGAAGCTTATTGATTACGCGCTGGCGAACAGCCTCATCACCCGGGACGACGAATACGTTGTCCGCAACCAGCTGATGGAAGCGCTGAAGCTGACCGACTGGCAGGAGTGCACCGGAAATTACTCCGGCGAGAGCATAGACGATATTCTGGCTCCGCTGATATCCTATGCCATCGAGAACGGAATGATCGCGGACACCGCGAATTCACGCGACCTGTTCGACACAAAGCTGATGGGGATACTCACCCCCATGCCCAGGGAGATCATCGCGGAATTCCGCCAGCTGTACGCGGAGTCCCCGAAGAAGGCGACCGACTGGTATTTCGACATCAGCCAGAAGCTGAACTACGTCCGCGCCGGAAGAATCGCAAAGGACATGAAGTGGCTGTACGACTGCGAATACGGCACCCTGGACATCACGATAAACTGCTCCAAGCCTGAGAAAGATCCCCGGGACATCGCGGCGGCGCGCAACCAGAAGGCTTCCGCATATCCTAAGTGCCAGCTCTGCCCTGAGAACGCCGGATTCCCCGGACATGCGACCCACCCGGCGCGCCAGAACCTGCGCCCCATTCCGCTGACCGTCAGCGGCGAGGAGTGGCAGATACAGTATTCTCCATATGGCTACTACAACGAGCACTGCATTGTTTTCAATGAGAAGCACATTCCGATGAAGATAGACCGCTCCGTGTTTGACAAGCTTTTCGACATCATCGACTACCTGCCGCATTACATGGTCGGCTCCAATGCCGATCTGCCGATAGTCGGCGGCTCGATACTCAGTCACGAGCACTTCCAGGGCGGCGGCTACACTTTCGCGATGGCAAAGGCTCCGATGGAAACTCCGTTCAGCATTCCGGCATATCCGAACGTGGAAGCCGGGATACTCAAGTGGCCGATGTCCGTTATCCGCGTATCCTCCACCGACCGTCACCAGCTGGCGGAGTGCTGCAACGATATTCTGGTTAAGTGGCGCGCCTACTCCGACGAGAGCGCGTTCATCTTCGCGGAAACCGACGGAGTTCCGCACAACACTATAACGCCCATCGCTCGCAGGAACGGCGATAAGTACGAATGCGACCTGGTGCTGCGCAATAACATCACCACCGAGGACAGACCCCTGGGCGTATTCCACCCGAAGCCCTCTCTCCACCACATCAAGAAGGAGAACATCGGACTCATCGAGGTCATGGGACTTGCGGTGCTGCCCTCCAGACTGTCCAAGGAGATGGTAATGCTGGAGAAGGCAATGCTGGGCGGCGAGGATCTCCGTGGTATTCCGGAACTTACCTGCCACGCAGAGTGGGCGGCGGACGTCCTGGCAAGACACCCGGAGTTCAGCGAGGGCACGGCGCGTGGTATCCTCGAGCAGGAGATCGGCAGGGTGTTCCTGGAGGTCCTGGAGGACGCAGGAGTTTACAAGCGCACCCCCGAGGGACAGGCTGCGTTCATGCGGTTCGTGGATTCCGTAAGATAAAATATGTACGGGAGGGTTTTGCCCTCCCGTTTTTGTTTCAGTTTGGATAAAACATACAAAATCCGCGTCAGCGCGGCAAAATATTATATCCATATTCTTCTATTGACTTTTGCGTAAAAAGATGTATAATAAATATGTATGCGTATTCCATAAGGGACTACTATATCTTAAACAAAAAAGAGGACAAAAATATGAAATGGACTGGACTTAACGACCTCCGCGAAAGCTACCTCAGTTTCTTTGAGAGCAAGGGACATCTTCGCCTGAACAGCTTTCCGCTGGTTCCGCAGGGGGATAACTCCGTTCTGCTTATCAATGCAGGCATGACGCCGCTCAAGAAGTACTTCCAGGGTATCGAGGAGCCGCCGCGCCACCGCGTTACAACCTGCCAGAAGTGCATTCGCACACCCGATATTGAGAATGTCGGCAAGACCGCACGTCACGGCACTTACTTTGAGATGCTGGGCAACTTCTCCTTCGGCGACTACTTCAAGCATGAGGCTATTGCTTGGGCGTGGGAGTATCTCACAAAGGTTCTGGAGATCCCGCCGGAGCGCCTGTGGGTGACTATCTATGAGCAGGACGACGAAGCCGGTGATATCTGGGCAAACGAGGTAGGCGTACCCCGTGAGCGTATCATCAAGCTCGGCAAGGCTGATAACTTCTGGGAGCACGGCAGCGGTCCCTGCGGCCCCTGTTCCGAGATACACTACGACCGCGGCGAGAAGTACGGTCACTTCGACCACATCGGTCAGGACAACTTCGAGGAAGTCGGCGACTGCGACCGTATTATCGAGATCTGGAACAACGTATTCACCCAGTTCGACAACGACGGTCACGGCAACTATACTCAGCTCAAGACCAAGAATATCGACACCGGTATGGGTCTGGAGCGTCTTGCGTGCGTAATGCAGGACGTTGACAACCTGTTCGAAGTAGATACAGTTCAGAACATACTCAAAAAGATCAGCTCAATTGTCGGCGTTGACTACAAAGCAGACCCCGTTAAGGACGTTTCCCTGCGCGTAATCACCGACCACATCAGAAGCACCACATTCATGGTGGGCGACGGCGTTCTTCCCTCCAACGAGGGCAGAGGCTACGTCCTCCGCAGACTGCTCAGAAGAGCCGCAAGACACGGCAGACTTCTCGGCTGCACAAAGCCGTTCCTGCACGATGTATGCGACACCGTTATCAACGAGAATCTCTCCGCTTATCCTGAGCTGGACGAGAAGCGCGCTTACATCAAGAAGGTTATCCAGACCGAGGAAGAGAGCTTCGCAAAGACCATCGACAAGGGCACCGAGATACTCAACGAGATGATCGAGAAGCTGGAGAAGTCCGGTGAAAAGACCCTCGACGGCGCTGACGTATTCAAGCTGCACGACACCTACGGCTTCCCCCTCGACCTCACCAAGGAGATCCTCCACGAAAAGGGCCTGGAGGCAGACGAGGAGGGCTTCAAGAAGTACATGCAGGAGCAGAAATCCACCGCCCGCGCCAACAAGAAACTCGGCGGCGGCTGGGACAATGCGAAGAACTCCGCACTCGACGCTTACAAGACCACGTTCGTGGGCTACACTGAGCTTGAGAAGCAGACCAGGCTGCTTGCCATCGTAAAGAACGGCGAGATCGCCGAGCTTTGCGAGGAGGGCGACGACGTTTCCGTAATTCTCGAGGAAACTCCGTTCTATGCAGAGATGGGCGGTCAGGTAGGCGACTGCGGTACCGTGGTTTCCGGCGACAATGTTATCGAAATATCCAATACACAGAAGCTCACCAACGGCGCGTTCATCTCCAACGGTAAGGTGGTAAGCGGCGGATTCGCTTCCGGCGAGACCGTTACCGCAAAGGTAGACACCGAGAAGCGCGCTGCAACTCAGCGCAACCACACCTGCGCGCATATCCTCCAGGCGGCTCTGCGCCATGTCCTGGGCGACCACGTTCACCAGGCTGGTTCCTATGTTGATCCGTACCAGTGCCGCTTCGACTTTAACCACTTCAGCGCGATGACAGCCGACGAACTGCAGCAGGTAGAGAATTACGTTAACATGGTCATCATGGCTGCCGTTCCCGTTACCACCGAGGTGCTCCCTATTGAGGAAGCCAAGAAGAAGGGCGCTATGGCGCTGTTCGGCGAGAAGTACGGCGACGTTGTGCGCGTTGTTTCCGTGGGTGATTATTCAACCGAGTTCTGCGGCGGTACTCATCTGACGAATTCCGCACAGGCAGGACTGTTCAAGATAGTTTCCGAGGCTTCCGTTTCCAGCGGCGTAAGACGTATCCAGGCTGTTACCGGCATGGCTGTAATGTCCATGCTGTACGATTATAAGAATACTCTCGAAAAGACCTGCGCAGTGCTCAAGGCTCCGAACTTTGACGAGCTCGCGCACCGTGCAGAGAGCGTAATGGCAGAACTCCGCGAGAAGGATAAGAAGATCGAGAGCATGGAGCAGGCTGCGGCTAACGCTCAGCTTGGCGACATCGGCGCAGGCTGTCCCGAGGTCAGCGGCGTGAAGATAATCACCGCGGCTCTTGACGGAGCAGGCGCTGACGGACTCCGCAAGATCGGCGATTCCCTGGCGGACAAGTTCGACTGCTTCGTTGCAGTCCTCGCAGGAACTGCGGACGGCAAGAGCAGCATTCTCTGCAAGTGCTCCAAGAGCGCTGTCGCAAAGGGCGCCAACGCAGGCACGCTGGTTCGCGAGATCGCGGCGGTTGCCGGCGGTAAGGGCGGCGGAAAGCCCGACCAGGCTATGGCAGGTATCCCGGACGCTTCCAAGATAAAGGACGCGCTGGCTGCTGCGGCTGATATCGCTGCAAAGTACATCAAGTAAGATATAAAATCAAGTCTGAAATGTCGTTTTCTTTGTTCATTCGGGGAAAACGACATTTTAGTAATCGCAAAAGTTGTAATTGTAAATTGCTGGTAGTTGAATATGAAGGAGAAAGCCATGACCTATAAAAGTTCAGACTCCGGGGTTGAGTATGTACGTCTGATGGCTGAAAACGGATTCATCAGAAAGAATATCATCAGCGATGGGGAAACCATAGTCAGGTATCAGAAGCTTGAAAGCGAGGGCAGTCCGCTTCCGGAGGGCGTCTATCCGACGTCCGTCGAGGGAAGCCGCGAGTACTGCACGATAGAGGACGCAGTCCCGGATATGACTCCCGAGGAGATAGAGCGACTTATCGCGCTGCGCCAGGCTAAGGACATTCACACAATAAGGAACTGGGTGGTATTCTTCGGCGTATTAGCCGTGATAGGCTTAGTAGGCGGCTTTATAGTAGCCCTCACATAGCGAATCCGGACGCTGTAATTCCTAATTGGCAAAGTAACCTTATCACAATAAACTATGTTATATATTCAGGAGGTAAAAACCATGAACGACTGCTTATTCTGCAAGATAATCGCCGGGGATATCCCGTCCACTAAGGTATTCGAGGACGACCAGATACTGGCATTCCGTGACATAAATCCGATGGCTCCCACACATATTCTCGTTATCCCGAAACAGCACATCGGAGGCGTTGACGAGATCACTCCTGAGAACAGCGCCGTTGTCGCTCACATTTTCGAGATGATAGCCGTTATCGCAAAGGAAGAGGGACTGACAGGCGGATACCGCGTTGTCAGCAACATCGGCGAGGACGGCGGACAGACGGTACGCCATCTGCACTTCCACATTCTCGGCGGCAAGAAGCTGTCCGTTGAGATGGCGTAATGGCGAAGGGTCCAGTATTCAAGCTCACGCCGGAGAATACCCTCAAGGCGGAGCTGAAAGCAGGAAAGCTGCGGCAGGTGTACTACGTCTATGGCGAGGAAACGTTCCTTGCCAACATGTATGCCGACAGGATAATCAGCACCGCCGGCTGCGAGCAGTCCGACGGAATGAACTTCCTCAAGCTGCGCGGCGCCCCGGATCCGCATTCCCTGTCGGATTTCACGGAGAGCTTACCCTTTTTTGCGGAGCACAAGTGCGTGAAGCTCATCGACCTCGACGCCGAGGCGATGGATAACGACAGCCACAAGGAGCTTCTCAGACTGATAGAGGAGCTTCCGGACACCACTGTGATGGTGATCTGCCAGACGGGTCTGGAGATCGACGACATGAAGCCGAAGGCAAAGACCAAGAAGCTTATCCAGACCGTGGAGAAGTGCGGAATGGTGTGCAAAATGCAGTTCCTGCCGGCGGCAATGACCGCCGCGATGGCGGCGAAGAAGGCGCAGAAGAGCGGCTGCACGCTCTCACAGGAGAACGCGCTGTATCTGTCTGACCTGTGCGGCAGGAGCCTTACGCTGATACAGAACGAGGTTGACAAGCTTTGCGCCTGCCAGCAGTCCGGGGAGATTTCCCGGGAGCTTATCGACGCGCTCACGCCGAAACTCCTGGACGCCAGCGCCTACGACCTTTCCGCGTGCATTCTCGCCGGGAGGACTGCGGACGCCCTGAAAATGATGGACGAGCTGTTCCGGCAGCGTGAGGAGCCTATACTAATGCTGTCGGCGCTTTCCGGCGCATTCGTGGACAACTACCGGGCGAAGCTCGCGATGAACGCCCGTAAGTCCGCACAGCAGGCGGCGGCGGATTTCGGCTATTTCGGCGGCAGGGCTTATTTCTTCGGGAAAACCTGCACCGCGGTGCGCAGTATCCCGGAGGAGAATCTCCGGCGCTGCCTTGAGGTGCTGTACCGCACGAATGTGCTGATGAATTCCTCGAAGCAGGACGAGCGTATTCTGCTTGAGCGTGCCGTGACCGAACTTTCGGCTATAAATCGCAGGCGGTAAAGTATGTTACGGATAAAACAAGCAATAATAGTGGAGGGCAGGTACGATAAGATACGGCTCTCCAATATCACAGACGCAGTGGTTATATGTACGAACGGCTTTTCCATCTACAAGGACAGGGAGAAGCAGGAACTTATTAAATCCCTGGCGGCAAAGACGGGGATAATCATTCTGACGGACAGCGACAGCGCCGGATTCCAGATACGGTCGTTCATACGCAGTATCGTGAAGCAGGGCGAGGTCCTTAATGCCGTCACCCCGGATATTCTCGGCAAGGAGCGGCGCAAGGCGCAGCCCTCAAAGCAGGGGAAGATCGGCGTGGAGGGAATCCCGGACGAGCTTATAGAGCAGGCGCTGATAAACGCCGGAGCCGTCCCTGAGGAATCCCCGGCGGACAGGGGAGAGCCGATAACCCGGGCTGACCTTATGGACTGCGGACTTATCGGCGGTGAAAACTGCACACAGCGGCGGCAGAGACTACAGAGGTACCTCGGGCTGCCGGAACTGCTTTCAGCAAAGCTGCTGCTGGAAGTCGTCAACAAAATGTATACACGCAGCGGATTTCTCGAAGCTGTCCGGAAGCTGGACAGCGAATAGGTGCATATATGGTATTTTCCAGCTTAACTTTTCTTTTTGCGTTTCTTCCGATAACGCTGATACTATATTACCTCGTGCCAAAAAAGGCAAAGAACGTGGTGATTCTCGTCAGCGGACTTCTGTTCTATGCCTGGGGCGAGCCGATTTACGTCCTTGTCATGATACTCTCGACGTTCATAGACTACACCGCCGGGCGGATCATCGACAAATACGACGACCGTCCGAAAATCCGGACGGTTTGCCTGCTGGTGTCGCTGATAATGAATATAGGTCTGCTGGGTACGTTTAAGTACCTGGGATTCATCATAGAATCGCTGAATGCCTGGTTCGGGCTGGCTATACCGAATCCTAACCTTCCGCTGCCTATAGGAATCAGCTTCTTCACGTTCCAGTCGATGAGCTACACCATTGATCTCTATCGCAGGAATATCAAGGTGCAGAAGAACGCGGCAAGCTTCATGGCGTTCGTCACGCTGTTCCCCCAGATAGTCGCAGGACCTATCGTAAGATACGAGGATATCCAGAACGAGATAGACGAGCGCACCATCACCGAAAAGATGGTCGGCGACGGAATCTCCCGTTTCATCGTGGGACTTGGCAAGAAAGTGCTCATCGCAAACAACATCGGTCTGCTGTGGACTGAGGTCAAGGCTCTGGACTACGGCAGCCTGTCGGCGGTCACAGCCTGGCTTGGAATACTGGCATTCACGTTCCAGATCTACTTCGATTTCAGCGGCTATTCCGACATGGCGATAGGTCTGGGCAAGATGATGGGGTTCACATTTCCGGAGAACTTCAATTACCCCTATATGAGCCACAGTGTGTCGGAATTCTGGCGGCGCTGGCACATCACTCTGGGCGACTGGTTCAAGAGTTACATCTACTTCCCGCTTGGCGGCAGCCGCAGGGGACTTCCGCGCACGATAATCAATCTGCTGATCGTGTGGACGATAACCGGTATCTGGCACGGCGCAAGCTGGAACTTCATGATGTGGGGTGCGTATTTCGGAATACTCATCGTCATTGAGCGCCTGTTCCTCGGAAAGGTTCTTGAGAAGATACCGGCGTTTTTCAGCTGGCTTTACACTTTCGTGATGGTTATTTTCGGCTGGGTGCTGTTCGACGCGGTGGCGCCGGGTACGGTGGATTTCGGCGATATGTTCAGCCAGGTGTGGACGTTCATCGCGGCGATGTTCGGCGGAAACGGCGTGTTCCTGGATAATACGGCGATGAACTACGTCGTGAACTACGGTATAATATTCGCAATATGCATTTTCGGCAGCTCCGATGTGCTCAAGACCGTCACGGAATATATCCGCAAGAAGGCTCCCACCTGGGTGCAGTATGGATTCCCGGTTGTGGACACAGTGATCATGCTGGCTTCGGTGGCGTATCTTTCAACATCGAACTACAATCCGTTCCTGTATTTTAACTTCTGACGAAAGGAGAACAGCATATGAATTTCAAGATGACCCCGGCAAAGCTGATGATAGCGCTGTTCACAGTGGTCACTCTGGCGATACCGGTGACGACTGCAGTTCTCCCGAAGCAGGAGCGCAGCGAAAACGAGAACCGCTCCCTGGCGGATTTCCCGGATATAGTTAACCACAACAAGATGGACAAGGCTGAGAACCTCGGCGATGTAGTCGGTGCGATCAAGTGGGATTACATCACCGTGCGTGATGAGAACAGCTGGATGGACGACTTCGAGAACTACTTTTCCGATCACCTCGCCGGCCGCGAGGAGTGGGTGAGGGTGCGTAACGAGATCGAAATGCTCGCCGGAAAGAAGGAGATCAACGGAGTCTACACCCTGGACGACCAGCTGATACAGGCATTCAAGGAGTACGACCCGGACACCGTGCAGAAATCCATCGACGCGATGAATGGATTCGCGGCGAACCACCCGGATATGCAGGTGAGTCTTATGCTCGCCCCCACCGCGCAGGAACTTTTCAGCAGTGAAATTCCGGCATACGCAGGGTACCTCAGCGAGAAGAGCTTCATCGACGAGTGCTACAAGAAGATGTCCGGTATATCCACGGTGGACTGCCTGAGCTTCCTTTCCGGGCACAAGAACGACTATGTGTTCTATCGCACCGACCACCACTGGACCAGTCTCGGCGCATACTACGCGTACTGCGCGGCGGCAAAGACGCTGGGCTACAGCAGCTACGGACTGGACAGCTTCAACATCGAAACGGCAAGCAGCAGCTTCCGGGGAACGCTTTATTCCAAGACGCTGGATAACTCCATCACTCCGGACAGCATTGACTACTACATGCTTGCTTCCGGTGAGCCGAAGGTGAAGATGACGGTCTTTGACGGAAGGAATGAAACGGCGTACGACAGTATGTACGTCCGCAGCTACCTTGACGTGAAGGATAAGTACTCCAGCTTCACCGGCAGCAACTCGCCGCTGGTCACCATCGAAACGGACGTAGACAACGGCAAGAACCTGCTGCTGATAAAGGACAGCTACGCCCACAGCCTGGTGCCGTTCCTTTCCAAGCACTACAGCAAGATCACCATGGTGGACATGCGGTATATCAACACAGATCTGAACAACCTGATAGACCTAAGCGAGTATCAGCAGGCGATGTTCATGTTCAATGTGGTTTCGTTCAGCTCTGACCTGCATGTGAAGAAGGTCGCGCTGACCAAGTGAGATAAGGAGAACGCTTTTGGATACGAAGAATATTGCAGAGATACAGCGCCTGGCGGAGTCCGGCGGAGCGCAGGGGAACGGAGTGAACGAGGTGTTTTCCCGGGTGTACTGCGCCGTCAGGGAAACTCTCGGGATCACTCCCTATGCGGAGCAGCTGGGCGCGGCGCTGGCGCTTTCCGGGCATAATATGGTGCAGATGCAGACCGGCGAGGGAAAGACTCTCTCCGCTGTATTTGCGGCGTGCCACGAAGCGCTCTCCGGCGGTCAGGTGATGATACTGACTTTCAACGACTATCTTGCAAAGCGCGACTATGAGTGGATGAAGCCCGTCTATGACAAGATGGGCGTATCCATCGGCTGTGTGACATCGGATACGCCCCGGGAACAGCGCCGGGATATTTACCGCAGCCAGGTGGTGTATCTCACCGCCCGGGAGGCAGGATTCGACTACCTGCGGGATTTTGTGTGCTATTCCACGGACGAGATGGTGTTCCCGGACAAGCTGAATTTCGCCATCGTGGACGAAGCCGACAGCATTATGATAGACGAAGCGCGTATTCCGCTGGTTATCGCCGGGGACATCGACGTGCAGGACGACGGCTCCACCGCCGATGTGTACGCAAGGGTCAGCGGATTCACCGGGGAGGACTACGGGATCGACGAGGACAGCCGCAATATCTACCTCACCGACGAGGGCGCGGACAAGGCGGAATCCATCTTTGACTGCGATATTTACGGCGAGGAGAGCACCGGGCTGCTGGCGAAGATATGCGCCTGCATAAAGGCGCGCGTAATGCTTGCCGAGGACAAGGACTACATAGTCAAGGACAACAGCATCCTCCTGGTGGACGAATTCACCGGCAGAGCCGCTCCGGGGCGCGTATTCCCCGGCGACCTCCAGGCGGCGGTCGAGGCGAAGCACGGACTGAAGATAACCTCCCGTGGGCGGATCATGGGCAATATCGCGCTGCAGTACTTCCTGCGGCTGTTCCCGAAAATCGCCGGAATGACCGGCACCGCGGAGCAGTCCAGGGAGGAATTCGACACGATTTACGGACTGCCCACCGTCGTTATTCCGACACGGCTGCCCTGCCAGCGCACGGACCACCCGATGGAGATATACTACAACGCGGAGGAAAAGCGCCGCGCAGTCATTTCCGCCATTAAGGAAGCCAACGCGATCAGTCGTCCGGTGCTGGTGGGCACGGAAAGCATCAGCGAATCCGAGAGCCTTGCGGCGGAGCTTGAGAAGCTGGGAATCTCCTGCGCGGTGCTCAACGCGAAAAATGACGAGGCGGAAGCGGAGATAATATCCCGTGCCGGAGAGCCGGGCGCGGTCACAATATCCACAAACATGGCAGGACGCGGCGTGGATATCAAGCTGGGCGGCGCAGACTGCCACGCAAAGTCAGAGGTGGAAGCCGCCGGGGGACTGCTGGTGCTTGCAACGGCAATGCGCGAAAGTTCCCGTATCACACAGCAGCTGCGCGGACGCGCCGGACGTCAGGGCGATGTGGGCGAGAGCCGATTCTTTACGGCGCTGGACGATGAGATAATGACCAAGAACGACCTGCGCTCCCTTGCAGGCAGGCATTACCCCACGCAGCCGGTGAGCGGCGCAATCGAGGACAAGTCCCTGTTGAAGGAAGCGGAGCGAGTTCAGCGTATCAGCGAGGGCGACGCCTTTGACGACCGCGTGAATCTGATGAAATACACCCTTATCGGCGAGAAGCACCGCTCCATGACCTTTGAGAAGCGCACCGCGCTGCTGGAGGGAACCTACGACAGCGACCTCTGGCAGAAGCACGCTCCGGAACTTTACGCCCAGGCGGCGGAGCGCTTCGGGGAATCCGCGCTCCAGTCCAGGCAGAATATCGTCCTGGCGGCGCTGCTTAACGAGTTCTGGTGCGACTACCTGGATTACACCGCCTATCTCCGGGAGGGAATACACCTTACCCAGATAGCCGGACGCGACCCTGCGGAGGAATACAACATCGCCTGCGAGGAGTACTACAACAGCGCGGCGGAGAGCCTGCCGGAGCGCATGGCGGAGAAGCTGGAGGAGCTGATGGAATGCGGCTCCCTGGAGGATTACAAGCCGCTTATGCCCAGCCGCACCTACACCTACCTGCTCAACGACACCGGCGAGGAATTCAAGCGCAAGCCGATACTCATGAACATATTCTCCGACGAGCCGGAGGAAAAGCCGAAAAAGACCGGGGAGTACACCTCCATTCCGGACGACCAGCCGGAGGAGAAGCCCAAAAAGGGATTTTTCGCAAAACTATTCGGAAAGAAGTAATTATGTCAACTGTATGTGCAATAGCGACGCCGCCGGCAGCCGGGGGCATTTCAGTGATAAGGATATCCGGCGAGAAGGCGGCTGAGATAGCCGGCCGGGTATTCCGCCCGGTATCCGGGAAAAGCGCGGAGGGACTTCCGGGCTACCGCGCCGCCTATGGGAAAATATACGACGGCGATGAACTGCTGGACGACGGAGTGCTGCTGATGTACCGTGCGCCGCACAGCTACACCGGCGAGGACACCGCGGAGATATCCTGCCACGGCGGAATCTACGTCACGCGCCGGGTGCTTTCCGCCTGCGTCAAGGCAGGCGCCCGGCCGGCAGGTCCCGGTGAGTTCACCAAGCGCGCCCTGCTCAATGGAAAGCTGTCGCTGACCCAGGCGGAGGCAGTCGCAGATATAATCAGCGCCCAGGGCGGACAGTTCCTGAGCTGCGCAAACGGACAGCGCGACGGAGCGCTGTTCCGCCGCATGGAGGACTGCGCCGCAAAGATAATGGAGGTTTCAAGTCAGATTTCCGCGTGGATAGACTACCCGGACGACGACACCCCGGTGGTGACGCAGGAATGGCTGACCGAGAAGCTGTCCACGGTGCAGGATATGTTCCGGGAACTGCTTGCAGGCTACGACACCGGGCGCATGCTCCGGGAGGGAATTTCCTGTGCGATAGTCGGCAAGCCCAACGCCGGTAAATCCACGCTGATGAACAGCCTTGCCGGGCAGCAGCGCAGCATAGTTTCGGATATCGAGGGAACCACCCGGGATATCGTGGAGGAAACTGTGTCCCTGGGGGATATAGTCCTGCGTATCGCGGACTGCGCCGGGATACGGGAAACCTCCGACCCCATCGAGAAGATAGGCGTGGACATCATGCTCAGGCGACTGGAGAGCGCGGACATAATCCTGGCAGTATTCGACGGCTCCCGGGAGCTTTCCGCCGAGGACGAGCGGCTGATGAAGCTGCTCTCCGGGAAGAATACCGTGGCGATAGTCAACAAATCCGACCTGCCGCAGAAGCTGGACTGCGCCGCGATAGAATCCGTCCTGGGGGCTCCAGTGAAGCTGTCCGCAAAGCAGGATAATGCCGCGGCTCTCCTTGAAAGGGCGGTCAGTGAGCGGCTTGACCTCGACAGGCTTGACCCGGACGCCGGGTTTATTGCCAACGAGCGTCAGCGCGACTGTATCATCAGGGCTTCGGAAGCTGTGGACGGCGCACTTTCAGCCGCAGAACTCGGGGTAACTCCGGACGCGGTGGGCGTAATGCTGGAGCAGGCTCTTGACGCAGTTTACGAGCTTTCGGGAAAGCGTGCCGGGGACGAGGTCATAGACGAGGTATTCCGGCGCTTCTGCGTGGGGAAGTGAGGTTGACGCATGAATATACTTATAATAGGCTGCGGAAAGGTAGGCAGCGAGCTTGCCGCAATGCTGGACAAGCGCGGACATGACGTTTCCGTCACCGACCGCCACGAGGAAAGCTTCGAGAAGCTTCCGGCGGATTTCGGCGGGTTCACCACCCCGGGAGTTTCCATTGACCAGGAGGTGCTGAAAAAGGCGGGCATCGAAAGCTGCGACGCCGTATGCGCGGTGACTGCGGACGACGACCTGAATATCATGGCGGCGCAGCTGGCGGCGAAGCTTTACCATGTGCCGAGGGTTTTCGCACGGATATCCGACCCGGCAAAGGCGGAGGTTTTCAAGGGATTCGGCATACACACGGTCTGCACTACCACGCTGACCGCAGAGGCGGCGATGGCGGCGGTGGAGGACATCAGCGAGGAAACCAGCGTGTCAATACAGCACAATGTCGTGAGATTCGTCACGATGGACATGCCTGAGGAATTCGTGGGAATGCTTCCCGGGGATATAGAGCTTGAGGAAAACGAGAGCCTTTTCGCAATAATCCGCGGAAATGGAATGTTCCTGCTGTACACCGGGCAGGCGATAACGCTGGACAGGACTGACCACTTGGTATTCGCACGGCAGTCCTGACGGCGGAATTAAGGAGAGATACATATGTTCAGACTTGTAATATTCGACCTTGACGGAACTCTGCTGAATACCATCGGCGACCTTGCCGCGGCAGGAAACCATACACTTGCCGAGATGGGATTCCCACAGCATGAGGAGGACAAGTACCGCCATTTCGTGGGCAACGGTATCCCGAAGCTTATCGAGAGAATGCTCCCGGCAGGGCATGACAAGGCAACGGAGGAACGCGCATTCGCGATGTTCAACGAGTATTATTCCCGTCATAAATGCGACCATACGAAGCCCTATCCGGGAATGCCGGAGCTTATCCGGGACATAAAGGCGCAGGGAGTTGTCTGCGGCGCGAATTCCAACAAGGCGGACGAATTCACCCGGGAGCTTATCCGGCTGAATTACGGCGATGAGTTCGACCAGGTGATAGGATTCGGAGCAGGATTCCAGCCGAAGCCGGACCCGGGCGCGGCGCTGGAGATAATCCGCCGCACCGGCGTAAAACCGGAGGAGGCGCTCTATGTCGGCGACAGCGACGTGGATATCATGACCGGGCACAACGCCGGGATTTCCGTCTGCGCGGCGCTCTGGGGATTCCGCGGCTATGATGAGCTGGCGGCGCAGAATCCGACATTCTTTGCGCATAACGCTGAGGAACTTAAGAAAATAATACTCGGCTGAGATATTGTAATATCAGATAAAAACTGTTTGCCTGCGTTGTGTATTTGCACAAAAATGCCTGCGTATTAAAGAAAAACTTGTGAAAGTTGTGGACAAATCCGGAAAAACGTGATATACTGTAAACAACGAAGCACATAAGTGCTATCACAGGAGGCGATCCATCATGGCAAAACGTATAATCACAATCACCAGACAGTATGGCAGCGGCGGCCGCGAAATAGGCGAGAAGCTCGCAAAGCGCCTGGGTGTGGAATTCTTCGATAACAAGCTGCTCGACGTAGCGGCAAAGGACAGCGGAATCCACAAGACCCACTTTGAGGAAAGCGACGAGAGGCGCACCAACAGCTTCCTGTACCTGCTTTCCACCACATACGGCCAGGGCGGAGTGCCTTTTGATGACGCGCTCTTTTTTGCTCAGCTGAATGCGATCCAGAAGATCGCAACGCAGGAATCCTGCGTTATCATCGGCAGATGTGCGGATTACGCCCTGCGTGACTTCAAGAATGTGCTGAATATCTACATAACGGCGCCGCTTGAGGACAGAATCCAGCGTGCGATCAACGCTTACGGAATTGCTGAGAAGCACGCGCCGAAGTACGTTGAGCGCATGGATAAGCAGCGTATGTCCTATTACAACTACTATACCGACAAGCGCTGGGGAACTGCGGAGAACTTCGAGATATGCCTTGACAGCTCCGCCCTCGGTATTGACGGCTCGGTAGACCTCCTTGAGGATTTCGTAAGCAAATATTTCAAGGACTGACGGATAACTGAAATCCCCGGCAGAAATGCCGGGGATTTTTATGTATAAAGATAAAGCGTTAGTCTTGACAAATTTCCGCTTGTGGTTTATAATATATCTGGGTTTGTTTTAACTAACTATAACTTGCGAGGAGAAACTATGAGCGAAGAAAAAATAAAGCCGGTGCTCACCGGGTCAGCGGAAACCATGCTCCAGAGCTTCTATGCCCGGGCGAAGTATTCCAGGACAAAGAACCATAAATTCTATGACGCAAAGGCAATCGAGCTTGTGGAGAAGATAGACTATGACTTCTCCGGGGCGGAGAAGGATTCCACGATGAGCGATGGAGTTATCGCCCGTACCATCGTGTTTGACGAGATCGTCAGCGGCTTCATCAAGGAGAATCCGGACTGCACGGTCGTGAATATCGCCTGCGGACTGGACACAAGATTCTATCGCATGGACAACGGGCGCATAACCTGGTACAACATTGATCTTCCGGAAACTATCCAGGTCCGTGACGCAATCTACGGCGAGAGCGGAAGAGTGTCCACGATAGGGATTTCGGCGCTGGATCCGGCGTGGGCGGAGAAGGTGACCAGGCGTGGCAAAATGCTCTTTGTCATCGAGGGGCTTACCATGTACCTCACCACAGAGGAGAACAGGAAAATGCTCTCGATAATCCGGGACAATTTCGACAACGCGACTGTCTTTCTGGAGTGCATATCCAAGCGGTGGGTCAACAAGGAGCACGCCGAAAAATCCATTCAGAAAACCGGTGCGAAGTTCGTTTTCGGTGCGGACACGTTCGATGACCTCGGTGATGTTGCGGAGGGATTCCGCAAGATAAAGGACGATGACATCGTTCGCGGCATGGCTATGATCATGCCGGTGCTGAAGCCGTTCCAGAAGATTCCGCTGGTACATAAGATAGCAGAAAAGATACTCATTTTTGAGAAGAAGTAATAAAGTGGAGCATTTCATTCTATGGCGCGAATCGTTTCAGCAGCGTTTCGGGCTTCTATTACGTTTCGGGCTTCTATTAATATAGTATCAGTCAGAAGCAAACAAAACAGCCGTCCCACTCCGGGACGGCTGAGAAAATATCGGTACGGTTTCCACTGATTGATCGGTGGAAACGACTGGCACCCCTTGTAGGAATCGAACCTACAACTGCCCCTTAGGAGGGGGCTGTTATATCCATTTAACTAAAGAGGCGTGTGAATACATATGATAGTATATCACAACAGGCGGCGAAATTCAAGAGCGAATAGAAAATTTGGCGATTTTGCATAAAATTCACGGTTAAATTTGTATGGCGGAGAGAATACGGAGTGAATACAGGCGCATAATACCCAGCAAATGAAGCAAAAATTTTTCTTGCTGACATTGCAGAATGCGCCTTTAGGTAAATTAAGCAACCGGGTTAAAACCGCATGGACAAAAGCTTTGAGCCGAATGCCATTAAAGTGGTTACAAACCGTTAACAATTGTGAATAAAACATCACGGAAAGATTTATACAAATTGCACATTGACGAAAGCCCCTTTAAAATGTTATATTGTATTACAAGGATATCTGTGTCCCGATGCACATTTATGCCTTGTAAGGTAACTCCCCGACGGACAAGATATGTTACCGGACGGGCGAAACTATTAAGGAGGATTTTTATCATGAAAATCGCAAAGATTCTTTCCGCTGCAGCTGCTGCTGTTGTAGCTGTATCCGCTGTTGCAGTAAGCGCAAGCGCTGACTTCCGTGCAATCACCGATGGTACCCAGTACCTGCTGGCTGACGGCACAGGCAACTATGGTATCTGCCTGTTCTCCGACGGCACCAACAAGGACAATGTTCCTGCTATGTCCATCGATGGTCTGGATCTCGCTGCTATCACACACGTTGCATTCACATTCGACGTAATCGACGATGCTGACAACCGTGAATGGTGGGACGGCATGGGCGGCGGCGCTATCGTAGTTTCCGCACACTCTGACCTCACAACTACAGACGCTGATCTGTACAACAAGTACAACTGGGCAACTGCTGGCAACTTCTGGGGCGTAATTGATGAGGACCTCGGTCTTGAAACTATCGACGCTTCCAATGCAATCCAGGCAGTTAAGGTTGGCGACTACACCTACAAGATCGAAGCTGACGTTATCAACCCTGTTGCTAACGGCGACATCGGCAACCTCTCCCTGTACAGAATCTTCATGCAGGCTTGGAGCTTCACAATGTCCGATATCGAAGTTATCAAGACCGAGCTGTCCGACGCTAACGGCAACGTTCTCGCTTCCTTCGACGCTAAGGGCAACCTGACTCTCGGCGCTTCCTCTGCAGCTGCAGACGACACCGCTGCCGACGACGCTACTGCTGCTGATGACACTGCTTCTGACGCTACAAACGCAGGCACAACCACAACAACTCCTTCCAAGGGCTCTCCTGACACAGGCGTTGAGGGCGTAGCTGCCGTTGCAGGCGTAGCTGTTGTAGCTGCTGGCGCAGTTGTTCTCTCCAAGAAGAGAAAGTAATTTCTGCACGTCAGACATACTGACAGAATGATCCGGGAAATTTCAAAAAAATATTTTCGTTTTGCTGAAACTTTTTTCGGATCAGCCTTGACTACCGTAGTGCAATCGGGAAAATGAAAAAAATCAAAATATTTTGAAACTTTTTCGGTTTTCCCGTTGACTACAGGTGCGTAAGGCACAAAAAACGTTTATTACATCCGAGTGCCCGATAACTCAGAGATGTTATAAAAAACAACATTAGGAGGACTATTATGTTAAGAAGAAGAATTCTTGCTTCTGCTATGGCTTCTGTAATGGCTATCGGCTCTGTTGCCGTTGTAGCTAGCGCAGAAACTGCAACAGCAGCTACTACACAGGTTAAGAGCAGAGATGATCTGAAGGCTTATATCTCTAGCCTCGACAGCTTCCGCTCCACCAAGATCTATGACTACGGCTCCGTTTCCGGTGAGAACTTCCTGAATGCTCTTGAGTATGCAGACAACGTTCTGGACAACACCAAGTCCACTGTTGATGACTACACCACTGCTTATGCAATGGTTGAGGCTGTTTACAACAAGCTCAAGATCTACACCGCTGAAGAGCTGAAGGCTCTCGTAAACTCTTCCAAGTCTATCTACGAGACCAACAACATCAACAACGAGGATCTCGGCGACGCTATCTACACTGCTGACAGCTTCTCCGCTTTTGAGGAAGCTTATGAGGATGCTGAGTCCGTTCTGACCTCCGCTGACAGCAGAATCATCACCGACGCTTACGAGGTACTGTACGCTGCTAAGGCTGCTCTCTCCCCCCTGGATGTAGTTACAAAGGCACAGTTCAGAGCTGCTCTGAAGGCTTATGAGACTGCACTTTCCAAGGAATTCGCTTATGACGCTTGGAGAGTTGGCACAATCGATACTGGCTGGGCTTACTGGGGCTACCAGGATCAGTCCGTTGCATACGGCACTGTTTATGAGCACGTTGCTTCCCTTAAGACTGGTATCAACGACGCATACGGCGAGTTCGATGAGATCAAGTCTGTAAACAAGACCACTCAGACCAACATCGTTGACGCTTACAAGGCTTGCGTTGCTGCTACAACCGTTCTGAACGGCTTTAAGGCTGACGACACCAACAGAGCTACAAAGGCTAACGTAAAGACCCTGCTCAATCAGTACAACGGCAGACTGGTTTACGATTACAAGACCACTGACGCTGAGAAACTGTACGAGGCAGTTGTTGCACTGCTCGGCGCTGATAAGGTTCATAACCGTAAGGGCGACAAGTACTCCAGCAACATTGATATGAAGCTTGCCGGCGTTGCAGCAGGTGCTGACGCTTGGTATGTTGTTGAGTCCAGCTACACTGTAAATCCTAACGGAGGGACATGGAGCACTTCTGTTGATAAGAAGAACTCCGCTGAGATCTCTATCAAGACCGACTCTAAGTTCTACATCGAGCTTACCAAGGACGGTTATGCAACTGGTAATGTTGCAACAGACAAGACTGGCTTTGATTACTACAAGCTCATCAACGCTAAGTCCGAGGTTGACCTGACTGATTACATCAAGGTTGACGCTGCTTCTGTTGACCACGATACCGATAACCACTTCATCAACAATGTAAACGATGGTGATTCTCCTAAGGGCGGCATCGTAATCGGACAGTGGGGCGCAATCGCTGGCGCTACTCAGACAATGAACGGTTCCTACACCAACTCTTCCAACGAGGCTGTAGACACCTACGCTGACCTGGGCAAGGCTATGGAACTGGCTGAGCTTTACCTCACAGGCGAGAAGAAGGACATCGAGGGCAACACCCTGATTGAAGACATCGATACAATCGACGCTATCTCCGCAGGTTCTGCTAAGGGTTCTTCCACTGAGTGGACTCTGGTTTACAGATACCTCAAGTATGCTCTTGCTGATAAGTATGACGCTTCCTACGGCACCAAGACCAAGGCTGACGTTAGCGCCCTCATCGACAAGTGCTATGAGCTGGCTGAGCTGACTGGCGACGCTGCTCTGTTCTCTTGCAACCACAACACTCTGGTTACAGCTCGTCAGGACGCTATCAACTGGGTAAAGGCTGCTAACAAGATCAAGACCTACAAGGACAATGTAACTCCTGCTGAATGCACCGGTACCATCATCAATGGTTCTCTCATCGCTACACAGGTTTACGAGACCCTTGAGGGCAAGTACAACCAGCTTCTCAAGGACTACAATGCGTTCAAGTACAGCTTCGAGCAGATCTACATTGAGATCTCTGAGGTTAAGGATTCCATCGACAACGGTGATCTGAAGGCTACAGACGCTCTGACTGCTGCTCTTGAGAACACTGCTTACTATCTGTCCGTTGTAGAGTCCATCGACGTTGACGCTAGTGGTACCTCCATCGAGCTCGACAACGATGCATTCACATCTGACCGTCAGTTCCAGGGCTTCAACAGAGTTTACACCAACGGTGATAACGAGTATGATCTGAAGCTCGACAGCTCCACAACTGTTAAAATTCCGAAGTCTTCCAAGAACGCAGCTTCCCTCTCTCACGCTAACCTGACCGCTGCTTACGAGGCTCTCCTCGCAGCTGTTAAGGAGCAGACTGAGGTTAAGACAGTTGTTGGCGATGTAAACGGCGACGGCGTTGTTAACGCACTCGACGCTGCTGCAATCCTGAAGGCTGTTGCTGCTGGCACTGCTATCGACGCAGCTGCAGGCGACTACAATGCTGATGGCGTTGTAAACGCTCTGGATGCTTCTGCAATCCTGAAGGCTGTTACACAGGCTTAATCACCTGAGTAAAACTGCTGTTTAATTAATTTGTTCCTCCCCGGGGCGCAAGCCCCGAGGCGGAGCTTATTGAATAAGCTATAAATAATATGGAGGAAAACTATATGAAGAAGATTTTATCTCTCGGCGCTGCTGCTGCAGTTCTGTCCCTGACAGCTGTTGCTGCTTCCGCTGCTATCACACCCGCATTCTCTACCGATGCTCCCGTAGCTGGTGAGAACGTAACCGTTGAGATCGTTGCTACTGGCATGACTCAGGAAGCTACTACTTTCACTGTACAGGCTTCTGACAACCTGACTCTCGTTGACGCTGCTAAGACCGATTCTGGTCTGGCTGAGTTCAACAAGGACACCAACAAGTTCGCTTGGGCAGGTTCTTCCGTTCCTGCTGACGGCACTGTTCTGCTGACCCTCACCTACACCGTTGACGCTGCAGCTGACGAGGAGATCTCCGTAGCTCTCGTTCCCGATGCTGGTTTCACAGACATCTCTGCTGACGCTGTAACTGCTGTTGTAGTTGGCGACGCTGAGCCTGTTTCCGATGAGACTGTAACCACCGATGATGTTCCCACCACCGATGATGAGCCTTCTGTAACTGTTGACGAGTCTTCTGAGGAGTCCACTGAGGAAAACACTAAGGATGACAACAACGGCGACAACAAGGGCAACCCTGTCACTGGTGTAGGTCTGGCTGTAGTTCCTGCTGTTCTGGCTGGCGCTGCAATCGTAGTTGCTAAGAAGAGAAAGTAATCAGTAAACACTGATAACTTCTAGTCTTATGACTTGAGCTTTAAGCCCACTCCGAAAGGAGTGGGCTTTTTGTTGTTTCCGGGTCCCGGAATCAGAAAGCGTATAGCGGCATATAATCGAGTAATTACTGGAATAATATGGACGGTGCATTTCAATAAACTTTGTGCGAGGTTTTTGTGCAATTTGACGGACAAGCGAGATAAAGCAAGTAAAATAGAGAAATTAACCTAATTCAACTACAATAAACTGTAATTGGAAATCAATATGTGGTATGTGCTGAATGAAAATTAGCGAAAATCAACAATATACAGAATGGAAAGGTTTTGAAACAAAACATTGTCCGTTAAAACGGTTGTTTTTCGCAATTTATATAAAGTGACTAAAAAAATTCAAATCTTATTGACATTGACGGTTGAATTTGATATAATTAATAGGGTATTTATGATGGCGGTGTTATGGAATAGTGTTGATTTCGTCGAATTCAGACAGACACAAGGGGAAAAATATGAATAATATTATTGAAGCCAGAAACGTCTGCATGGATTTTAAAATCGGGGACGGAAGTACGGTCCATGCACTAAAGGGAATTAATCTGCAAATCCCTCCGAATAAGCTCTCCGTGCTGAGAGGCCGCTCGGGTTCTGGCAAGACTACGCTGATAAACATACTGGGCGCGCTTGACAGACCGACCTCAGGCGAGGTCATGTTCCTGGACAGGGACATAACGAAGCTTCCCGATAAGGAACGGGATAGGCTGCGAAGAGTTGAGATGGCTTTCGTGTTCCAGTCAGTTGCGCTGATTTCAACAATGACGGCTTTCGAAAATGTTGAGTTTGCGCTGCGGCTTACGGATATGCCGTACAAGGAGAGAGTTGAGCGTGCGAAGCAGAGCCTGATTCAGGTCGGGCTTGAAAAGCGCATTAATCATCGCCCGGGTGAGATGTCCGGCGGTGAGCAGCAGAGAGTGGCGATCGCGCGTGCGATATCGCATTCCCCGAAGATCATCTTCGCTGATGAGCCGACTGCTGAGCTGGATTCACCAACTGCAATGGCGGTGATGAAGCTGTTCAGGGACATCGTTCGTCAGAATGATATTACCATAGTTATGACAACTCATGACACGGCTATGATGGATATGGCTGATATCGTTTACACGCTGGAGGACGGTGTGATCTCCGAGGTTAAGGAGAACGCGGTGCAGCCGGAGGAGGGTGCTGATGCCTAAAAAGGTGATGCTGGCGCCGCCCGAAAACATCATGGTGCAGGCGGAAAATCTCGTAAAGATCTACAAATCCAAAGACGTTGAAGTTATGGCGCTTCAGGGGCTTGATCTTACGGTCGAGCGCGGAGAGCTGATGGGGCTTGTCGGATCCAGCGGCAGCGGAAAATCCACTCTGCTGAACATGCTGGGCGGACTTGACCGGCCTTCCGCCGGGAGCCTTTACGTTGACGGCGTGGATCTGCTGAAGTTCACTGAAAAGGACTTCATCGAGTACAAACGCAAAACAGTCGGGTTTGTGTGGCAGAATAACGCACGAAACCTGATTCCCTATCTTACGGCGAAGCAGAATGTCGAAATGCCGATGCTGCTTTCCGGGTATTCCGGCAGGACGCAGCGTGCAAACGAGCTGCTGGACATGGTGGGACTTTCCCACAGGAAGAACAGCAGACTGGATCAGATGTCAGGCGGCGAACAGCAGAGGGTTGCGATCGCGATAGCTCTGGCGAACAATCCGAAACTGCTTCTTGCCGATGAACCGACTGGCTCGGTGGATACGGCAACATCAAAGTTGATCCTGGACGTGTTCAGAGAACTGAACAGATCCATGGGCGTCACGATAATTATTGTGACGCATGATACAAAATTGTCGGCGCAGATAGACCGCGTTGTTGCAATACGCGATGGCAAGACTTCAACCGAGCTTGTGCGCAGACAGGGCGCAATGAAATCCTTCGGCGAGATCTCAGAGGAACAGTCAGCCCATGAGGAACTGACGGTTCTTGACCGCGCCGGGAGATTGCAGATCCCCAAGGAGTATCTTGAGGAACTCGGACTCAAGGGCGGAGATAAAGTCCGCGTTGAGCTTGAGGAGGGCAGGATCTCCATCTACCCGCGTGGGTACATAAAGTAAACGATCGGGAGGGAGAACCCGATTTGCTGCAAAGCATTTTCTAGGAAAGGTGGATTACACTGTGGCAAAAGAGCGAAACACGAAGCTGAAAAGAGTCACATCACTGTTTATGTCGGCTGTGATGGCTGCAACTCTCGTTCAGGTTCAGCTGGCGCCCGGCGCTGCTGCGGAAGAGTCGTTTGATTCAACGACAGAGGAAGTAGACAGCCTGAGCATTGTCAGCAACAAGAATGCGTACAGAAAGTACATAAACAGATATCCCGACGCCATCAAGCCGATGGAAGAGATCAATGTCGATGTGACTGACTTTGAGCAGAGCGACGACGTTGACGTAAAGATCGAGGATTACGACGGCGAGAGCGACTGCGTTGCGTGGGTAGACTGCGAGGGCACGCTCACATGGCATTTCGATGTAAAGACCGCCGGTCTTTACAACCTTGAGATGTTCTATCACCCCGTCACTTCCGAGCATCATAACAATACTACCATCGAAGTCGAGATGAAGATCGACGGCGAGCACCCCTTCGATGAGGTCAAGCTTGTAGAACTCGACAGATACTGGCAGAATGACGGCGCGATAATCCGTGACTCAAGAGATAACGACCAGCGTCCCAAGCAGATCCAGTACAACACCTGGATCAATTATCCGATCAAGGATAAGGACGGACTTATCAACACGCCCTACTTCTTCTACCTTTCCGAGGGTTCTCATGAGATCTCCCTCACGGGCGTAAAGACAAATCTTTACCTCAAGGGTATGCGTTTCTACAACACTGAAGATCTCCCCGCCTATGCGGACATCGCTCCTACTCAGGAGCAGATCGACGCAACACCCAGCGTGGGCGAGAGCGGTGGCTTTATCCAGGGCGAGGCCCCGGCTTACACCACTTCTTCTACTCTGTATCCTACATACGACAGAACGGACTCCTCCGTTTACCCCTGCGACCCGGTAAAGAAGCGCTACAACACCATCGGTGCCGATACCTGGGATCAGGCAACTCAGTCCATTACATGGAATGTTGAGGTGCCCGAGGACGGATACTACAAGGTTCGTCTGAGAGCTCGTCAGAGCACGATGCGCGGATTCTTCTCCAACCGCCGCGTCTACATCAACGGCGAGGTGCCCTGCACGGAACTGGACGATGTAAAGATCCAGTATGATCCTAACTGGCAGACAGTTGATCTTTCTGACGCTGACGGCAATCTGATCTATGTGAAGATGAACAAGGGCTGGAATACCATCACGCTCGAAGCTGTCCCCGGCGACATCGGTGCAGTTATGGAGCGTCTGGACGACCTTATCTTTGAACTGAACTACTACTACAGACGTATACTCATGATCACAGGTCCTTCTCCTGATGAGTACAACGACTACTACCTCGAGGATCAGATCGAGGGTCTGTTCGACTTCTTCAAGAACGCCATTGAAACTCTCTACAGAGAGAAGGCAGGCATTGAGGAACTGACCGGCGCTGGTTCTGAGGCTTCCACGCTCCAGACAATGGCAGTCATTCTCCAGATGGCAGTAGACAAGCCTGAGGATCTCCCCCAGATGCTTTCCTCCATCAAGGACCAGATCTCCGCAGTTTCCGCTTGGATGAGAGATTACCGCGATCAGCCGCTTGAGATCGACTACATCGAGGTGAAGTCCTCCAAGGACGAGTTCCGCAAGTGCGGCACTAATTTCTTCCAGGCGTTTGCATTCGGATTCCAGGCATTTATCGGCTCATTCTTTGAGGATTACACCTCCGTGTCTGACTCCACCGGTGCAGAAAAGACCCTGAACGTCTGGGTTTCCCTCGGACGTGACCAGGCTACCGTAGTAAACGAGCTTGTAAGTTCCGAATACAACCCGACCCACGATACCAAGGTGAATATCTCCCTGGTACAGGGCGCCGTTCTCGAGGCAACTCTCGCCGGCAAGGGTCCTGAGGTCGCACTGTTCATCGGCGGCGACTTCCCTGTAGTGTGCGCTTCCAGAGGACTTCTCGTAAACCTCAAGGAGCAGCCCGGCTATGAATCCGTAATAAGCAGATTCACACCCGACGTAACTACGCTTTATGAATTCAACGGCGGCGTTTACGGACTTCCGCTGACAGAAAGCTTCCCGATGCTGTTCTACAGAACCGACGTACTCGGAGAGCTTGGATATGACGCTCCTCCCGAGACCTGGGACGAGCTTATCAACATGCTGCCTGATATCCAGAGAAAGTACCTTGAGGTAGGTCTGATCCTGCCCTCCAACATCTCTTCTCAGGTATTCGACGCAGGTAACACATTCGTACTGCTGATGCTCCAGACTGGTCAGGATTTCTACAACTACGACGAAGCAAGCGGTCAGTACATCTCCACAACATTCGATACCGAGGCTGCGGTATCCGCGTTCACCAAGTGGACAGAGTTCTACACCATCTACGACTTCGACCAGACCTACGACGCATTCACTCGTTTCAGAACAGGTGAGATGCCGATACTCCTCCAGAACTATACATTCTACAATCAGCTGAATGTTGCGGCTCCTGAGATCAAGGGTCTGTGGTCCTTCGCTCATGTTCCCGGCTCTTATGTATATAATGAGGACGGAACAAAGCAGAAGAATTCCGATGGCAGCTACAAGATCGACTACACCGCGAACTCCGGTTCCGCAGGCGCTGTTATCTTCACAAGCTGCACTGACGTTGACGCAGCTTGGAACTTCATCGACTGGTTCACAACTACAGACGTTCAGAAGAGCTACGGTACCACGATCGAGGCGGTTATGGGCCCGATGGGACGTTACGACACCGCAAACGTTGAGGCGCTCGGCGAACTCAGCTGGTCCACATCTGAGCATGAAAAGATTGCTGACCAGATGTCAAACCTGAGGGAAGTGCCGATCATTCCGGCCTCCTATGCCGTTACAAGAAACGTTTACAACGCATTCAGAGCGGTAGTAAACAACCAGAAGAACCCCAGATATCAGCTCAGCTCCTACAACAGAGATATCAACTCTGAGATCGTAAGAAAGCTGACAGATCTCGGCTATTACAAGGGTTGATCGCTTTTGTCCTCCCTCCGCCAGCCGGAGGGCAGGATAGGCTTACCAAAACAAAAATAGGAGGAATCAGCTTGTTCGGTAAAGAAAAATCGCAGTATATCGAGGACAGCAGGTTCAGATATACGATGCGTGAGATGAAGAAGAACGGCAGCGCCTACATACTGGCTCTCCCGTACTTCCTTTTGTTCCTGGTGTTCACGGGTATTCCGGTTGTCATCTCCCTCCCTGTCGGATTCACGAACTTCAACATGGTTCAGTTCCCTCAGTGGGTCGGACTCAGCAACTTCTACACCCTGTTCCTTCAGGACGACGTTTTCCTTATAGCGATCCAGAACACTCTTGTGTTCGCGATAATCACTGGCCCTGTCAGCTACATCATGTGCTTCCTGCTGGCATGGCTCATCAATGAGATGCCCGGTCCGCTCAAGACTGTATTTACATACATCTTCTACGCTCCGACCCTTGCTGGTAACATTTACGCAACATGGCAGCTCATCTTCTCCGGCGATACCTACGGCTTCCTTAACTCCACTCTCATGAGCCTCGGTCTTATCAACGGCGCTCAGCAGTGGCTGACCGACTCAAGATACATTCTCATGTGCGTTATCGTCGTACAGATGTGGATGTCCCTTGGTGCAGGCTTCCTTTCACTGCGTGCAGGCTTCCAGGGCATCGACAAGTCCGGTTATGAGGCTGGCGCTATCGAGGGTATCAAGAACCGCTTCCAGGAACTGCTCTACATCACTATCCCGGCTATGGGCCCGCAGCTCCTGTTCGCAGCCGTAATGCAGATCACATCTTCCTTCACCGCTGGTGATATCGGTAGATTCCTGACAGCGTTCCCGTCCACCGACTACGCGGCGCACACGATCATGACCCACGCGTTTGACTACGGTTCAGTCCGTTACGAGATGGGTTATGCCTGCGCGATATGCTTCATACTCTTCATAGTCATGATCGTTGTAAACAACGTTATCCGGAAGGCTATGGCCGGTATTCTGGATACATAAGGAGGACGGAAGATGCGCATTATCAAGAAAAGAAAAAAATGGGGAGGTTCCCGTGGCGGCGATATAGCGATCTTTATACTGCTCGTTCTTATCGGTCTGTTCATGCTCTTCCCGATATACTTATCAGTTATTCAGTCTATAAAGCCTTCTGAGGAACTTTTCGTGTTCCCTCCGAAGCTTTATGTACAGCGTCCTACCTCGCAGAACTTTGAGGACATGCTCAAGGTCGCAGGCAGCATGGACGTGCCGTTCTCCAGATACGTTTTCAACTCTGTA
>ENA-ORTN01001056-ORTN01001056.1-human-gut-metagenome-genome-assembly--contig:-NODE-1056-length-28697-cov-5.461769_pt1 | contig 28697 bp, 40 predicted proteins | sample MGYA00242070_ERZ509189 | MGnify/ENA primary metagenome ERZ509189 (study PRJEB26280, sample SAMEA2338821) | human gut metagenome | biome: human gut; feature: human-associated habitat; material: faeces...
CTCTGGTTGTGAGGAGACAACTGATTGCATACTTCTATGATCTCCTTACACTGAGTAGAGACGGAAGAACTCTGAACGGATTCTACCTTATTGGGAACTCTTTCCATAGGGACATCAGCAGTAGATTTCCAACCCATTAAATCAGCAGGAGTAGTATCTAATGCTCTGGCTAAAGGCTCTAAAATGGGCGTTGGCATATTTTCTATATCTCCGTTTTCATATCTATATATTGTGGCTCGTGACTTGCCAATTTTCTGAGCTAAATCATCAGCTGTAAGACCAAGTTCTATTCGACGTTGCTTTATCCGATCTCCTGTATTCATATCGGCACCTCCTATGCTTTGTATAATAACATATGATTCGCAAATTTGCAACATATAAGTGATAAATATGCGTAAAAAATCTCAAATATGAGAAAATAGGGTTGACAAAGAAATATTAAGGTGATATTGTAAATGTAGTCGCAGATATGAGAAAAGAGGAGGCAAGAAAATGGTAAATGTAAATAAACTAAGAGGGAAAATAGTGGAATGCGGCTTGAACACTTCTGAGCTTGCAAACTTGATAGGTATTGATAGAACGACCTTATACAGGAAATTCAATGCAGATGGAGAGACACTTACCATCAGAGAAGCTGATTTGATTTCGAAAGAGCTTAATCTCTCTCGTGACGAAGTAAATGATATTTTTTTTAGTCAGTTTGTCGCATAAATGAGACAAATGAGCAACCATGATAAAAGAAAAGAGGTGAGATAAATTCTTGTTAAAAAGATAGGAGGTGAGAGAAATGAATATGGAGAAACTTATGAATATAACAAAAGTAGGTGAAATGATTGAACTTGTTACAACAGAACAGGCCATATATAGAAGAACTAAAAATGGCCTGCAAAAAGTAAAAACCTTAACTGAAAATATTGAAGTTAATCAAAGAATTCAAATACATCGGGATCAACAGCAGTAAAAAGATCAATAGAATCATATTTTTTTACATCGTCAGATGAAGCAGAAGGTATTGCTGATATTTCGACGAGACCATCTTGGCCTTCATCTTCACTTGATTTAACAGAAATATGTACGTATTGCATATTGTCTTTAAAAATTTGATTAGCTATTTTGATAAGATCTGTTGCACGAATTACGGAACTGCAAGCCCAAGTTCCGTCAGGATATTTAGTAAACATGATATTTGTCTCTCCTTTCTATAAAAAGATATGATTAATTCCTGTAATACTAGAATAGAAGAGCAACGAAGAAAAGTCAATAGGGAGATACCCAGAAAGAGGTGAGATAAATATCAACGATTGTAGTAGCCATAATTGTATCAGCAATTACCGCCAAAATAGTAGCCACCTACTATTTTAAGAAAGTAGATGGCTATGTTAAAGAAATGTGTGAAATGACAACTAAAAGTAATGAGGATACATTAACTATTTTACATAAACTTTCAAAATGCTCTGTAATACAAGAATAGGAGAGCAACAGAAAAAGTCAATAGTTGTGTACCCAGGAGGTGAGATGAAATAGCATTTCAAAGTATTGGATTAAACAATGGAAAAGTTTTATCAGGGGAAAAGATTGGAGAACTTGTTTCAGAAATAATAAACAAATTTGCTGAATCAGAATTATCCTACGATGAAGCAAGAATCATTCTTAATCGTGTAGAAAGCATTTTAGGAGAATCTAGTATCGTTCAGAAGGAGCCGAAGTGAAATGGAATCAATTAGATCATTAGTAATAGACATTGATAAAGGCATTCTGAAAGTTAATGGACAGAATGTAAAAGAAACGGTAATCGTAACTCTTCCAGGACCTGACGGATGGCCATTGCAAAGAATGTTTAATCCAAAGTCAGATGTCCTGGAAGAGTGCACCAGAATTAATGTTACGCTCCATAGTAAGCTTTGATAAAGCGGTTACCATCAACAGTAACATAGTCAGTCATCCGGATCAAATGATTATCCACAAAACTACCAACAATGTTGGAAATATCTTTATCAGCAAATGGAGGAACAGCTATCAAAAGATAATTTCCAGCATCATCTTTACACTCAGTAAAGTACGTATCATATCCGTTGACTGTTATAGGCTTTGGATTCATAATAACTCTCCTTTCTGTATGTACTCGGGTATTCCCAGTACCCTGTACATACAGAATAAGAGCGTGTGAGGAGAGAGTCAACGAAAGTCGTTCGACAAAGCTATTAATTTTTTATAAACAGATATTCAGAAAGAAGGTGAGAAAGAGATGGTAGAACCATATAGACCATTATATACAGCAAAACAGGCAGCAGAGATTTTACTGGTTAATGTATCTACAGTATACGACCTGATGAACAAAGGAGATCTTCCGTACCTGATTTTAGGAAAAGGAAACGGGAGCAGAAAAGTACGTGGCAGTGATCTGGAACGATTTATCGAAAGCCAGAAACCAGAACAACCCAACAATTGAATAAAGGAAAGAAAATATTATGAAACAGTACATAATCATAACTCTCTGCATCCTTGCAGGAAAGTATGTAGACCTCCCAATCTGGTTAAATGTTTTCTTCGGAATTGCATCATTCTGGGCGATAAGCCAGGTAGAAAATGTTAAGGAATCATAAGGAGAAATTGGATGTTTAAAGAAAGAATAAGAAAAGTTTTAGAACTGGTGTTGGAAGTTGAAGAGAAAACAAATTCATATGTAAGCTGCGAATACGACACAAGAACAAAGGTACTGATAATTATTACGGATAAAGATGTGCTTACTATGTCAGAGTGTGAATACCTGCAGGAAGAGTTTGAAAAGATACAGAACCATCTTGAAGGATTGATTTCAGAAGAGGATACAGGAAAGCATGACTGAAGAAGAAAGAATGAAGGAAGTAGAACGAATTTCCAGAAGAACCCAGGAATTTGTCAAGATTCCTGCAGATGAGCAAAGAATCATCCGTATTGTTCGATTCAGGAACAAAACCCTTGCAAGTTATGTAGGGACTATGGAAGAAGCAGTCCAGAAGGCAAAAGAAATGGAAGGCCTCTACGGACCGATCGAACACATAGAATAAAAAAGACTCATGTAATGCGAATACATGAGTCAGGGTGACTTTCTGCCACTTGGATAAATTAACCTATCCAAACTATAACATCCAGGTGTCAGAAAGTCAAGATTTAAGCAGGAGAAACCCTGCTATATTTTTAACCTTTTTCCAGGGGCGCAAGCCTCTTGGAAGCTCGATTAGGGGTATTAGACTTACGACAGGAGATGCTATATGAGGTGGGCATACATCAGAGAGACATGGGATTTTGGCAGCACCATAGAGATAGAAGAAAAGCATACAGGAAGGTATGGTGCCAAGGGACAGGAAAGAGAAGAAAAGAGGAAAGCCACCCCGGAAGAGATAGCCAAACAGAATCAGTGGAGAAGACAGAGAGATGTCAGAAGGCTGATCAAGTGGAACTTCTCACCTGGTGATTACTGGATGACTCTTACATACAAAAAGGGTGACCGCCCCACATGGGAGCAGATGAAGAAGGACCTGGGAAAGCTGATCCGGAAGGTCCGAACCAAATACCGGAAGAAAGGATGGGAGTTGAAATACATCTATCGTCTGGCTATCGGAAAGAAGGGCGGTCCTCACGTACATCTTCTGGTAAACCGCGAAGCAGATCAGGAGACCGGTACCGACCGGATCGTCTCAGAGTTATGGGAGAATGGGCATGTATATTTTGCATCCCTTTATGATGCAGGCGGATATGTGAAACTTTCAGAGTATATCACAAAACCTCTGGAAGAACACGAACCGGATGAGATTAAACGATACAGCTGTTCCCGCAATCTGGTCCGAAAAGAACCCAAGCAAAAAGAAATCAAAAGAAGAAGCCTGGTAGATCGACACAAGCAACCGATCTATCCCAAAGCACCAAAAGGCTATTATGTGGATCCTGAGTCAGTGAAGATGGGAATCAATCCATATACCGGCTATGCATACCGCTACTACACCCTTGTAAAGATAGACAGGAGGATTTGAAGATGGATCAGAAAATGGCGAGAGTAGACATCTCCCTGATTCTTTCCAGGAAAATTGGAAAAATAAAGAAGGGCAAGTACACATACATCATTTTCAGCGAAGATTTCCCTAAAAGTGCTGGAAATCCAAGCAGTGTATCAGCAGAAGTAGAAGAAACCACAGGAAACCGTCTTGCCCTTTTGTGCTTGGTAGCAGCATTACAGAGATTACGCCGCCCATCCCTGCTTACAATCCATACAGACAACAGGTATCTGCAGAACGGATACCAGAGTATTTCTGCATGGAAAGAAAACGGATGGACCCGGACAGGAAATCAGGAACTGCGCAATGCAGATCTCTGGCAGCAGGTAGACAAGCTGCTTAGTGGTCATGCAGTGCGTTTCAAAATAGAATCATAAGCAATTCACGGAAAGGAGAACACGATGTTCGATAAATTTGGAGAAATGAGTTCATACACGGAAATTAATGAGCTGGCAGCCAATCTCCTGCAGGAAGGAGACCTGGACAGCTTAAAAGAACTGGCAAAGGAAAACGGCATCCCGGATGATTATGTAGAGATGTATCTGGAAGAAGCCATTCCATCCCTTTGTGATTCCACGTCTGCTGCAATTGGCAAGATTGACATAGAATGCGCAAAGCTGAAACCAAAGGAACTGATGCTGGACTGGGTAGAGTATATCAAAGGACTCTGTATGGAAAATGAGATGATCGCGCATCAGGTACGCAAGAAAGGCAAGAGTCTGCGGGGATGCATCGCGGTTTTGCTGGCATATTCTTTTAAGAACCAGATTGAAGTGGACAAGGCGATCATAAAGGCAGCAAAGATTAATGCCAGCAGGGTAACATTCGGCGTTCCTGGCATGGCCAAGGCGAAGGAGCTGATCAGAGATTATTATCTGGGAGGCAGCAGGAAATGAAAAAGAAAGAGATTGAGAAGATCCCCTTTGCAGGCGGCACAAAAGCAGGGAAGAAGTACATCAATACAATATCTGCCTTTATTCAGGAGATCAAGGGAGAACGTCATCTGCTTGTAGAAGTATATGAAAACAGGAATGGAAAACTTCAGGTTCCATGGATACGAATGGTATTTACGGAAAAAGACTGGGGCCTTTATTATCCGGAATCCGGGATCTGGTCGGCAGCAGGACTGGAGGAAGAAAAACGAAAAATACAGTATACCTTTACGGCCAAAACAAACAAAGCTTATATAACAGAAACAGAGATTGACCGGATCTGGAGCTTTAACTCTTGTAAATGGCTTGATAAGAAATTTCATAGCTGGATGGATGTCCTGGAAAGTCTGATCAATGACATCCGATGTGAGAGAACACAAAAACGGAGCACAAACCGCAAGCTGAGACTGGACGAAAGGATTCAGAATACACCGCCGCTTCCAATAGATCTGCAGGAATGGGCAGGGAGAAATCTGTTTTCTGATGAACACTTTTTATATTATAAGCGCCATGGCAGATATGCGGATATTGCCTGCTCTGCCTGCGGACATGTGACAACAATGGCAATCAAACGCGGGGAAAGCTTTGAGAGCCAGTTTGAAACAGTCATTGATCCACCCGTAAATAACAGTCCCGGAACCTGTCCATACTGCAAAGCTCTTGGAACCTATAAAGCCCAGGGAAAGACGAAAGGCGTATATGGCAAAGGAAAATGCTGTTTTGTAGCCCAGCCATACAAGACAAACGGGGCAGTGATCCGATATGTAGAGATTGAAAAGATTTACAGACTGGACACAATGGCAGAAGAAAGACGGGAAATCATGCTGGAAGCAAAAGAGAGCTACATCACAACAGAGATTGCTCGGACCTACCTGGAAGAAGGAAAACGTCCCCAGACAGATTATCGCAAGTATTCTTCCTATACCGGAGAATTCTGGGACGACTGCAATCTGTATGGCATGAACAACATCCGGATCTCTGAGGCAAAAGTATATGAAAAAAGCTATGGATGGTTAAAAGGCACGTTCCTTCAATATTCTGGAGCAAAAGAATACAGCAGATTTGAACCAACCTATAATCTCACGGGTTATCTGCAGAAATATCTCCAGTGGCCGCAGATCGAAATGCTTTCCAAGATGGGACTGCACGAGATAGTCAGGGCGATGATCAGCGGATACAGCGGGATTGTCCTGGATCAGAATGCCACACACCCGGAAGACTTTTTAAGAATCCGTAAGGAAAGGATCCAGAATTTAATAGCAGTAGAGGGAAACGCAGGCTATTTAAAAATCTGGCAGATGGAACGCAGGAAAGACCTTCATTTGTCAGAGAAGGAAACTATTTTTCTGGCTGAGAGCTCAATGTACGAAAGCGATATTATCGAAGTGCTGAAATATACGACTGTCACAAAATTTATGCATAAGATAGAAAAATATGCTGGCATAGATATTCCGGACAGTTTCATAGAGCAACAGTTGTGCGGACATGCAGCAGGAGTCCTGCGGGTTACCTGCAGCTTATATATAGATTACCTGCATATGAGAATCCAGCGAGAGTATGACTTAACGAATCAGATCTATTTGTTCCCGCGTGACCTTCAGGCAGCTCATGATCGGATGGTCTTAGAGACCAATCAGGAGAAGATCGAAAAGAGAAACCGGGAAGTAAGCGAGAAATACCCGAACATCCGTAAGAATTACCGAAAACTCAGAAACCGGTATTTCTTTGAGGATGAAGTATATCTGATCCGTCCTGCACGGTCAGCAGAGGAGATCGTAACAGAAGGACGGACCCTGCACCATTGTGTAGGTGGAAACAACTATTTGGACAAACATGATACAGGAGAAAGCACGATTCTATTCCTGCGGTTAAAAAAACAGCCGGAATCTCCATACATAACAGTAGAGATTCGCAGGAATACGATATTACAGTGGTATGGCATCAGGGATACCAAGCCAGATCAGATAGCCATTGAGAAATGGCTCAAAAAGTATATCGGAGTATTGAAAGAAAAGCAGGAAATATTAGCCGTAACAGCATAAGGAAACATACATAAGTTGTGTACGTTTGAAAAGGAGGACACTATGGAATATATGCAGTTAAGCATGGATGATTACATCCAGAGCAAAAACGAGATTAAGCAGGAATTGGGCGGGATTGTAAAGAGCTTCGTGCGGATCGGCTGGCAGTTGACCAGGATCAATAAGTCAGAAGCCTATAAACACGATGGTTATAACACAATCGCAGAATTTGCCAAAGCAGAATATGGCATGAACGCATCCGGAGTTAGCCGCTTTATGAAAGTTTATGAGAAGTATTCCGTTTCAGGCGATACCCCGGAGCTGCAGGAGCAGTACAAAGACTTCGAATTCAACAAACTGGTAGAAATGCTCCAGCTTCCGGAAGAAGACCAGCAGATCTTCAAACCAACGGATAAGAGAGAAGACATCCGAGAGTTAAAAGACTTCAACAAAGAAAACGAGAACAACCCCATGAATCTCTTGGACTGGAAGTCAGCCCAAAGCACCGAGGACAAGCTCCGCGCCACAATCCAGGAATTCTTCCGGGAAAAACAAGGTGTTCTCAATACTCTTTATGCCAGTGAAGCCTATCAGACCGGAAACATCAAAGAAATGTCCCAGATCATTAATCCCGGTGACAGCATGAGCTATCGAAAAGGAACAGTGTTCTTGATGTTTCATCAGGAAGATATCACGGTAAAGATCTTCAATGGAGAGATGAAGAACATTTCCTGGGAACAGTTCTTTACATACGTACAGGAAATATTTGCAGAGGCGGCAGCAGGAGCCAGAACATATGAGAATTACTTCGGAATCCCAGAGGAAACCCCGGATCCAACACCAAATGAGACTCCAACACCAGCTCCGAAACCGACACCAAAGCCAGCACCCGAACATAATGTTCGCCCTGAACCGGAAATTGCGCCGGCGCAACAGCCGGAACCGGTGGAAAAAGTGGAAAACTCTGTGGATAAAAGTCAAAAAACAGCAGTTGATATAAAAGAAGAGGATAGCAGAGTAAATACAGTGCAGGAACAGCTATCAGAAGAACCAAAAACAGAGTCAGAAAATGTAGAAAAAAGTCAAGAAACAGCACTTACAGAACCAGAACCTCAGATTCCAGGACAGGACAACATCATAAACCATCCGGAATATATGCCAAAAACTGCAGAAGAATCAGCTGATCAGAAAGAAAGCGAACCCAAAACGGAATCCGAACAGCCACCAGAACATGAAAATGTCGACACCAACAAAATCGTAGAGGAAGAACCAGAAATTGCGCCGGCGCAATCCAAACCAGAGGAATCGGCAGCAGGACCTATAACCAGAAAAGAATATATAGATACTCTGACAAGCTATGGAACTGCAGAATACATGGCCAAAGCAATGAAGTCTTTCTTAAATGAGACATATAACACGCTTCTACATACTATCTTCTGGCATGAATGGCTACAAGGAAAAGTAGACCACAACGGAAGACCGTGGGAAGAATAAGGGTACTCTAAAATCCACATAGATATGCCTGCTCCCAAGCCTGTCAACGGGAGCAGGAGAAAGGAGACGTATGAATCTCAGACAGAAAAAGAAGTTATTCAAGAAAGCAACCGGTTAGAATCCGCCAGGATGGATGCATTACACCAGCCGCCGGTTCCATAATTTCCTTCACAAGCCCTGGGGCGGTCTGGCAGAACTGAAGAGGCAGGAAGCCACCAGAGCAGTAGAAGATTTTAATTGGAATATTCAGAATAGAAACACTCAGATCAGAACATCACGGAGGTACACCAGATGAATCAGGAAGGATTATTATTTCCGAAAGGAATCATCAGAAAAAAACGAAAGAAACACCATAAAAGCATCATAGACAGAGACACAAAAGGTCAGTGCTTCATCTGTCAGAAACGAGGCTATACCGAACGCCATCATATCTATGGCAGTGCAAATCGAAAATACTCTGAACAATACGGCTTAACTGTATACCTTTGTCCGGAGTGCCATACATCCTCAGAGATAGCCGTACATAGAAACAAAGAAGTCCGAATCACCTTGCAGCGAATTGGCCAGAGGACCTTCGAAAAGAAATGTGGCAGCAGGGAAGAATTTGTAAAACTATTTGGTAAGAATTATCTGGAGGATGAAAATGAGCACAAGAGCAGAAACATGTAAACATAGTACAGGACACGTCGGAACTGTAGCAGTATACACCCACCCCACCTGCCCGAACATGCACATCATCAAAGGCAAATATGTTACAGCCCGAACAAACTGCAAAGACTGCAGATTCTACAAGGAGAGGAAATGAATTTATATGAGATCACCGATATAAAGACGGGAAAGACTATAGAACCGGCGGCTACGCTGAAACAGGCAGCAGAAAGACTGAAGTGTTCCAGAAGTGCAGTATCAGGAGCTTATTATGGGAATTATGCAATTGGACATAGATATGCAATAGAAGCAGTAGATACAGCTATTCCCAAACAGGATCCAATATGGATCGAATGGGAAACGCGGAGAAACTGGTTCCTAAAATTATGCGGGAGGACATAAGAATGACAGGAAGAAATAAAGAAGGATATCCGAATCCGACAGCAAGTAAAGCAATCCGGGCAGCAGATCGAATGCCGCAGCATACATACAAAGATTATTGTATTCTCAGAGCGATGGCATATCGCATGGGATTACAGATGACAAGAATAAAAGATTTAGAATCTGGAAGGGAATGGAATAGATGAGAAAGCGCCTAAGATATTGGCTATTTGAATCCAGAGGAAAGAAATGCAGATTCTGCTGCTTATTCTGCCATTACTGGCACATATGCCAAAAAGAACCATAAAAAGAAGGAGGCCGGGAACTCTAATCAGCTCCCGGCTAAAAGTATGAAAAAGAAAAAAAGTTTTATTTGCAATTACTCTTTGCTCTGTACAGGTAATAATATACCTAGAAAATGTGAGCAATATGTGATACAGATTTGAAGAATTTGTGAAAGGGGAGCGATACCGATGGACAAGAATATCCTGGAACAGTACATAGAATTAAAAGAGGAAATCCGTGATCTGCAGGACAGGATAGATAAAGACGAACGCAGGCTCCTGAAAATAAAAGAAGAAGGCGTAGTATCCGACACTGTAAAGGGTACCAGAGCAGACGGAACCCTGGGATCGATCCGGATCACTGGGTATCCAATTCCTGAACATAACCAGGTAAAAAATATGATAAAGAAAAGAGTGGCAAAATTACATATTCTGGAGGATGAACTCCAGAATGCGATTAATGAGGTGGACGATTTTATTGAAAAAGTTCCGAAAAGTGATTTGAGGATGATGCTTAGATTCAGATATCTGGATGATATGACCTGGGCAGCAGTTGCCATGAATATGAATGATCGCTTCCCGAAGCGAAGAATCAAGTATACAGAGGATAGCTGCAGGATGCGCCATGATAGATATCTGGAAAATAATTTGGAAAAATAACAAAATGTTCGGTCGTGTTCGTTTTGATTATGTTAATATGTAAACTGAACTCAGTGAAAATCATACATAATTCAATTCCAAACATTTGCGAACAGAAAATTATAAAAGTCCTTTTAGAAAAACCACCTGGCCCACGGGTGGTTTTTACTATAAAAAAGCAAGGATATTTAACTCAGCTGGTTAGAGATCCCGGCTCATAACCGGGCGGTCCTGGGTTCGAATCCCAGAATATCCATTAGAGCACTCGGAACACTCCGGGTGCTTTCTTATTGTCAATTTTCGTACAGCGTGCACGGCGCCAGCGCAAAACGGTTCTCATTGCCGCTTTTGTGTTAACACCTCCTTTCATGTCACGGCATCAATCGGTTGTCGTGTATGGCGCCGGCAGGACTGTATTTTATAAAAGAAAGAAGGTGAGCCTGAATGACAGAAAAACAGAAGATATTTGCAGATGAATACCTGATAGATCTGAATGCCACAAGGGCTTACCGAAAAGCGTATCCGTCTGTAAAACGGGATGAAACAGCAGCTCAGGCCGGCAGCAGGATGTTGAGAAATGTCAAGGTTGCGGAATATATTCAGGAACGGATGCAGGAACGCCAGAAACGGACAGAAATCACTCAGGACAGGGTATTAAAGGAACTGGCAGCCATAGCCTTTGCAAAAGCTACAGATTATGCAGAAGTCAAAGATGGGCAGGTAATTATAAAAGATACGGCAAATCTGGACGAACAGCAGATCAGAGCTATTGCCGGAATAAAGGGAGGCAGATTTGGCGTTGAAGTGAAACTAAATAACAAAGAACAGGCCTTGGAACTTCTCGGAAGGCATCTGGGAATGTTTAAGGATAAGCTGGAAGTTTCCGGTTTGGAAGAGGAAAAGAAGAAGCTGGGAGATATCCTGGAACAGCTTCGGGGAGGTGGTTAACCTTCATGAGTTCTCAGAGATTAGTATTATCAGATAAATACAAAGCATTCCTGCATTGCAATGCGCCTGTAGAATTTCTTGAAGGAACCTGACCACGGCAGCAGGAAAGACAACCGTTGGACTCTTTAAGTTTATGTGCAAGGTTGCTGAATCTCCAAAGAAATTGCATATCCTTGCAGCTGATGATACAGGAACTGCTGAAAAGAACATCATCAACAAGGACTTGGGAATCCTGGATGATTTCGGAATTCTCGTAGAATATAACGGATCCGGAACAAAAGATGATAAGATTCCGCATTTATTGTTTCATACCCCGCAAGGAGATAAGACAATATATGTTCTTGGTTATGGAAACAAAAAGAAGTGGAAAAAGGCTCTGGGCGGTCAGTACGGCTGCTTATATATTGATGAGGTTAATACAGCAGATATTGATTTTGTCAGAGAAGCATCGATGCGTTGTGATTATCTCATGGCAACTCTCAATCCGGATGATCCAGGCTTGGATGTGTATAAAGAATACATCAACTGCAGCAGACCACTGCCTGAATGGGAAGACGATACTCCTCAGGAGATTAAAGATGAATTAAGAGAAGAACCAAAAGTCGGCTGGGTACATTGGTTCTTCTCTTTTGATGATAACGCCGGACTTCCGGAAGAAAAGAAACAGCAGATTATACAGAACACGCCCAAAGGAACAAAGATCTGGAAGAACAAGATTCAAGGCCTGCGAGGAAAGGCAACCGGTCTGGTATTCCCTAATTTCAACAGGAAGCAGCATGTGGTTTCGGAGAAATGGATAAGGGCTCAAATGGCAGCAGGGAAACTGAAATTCAAAAAGTTTACTTGCGGTCTGGATACCTCGTATTCTTCAAAATCTCCAGATACAATCGCAATGATGTTCCAGGGAATCACAGAGGATAGGAAGTTGATCACACTGGCTGAGAAAGTATATAGCAATAAAGAACTGGATCAACCTCTTGCACCCTCTGATACAGCAGTAAAATTTATAGAATTTCTTGAGAAATGCCGGAAAGACTGGGGATTTGCAAAAGATACATTTGTTGACTGCGCAGATGCAGCTACGATCACAGAATTAAGAAAATATAAACGACTGCACGGCAGTTTATATAATTTTATAGAATCCTACAAAAAAGTAGAAATCCTGGATCGAATTAAGCTGCAGCTTGGCTGGATCCAGCAGGACTGCTACCTGGTTGTAGATACATGTACCAATCACATAGCTGAATTGGAGAAATACTCCTGGGATGAAGAAAAAGATATCCCGGAAGACCGAAACGACCATACAATAAACTCCCAGCAGTATGGCTGGATTCCATATCGGAATATGATTGGATTCGAAACGGAGGAAACGAAAAGGTGAAATGGATGGATAAATTGAATGAGAATATAAAAAAGACAGTCCGGAGCTGGCTAAACGTGCTTCCAGCAAATCCATATAATTTCCAGATCAATGAAATGTTGGACTTTGAGGGCCATGCGATTCGTAACAGGATTTGGTACAGAGGCGACAGCAACGAACTGGAACAGTTCTACCAGCAGAACAGCGAATATGCAGATAAATACAAATTCTGGACAAGTAAATGCTCACCAGGTATGGATATGAGAAAAATCCATACAGGGCTGCCGGGATTGATCGTCCGGACGCTTTCTTCTGTAGTCCTGCCAGATATGGATGAATTCGAATTTGAGTCTCCTGCTCACGAACTGCTCTGGAAAGAGATAGAAAAAGAGAACAAGTTTCGGAAAAAGATGGAGAGTGCATTAAAAGAGACATTGTTTATTGGCGACGGAGCTTTTAAAGCGGTTATTGATACTTCCATCAGCGATTATCCAATCCTGGAATGGTATCCGGGAGACAGAGTAGAATTTGTTTATCAGAGAGACCGGATCCGCGAGATTGTATTTAAAACTCCGTATTACGAAAAGGGCAGGATCTATGTCCTAAATGAACGATACGGATATGGATACATCATCAATGAACTGTACCAGGGAAATAAGCTTGTAGACATTAAAATGATTAAGGCAACAGAGAACCTTAAAGATGTTACATTTGATGACTCACTGATTCTGGCAGAACCATTTATGATCTTTGAATCTGCAAAATATGAGGGACGAGGCGGAAGTATCTTTGATGGAAAGCTGGACAACTTTGACTCCCTGGATGAGGCATGGTCGCAGTGGATGGATGCCCTGAGAGCAGGACGAGCAAAAACATATGTCCCTGACTGTCTGATTCCCCATGATCCCGAAACAGGACAGCTTATAAAACCCAATCCTTTTGATAACCGCTATCTGGCAGCAGAAGGAGATATGAGAGAAGGACAGAAAAATCAGATTATGATGGAACAGCCTGCAATTCCACATGAAAGCTATCTGGCATCATACATAACAGCTTTAGATCTTTGTCTGCAGGGAGTGATCAGCCCATCTACTCTTGGCATTGATACAAAAAAACTGGATAATGCGGAAGCGCAGAGAGAGAAAGAAAAAACTACTCTCTATACCAGAAATTCTATTGTGGAGGCGATGCAGGAAACACTGCCAAATGTAGTGGGAATGTGTATCAATGCCAACAATATCCTCCATAAGCAGTCTATAGAAGAAGTGAAAGTAAATATTCCTTTTGGGGAATACGCAAACCCTTCTTTTGAATCTCAGGTGGAAACAGTAGCCAAAGCAAAACAGGGCGGAATCATGAGCATTGAGCGCTGCGTGGAGGAACTTTATGGAGACAGTCTGGATGAACATTGCAAGGAAGAAGAAATAGCCCGTCTGAAAGCAGAACAGGGCATTCAGGATCTGGAAGAGCCGGCAGTCAATATGGAACTTGGTGATTTTAAAGTAGATACAGGAGGTGGACCAGATGAAGGTGAAGGTAAACAATCGAATATACCGGATGAACAGAAGGGAGTATCAGGGACTTCTTAAAATTGCAAAAGAACAGGTTCCCATGGGCGTATATGCCTTGGAAAAAGCAGATTATGCAGAACTTCGACGTGATCACTGCAGCAGTATCACAAAACTGAAAGAATTAACCAGACAGTTCAAATCCCAGGGATTCAAGGTATTGTCCAATGACAAAGATAAATGATGAATACGACATCGGAGCTGCTTTTGAAGCAATAGAAAATGAACTGATGGCATCTATGATCCGGAATATGGAATCTCACAAGCAGGAAGAGATTGACGAGGACAAACAGTGGTCCATGTGGCAGACGGAAATGCTGAACTCTCTGGAAAAGTATAAGCATGAGAATAAAAAGAAATATGGGAAGCAGTTTAAAGACATCAACGCTAAGATTGCAGAGCTGATCCGAATTGCAAGATCTGAAGGGAAGATGCAACAGGAGATCACGATCCTGAATGCCATAAAGAATGGATTCCCTGCAAAGAGGATACGGAAAGGTGGTACTGCAGAGTTCTTTAAACTGAATGACCGGAAACTGGAAGCTCTGATCAAAGCTACGACAGACGACATGAAGAAAGCAGAAACAGCAGTTCTCCGCATGGCTAACGATCAGTACCGGAAGATCATCTACAATGCCCAGATATATGCCAATACAGGTGCAGGAACCTATGAGAAAGCAGTGGATATGGCAACCAAGGACTTCCTCAAAGCTGGCTTGAATTGCGTGGAATATGCCAATGGTGCCAGACACACCCTTGCAGACTATGCAGACATGGCAATCCGAACAGCTACAAAAAGAGCCTACCTGCAGGGCGAAGGAGAGAAACGAAAGGAATGGAAAATCTACACTGTAATCATGAATAAGCGCGGAAACCCATGCCCTTTATGTCTTCCTTTCGTAGGCAAAATTATGATTGATGATGTCTGGAGTGAAGGCCCGAAAGACGGAATATCCTCGGTAACAGGAATTAAATATCCTCTGATGAGCACGGCAATAGCAGCGGGGCTATACCATCCGCGATGCCGGGACAGCCACACAACGTATTTTGAAGGAATTAGCACTCCACCTGATGGAAAATACACCAGAGAAGAGCTTAACGGTCTTGCTGAGAAAAATCGCAAGCAGGAACGGCAGCAGTATGCTGAGCGACAGGTAAAACGCTATGGTCGCCTGGCTGATTATTCACTGGATTCGGAAAATCAGAAAAGGTATGCTGCAAAGCGGGATGAATGGAAACAAGCAACGGAAAAACCTGTTGTAAAAACGCTTGACTCTGATATAATAAAATTACCGAGATACGAAGACAGTGTAATTCCTAAAGCAAAGTTTACAGAATATGCTTTAAATCCAGCGAAAGACCCTAATAAGGCAAAAGCCTTTGAACTGGCATTGGGATATACAGCTGAAAATGCAGACCATCTGATTGAACAGATTCGTAGCAACCTTCCATTGTACAAGGCAGTAGAAAAAGGTGACCGTGGCTATGGAATGACTTATGAAGTGATTATGGACGTTACCGGTCCGAATGGAAAAACTGCGAAAGTATTAACTGCTTGGATTGATGACCGGAGTAACGGAGAAATGAGACTTACAACTATCCATGTCGATTAGGAGGCGAAAATGTTGATTGAATTGTACGAAAAATACAAACTCAAAGATGGGCGAACCGGAAGAGCCGTAGAACTTCTTGGAGATGGTAGCGCCTGTATATTTGAAGTTGATAAAAAAGGTTTTGATGAAAAAGTGATAACTATTTTAGCGGATGAAATAGAAAAGAAATTATAAATACAGTCAGAAATAGAATTGCAGGTGATCGTATGAAGATGAAAGCAAAGGAAAAGAAAGCCTATAAAGACTTTCAGGACAGAGTGGCAATGCTGGGTAAACCGAGAAAGCTTACAGAAGAAGAAATTAAGAAATTGAAAAAAGAAGGACGTATTTAGTACCACCAGTCAGAAATGGCAGGTGGTATTTTTATACTCTTTTTTAAAATTGCGCCGGCGCAACAGAGGGAGGTGAGAGCATGAAAATCGAAGTTATCCATAATTTCTACGATAAAGAAAACAACTTGAAGCTTCGAAAGGTCGGAGACAAATATTCGGTATCAAAAGAAAGAGGGAAATATCTCATAGCATTAAAAGTGGCTAAAGAGATCCCGGAACAGAAAGGCGGTGATCCAGAATCTCCCGCTGAGGCGTAGGGTGAAACGCCTTATTTTTATGCCCGAAGGCTTAAAACTACGCGGAGACACCGGGTTAACAACTGTTCATGTGAGACACACGTAAAACTGTATTCGTGCAGACAGCACATAAAAAACTGTAAAGGAGCATGTAAAAATGTATAAGAGATTCAGATGCAAATTATCAATGAACCTGCAGACATTTGCAGAAGGCGGAACTGGTGACGGTGGAAGCGGTTCAGGAGCGGAAGGCGGAACACCACCAGCAGGAACACAACAGACACCACAGTTTGATTATGATAAACTGGCCAGTCTGATCGCAGGAAAGCAGAGCGTAACAGAGGAATCTGTTTTAAAAGGCTATTTTAAACAGCAGGGGCTTTCAAAGGAGCAGATGGACCAGGCAATTGCATCATTCAAACAGCAGCAGGCGGCAAATACTCCTGATGTGGCAGGACTGCAGAGTCAGATCACAGAGACTCAGAACCAGTTGACAGCAGCACAGGCAGCAGTGCAGGCCGCAAAGGTTGAAAACGCAGCTACAATGATGGCAGTATCCCTGGGACTTGATGCAAAGACAATTCCATACGTCTTGAAAATGGCTGATCTTAGTCAGGCAGCAGGACAGGATGGGAAGATTAACGAAGAAGCATTAAAAACAGCACTTAATACAGTACTAGAAGCTGTTCCAGCCTTAAAACCACAAGCTGATGGAAAGACCGGATTCACTCAGGTAGGAACTGGCGGTAATCCGGCACAGCATTCTCAGACAACTACAAACCAAACAGTAGTGCCAACAAAACGTTGGAATCGCTGGAACTAAAAAGAAAGAAGGTATAAACTATGGCATTAAATTATGCAGAACAGTGGAGCCCGGAGCTCCTTGAAATCCTGATGCAGGGAACCCTGACATCTCCATTTGTAACCAGCAATGTTAGATGGCTTGATGCCAAAACATTTCATTTTACTCAGATGAGTACATCCGGATACAAGAACCACAGCAGAAAAGGCGGCTGGAATGTTGGTTCTTACGAACAGAAAGACGTACCATACACACTGACACACGACCGTGATGTTGAATTTATGGTAGATAAAGCAGACGTTGATGAGACAAATGCTACAGCTTCCATTCAGAACATTTCCCGCGTGTTTGAACAGACATGGGTAGTTCCGGAAACAGATGCGCTGTTCTTCTCCAAGGTAGCTCAGGCAGCTCAGAAGACAGAAGACTATCATGGATCCACAGCGACATCTGCATACACAAAGGCAAAAGTATTCGGTATGCTCAAAGATATCCTTGCAAAAGGGAAACTCAGAAGATACAAAGCAAATGGTTCTCTGCTTATGTATGTTCGCAGTGAGATTATGGACGCTCTGGAGCAGTCTACAGAGTTCACCAGAAAGATTGAAATGACCCAGATTGCAGAAGGCGGTCTTGGCATTGAGACCAGAGTAACTGAGATCGATGGTGTGCCGATCATGGAAGTTATTGATGATGAGCGTTTCTATGATGCATTCAACTGGGAGCCGGAAGGCGGCGGATTTGAGCCACTCAAAAAAGCATCCGGAGTGACAGGAGCACACAAGATCAATGTGCTGGTTGCCTGCGGTCAGACCTGCAAAACCGTACCAAAGATTAACAGTATTTATTACTTTGAGCCAGGTGGACACACCAAGGGAGACGGATACCTGTATCAGAACAGATCATTTTCTGATGTATTTGTGTTCCCGAATGGACGTGATGGCAATATCGACAGTATCTATGTTGACGTAGACACAACAGAGGTTGGTGCCTGATCGGAGGACGTCATATGAGATATAAATCATATGCAACAGAAAGCTATTACCTGGATACCTATGAAGGAATTTTGATACCTGAAGATGAAATAGAAAAAGCATTAAAGCAGGCAAGCAGACATGTAGATTCCCTGACCTACAACAGGATTGTAGGCCGGGGTTTTTTAAATCTTACGGAATTTCAACAGGAAATTATCCGGGAAGTTATATGCAGACAGGCAGAATTTGAGTATGAGAATGCAGACGAAATAAGCAGCGTCCTGTCCTCTTACAGCATTAACGGCGTATCTGCCCAGTTTGGCAGTTCATGGAATGTATTTACAGGAAAAGGTATTGCAATGAAGAGAGACGACTATACACTTCTCTGTCAAACCGGCCTTTGCTGCCAATTAGCGAGGTGATCATATGAAATATCCATGTCTGGTACCCAGACGGTTATGTAAAACAGATATCAGCCTGTCGCTTGACAGAGAAGGTTTAAATGAGTACGGAGAACCGCTGGAACCTATACAGTATTCAGGAAAATGTAATTATCAGGATAAAGCCCGGACAGTGTTGACTGCTGAAAAGAAGTTGATCAAGTTCACAGGAACAGCCTTGTTTTGCGGGGACATATGCCCGGAACTTCCAGTCATATCCGGTGGTGAGGCTGTCATATTTGGCGTAAAAAGACAGATCGAACAGGGAACAAAGGCACGAAATTCTGACGGTTCAGTAAATTATACGGAGGTTCAGTTAATATGATCCGGGTAAATTCAACAGTGAGATTGAATCTTCCTAAAATCCGAGAACTCTCAGAGATGCAGGTGAAAGCTCTGGAACAGACGGCAGAAGCGCTTCACACAGAAGTGGTACAGGCTCAGGTTTTCCCGAGAGATACCGGAAACCTGCAGAATGAAAGCACGTTCGTGGATACTTCCAAAAGCAAACAGGGGAAAGTATCCATAGTATCATCAACTCCATATGCCAGAAGGCTGTATTTTCATCCGGAATATCATTTCCATACAGACGAAAACCCGAACGCAAAAGGAAAATGGTATGAAGACTGGATTCCGGGAGGAAGAGAGGCAGATTACTGTACAAATGCATTTAAACGAATCTACAGGAGGCTGACAGGAATATGACATTAGCAGACGTGAGAGACTATATAGCTTCCCTTGAATTGGCGAAACACGTATACATGGGGAAACTTCCGGATAAGGAAGATAAATCCGTTGGGGTATACAACAGCAAGCATCAGTATCCACAGCACATAGCACTTGGAGGCCCCGCTCAGGAAGGATACGGACAGAAATATGTAACTTTGCTGATACATTGGAACAAATCTCCAGGGGATACCGAAAAAACAGCCATAGAACTGTTTGAGGCGCTCAGACAGGCAAGGGATGTAACGGTTAATGATGAAACCATTAAATTTATACAGCCACTTTATGAGATCCAGAATGTTGGGACAACTGATGCTGGAATTTACGAAATGGTAATAGAGATGGCTGTTATTTATGAGAAGAAAGGAAAACAGAATGAAACGTAAAGCTTTACAGATGAATTTACAGAAATTCGCAGGAAAAACAAATGTATTTCCGGTTCTTGACAACAAGTTCAAAGTTGGAAAGGCAAAGGAATCAGCAACAACCATTGCAGATATGGAGACATTTTCCGTAGAGTTTTCTAATGGTGTGGAAACCTGGACACCTATGGACCAGGAAGGCTGGCAGAGAGCCCTGATGACTGCAAAGGCGGTTACCATCACTCTCAGTGGAAAGAGAAACATTGGAGACACAGGAAACGACTACATTGCAGGAAAACAGTTCAGTAACGGACATGATGCAGAAGGATATTTTGAATGGGAGTTCCCGGATGGAACAACCGTATCCTGGGATGCCGCTGTATTTAATGTTAAGAACTGTGGTGGTGGAGATTCCACAAATGTAGCTGCATTAGAGTTTGATGCAATCAGCAATGGCAAGCCTACTGTAACACCCGCTGTATAAGGAGAAGAATAATGGCGAAAAAAGTAAATATTACAGAAAAACTGGAACTGGATGGCAATCCATCCCTGATTATTGGCAAAGAGGAGTTAGAAGTAAACGCAGATGCAGCAACCATGTTAAAGATCATGGGAAAATATTCAGAATTTACTTCAGAAAATGCTACAGCAAAAGATATTCTGGATTTGTACAATTTAATGCTTCCGGAGGAGAGTCGGGAAAAGATTGAAAAAATGAAACTCAGCTTTAATGATCTGACGACAATCGTTATGGAAGCCCAGAAACTTATTGTAGGAGAGGAAGAAACTGCGGGGGAAGCTCTGACCCATACTATGACCTGATTGAAGATTATGACCTGATCGTATCTTCCTTCCAGTCACAGTATGGGCTGAGATTGTCGAGAGAAATACACAAAATGTCATGGACAGAGTTTAAACAGATGCTTGTGGGAATTGACAATAAAACAGCGCTTGGAAGGATTATCGCAATACGTGCAGAGGATGATAAAGAAGTTCTGAAGACTTTTACAAAGGAACAGCATCGGATCAGAAATGAATGGAAAGAAAAACATGCAAAGGTAGTGGCTGAATCCATATCAAAACAGGAAATGGATACCGCTATGGATGGATTTAAAAATGCCTTTTTACGAATGGCTGGATTAGGAGGTGACTGAAACTACATATGGCAACAAGTATAGGACAGATTGCACTTGATCTTGTAGTAAACCAGAACCAGTTCCAGCAGCAGATGAACGGCATTACCAAACTGGCAAAAAAAGCAGGTGTTGCACTGGCAGCAGCTTTCGGAACCAAGAAATTAATTGACTTTGGTAAACAGTGCCTGGAATTAGGTTCTGATTTGGCAGAGGTCCAGAACGTAGTAGATGTGACGTTTCCTCATATGACTGCAAAGGTCGATGAATTTGCAAAGTCTGCAGCACAGAGCTTCGGTCTCTCGGAGACTATGGCGAAACAGTATACTGGTACATTTGGAGCCATGGCAAAAGCTTTTGGATTTACAGAACAGCAGGCTTACGATATGGGTTCCACTCTGACCGGATTAGCCGGAGATGTAGCTTCATTTTATAATCTGAGTCAGGACGAAGCTTACACAAAGCTTAAATCTGTATTTACAGGTGAGACAGAGTCTTTAAAGGATCTGGGCGTTGTAATGACTCAGACAGCCCTTGACAGTTATGCGTTGGCAAACGGATTCGGCAAAACCACTTCGCAGATGACAGAAGCCGAGAAAGTAGCTTTACGGTATTCATTTGTGCAAAAGCAACTGTCAGCAGCTTCCGGGGATTTCGCAAGGACATCTGGAAGCTGGGCAAACCAGGTCCGTATCCTGAAGCTACAGTTCGATTCTCTGAAAGCAACGATTGGACAGGGACTGATCAATTTATTTACGCCCATCATTAAAGCAGTAAATACTCTGATCGGAAAATTAGCAACTCTGGCAAATGCATTCAAAAGCTTTACGGAGCTGATAACAGGCAATAAATCATCGGAAACAAGCCAGATTGCATCAACAGGCGCGGCGGCAGCTGATGCGGGAGCTGGTATGGAAGATGCTTCCCAGTCTGCCGACAACATGGCAGATTCTACGAAGAAAGCCGGAAGTGCTGCGAAAAAAGCAGCAAAAGAGATGCGCTCTCTGATGGGATTTGACCAGATCCAAAAGCTAGATAGCCCATCTGATGCAGAATCTGATTCGGATTCTGGCACAGCAGGTGGCACAGGAAATCCCGGAGTCAATCTGGGAGATGCTGTTGATTTTGGAAAACTGGCAGAAGGAGATACAACTATTGATAAAACCAACAAGAGTTTGGATAAACTTCTGAAACGTTGTAAAGAACTGGCTAATATCTTCAAAAAGGGATTCCAGATTGGCTTTGGGGATTCCCAGAAGAAAATAAAGTCTATCAATGACAGTATTAAAAATATAGGAAAAACACTTAAGGAAATATTTACAGATCCGGCTGTTGTAGAGTCAGCAAATCATCTCTTAGACTCCCTGGCATTATGCTTTGGGAAAATGGTTGGTTCCTTTGCAAGAATAGGATTAACCATAGCTGACAATCTGATTGGCGGATTTGATAAATATCTCACAGGAAGCAAGGATTACATTAAGGAAAAACTGGCATCTATTTTCGATATCAGAGCAGAAATTGCAGATTTAGAAGGTGATTTTTATGTTGCCATGGCTGACATTTTCGATGTATTCTCCGGGGAAACAGCCAAAAGCATTACCGGACACATTATAGGAATTTTTGCCGATGGAGTTCTTGGAGCTTGTGAGGTACTCTTGAAATTTACAAGGGATATAGAACAGATTTTTATCTTGCCTGTTACCCAGAATGTAGACAAGATAAAAACAGCAATCGAAAATACACTGGTTCCGATTGAAATAGTTCTGAATACCCTGCACCAGGCGGTTGTAGATACATTTGAAAAGATATCTGAAACGTACGATCAATATGTAAAACCTTTCATGGATTCTCTTGCACAGGGAATTTCAGATATCGTAGGTATCTTCCTTGATGCATATAATACATACATTGTTCCTGTCCTGGATTATCTGGCGGATAAGTTCAGCACAGTATGGACAGAACATATACAACCCGCACTCAACGGAGTCATCGAACTGATTGGCAAGATCTTTGAGAATTTACAGGCATTATGGGAAACACTCCTGGTACCTGTGATTAACTGGATCATTGCAACTATTTTACCTATTTTAGGACCGATTATTGCTAACATCGGAGATCAGATTCTCGATCTGCTGGCTGTTGCAGGTGATGTGATCAAGGGAATCACGGATATTCTGGGAGGATTCATTGATTTTTGCACGGGTGCTTTTACTGGAGATTTTGATAAATGCTGGCAGGGAATTGAAGAAATCATAGAGGGATTCAAGACTATTGTTGAATCAATCTTTAAATATGTGAAAGAACATATTTTTCAGCCATTTATTGACTTTATAAAAGGAGTCTTTGAAGGATCCTGGGCGGGAAGTTTTAAAACGCTAAAAACAATACTGAACACATTTGGGAAATCTGTAAGCCGGATCTGGTCGGATATAAAACAGATATTTAACGGAATCATTGATTTTGTTACGGGTGTTTTTACAGGAAACTGGACACAGGCATGGGAAGGCATCAAAAACATATTTGGTGGAATATTTGACGGATTAATAACTCTGGCTAAGACACCACTGAATGTAGTTATTGACATTATCAACAGCCTGATGGAAAAACTTAACTCCGGTTTATCGGCAATAGAGAACGCATTTTCATTCAGTTATGATTTTAAGAATCCTATTACAGGTACCCGGCATTATGGACATTATGGTCTGTCTCTTCCCAGAGTGCCGACTATACCTCATCTTGCAGAAGGCGGATTTGTACAGAAGAACACTCCACAGCTGGCAATGATTGGTGACAACCTTCATCAGGGAGAGGTTGTAGCTCCAGAAGGAAAGATGTTGGAAATGGCAAGGGCAGCAGCTGAACTATCTGGAGGAGATGCCGCAAGATTACTGCAGGAATTGATAGATCTGATCAAAAATATGCCGAAAGATTTTCCAATAGTAAGTCTGGATCCGGAAACACTGCGGAAATATTTCATTGAAAAAACGAACCAGAATACAAAAGCAAAGGGAAAATCAGAACTGATTTACTAAGGAGGCGTGTATGGCTAAGAGAATATTATGGTCAGGAAATACTACGCTTCCTGCACCTACAGAGATAACAGTAAACGACGAAATTATATGGTCATCAAACACCGGAAGGTCTGCTTCCGGTGAGATGATCGGTGATGTAATAGCGCAGAAAAAGAACATATCAATCAAATGGGGAGTACTTACAGAATCGGAACTTGTAATAATCAAGAACGTCCTGACCGCAGGGTACTTTCCATTTTCGTTCCACGATGATGGTATTGACCTGACAATCAGTTCCTATCGCGGAACTTTGTCAAAAGAACAGCTAGGCTGGCTTGGCGATGGGATATTTTATTATAAAAGCGCATCGGTAAGTGTAATTCAGAAATAGGAGGAAAAGAAGCATGGCAGCAGAATTAACAATTAATAAGAGCTTAACAGCAAACGGAACCATTAAAGTAGATGATAAAATTGTAATGAGTCTCTTTACAGAACTTTCAACAAGTGCCAATGGCACTGACAGAGTAACTCAATCCATCCAGGACAAAGAAACATACAACAAAAACAAAAAAGAAATCCGTGCCCAGGTTGCTGCCTTCCAGGAAGCAGTATGGGATATGCAGGATTCCATGGAAGAGGCAGACAGCACAACAGGGGAGGATACCACAGATGAAACTCAGGAATAGTCAGATTATTTCTTTTCTGAACACATACGCTGCAATAAAAACAAAGAAACTCCCTGTAAAATTGGGATATGCAATCAAAAAGAACGTATCAGCAGTAACCGCAGCTTCTGAAGCTTATTCTGCAGAAAGAAATGGGCTTTTAGAGCATTACGCACAGAAAGGCGAAAACGGACAGTTTCTGGTAAACGACGGTTGTTATGTGATCCCGGATCAGGAAGGATATGCAAAAGATATTGAGGAACTTCTGAATATCGAAACCGAAGCAGAGATCCAGACAGTCTCTCTTGATGTGCTGGAGAAATGCGATGATCCCAGATTTGATCCGTTGACCATCGAGGAGCTGACTGCCCTGGAATTTATGACAGAGTAAAGGAGGTACCTGAATGTATCGGTCAACGGAAGCCTTCGGAAATCTGATACAGCAGGATTCCCGAACGTTTAAAAGCCTGATCACTTATGATGACACCAGCATCACGAATGCCAAAAACATTAAGTTTACTGGCGGATCTGAAGGAGAGGATGATTTCTCCCTGGGCTCCGTAGTGTCCCAGTATGTAGAAGCAACAATCCCGGATTGCGCCGGCGCAATTGAAAACCATGAATTTTTACTGCAGATCGGCATGGACATAGATGGCCTGACGGAATACATTCCCATTGGATATTTTACAGCCGGAAAGCCCAAAAAGACGGAGAACCAGATAGAATTTACGGCATATGACCGTATGATGAATCTGGAAACACCTTTTTCTTCCAGCCTTCCGGATAATACGGATACAATTGCGATATTGAAACGCATTGCAGAGATCACACGGGTACCGGTAATAACAGAAGGACTCGATGCGATCGCGATGGCGAACCCGAAAGGCTATTCCTGCCGCGAGGTCCTTTCCTATGTAGCCCAGATGTATGGCGGATTTGCTCTCTGTAATCGCCAGGGGCAGATAGAGATCCACACCTATACAGACAGTGGCTATACGGTAGGGACCGGACGGTACTGGGATAACTTTGAGCATAATGAGTATTCGTTTAACGTGGAAAAACTAACCTGTTATACAGGAAAAGACGAAGAAGGGAACAGTAGCTCCATATCTGCAGGCACCGGAGCAAGAGCAGTTACTTTTTCTAATCCATTTATGACAGAAGAGGTGCTGAACAATATCCTCTCAGCAATCGGCCAGTTCTCCTATATGCCTGGAAATCTAAAGCTTTTGGGAGATCCCCGCCTGGATCCCTGGGATATTTTGACAGTAGAGGACCTGAAGGGAGATTCTTATAAAGTTCCTGCTATGAAGCTGGAATGGGAGTATGACGGCGGTCTGATGCATACGATCGAAGCGGTTGGCTTGTCTGAAGAAGAAACAAATGCAGACTATAAAGGTCCCAAGACAAAAGAAATGGACCGTTATTACGCCCAGCTGGTCATGATCGATCATGCGATGATCAACAAGCTGGATGTAGACACGGCTAAGATCACTTATGCGACGATTACAAACCTGAATGCTACGAATGCCAATATTGAAAAGCTGAATGCAGACGTAGGAAATTTCCGGGATCTGACCGCGACCCAGTTCAAAGCTGCCAATGCAAAGATTGACATCCTGGATGGTAACTATGCTAATATCAAAACACTTCTTTCCGGAAATGCCGGAGTAGGGGATCTGCAGAACATCCACCTGACTTCGCAGAATGCGGTGATCGATTCAGCACTGATTCGAAATGCAGTGATGCAGACAGTCACGATATCCGATCTTTTGGCGGGAACTATTTCTACGGATAAATTTACAATTGCCTCAGATGACGGCGGGATCCGGATACAGGGAGCCACCCAGCAGTGGAAGGACGCCAATGGCGTGGTGAGACTGCAGGCGGGAAAAGATGCATCCGGAAACTTTACCTTTGCACTGTTCGATGAGACTGGAAAAGGGATCTTAATTGATGCAACCGGCGTTCAAAAGGGCGCGATTGCAGATGGTGTCGTAGTAGACAGCATGGTTTCAGACAATGCGAATATTGTAGCCTCCAAGCTGGATATTGACAGCTTGTTTAAAGAAATTAATAACAGCGCCCAGGTGATCAAGAGCAGCCGGATCTGGTTTGATGATTCCGGACAGAATCTGAATCAGGCATACTCTCAGATCAGCAAAAACATCACTATCGTGCAGGAAACTGCCAATAGTGCCATCGGCACTGCAAAGGCTGCCAGCGATACTGCAGACGCTGCGGCAGATACAGCCAGAAAAGCACTGGATACATTATCCGGGATCAGTACACTGGATGCGATCGGAGCATTACTTGATAATGATGCGCATGTAGTTCATACGAATCCGGATGGAACCGGCGGGGATTATAGCACCTGCCATACAACCATGAAAGTATATCTGGGAGATACAGACGTTTCAGACCACATTGACGCAATGAGGGTAACACTTTCAGAAGGAATCACTGGTACCTGGAATGCCAGAACCCGGACCTATCAGGTAACAGACATGACCACTGACAGCGGTTATGTAGATATCGAAGCACAATACGGCCTGGAATCAAAAGCCCTGCAACTCAGTGATGAGATATTAGTAATCGGCGGAAAGGTCCTCACGATAAAGAACAATGGCGTCTGGATCAAGAAGCGTTTCTCTATCAGCAAGTCAAAAGATGGAAAGATTGGTATTTCTTATAATATCCAGACCAGCACATTAGTCCTGAGGAAACAAAAGGACGGAAAAACACTTTTGCCATCCAGTGTGACTTTCTCTACATATAAAAATGACAATGGTCTGATAAGCAGCTATGCAGGGATTTTTCAGATAGAAGAATCCAGAGATTCCGGAAAAACTTATAACATTACCTATGGTTCTTCCGGAACAGAAACGCTGAAAATATACACACCGACAGGACCTGATGTAAACCTGATCCGCTGTACTCTTTACGATACGACAGGAGTGCAGATGCTTGATACCCAGACAGTAGCAATCATTGCAGATGCAGAGGGCCTGGCAGAAGACATCAAAAAAGCCCAGGATACTGCAGATGAAGCAAAAGAGGCAATAACGACCACCAATAATAAAGTAGCAGATATCCAGACGGGAATAAACGGCATCAAAGCAAACCTGTCAGAAGTAACGACAGACCTTCACGGTTTGACAAACAATTCCCTGATCTATAATGCCAGATACCACGATAATGGAGACGGGACCACAACATTAACAGCAGTGGTATACAAAGACGGAAGAGAAGTAACAAAAGAATACCCTTCCACCTGGTATAGCTGGACCAGAAAGACAGAAAGCGGCGAAACCTTCCTGGAATATGGCTATACGATCACTGTAAATAATGAAGATTACATGTTCGGCGGTGTTGTAGTCGGACGATTTGAAACCTATAAACAGCAAATATTAACCGTAAGCACTGGAGCTCTCACCCTGAGCGGAAAAGCTCTCTGCTTCAGCACAGACGCATAAGGCGCATGTAGAAAGGAGACACTATGTCATTACCAGAAGAAAGCGTAGCAGCCAACACCCTCCCGGAAGTAACAACCATCCCAACTGGAAAGAAACTTATCTTCACCGATCCAGACACCAACGAAGGTGGGATCATCACCTTAGAAAACCTCTCAAAACAGATATTACAAAATCTGACCTCCCAGACATTCGCTCTGGATCAGGGAAATCTGACACTTTTGCAGGCTTTAAACCAATTAAATAGTAAGGCTCCTAAGGCTCTTAAATTTGCTACTGGTAGTGATGAACGTTCCATTGTAATAAATGTAACTCCTGGTGCATACAAAGGTGGATCTTGTTTACTGTTTGGAAGATCAAATCCAAATAATTTAATTGCTGCCGTAATAACACTTTTTCGTAATGAGAAAAATAATGATATTAAAATAAAAATACTTGCTCTTGATGGAACAACTTATGATACGGTTTCTGATAATGAAAAAGTAATTATAACAGGTTCAGGAATCACACCATATTCCAAATTTTCCATCTTATCAGCAGATGGCTTTGAAGAGACCTCTGTTCAAATAAAATAGTAAGACGTTTTCAATCTACCAAAAAAACGTATATGATTTAGATAATCCA
>ENA-ORTN01001060-ORTN01001060.1-human-gut-metagenome-genome-assembly--contig:-NODE-1060-length-28660-cov-3.210138_pt1 | contig 28660 bp, 28 predicted proteins | sample MGYA00242070_ERZ509189 | MGnify/ENA primary metagenome ERZ509189 (study PRJEB26280, sample SAMEA2338821) | human gut metagenome | biome: human gut; feature: human-associated habitat; material: faeces...
AATAAATGAAGTGGCAGGAGCCGATTTGCTTAGTGCTGGAGAAGTCCAAAGCAGAGAAGTGGCAGCGGGACATAAGACAGTTGAGCTGATTGATGGGGCAAGCTACAAGGTTGAAGCAACATCTAATTCAGGAATGTTTAATATTACCAATTGTGTATTAACTAATAACAATGGTAAGATGACTGCTGTTATTACATTGAGTGGTAAGAGCTACAGCCATTTATATATAGGAAGTGAAGAAGATGCAAAGAAAGCGTCGGCTAATAATTTTGAAGGTTGTATTCCGTTTGTGATAAATGCTGAGGGACAGTATACATATACTATACCTGTAGAACAATTAAATACCCCATTGGAAATTTGGGCTTTTTCGACAAAGAGTAAAACATGGTTTGAACGTACTATCACATTTAAATCAGAGGGAATGCAGTTCCAGGGACTAAAAGAAGATAGTTATGAATATGTTAAAGATGCGGCTAATCAGGTATATACAGTTACTACAGATCCAGGTATGTTTTCAGTTACAGAAGCAACACTTTCAAAAACAGCAGAAGGTATGAAAGCAAAAGTTCTTGCTGGAGAAACTTATTATGATGTTGTTGCTATTTATGTATCGATTTTAAAAGATTTAGAAGAATTTGAAGAAGCTATTAATATTATTGTAGAGGAATTATCAATGCCTTATATTCCTTATCAATATGAAACAGTTTTTAATGCAGCTTATGATGAACTGTTATTAGCGAAACAAGAAGCATCTTTTGATGGGGTGACTCAAAAAGTCTTTAATGAAGAAGATATCGAAAATATTTTAACTAAAAAAGATACAAATGAAGATTTACTTTATATGGCTATTGAACAAATGGAAGGCATGAATATTCGTCGTATGATTGTTCCTATTCGTCAATTTATTAGAGATAATGATCAACCTGATTTTGCCAAAAGTTTATTAATAGAATTAATGATTGATCAAGAAATTGATGAAGATTTGGAAGTTGTTAAAAAAGGTGTGCACTACGACATTAACCCAAGTTATGCCCCAATGGTCTTGAATCAAGAATCTGGTGTTGAAATTTATAAATTGTTGATGGATGCTTTAGAAGATGATAATCCATCTTTACTTACGATGTGTGAACAATTTTTAAATTTTTATCTTTATTCAATCTATCCAAAATATATTGATGAACAAGATTATCGTAGTATTGCAGGAGCTATTCATTATCATTTAGCATCTTTACAATATATAGATATTGAATTAGAAGATATTGAGTATTTATATAATTGCAATCAAGAGGATGTAAAAGATGTATTGGAAACAATACAATCAATCGAATATTAAAATTTATTAATATAGTTGAATTTAAAAAAAGGTTAGTATATAATGTCTTTTGATACGGAATAAGGAGAAATATATAATGAGAACAACTACAAAAAAATTAGAAAATGCTGTTACTCAAATTAAAGTAACATTTGATAAAAAAGAATGGGCAGAAGCTCAAGACGCTGCTTTAAAAAGATTAGCTACAAGAGTTAAATTAGATGGTTTCAGACCTGGTAAAGCTCCAGTTGCTATGATTAAAGCTAGACTTGGAAAACAAGCTATCTATGATGAAGCTACTGATCAAATCTTACAAAAAAGATATGCTGATATCATGAAAAAAGCTGAAGTTGCTCCAATTGCTCAACCAACATTAAATATTGATAGTGTTGATAATGATAACTTAAAAATTACAATTTTATGTCCTGTTAAACCTGAAGTTGAATTAGGTGAATACAAAGGATTAGAAGTTAAAAAAGGTAGAGTAACTGTTGCTAAAAAAGATATCGAAGCACAAGTTGAAAACTATCGTCATCAATTCGCTGAATTAACAACTAAAGAAAACGGTGAAGTTGCTAAAGGTGATACAGTAGTTATGGACTTTGAAGGATTCATCGATGGTGAAGCATTCGAAGGTGGAAAAGCTGAAAATCATTCATTAGAAATCGGTTCTGGACAATTCATTCCAGGTTTTGAAGATCAAATGATCGGTATGACTTGTGAAAATGAAAAAGATGTTGTTGTAACATTCCCAGAAGATTATCAAGCTACTGAATTAGCTGGTAAAGAAGCTACATTCAAAGTAACTGTTCATGAAATTAAAGAAAAAGTTTTACCTGAAGCTGATGATGAATTAGCTAAAGATGTTAACATCGAAGGTGTTGAAACTTTAGATCAATTAAAAGATCATATTAAAGCTCAATTAAAATCACAAAAAGAAAATGAAGTAGAAAATAAATTCTTCTCTGATTTAACTCAAGCTTTAATTGAATGTTGTAAAGTAGAAGATAGCGAAGCTTTATTAAATTCTGAATTAGATACAATGTTAAGAGAAGTTGAAATGAACTTGCAACAACAAGGTTTATCATTTGAATTATATGAACAATTCACTGGTAAAAACAAAGATGCTATCAAAGCTGATTTAACTGATCAAGCAAAAGACAGAGTTAAATTAAACTTAATCTTAGCTGCTATCGTTGAAGCTGAAAATATTGAAGTAACTGATGAAGAACGTAATAGCGAATTAGAAACAATCGCAAATACATATAATAGAGACTTAGAAGAAATCAAACAAATCTTCGCTCAAAATATGTACCAAATCGATGCTGATATTTTAAATAGAAAAGCGTTAGACGTTGTTAAAGAAAACTTAAAGAAATAGTTTAAAAGACGCGTAAGCGTCTTTTTAAAAAAGGAGGATTATTATGAGTGAAAGTACATTATTAACCCTTCCTGTTGTGTGCACAAGAGGAATGATTGTCTTTCCGGGTAACCGTTTATCATTAGATGTTGGTCGCCCCCTTAGTTTAAAAGCACTTGAACTTTCAAGTCGTGACTTTGATAACAATATCCTATTTGTATCACAAATCAATCCTATTGTTGATGATCCGAAATATGATGATGTTTATCATGTTGGAACTTTATGTAAAATTGAAAAGAAAATCCGTCGCGATAGTGCAGGGACAATCAAATTAACTGTTACTGGAGAAAAAAGAGTTGCTCTTCGAGATTTTAAAATTGAAGATGGTTCAATTTTTTCAACAGCTGAAGTTTTAGAAGATATTTATGGAGACACAAATGAAGAAGTTGCTTTAGTAAGAAAAACAACAGCTTATTTTGAACAAGCAAGACGTCATATGCCTCATATTCCAGCTGAAAGTTTAACATTGCTTTCAAATGGCACATCAGCTAGTTTACTTGCTGATACAATTGGTCAATATTTACCAATTGATTTAGATAGAAAACAAAAAATTCTTGAAGAACAAAGAATTAATGAAAGATTATTCTTAGTAGCAAGTTCTATTGAATCTGAAAAAATGATTAGTCAATTAGAAGATACAATCAATAGAAAAGTCAAAGAAAGTATTGATGAAAATCAAAAAGAATACTATCTAAGAGAAAAATTAAGAGCTATTAAAGATGAACTTGGTGATACTGTTGATAAAGGGGACGATGCTGATCAAATTCGTAAAGAATTAGCTGAAAATCCATATCCTCAATATATCAAGGATAAAATTGAAGAAGAATTACGTCGTTTTGAAGCTATGCCACCAGCATCTTCAGAAGCGAACGTTGTAAGAACTTATATTGATTGGGTGATGAAAACACCTTGGTATCAAGAAACTAAAGATGAAGAGGATATTTCTAAAATTGAAGCTATTTTAGAAGAAGATCATTTTGGTTTAGAAAAAGTAAAAGAAAGAATTGTTGAACACTTAGCAGTTAAACAAATGACACAATCTTTAAAAGCACCAATTATCTGTTTAGCAGGTCCACCAGGTGTGGGGAAAACAAGTATTGCTAAAAGTATTGCCCGTGCTTTAGATCGTAAATTTGTTAAAGCTTCTTTAGGTGGGGTAAGAGACGAAGCAGAAGTTCGTGGACATCGTCGTACTTATTTAGGATCAATGCCTGGACGTATCATTCAAGGAATGAAAAAAGCTGGTGTTGTAAATCCTGTCTTCTTATTAGATGAAATTGATAAGATGGCAAGTGATTATAAAGGAGATCCTACAAGTGCAATGCTTGAAGTTTTAGACCCTGAACAAAATTCTCAATTCTCTGATAACTATATCGAAGAACCATATGATTTATCTAAAGTTTTATTCATTGCGACTGCTAATGATTTAGGAGGAATTCCTGGACCACTTAGAGATCGTCTTGAAATTATTGAGGTTTCAAGTTATACAGAACAAGAAAAATTAATGATTGTTAAAGAACATTTAATTAAAAAACAATTAGATGCGCATTCATTAAAACCTGAACAAATGATTATTTCTGATGATATCATCATGGAAATCATTCAACACTATACACGTGAAGCAGGTGTTCGTGAACTTGAAAGATATATTGCTAAATTATGTCGTAAAACTGTTTTAGCTATCTTAAAAGAAAAAGTTGAATCAGTTACAATTGATCAAGATAAACTTGTTGAATTCTTAGGAAAAGCACCATTTGATCATACTAAGAAACTTCCTCGTCCTCAAGTAGGTGTTGTTACTGGTATGGCATATACTCAATTTGGTGGAGATATTTTACCAATTGAAGTTAATCATTTTGATGGTACTGGTAAATTTATTATTACTGGTCAATTAGGTGATGTAATGAAAGAATCTGCTTCAATTGCATTAGATTATTTAAAAGCTAACAAAGAAAAATATGGCTTAGATGATAAAGCCTTTGAAAAACAAGATATTCATATCCATGTTCCAGAAGGAGCTATCAAAAAAGATGGTCCATCTGCAGGGGTAACTCTTACAACAGCTATCTATTCAGCGTTTACAAATAAACCTGTAAGAGATGATGTTGCGATGACTGGAGAAATCACTTTACGTGGAAATGTTCTACCAATTGGTGGATTAAAAGAAAAATCTATTTCAGCACATCGTTCTGGAATTAGAAAAATCATCATTCCTAAAGAAAATGAAAAGGATATCGAAGATATCCCAGAATCAGTAAGAAATGATTTAGAAATTGTTTTAGCTGATCATATCGATACAGTTTTAGAACATGCAATTGTTAAATAACGGAAACTTGAATTTCCGTTATTTTTTCTGTACAATAAAAAAGGTGAGAAAAATGGTAAAAATTAAAAAAGCAGAATATATATTATCAGCCGCATGGAAAAGCCAATGGCCTGAAGAAAGCTTTCCAGAAATATGTTTAGCTGGACGATCAAATGTTGGAAAAAGTAGTTTTATTAATGCGATGTTATCTAGAAATGGTCTTGCAAAAGTATCAAGTACGCCAGGTAAAACAAGAACTTTGAATTTTTTTAATGTCAATGATGCACTTTATTTTGTAGATGTTCCTGGATATGGATATGCCAAAGTTGCTAATAATGTCACAAAACAATTTGGTAAAACGATGGATGAATATATTAGTGAAAGACAAACTTTAAGAGGTTTTATTTTACTTGTAGATTATCGTCATAAACCAACAAAAGATGATGTGATGATGTATGAGTTTGTTAAACATCATGGTGTACCTGTCATTGTCGTTGCGACTAAAGAAGATAAACTTAAACGTAATGATTTAAAGAAAAATGAAAAATTAATTAAAGATACATTACATTTTGATCCAAGTGATACATTTATTCGTTTTTCAAGTTTAAAGAAAAAAGGAATTCAAGAAGCTTGGAATGCAATTTATGAATTGTGTGATTTAGATTTTGAGTAGGGAAACCTACTTTTTTTCATATCTGATGATTTATTGCATAGACTTTGTTAGGAGGATGACTATGCAAAAAATATTTTACGAAAAGGAAATTGATTTATTACATCAATTAAAGGAATTAGTTTCTTTAACGGTTGATGAATCTATCGACTATAAGATTGAAGATCATGGTGTTAGAGCAGTGGGGAGTCTTGCTATTAAAGGAGAATATATTAGTCAAGAAAAAAGACATTTTTTAGAAAATGTGGAATTAGATGTTTATGCGGATGACCAAAAGATTATAGATCATCAAGATTTTCATTTAAAGGTTGAAGATTTTCATTATGATATTATTGATGGTAATTTGAAAATTAAAATTGAAGTTGGAGTGTATGGGGTTGAAGAAGGCGAAAATCGTTATATTCAACTTGATGAAGATCCTATTGATGAAATTGAAAAATTATCAAGGGATGTTGAGACTCAAACGATAAATGAACAAGTCGTTGCTGAGGCACCCGAAGAAATTCAAGATGTTGAAAAGTTACAAGAAAAAATTTATGAAACGAAAGAAAAAGAAGAAAAGGTTGATGATGACGAGGATCTAGGTGTTTATTATTTATATGTCGTTTTACCAAATGATACGTATGCTTCAATAGCTAGACAATACCAGGTAGATGAAAAAATGATTAGAGACTATAATCAAGATCTAAATTTAGATGCAGGACAAATTCTTATTATTCCTTATGCTCCAAAAGATCATTCAAACAAAGTATAATTTAGACGTAATTGGACTGATTCAAATCAGTCCGCATGTCTATAAAGTGAAAACAGCTAATCATTTTTATTGTGTTAAGATTGTTGATGAAAAGAAACTAGAAGTTGCTTATCAGCATCTTAATACCTTACATCTCCATCATTTTATTCAATTGATATTAAATAATGAACAACACTATTTTACACCTTTTCAAGATCAATATATCTATCTTATGCCTTATTTACAAGAAGATAATCATATAAAAAAAGGAATGAAAATAAAAACATATTATCAAATCCTAGCGTATTTACACAATCATTCTTTTTTTATGCAACATGAAGAAGATGCTTTTTTTAAAAAGCAGTATGATGATCTTTTTTCTTTGATTCAACAAAGAAAAAATGATTATGAAGAATTAATGAGAGAATTTGAATTTAGAAAATTTAAATCTCCAGCAGGTTGGATGCTTGTTTTAAATTATTATCGTATCGTTCATTATTTGAATCAAGCACATTATTATTTAAGTCAATATCAAGAAATAATGAAAGGTAAAAATGAAATTAGACTTTCTTTAACGTATAATCATTTTAATAAGGAACATATTTTTGTTAGTGATGAAACACTTATTTCAATTGATCGAATGAAAATTAATTATTGTATTTATGATTTGATAGATATTTTTCAAAATCATGATGAACTCTATGATAGTTTACCGTTATTAGAATATTATTTAAAAGAAGTAAAGCTTTTAAAAGAAGAAAAAATCTTAATGCAATGTATTTTATCAATTGTTCCACAAGTTCAATTAAATTTACAAGAAGAAGTCAATATTTATCAAATGTCAAAATTAATTTGTTATTTAGATGGTTTACAAGAAATATTCAAAAAGTTAATGATTGACGAGAAATAGTCTATTTGATAGAATAGAAATGCAATGATTTGGAGGAGTAGTTCTTCTTTGTTTGATAGAGAGTCCCGTTTGCTGGAAAGGGATAAATGAAAAGAGTGAAGGTAGCCAAGGAGCATGTTAGATGAAATGAAGTAGTTTAACACGTAGAACTGCGTTAAAGTTTTAAGGTGCTAAGTTTTATACTTAGAACTAAGGTGGTATCGCGATATAAGTCGTCCTTAGAGGGATGGCTTTTTTATTTTAAGGAGGAAAAAGATGAATTATTTTACAGAGTATTGGTATGTATGGATTATTTTTGCTATCATGTGTGTGTTCTTGTTTAGTTTTTATGGTAAAAAATTTAAACAATTAAAAGAAAAAAGAAAGCAATATGAAGAAAAATTAGCTCAAGAAAAAGATATGTTTTCTCATCTTACAAGTGATGTTTTTGATAAGATTGAACCAATTGATCTAACAAGAGCTGTTATTTTTCATATTAATGCGAAAGAAGATCGTCTATATGAAGATGATAACTATGATGGAAATATTATTCCTTATTTAACACATGAGGAATTATTGATTTATACAATGTACCAATTAGAATGTTCTTTAGAAGGGGGAAGAGGTTCAATCCATTCGTTTTTTATAACAGAACCTTATTGTAATTATCGACCTTATTATAAAGAAGCATTTGAAACAATGAAATGTTATGATATTGCTCATTTATTAGAAGAAGCTGAAAAATTAGCTATTTTAATTGAAAACGATCAAGAAGATGAAATTGATGAAACAAGTGAATACGCTACATACAATTTCTCTGATTTTACAAATGAATTTGTTTCTTTATTACGTTCTTCAGGAATTGGTGATAAATTAGGAGAATACATTAAAGAACATAAAGAAAGTTTTATTGAAAAGGATGATGAAAATGAAAAAAGAATTAGCGAGTAAATATGATCATAAAAGTGTTGAAAAAGGTAAATATCAACATTGGTTAGAAAAAGAATATTTTAAAGCAGGAGATGTTTCTAAAAAGCCTTATGCAATCGTTATTCCACCACCAAACGTTACAGGTAAACTTCATTTAGGACATGCTTGGGATACAACTTTACAAGATATGATTATTCGTTATAAAAGAATGCAAGGTTATGATGCTTTATGGCTTCCTGGTATGGACCATGCCGGAATTGCTACACAAGCTAAAGTAGAAGCAAGAATGAGAGAAGAAGGAATTTCTCGTTATGATTTAGGAAGAGAAGGTTTCTTAGAAAAAGCTTGGTCTTGGAAAGAAGAATATGCTTCTATTATTCGTGCTCAATGGGAAAAATTAGGTTTATCTTTAGATTATTCGAAAGAAAGATTTACTTTAGATGAAGGATTATCTCAAGCGGTTAAAGAAGTTTTCGTTCGTTTATATGAAAAAGGATATATTTATCAAGGTAAAAGAATTATTAACTGGGATCCTGTACAAAGAACAGCTTTAAGTAATATCGAAGTTATTCATAAAGAAATTGAAGGGGCAATGTATTATTTCAAATATAAAATTGTAGATAGTGACCAAGAATTAGTCATTGCGACAACACGTCCTGAAACAATGTTTGCCGATCAAGCTATCTTTGTTCACCCTGATGATGAAAGATATAAAGATTTAGTTGGTAAATATGCAATCAACCCAGCTAATGGTGAAAAATTACCAATTATGGCTGATAGTTATATCGATATGGATTTTGGAACTGCGGTAATGAAATGTACACCTGCTCATGATCCAAATGACTTTGCTTTAGCTAAAAAATACAACTTAGACATGCCTATTTGTATGAATGATGATGGAACAATGAATGAACTTTGTCATAAATATCAAGGTATGGATCGTTTTGAATGTCGTAAACAATTAGTTGCTGATTTTGAAGCAGCAGGTATTGTTGATCATATTGAAAAACATTTACATCAAGTAGGTCACTCAGAAAGATCAGGAGCTATTGTTGAACCTTATTTATCAAAACAATGGTTCGTTAAGATGAAACCATTGGCTGAAGCTGCTTTAGCTAATCAAAAGAAAGATTCTAAAGTAAACTTTGTACCAGAAAGATTTGAAAAAACATTTACACAATGGATGGAAAATATCGAAGATTGGTGTATTTCACGTCAATTATGGTGGGGACATCAAGTACCAGCATGGTATCATAAAGAAACAGGTGAAGTTTATGTTGGAAAAACTGCACCAGAAGATACCGAAAACTGGACACAAGATGAAGATGTCTTAGATACTTGGTTTTCTAGTGCATTATGGCCATTTTCGACATTAGGTTGGCCTAATACAGAAGATCCTTTATTTAAAAGATACTTCCCAACAAATACTTTAGTTACAGGATATGATATTATTTTCTTCTGGGTAAGTCGTATGATTTTCCAATCATTAGAATTTACAGGTCAAAGACCATTTGAACATGTTTTGATTCATGGTTTAATTCGTGATGAACAAGGAAGAAAAATGTCTAAATCATTAGGTAATGGGGTTGACCCAATGGATGTTATCGATCAATACGGTGCTGATACATTAAGATTCTTCTTAACTACAAATTCAGCACCAGGTATGGATTTAAGATATATTCCTGAAAAACTAGAAGCATCATGGAATTTTATTAATAAAATTTGGAACTCAGCAAGATTCGTTTTAATGAATATTGATGGAGATTTAGAATATAAGGATTTAAAATTTGATCATTTAAATTTATGTGATAAATGGATTTTAAATCGTTTAAATAACGTAATTGAAGAAGTAGATGCCAACATGGATAAATTTGAATTCGTTAATGTTGGTAGCGAATTATATAAATTCATTTGGGATGATTTCTGTTCATGGTATATCGAACTTACAAAAGTTCATTTAAATAGTGATAATGAAGTTGAAAAACAAGCAAGTGCTCATACTCTTGTTTATGTATTAAATGCAATCGTTAGAATGTTACATCCATTCATGCCATTTGTAACTGAAGAAATTTATCAAGCAATTCCACATTTAGAAGAATCAATTTGTATTTCTAAATATCCAACAGTAAATCCTGATTTCAATGATGAAAACATCAACAAACAATTTACTTATTTAATGGATATTGTTAAAGGTGTTCGTGAAATTCGTGCAAACTATACAATTAAAAATGCAATCGAAGTGGAATACTCAATTGAAACAAAAGATGAAAACTTACAAGCTTTATTAGACCAATGTGTTCCTTACTTAAAGAAATTATGTAATGCAACTTGTGTTGGTTATAATCAAGAAGCTTCTAAAGATGTTGCGACAGCAATGATTCAAGGTGGTAATACATTGATCGTTGAACTTGGTGCTTATGTTGATAAAGAAGCAGAAAAACAAAAATTACAAGCTGAACTTCAAAAACTTGAAGGGGAAATTAAACGTTGTACAAATATGTTAAGTAATGAAAAATTTGTATCAAAAGCACCTCAAGCAAAAGTTGATAGTGAACGTCAAAAATTAGAAGATTATACATCTAAATATAATGCTGTTAAAGAAAAATTAGCAGCTATGTAAAATCAAGTTTGAAAAAACTTGATTTTTTTTAATTTTTAAAAGAAAAATACTCAAAAAATGTCTATATAAATAGTGAGGAAGTTAGTGGGTGTCTGTTCCTTAAATAAAAAAAGGAGGAAATGAAAATGCAAGAATTACAATTAACAAATCAAATGGAAATTATTGGTGGAGGAGTAGGAACATGGATTGTCTGTGTTGTTGTGGGAGCAGCCGTTTATAAAATGTTATATTCTTCTAGTGGTCGTATTTCAATTCCAAGACTTGTTTCTATTGAATGGAGATAATAGATGAAGGTACTTCGGTACCTTCATATTCTTTATTAATTTTCATAGACTAGAAAGAGGTGAGTCTATGAAAAAGAAAGGAATGCTTATTTTTACTTTTTTGATGCTTTTATGTAATACACTAACTATGTATTATGTAAATCGAGCACTTAAACAAGAAATCAATATCTATGTTGTCCAAGTAGGACGCTATAAAGAAAAAGCAAATGCTGAAAATACAATGAAACAAATAGAAGAATTAGGGTATAAGAGTTCTATGTATCAAGATCAAGAGTATGTTGTTATTACTGATATTTTTATAAAACAAAAAGAGGCACATCAACAAGCAAAAGAGATTGCTGAAAAAGGAAATACATGTGTGGTTAAAGAATATTTTATAGATGATCGTTATCAAGAGAAGATTGAAAAAAAAGAATATAATGCAATTTATCAATTTTTAAAAACAAATTGACAAGGAAGTCACTCTTTGATAGTATGCTTTCAGGGGGTGAAAACTTTGAACTTCAAAACAAAAGAAATGTGTTATTGCGCACTTATGGCATGTATGATGGCTATATTTTCGCAAATTAAAATTGATTTACCAGGATATGTACCAATTACATTACAAACCTTTATGGTTTGTTTAATTGCATTGATTGCTCCTTGTAAAGTAGCAGTTAGTGCATGTGTTGTTTATTTGTTGATGGGAGCGGTTGGTTTACCTGTTTTTGCTGGATTTCAAGGTGGTATGGGATCACTTTTAGGTTATAGTGGGGGATATATCTTTTCGTTTCCAATAATGGTCTATGTTATTTCAAAATTAAAAACAAGAGTTCCTATTGGTTTAGCATGTATTATCGGAAGTGTGATCTGCTATTTTATTGGAACACTGTGGTTTATGTTTGTGACGAAGATGAATTTAAGTGCATCTTTAATGATGTGTGTTGTTCCTTTTATACCTGGAGATCTTATAAAAATAGTATTAGCCTATTGTTTAAGTAAAAAAATAAAAGTAAAGCTTTAAATGATGTTGAATTGTCCTCAATTTGAAAGACCAAGAGAAAAAGCAATTTATAATGGGATTGAAACTCTATCGAATCAAGAATTAATTGCAGTAATTTTAAGAACAGGAAATAAAGAAATGTCTGTTTTAAATTTGGCTTCTTTATTATTAGAAGAAATAGGAGGGTTCCAAGCTTTAAAAGATGTAGACTATTATCAATTAACGAAGATCAAAGGTATTAAACAAGCAAAAGCAATTGAATTAATGGCAAGTATAGAACTTGCGAAAAGAATGCAAAAAGAAAATACAAAAAGATTTGTTATTAAAGAACCTCAAGATGGTTATGAATATATTAAACATAAATTGATGTTTGAAAAACAGGAAAAAGTCATTTTACTTTGTTTAAATAGCCGTTTAGAAATCATTCAAGAGAAATTATTATTTATAGGAAGTGGGGATGCTTCTATGTTAGAAACAAAAGAGGTATTTCAACATACACTTAGATGTGGTGCTAATCGAATTATTTTGATACATAATCATCCAAGTGGAAATCCTGCACCATCTGTAGAAGATGAACTAATAACGCAAAAGATTAAAGAAATGGCGGATTGTTTAGAAATAGAGTTCATAGATCATCTAATTGTTGGTAAGCATTGTTTTTATAGTTTTGCTTCAAAAAAAATCTATCAAAATAAAGAAGATTGATTTTTTTTAGTGAACTCTATATAATGAATGATACTAGAGGTGATTATATGAACAATCGTAGAAAAAAAAGAAATAAAAGAATTATTATTGGTTTTTTTGTCGTTGTTATTTTAGTATCAGTTATTGGTTTTTTTGTAGGGAGAAAACAATCCCGTTTAGAAAAGACATTAAGTAATTCTATTTCTATGATTGAATACTATATTATTAAAAAACCTATTTCTTTTGTAAATGATATCTTTAATGAATATAATGATTTAAAGGATGTTTATGATGAAAATAGAATTTTAAAAGAAAAGTTAGATTCTTATGTCAATATTGAATCTGAAAATGAAGTTTTACAATCAGAAATTAAAAAATTAAAGAAATTAACAGAAATGGATTATCTTCCAAATGATTATAAAACGAAGGCAGCTAGTGTACAAATACGTGATCAAACAAATTGGAATGATGAAATTACAATTGATGCTGGAAGTTTAAATAATGTTCAAGAAGGAATGGCAGTTTGTGATTCTAAAGGAATGATCGGTGTTGTTAGTCATGTAACGGAAATTAGTTCTACTGTTTCGTTACTTACAAGTGAAAATCCATCAAATCAAATTCCAGTAATGATTATTAATGGTGACCAAACGATTTATGGATTATTAAAAAATTATGATGTTAATAAGAAAGTTTTAAATATTACTTTACTTTCAGGAATTGATAAATTAGAAAAAAATGCGAAAGTTTATACTTCTGGTTTAGGTGGAGATGGAAAATGTCCTAAAGGAATTTATATTGGTAAAGCAAAAAAACTGGTAACTCAAAGTGATGGAACAACAATGACTTTAACTGTTAAAATGGCTGCGCAGTTTAAAGATTTATCTTATGTAAGTGTAGTAAAGAAGGTCAATGGTAATGAAGAATAAGCTTGTTAGATATTTAATTATCATGTTTATTTTCTTTGTTATCGACAGTATTTTACGTTTTTATTTACCATCTTCAATTTTGAAATTAAATTTGACAATTGTTCCTTATGTTGGTGTGATGATGTTTGATTTATTGACGAATACAATTGATGAAGATCATCGTTATATTTTTGCAGGAATTTGTGGAATTTATTTTAGTGTAATTTATGGAAATTCTATTTTTGTATATGTCTTATTGTTCTTTATGTATTCTTTTTTTGAAAAGCGTTATATGAAAAAAGCTGTTATGACTTATTTTGAGGCAATTGTCATCGTTGTTTTGACAATTTTTGTACAGGAGAGTGTGTTATATTCTTTAATGTGGATAACAAATACAACTCAATTAGTGATAACAACATTTCTAATTAAGAGACTACTACCAACATTACTATTCAATATTGTTATTTTTAATGGGGTGTATTTTATCCACGATAAATTAAATCTTGAAGGTGATATTGATGTATATTTTAGTTAAGAATCTTAATGGACGTTTGATTTTTATAATGGATAATGAAGTCGATTTTGAAGTTTTATTAAATGAATTAAAAGGTCTTTTGGTGCAATCTTTCTTTAAAAAGAAGGATTATTACCCAAAGGCCTTTTTTGATTTGAAGGGTCGAATTTTGGAAAATGATGAGATATTACAATTTTTTGGTGTTCTTGTAGAATGTAAAAGTCTCTTGTTTGGTGGTTTTATAGAAGAAAAAACGGAGGAGAAAAAAGAATTAAGAATGATCGATGCTTCTATACATGCAGGAGAAAAAATAGAAATTTATGAAGATACATTAATTACAGGTAAAATCAATCCAGGGGCCATTGTTCAAGTATATGCTAAATTATATGTCATGCAAGGTGTTTTTGGGATTATAGAAGTCCAAAGTGAAGAAGCTTGTATTTCCAGTCAAAGATTTAAGAATGCAACAATTCGCTTTTTTGGAAAATCTATACACCATTTTACAACTTTCGAAATGTCACTTGTTTATTATAAAGATAACGATATCGTTGTAGAAAAGGGGGATTACATACATGTCTAGAATCATTACTGTGACATCTGGAAAAGGTGGTGTGGGTAAAAGTAGTATCAGTGTTAATTTAGCAATTGCTTTGGCACATCAAAACTTAAAAGTATGTTTGATTGATGGAGATTTTGGTTTAAAGAATTTAGATGTTATGATGGGATTGGAAAATAGAGTTGTTTATGATTTAAATGATGTGATTTCTGGTAAATGTGAAATTCATCAGGTGTTGGTCAAAGATAAAAGAGAACAAACGCTTTATTTATTACCAGCGTGTAAAACGTTGTCTTTTCAAAATTTAGATGCATCGATCATGGCTGCACTGATTGATTATTTAAAAAATGATTTTGATTTTATTATTGTAGATTCACCAGCAGGAATTGAACAAGGGTTTACTTATGCCTCATCAATTGCTGATGAAGCAATTATTGTTGTTAATCTTGATCTTGCAACATTAAGAGATAATGACCGAGTGATTGGCCTATTGCTTAAAAAGGGAATACAGGATTTAAAGTTGATTATTAATAAAGTGAATTTAGATGATATTGAAGATGGCAAATCATTAACGATCGATGATGCTTTAGATATTTTATCCTTACCACTTTTAGGAATTGTTTATGAAGATCATGAAATGATTGAAGCTAATAATAAAGGACGCCCTGTTTATTTGTTGAAGGGTCATCTTTTACATGATTGTTTTGATAATATCGCACATCGTTTGTTAGGACATAAAAGAGCTTTTGCTAAATGTAAAAGGAGAGGTTTATTAAGTCGTATCTTTTTGGGATGATTTCATATGATGTAATAGGTGATTATATGTCAGATTTGGATGATGTAAGAAAACGCATTGAAAAAAGGAAAAGACCACTTAATGATCATAATTTCAAAAAGCTTTATAATGGGATGGTACGTTTGATGGTTATGATGATTGTTGTTTTAGGTTCATTGATTGTTTTGAAAAATCCAGAACTTGAACAAAAAATATTTAATCAAAAATATTTACAACAATTGATTACCTTTGTTTCACAAAGTGTTTTAGATTTTTTACCAGAAGATGTTAAAGTAAGTCAAGAATTACAATATACCTTGATCAAGGATGACTATTATAAAGGAACAGGAAATCAGGTTCTTGCAATGAATAACGGTAAAGTGATTGATGTAAAAAAACAACAAGTGACTATTTTAGATGAAAATGGTACGGAAATTACTTTTTCTAAGTTAAAAGATATTCAAGTAAAAAAATTTCAGAAAATAAAACAAGGGGATACAATTGCTTTGTATCAACAAAAGTTTAAAATGATATTTGAATATTTAGGAAAACAAATCACTTATCAAGAATATTTGGGGATGTAAAATGAAAATACATCCCCTTACTTATCTTTATTTACTTTTAGCCTTTATATCAGGTTCTTCTTATTATGTGGCTTTTTTATTTTTTTCTATTTTACATGAAATAGGTCATTATCTTGTGGCACTTTATTTTTCTTTTGAAATTGAAAAGATTATGATACTTCCTTTTGGGGCTTTTTTATCGTTAAAAGATTTAGGAAAACATTATGTTTATGAAGAAATAGGGATGCTTCTTTGTGGTCCATTTATTAATCTTATTTGTTTTATTTTTTTTCTTCTTATAAAAGAACCATTGTTAGCTAAAATCAATATTTTTTATATCAATATTTATATTTTAATATTCAACTTACTTCCAGTTTATCCTTTGGATGGTTCAAAACTTTTATTATTATTTTTATCTTATTTCATAGATTATCAAAAAGCCATGCAAATACAAATAAAAGTTTCACTATTGTTTATTTGTATTTTATGGATTATTACGAAACAAATAGGGAGAAAAATTATTTTAGGATATTTATTTTATCAAGTTATTTTATATCTTAAAAATTATCGTTTGATTTATATGGAAACATTAATGAGTGATCATCTTAGTAAAAAAAGAGTGAAAATAAATAAACATCTTGAATATTTTCGACCTTATCAAAATATCTATCATTTTCATCAACGATTTTATGATTTTGACACAATAAAAATTTATTTGATAAAATCTAAGAAATCGCATTGACTTTAATTGGAATATTCAGTATAATGCACTTGTTGTAGACCTCTAGACTACAACCGCACATAAGAGGTATTAAATGCGTTTGCTGCCTTGGTTGGCGAGTCTTAGAAAAAAATTATAGGAGGTGCGGTATGTACGCAATTATCGAAACAGGTGGAAAACAATTAAAAGTTGAAGCTGGTGATGCAATTTTCGTAGAAAAATTAGAAGTTGAAGCAGGAGAAAAAGTTACTTTTGATAAAGTATTATTAGTTGGAGATGAAACTGTAACTATTGGTGCTCCTTACGTTGAAGGTGCTACTGTAGAAGCTACTGTAGAAAAACAAGGTAAAGAAAGAAAAGTAACTATTTATAAATATAACGCTAAAAAACATTACCACAAAAAACAAGGTCATAGACAACCTTATACAAAATTAATTGTTGATTCAATCAACGTTAAATAATGATTAAAGTTCAAATAAAAAGAAATAATAAATATATTACTCAAATTAAAATAAAAGGACATGCCCAGTTTGGTGAATATGGCAAAGATCTTGTGTGTGCTGGCGTAAGTGCTGTAGCTACAGGTATTTGCAATACTCTTGCTAAAAAGGGATTTCTAGAAGAAAAAAAGTGTGCAATTATTTTAAAAAATGGTAATATAATGATAGATGTGTATGAAAATGATGAAATAATGCAAGTGATACTAGAGACTCTTGTGATTAGTTTGGAATCATTTACAGAAGACTATCATCAATATATCAAGATAACCTATGAGGAGGAATAACATCATGATGTTTAAATTAGATTTACAATTATTCGCTTCTAAAAAAGGGGTTGGATCAACTAAAAACGGTCGTGACTCAAAATCAAAAAGATTAGGAGCTAAATTATCAGACGGACAATTCGCTACTGCTGGTTCTATTATTTATAGACAAAGAGGTACTAAAATTCATCCAGGTACTAACGTAGGAAAAGGTGGAGATGACACTTTATTCGCTATGTGTGATGGAATTGTTAAATTCGAAAGAATGGGAAAAGATAGAAAAAAAGTATCAGTTTACCCAGCTGCATAATGAAATCCCTGAAAAGGGATTTTTTTTTGAAAGAGAGGTGGAAGTATGCAATTTATCGATAAAGCTAAAATATATATTGAAGCTGGTAAAGGTGGAGATGGAACGGTGGCTTTTAGACGTGAAGCACATGTTCCAAAAGGTGGACCTGCCGGTGGAGACGGGGGAAAAGGTGGAAGTATTATTTTTGAAGCAACAACATCTTTATCAACGTTATTAGATTTAAAATATAAACGTGTTTATAAGGCACGTCCTGGTGGTAATGGGATGGCTAAAAAAATGCATGGTGCAGATGCAAGTGATTTAGTAATCAAGGTACCAGTGGGGACAGTTATTACGAATGAAGAAACTGGAAAAATTATGGCTGATTTAACAGAAGACAGACAACGTGTCGTTCTTGCTAAAGGTGGTCGTGGTGGAAGAGGAAATGCGCGTTTTGCAACTTCTCGAAATCCTGCACCACAAATTTGTGAAAGAGGAGAACCGGGAGAAAAATTTGATGTTTGCTGTGAGCTTAAATTATTAGCAGATGTTGGACTTGTAGGGTTCCCTTCAGTAGGTAAATCAACATTCTTATCTGTTGTTTCACGTGCAAGACCAGAAATTGCTGATTACCATTTTACGACTATTGTTCCTAATTTAGGAGTCGTTCAAGCAAAAGATGGTCGTAACTTTGTTATGGCTGACCTTCCAGGATTAATTGAAGGGGCAAGTCAAGGTAAAGGACTTGGTCATCAATTTTTAAGACATATTGAAAGATGTCGTGTTATTGTTCATATTATTGATATGGGTGGTATTGAAGGACGTGATCCTTATGAAGATTATTGTACAATTAATGAAGAACTTGGACAATATCAATATCGTTTATTAGAAAGACCACAAATTGTCGTAGCTAATAAAATGGATGAAGAAAATGCTGAAGAAAATTTAAAAGCTTTCAAAGAAAAAGTAGGAGAAGATGTTAAAGTATTCCCTATTTCAGCAATTATTCATGAAGGTGTTGATCAAGTATTATATGCTGTTGCAGATGCTTTAGAAACTGCGCCTAAGTTTGATATGGAAGAAGTAGAAGAAAATACAGTTGTTTATAATTATGAAGAAGAAGAGGCACCATTTGTTGTTCATAATTTAGGTAATGGTCAATGGACAATTACTGGTAAGAAGATTGAACGTCTTGTATCCATGACTTCTCTAGTAAGTGATGATGCAATTAAACGTTTATCTATTAAAATGCGTAATATGGGAATTGATGAAGCTCTTAGAAACGCAGGATGTCAAGATGGAGATGTTGTTTCTATTCTTGATTTTGAATTCGAATTCTATGATTAATGAATCAGGCTTTATGCCTGATTTTTTATTTTCAGTTAATAGATACTATGATATAATTGAGACAAATTTGACACAAATTTGAGACGAAATGATTCGTTTTTTATAATATAATAGTAATAGGAGAAATGTATGTATAGCTATATTAAAGGTTTGATTGTTGATATTCAAAGTGATCATATTGTTTTAGAAAATAATGGGATTGGTTATTTAATTTATGTGAGCAATCCTTATGCTTTTTCTAAAGGAAAAGAAGTGGTTGTTTATCTTTATCAACAAGTAAAAGAAGATGGTATTTTATTGTATGGATTTAATTTAAAAGAAGAAAAAGATTTATTTTTAAAATTGATTTCAGTTAAAGGAATTGGTTGTAAAAGTGCTTGTACAATGCTAGCAAGTGGAGATGTTGAAGGAATTTGTGAGGCTATTGAAAGTGGCAATATGACCTATTTAAAGAAAATACCAGGTATTGGACCTAAAGCAGCAGGACAAATTATTCTTGATTTACAAGGAAAAGTAACTGCTACAAAACAAACTGTCGTTAATCAAGAATTGGAAGAAGCTATGGAAGTATTAATTGCATTAGGTTATAAACAAAGTGAAGTAGATAAAGTTGTTAAGAAATTGACAGATGAAAATTTAGATACAAATGGTTATGTCAAAAAAGCATTAAGTTTAATTGTTAAATAGGAGGGAAAACATGAACGAGGTTTTAGATCCTGAAATTGTAGAAGATGATGAAAGTTCGCTTCGTCCAAATGATTTTGATGAATATATTGGACAAACAAATCTTAAAGAAAATTTAAAAGTGTTTGTAGGGGCTGCAAAGCTTCGTGATGAGTCGTTAGATCACGTTTTACTTTATGGACCACCAGGTTTAGGAAAAACAACTATGTCAATGATCATTGCTCATGAAATGGGAACTCATATTAAAATTACAACAGGTCCAAGTATTGAAAAAACAGGGGATCTAGTAGCTATTTTAACAGCTCTTGAACCAGGTGATGTTTTATTTATTGATGAAATTCATCGTTTAAATAAAGTGGTAGAAGAAATTTTATATCCAGCGATGGAAGATTTTTGTGTTGATGTTGTTATCGGAAAAGAAGCATCTACAAGATCGGTAAGAATTGATTTACCACCTTTTACCCTTGTTGGGGCAACAACGAGAGCAGGTGATTTATCAGCACCATTAAGAGACCGTTTTGGTATTGTTTCAAAATTAGAATATTATAGTGAAGAAGAACTGACTCAAATTATTAATCGTACAAGTCGTGTGTATAATATTGTTATGGATGATGATGCTAAAAGGGAACTTGCAAGAAGAAGTCGTGGGACACCACGTATTGCAAATAGATTATTTAGAAGAGTTAGAGACTTTTCACAGTTTTATGGCGATGCAACAATTACAAGAGATAGAACAATTGAAGCATTAGAAAGATTAAAAGTAGACAATTTAGGATTAGATGATGTTGATCATAAGTATTTATTAGGAATCATTCATCGTTTTAAAGGAGGACCTGTAGGACTTGAAGCAATTGCTGCATCTATTGGGGAAGAACCACAAACTTTAGAAGATGTCAATGAACCTTATTTATTACAAATTGGTTTGATTAAAAGAACGCCAAGAGGACGTATAGCAACAGCTGAGGCTTATCGTCATTTAAATATTGAACAAGATTATGAATAGTTTTGAAAAGATAGGACTTATTGTCCTATTTTTTATTTCTCTCATTTATAGTTATGTAAAGCCAACAGCTATTGTTGAAAATATTCAAACCAAACAAAATATTGTCATTTATGTAGAAGGAGAGTTTGAACAAAAACTCTCCTTTAAAACAAAACCAACAATTAATGATGTTTTAACAAAACTGCAAACAGATAACCATTATCAATTTAATGAAAATTATCAACTTACAAATGAAAGTAAACTTTATTTACCTCATGGTCAAAATCTGATGTCATTAAATCATGCTTCACTTGATGATTTAATGACATTAAAAGAAATAGGAGAAAAACCAGCCATAAAGATCGATGAGTATCGACAAAAAACACCATTTCAAACAATTGAAGATTTAATGAATATTCAAGGAATTGGTGAAAAGACATATCTTCGATTAAGGGAGTATTTATGTTTATAAAAGGAAAAGGTTTTTATCTAGCACTTCCTTTATTTGTGGTTGTTTTAGCTAAAATGTTACATCCTATTTTATATGTATTTCTTATTTTTTATTTTAAAAGAGAAGGGGGCGCAGGGCTTTCGCCTTGCGCCCCGTACAAATGGGTAACTGCTGGGTAGCTATATCAGCCCTTCAGGCCGGAGGATGCAACGCCCTGGACGAAGTACTTCTGCAGGGACAGGAATACGATCAGGACCGGGATCAGTGCGACAACGGAAGCCGCCATGATCAGGCCATACTCGGCAGAGTACTGGCTGATGAACATACGCAGGCCGATCTGGATGGTCTTGAGCTCGGTCTTGGTCAGGTAGATCAGGGGTCCGAGGAAGTCGTTCCATGTGTTCACAAAGGTGAAGATCACCAGCGTCGACACAGCGGGCAGAGAAAGCGGCAGCATGATGCGGGCATAGATGCCGTACTCGGACAGACCGTCGATACGGGCAGCCTCGCACAGCTCGGTGGGAACGCCCTCATAGAACTGCTTCATCATGAAAACGCCGAAGGCGCTGAACGCCTGCAGGCAGATGATGGCCAGATGGGTGTTGTTCAGGTGCCAGGAGCGCATCATCATGAACTGGGGCACCATGTAAGCCTGCCAGGGCACCGCGATGGTCGCGATGTAGCCCAGGAACAGCACGTTCTTGCCCTTGAAGTTCAGCTTGGCGAACGCATAGGCGGCGAAGGAGGAGGTCAGGACCTGTAAGATCGTGACGATGATGGTCAGGAACGCGGTGTTCTTAACGAAGGTCAGCAGGGGGATCTTCGTCCAGATGTCCACATAGTTCTGCGGGCGCGGGTTCGAGGGGATCCACTCAATGGGGAACGTAAAGACGTCCTTGTTCAGCTTGAAGGATGCGGAGAGCATCCACAGGAACGGGATGAGCATCAGGGCGGCCACGACGATGAGCAGTGCGTAGATCAGCACGCGGCTGACAACATGCTGCGCCTTCATGGAGCCTGTCTTTTTCTTAACTGCGGTAGTAGCCATGTGTGTTTCCTCCTTCCCTTAGTCGTTGCTGGACGAGCCCTTGAACTGGATGATGGTGACAAACAGCACCAGCACAAACAGCACCATGGACACGGCACTTGCGTAGCCGTACTTCGGCGTGTTGACGAAGGCTACGTTGTAGATGTAGTAAACAAGGGTCATGGTCGCATTGCCGGGGCCGCCCTGGGTGATCATGTACATCTGGTCATACACCTTGAAAGAGGCGATGGTCAGCATGATGATAACGAAGAAGGTGGTGGGCTTCAGCTGCGGCAGGGTTACATTCCAGAAGATCTGCCACTTGCTGGCACCGTCCAGCTCGGCAGCCTCCTCCAGCTCGGGGTTGGTGCCCTGCAGACCGGCCAGGTAGATGACCATGTAATAGCCCATGTTCTTCCAGACGCTGAACAGGATGACCGTGAGCATAGCGGTGTCCTTACCGGCGGCCCACTTGGGCAGGTTCTCCACGCCAAGGGTTGCGAGGATCTGGTTGACCGGGCCCATGGAGGGGCTGAAGATCATGTTCCAGACCGCAGCAACGGCGACCAGAGAAGCAACGTAGGGGAAGAACGAAACGGTACGGAAGAAGTTGCGGAACTTGACCTTCTGGTTCAGCAGCATGGCCAGACCAAGGCTGCACACCAGCGTCAGCGGCACCGTGCCGATGGCGTAAACCAGCGTATTGACAAAAGCAGCCTTGAAAGTTTTGTCGCTCAACAGGGCAACAAAGTTGCTGATGCCGGTGAACTCAACGGGATGGACACCGTCCCAGTTGCAGAACGAAAGCCCGATAGCGAAGATCATGGGTACCAGCGTAAAGATGCAGAAGCCGATGAAGTTCGGTGCAATGAAGCTGTAGGCTACCAGACTGTCGCGGAGAGATTTGCTCATGCCGCGCTTCGGTTTTGCCTGCACAGCCTGCGTGGTTTCAGCCATGGGTCATACCTCCTCGGTGTTTTGGCAATAAGTAAGGGGCAGGCGCGCCCGCCCGCCCCTTTTGGAAGGAAAAGGAAAACTTATGAAAAAGAAGTCAGGGAATCGTTTGGGAATCAGCCGAGGAGAGCCTGGACCTGCTCGTTCATGTTGGCGATGCCCTCGTCAACCGTCTCGCTCTCGGTCATGATGGCGTCATGCTCGGTGTTCAGGATGGTCTCGATCTCGGAAGCCTTGTCAGACAGAGGCATCTCGAGGTAGATGGCGGTGGTGTTCAGAGCCTCCAGAGAAGCGTCGTCAGAGGGGAAGCCATCGGTAGAGGAGATGATCTTGTTGGTCTCGTCGCTGGCAACGGCGGGGAAGGTGCCGACGGCAGCAACGCACTTGGCGCCGTCCTCAGAAGCGCACCAGTTGACGAAGTCCAGAGCAGCCTCTTTCTTCTCGGAGTTAGCGTTGACGGCCAGGCTGGTCACAGTGCCCAGAGTAGAACCGGCAGGTGCGCCGTCCGGATGAGGATACTTGACGATGCCGAAGTTGACGGGCTGGACACCGTTGGAGGCAGCCTCCGCATTGTACTTCTGCAGGGTAGCGATGAACCAGGAGCCCATGTTGCACATGGCAGCCTGACCGTTCTCAAAGGCACCGGAGTAATGCAGGCCGGAGGTCTTTTGCTCGCCGTAGTTGGGGATAACGCCGTCAGCCTGCTCGGACAGGACCTGCTCGTAGTAAGGCTTCAGGAAGTCGTAGTTGCCGTCGATAACGGTGTGCTGGCCGTCCAGGATGCCGAACAGCGTGGTGGTAGAACGCCAGGTGTGGTAGATGTTGCCGTAGACACCGGCCTTTTCATTGACCTCGCGGATCTTGGCGTCGAAGTCCGCCATCGTCATATCGTTGGTGGGGTACTCGACACCGGCCTGATCGAAGATGTCCTTGTTGTAGTAGACGACCCAGAAGTCAGAGCGGAACGGGACAGCGTAATAGTTGCCGTCCTCGGCAGTCAGCTGCTCCAGAACGCCGTTGAACTTGCTCTCGTCAGTGGTCAGCTTGCCGCTCAGGGGCTCGAGCATGCCGAGGTTGATCAGGTTGGAGTAGCCGGGGATGTCCTTGATGGACAGAACGTCCAGCTCACCGTTGCCGCCAGCCAGCTGGGTAGCCAGCTGGGTCATGTAATCGGTGGAACCCAGGTCGGTCATCTCGATGGTGACGTTGGGGTGGCTCTCCATATAGCCGTCAGCCAGAGCCTGCCAGTAAGCAGTGGAGTCCTTATCCCACAGGGCCCAGTTCAGGGTGACAGCCTCGTCGCCGGAGCCGGTGCTCTCGGCAGTGGCCTCGGTGGAAGAAGCGGTGCTCTCCGCGGTGGAAGCGGTGTCAGCGGTAGAGTCGCCGGAACCGCCGCAGGCGGCCAGGCTCAGGGCCATGGTACCTGCCAGGCCGAGAGCTGCAATTTTCTGCATTTTACGCATAATGTTTCTCCTCCTAATAAGAAAACATTTTTCAGGATCCAGGCTTGTCCCCCTCATGGGGGCCTGTCCCTTTCGTTGCCATTATAATACATCATCTTCCCGTCGAAATGGATGGTTTTTTTGGGGTTCGGTTTGCAAATTTTACGGCAGTTCCCCAATCGCTGCGGAAAAACCTGTACTTTTTTAAGAAACCTGCAATATTTATCTTTCCTTACAGTTCTCCCTGTCTGTGCATGCGCCGTTTTGTCTGTTTTGTACATTTTTGCGCTTGACACGCCTATTATAATAAGGTATCTTTTTATAAACGGCGGTGTGTTTTCTTCCCCGCTTTCCTGCATGATCTGCATTTTTATTTACATATTTACATAGAGGAGCCTTCATGGACAAGCTGAAATTCCGCCGCAGCGGTATCCAGGCACGGGTGCTGGCGCTTACGATGTTTTTTACGCTGGGCGCATCCCTGGTCATCGCCGCCAGCAATATGCACCAGATGACCGCCGAGTGGGAGCGCACGACGATCCTGAACGCCGAGTATGCCCTGCAGACCGCGGCATCGGCCATCCGCCGGGATGTGGATGAGATCGACGACCTGGCCGGCTGGTGCGCCTACAACCCCGGCATGCGCACCTACCTGCTGACCGGCGACACCGCCAGCAACCAGGCGCTGTCGATGTACCCGACATTGACCGCCAAGTTCAACTCGATGCGCACGATGGCCTACATCCAGCGCTTTCTGCTCATCAACGCCTCGGGGCGGCAGATGATGTTCGGCACGGCGGCCACCAATGCCGTGACCCTGACGCCGGATACACTGCAGCGCATTCCCGGTTACGATTCGCCCAATACCGGATGGGACTGCATTCTCCGCGACCCGCTGGCCCTGAACTCCCAGGCTGCCAACACGATCCCCGTCACCCACACCCTGACCCTGCCCGGCACAGACCGCACAGCCCATGTCTGTATCTTTGTCTCCCCTTCCCTGATCCTTTCCCCGCTGCGCAGCTTCACCCTGGCCGACGGCGGACAGCTGTATTGGGAAATGGGCGAAAACCTCTACACGATCAACGGCAGCCTGCTGTCCGCGCTGAACGGCTCCATCGCCGACTTTGACGATGCCGTCCCGCTGGACAGCAACACGCTCGACCCGAACACCGAGGTCTACACACGCGGGTCCGGCAGCAGCGCACAGCTTGTTGTGCGGTATCCCATCGGCATCCATGAGCTGTACCTGATCGAGGTGCTGCCCAACGGCCCCACACAACGGCAGATCACCTTCGTGTCGGTGCCGCTCCTCATCAGCCTGACAGCCATCCTGCTGCTGGGCTGCTCACTGGCGTTCCTGCTGCACCGGATGATTGCCCACCCGATCTCGGCGCTGCAGAGCCGCATTGAAAAAATCAGCGGCGGCGATTTCTCTGCCGACCCGGATATTGAGTGGGACAACGAGCTGGGCGACATTGGACGCGGCATCAACAGCATGTCGGCCGGCGTCACTGCGCTGATGGAGCACCGCCTCGAGGACGAAAAGCAGAAGCAGGACCTCGAATACCGGATGCTGCAAAACCAGATCAACCCGCACTTCATTTATAATACGCTCAACAGCATCAAGTGGATGGCGACCATCCAGCACGCCCCCGGCATTGCCGAGATGGTCATGGCGCTGTCCCGTCTGCTCAAGAGCATCTCCAAGAGCAACGAGCGCCTTGTGCCGCTGTATGAGGAGTTCGCCCTGCTGAACGACTATTTCACGATCCAGCAGTACCGTTACGGCGGCACGATCACGCTGGACGTCAGCTATATCGAGGATGAGTCGCTGAACCACAGCTGCCTGATCCCGCGGTTCACTTTGCAGCCCCTCGTCGAGAACGCGATCTTCCACGGCATTGAGCCGAAGGGCAGTGCCGGGGAGGTCACACTGCGGGTCGAGCGCGACACCGCGAACGGCGATGTGCTCATCCACCTGACGGACGACGGCGTCGGCATGACGCCGGAGCAGGCCGCAAAAGCCCTGCAGGAGCCCGGCCCCGAGGAGGCCGCCGCCAAATACCGCCATGTGGGCATGTGGAATGTCCACAAGCGGCTGCAATACAGCTTTGGCGAGGCCTACGGCCTGAGCATTGAGAGTGAGCCCGACATCGGCACAACGGTAACAATCCGTCTGCCGGGCCCGGACAGCCAAAAATAAAGGGGGGTTTTCTTGTGACCAGAGTCTTACTTGTAGACGATGAGCCGCTGGTCCTGATCGGTATGCAGGGCATGCTGAACTGGGCCGCGCTGGGCTATGAGGTCGTCGGCACCGCCCGCAACGGTGCCGAGGCGCTCAGGGCCGTTCAGGAGAAGCAGCCGGACATCGTGGTTTCCGACATCCGTATGCCGGTCATGGACGGCTTTGCGCTTGCGGAAGCCTGCCATAAGGACGGCTCCGCCCTGCCGGCCTTCATCATGCTGACGAGCTATGAGGAGTTCGACTATGTCAAACGCAGCATGCGTCTGGGCGTTGTGGACTACCTTGTCAAGATCGATCTGACCGCCGACAGCCTGACCGCAGCGCTGGAGCACGCCCGCGCCACTGCCGAAAAAGAAAAAAAGCTGCGGATGCCATCCCCTGCCCCGGTCAGCCTCGACACCTTCCGTGACCGGCTGTTTCTGCAGCTGTACGGCGGGCTGTTCACGGATCGCGCCGTGTTTGACCGGCAGTGTGCCGAGCTGGGCGTCACCTTCAAAGCGCCGCGGCATATTGTGGCGGTGGGCAGCCTGCAAACGCCCGACCTGCCCACAAGCCAGCTTGTGACGCTGAGCACCGGCGTGACCCGCATGGCCGCCGAAACGCTGCCCAAGTACCGCCCCTGCCGCGTGACCGCCATGGATCTGCGGCATTTCTCGGTGCTGCTGCCGCTGGAAGCGGACGAGGACCCCGAGGCTGTACTGGCTCCGATCCTGAAAACCGCCGGGCAGATTTTGTACAACTATTTCAGCACTGCCATTTACTGGGCGGTGGGCCGCCCGGTGAACGACATTTTAAAGATCAGCGAGAGCCAGCACGACGCCTTTGCCGCGCTACCGCTGCTGCATGAGGGCGAGCCGGTGGCCTTCTACCATGAAAGCCCCAACACCCAGTTGGATCACCGCGCGCAGGTCGTCGGCCAGGTGCAGCAGTACATCCGCGATCATCTGTCCGAGCGGCTGACGCTGAACGATGTAGCTGCCGTCTTTAATTTCAGCCCGAACTATTTAAGTCAGCTTTTTGCACAAAACAGCGAGAGTGGTTTTGTGGAGTTTGTCACTGCCACCCGCATCACCGCTGCGAAGGAACTGATGGCCTCCACCGACCTGAAGGTCTACGAGATCAGCGACAAGGTCGGCTTTGACAGCGCTTTCTATTTCAGTAAGGTGTTCAAAAAGCTCGAGGGCGTCAGCCCCCGGGAGTACATGCAGAGAATGAAGGTATCGTATGTTGACGCAAAAGATGAAGCAACCGTTTAAGACCGCACAGCCGGTCCTGTTCCCGCCGCTGGCGGACCGCGCCGCGTGGGAGAGCCTGCCCGGTGCCGCCCGCTGGGCCGCTGCCGGGCAGGCCGCGCTGGCGGACGCCCAAACCGCGCCGGAGCTGCCGCTCTCGCTGTGGCTGCAATTCACCCGCAGCGGGGACCGCGCCAAGTGGGAGCACGCCTACTTTGCCCGCCGCCGCACGCTCTGCGCGCTGGCCATGGCCGAGGCCGTGACGAACCGCGGCACCTATCTGCCCGCGCTGGCCGACCTGGCCTGGCGCATCTGTGAGGAGAGCGCCTGGCAGCTGCCCGCCCACAACAGCTATATCCGCGACACGCCGCAGCTGCC
>ENA-ORTN01001064-ORTN01001064.1-human-gut-metagenome-genome-assembly--contig:-NODE-1064-length-28588-cov-13.280342_pt1 | contig 28588 bp, 22 predicted proteins | sample MGYA00242070_ERZ509189 | MGnify/ENA primary metagenome ERZ509189 (study PRJEB26280, sample SAMEA2338821) | human gut metagenome | biome: human gut; feature: human-associated habitat; material: faeces...
ACGAATGTGGTTATAGTTTTGTGATCATGGCTAAAGGCATGTCTTCTTTCATAAGCGATTTGATTTTAGAGAATAAAGGAACGTTCGAAAATAAGCGCTCTTGTGATATGAATGCCTATGGTGTGTATGGAAAAACAGTTCAAAAGACTTTATTTGAAGGTGATGAAAAAAAGAGATACATTCATATTTATCATAGTATTTCAAAAGATGCTGATGAACGGGAGCATTTTGAAAACGCACTGAGAGAGCGGACAGCTTTGCTGATGTCACATCAGAATGAAACAGTAGAGTTCGGTTCGGCTTATGAAAAATACTTTTATCTTCACTACGACAAAGACGGTGTGTTTTTATATCCGGAAGAAAAAACAACTGTGACAGAACGGGAAATATCATTATGTGGATACTTTGTTATTATTACATCCGAAAGGAAGATTCATGAAGTGCCGCTTTATAGCGGCTCAGTAAACGTGTTTGAGATACCGCCATTCGGGGCGAGCAGTAAATAGCCCTTTGGAGAGCCAATATCAAACCACCAGTTTAACTGGTGGCTGATGACTAGATTTTAGTAAAGATTAACTAAAATCTATATTCGAGGACAAAAACAAACTAAATAAGGACAAAGTGCAAATATTAGAAAGAATATGATATAATCTATTCAGTCCAATGAAGCAGTCCTTGGAGATGTTGGAGAACAATGCCTTGTTGTTGTGGCGTTAGCGAATTAACAATTTGTAGAATTTGATAGGACGTTGGAGTTTGAACAGAATCTGGAAGATTTAAAAAATCGCATAATAACTCTTCTAATCCAATATTTAAGACTTGAGAAATATTTAGAAGTGTTTCTAAACTTGTGCTTACCTTACCACATTCAAGGCGACTTATAAAACTGGTAGAACAACCGATTAGTTCAGCTAAAGTGTCTTGGGTTATTTGAGCATTTATACGAGCTTGTTTTATTCTAAATCCTATTTTTGCAAACATAATATCTCCTTCTTTATAGTTTACCAGTAGTTTGTGTAAAAATGAAATAACTAATACGCCTACAATATTTACCAATATGCCTACTCGAGGCAAAATATAAATGGAGGTGTGAAAAGTGAAATTAAAAAATACGTGGATTCAAGGAGATAGCAATGATACTATAGAAAATACTGGAAGTAATACTTCATCAATGTGGATGGTTATTATAAGAATGTTAATAAAAGAGTATCAGGTAACTAAAAATGATGAATTTTTAACAGCAATACAATTTTGTATATATGAACATCTTGGAAAAAGAATAGAATGTGATAAAATAAAAAAAATGTTAGTTGAAGACAGTGATATAAGGGATTTTGAGTTATATAAAATACTATTTGAGAAGGAGGAGAGTATAATTAAAATTAAATTAAATTATAATGCAATAGCAGCAGCAATAGGGAAATGGCCTATTAGCAAGTATAGAAAGTATACAAAGAATGAAGTTATAAAAGATATTATAGAAAAAGTATCTAATAAAAGTATAGGGGAATACGAATATAGTGTTCGTTATGCTGATGGAAAAAAATATATATCGCAGATTAGATTATATATACAGGAAAATAGTAGTTATTTGTGCAATGTTGTTTATCATAAATATTATTTAATAATTATATAGAAAAAATAATGGCATTGTACTTGTTGATGTTTTTTGAGGTGACTTGTTTACTGGGAAGGAGAAAAATGCTTCGATTTGTCTATGTGGAAGATGAAAAATATTTCCAAAAAGAAGTAAAAACTATTATTATTCAGCATTATATAGAAAAACAAATGGCGGTAGACATCCAGATATATAATTCTGCTGAAATGTTAAATTATGATCTACAAGAGAATAAATATTACGATGTTTATATGCTAGATATTGGATTAGAAAAAAAAGATGATGGACTAAACTTAGCGAAAAAAATAAGAAAATTGCAGGCACACGCCATTATTATTTTTATAACATCGCATTTGGAATTTGCATTAAAAGGATATGACTATGCAGCATTTCAATTTATAGATAAGCAAAAAATAAAAGAGAAAATTCCAGAGGTGCTGACTTGTGTAGATGAGAAACTTGCATTACAAAATAAAAATTATTATATAATCAGTACGAACTCTAGATATATAAAAATACCATTGGAAGATATAATATATATTTACAAAGAGGCTAAAAACTGTATATTTGTGTGTAAAAATAATGAAACAGCTTATGTAAGGGCAACTATACAAAAGATATATAGTGATCTTAATGATGAAATGTTTATTTTTGCAAATCGAAGTTATATAGTTAATGTTATTCATATTAGAAAAGTTGATTGTAAAGAGGTGTATTTGGATAATGATGATACTATTATAATAAGTAGAAATTATTCTTTAAAGGTTAAAGAAGAAATACATAACTATTGGAGGAAACATATTCATTGATGAATAACTTATATAAAGAAATTCAATTTTTGTTATGTGTAATAGAAATATTAGGGGTTTTTATTTTACTTTCCATTTTTTTAAAAAAAAGAAAATGTATTAAAGGAAGAAAATGTATTATATGTTTTTTGGTTTTTTTGTTGGCATTGGTTGAAAACTTTAATAGATATATAGTTTATTATTCTACAACTCTAACATTGTTTTTAATCATAAGTATATTTATCATCTCACTAATATTTTATAAACAGAATATTTTGATGTCGTTGATTATAATTACTAATTATTTTTACGTATTAAGTTTGTTTGATATGTTAGTAATATCGTGTATACATTCAAGTGTAACATACAATATAGGATTGTATATAGAAACGACATTAGATTATCCAAGAATTTTGTTGATGGCTGTTACCAGAGGCTTAATTTGTAGTTTTGTATATATAATATATCGAAAAATAAGTATTCATCATATTGAAAATATAAGAATAGGAAAATATATAAAATTTTTCATACCGGTTGTTATATTAGAAACAGCAGGATTAAATGGATTTGAATATATATATATTGATTCTATTGATTTGACAGCTCAATGGATAGAATTCATATTATTATTTATATTGTTTGTACTTTTATTTTATATATATGTGATTTATAGAAATGAAAAAGAAAAATTATTATCTACTCAAATATTATTGGAATCATTAGAAGTAAATTACAATTCTGTTATTAGCTTATATAAGGAAAGAGAGAATATTTACCATGATTTTAAAAATCACATTATTGTTATTAGCAGTTTAATTGAACATGAAGACTACGATGAGGTAAAAAAATATATATCTAATTTAAAAAGTCCTATATCAGAAATAGGCGGTATTGTATTATCATCAAATAATTTAGTTGATATAATATTTAATTATAAATATTTTGAAGCGAAAGAGAAAAATATTAAAATTGTATTTGATGTTGATATGTTAGAAAACTATAATTTTAGTATGAGTGAAAATGAATTATGTGCTGTATTTAGTAATGTGTTAGATAATGCAATAGAGGCATGCACAAATATTGTAGGTTTTGATCCTATAATACAGGTTAGCTTAAAGAAAGCAAATGATATGCTTTTCTTCAGGGTTCAAAATCCATGTATACAATGTCAAAAGAATGCAAGCGGAAAATTTATTTCTACTAAAGATGATAAATTATTACACGGAATAGGTTTACGGAGCGTAACAAGTGTAATTGAGAAGTATGATGGTCATATCGTTTATGATATAGAGGGTAATAGTTTTGTGATAGATATAATGATGTAAATAGAGTATATGATAAAAACATGTAAAATTTGTTTATAGACAGATAATTTCTACATGTTTTATATAAAATATTACATAGGAGGTAGTTATGTATAAAGAAGTGATAAGGAGAGAAGAACTAATGGAGGTAATAGGAAATGTGGAAAAAGAAAAAAAGATACTTTTAGAAATACAAAATAAAAATACAGAACAAAAGATAACGCAAGAATTAACAGGTGCTTTTTTGACTATATTGTGTTGTTAATATACAGGTGAAAGTGATAAGAAAGTGTTACTTTCACCTTTTTTATATAATTGAAACATTAGTTATTAGAATTAAAATCGATTAGGAGAGAGCAATTTATTTGAGGTGATATATAAAGTTATGAGTGTAAAGGAGATATTTGAAGAAATTTATAATGAGGGTTTTGGGTGTTATGAAGATTTCGACGAAAATATATTGAAAAATCGAAATTTTATTCCGTTTTATATTCCATTTATAAAGTATACATTAAAAAAGATTGATAAAAATATTCCACAATCTGTCTTTTGGAGGAGGGAAACTATAAATGATATTGCAAGAGGAGTGTTTAATCGTCTAGAGCCTTTATGTATCCGTACGTTAATTTTAGAGATAAAATTTTGCAAAGAGAATAAAGTGATACAAGCGAGCGACATAAAAATAGAATATGAAATATTTTTACAGGAGTGTCTTAAAAACTTGTCATATATGGAGGGATTTTGGAGAATATATCCATTGCTGTTGTGTGAAATAGTTGAGGCTTGCAACGAGTATGTATTATTGTTACGAAATATGGTTGAACGTTTAGAAAAGGATAGGAAGGAAATTATTAGAGAATTATGCAATGGTAAAGAATTTGAAATGCTAGTAAGAGTCGAATCAGATATGGCAGATTTTCACGATTACGGAGAGACAGTGGTGAAAATAGTGTTAGACAATGGTATTACAATATATTATAAGCCACAAAAAAATAATTTAAAAAAAATCTATCTGGAATATTTGAAAGTTTTGTATAAAGATCAAAAATTAGACTCTTATGATTATAAAATTGTATTTCAATCAAAATATAGTTGGGAAAAAGAGGTTTATTACAAAGAATGCGCTACGGAAACTGAAATAAAAAACTATTTTACTCGTTTAGGAATAAACTTGTTTTTGTGTTATGCAATAGGAGCTGCGGATATACATTATGAAAATGTAATTGCTGCGGGCGAATTTCCTGTTTTGATTGATATGGAAGTTATTAAAAGAAATAAAAATTCTAACATAATGAGAGATATAGAAAAATTTATGAGCGATTCGGTGTTAAATATAGGGATTTTACCTGTTTACATGAAAGGAACGAATAACTCGGTATTTAACGCAGGAATATTAAGAAATGAAGAAAGTTGTAAGACGATATATGATGTTCCGGTTGTTGCTAATTCACAAACATCGGATATTCGAATTACGTATAAGAAGAGTGTAGTAAATACGGGGCAGTGTTTACCTAAAATAAATGGAAAGGGGGTTAAATTAGAAAAATATTTATATTTTTTTATTAAGGGATTTTATAATAGTTTTTGTATATGGAAAAATAGGAGATTAGAGAAAAAGATAAAAGTAAGTTTGAAAAAAGAAAATTTCAGATATATTCTTAGAGCAACTCAAGAATATTCGATGATTCTGCTGATTATAAGAAATCCAGAGTATTTGTGCAATAAGGAAAAAAGAAATAAGTTAGTAGATTTGTTATTACAACAATCTGAAGAATACAACGTACAAATAATTGAATATGAAAAGAAGTGTTTATTAAAAGGGAACATACCATATTTTTCACATAATTTTGCGGATTATAATTTATATTGTGAGGATGCAGTAATTCAAGATTATTTTTCAAATTCAATAGAATTAAGGGGACGGAATAAAAAAGAGAATATTTTAAATCAAATTAGACTCATAATAGTAGCAAGTAACGGATTATTAGAAGGCGGAGTAAAGAATACTTACATAATGAATAAACTGCTAGATTTAAAACAGTATACTGTTGATAACAGTAAGTCATATATCGATTTGGCTATTGATAAAATGATGTGCAGAATTATGAAAAACAATCTATTAGCGGAAGAAAAGAGTATTGGATGGTGGAGCATAGAAACAATAGACAATATTTGGAATGTCGTGCCAATGAACAACTATTTGTATTGCGGAATGGCTGGAATGTGCATTTTGTTTCATATTTATTATTTGAAAAATCCTATAGCAAGTATTAAAACAGTGATTAAACAGATAGATGAACAAATGTTTTGTTATACGAAATCTTTATCTAATGATAAGAAAGAAATGGGTGCATTTACGGGTGAATATTCTATAGTATATATGTATCAATATGTGTATACAATAACTAAAAATGAAATTTATTTACATTATGCTGAGCAGCATTGTAGTAAATTGCTCAAAATGGATTTGGCATCAAGAGGATATGATTTTGTATCTGGTTGGTCAGGAATAATAAAGACACTTTTGAATATGTACAAATTGACCAATAATGAAAAATTTATATATGATGCTGAGCATAGGATAAATTTAATGATAGAAGAAATAGAAGCAGAGTGCAATTTATATGATAGGGGAAAATCAAATAGGATGTGGGCAGGATTAGCGCACGGACTTAGTGGTGCTGAGATATGTTTATGTAATTATCAAAAAATTACAAAAAGAGATAAATATATGAAATATATATCAAAAATGATAGAGTATGAAAATAAGCTATATGATTCAAAGATTAAAAATTGGAAAGATATTAGAGGTATAAATAGTGGGGATGGTGTAGCATGGTGTCATGGTGCGGCTGGGATATTGTTAGCAAGAACAGTTTTACAGGAAAAAGAAGAAATTAAAGATATTTGTAAAAAAGATATAGAAAAAGCAATGGAGAAAATTATGACCAAAGGGTTGAGAAAAGGATTTTGTTTATGTCATGGTAATTCGGGAAATGTGCATATTATGTTAGAAAGTGCATTGAAGCAAGGAAACGATAAAATAGTGAAAATATGTGAGATATATTTGCACAATATGGCTAAGAAAATATATGAAAATAAATTAGAATTATTACCACAAGAACGGTTTGATTTTGGTTTAATGAACGGGATAGCTGGTTTTATATATGCTCTATTATCAAGAAAAGTAAAGCTACCAGAAATTTTATTATTAGATATATAGTAGCAAAATAAAAGTCTTCTTTTGCTAAATAATTTATATCGAGAATATTTGCTAAATAATGATTATATTGAATGTAGACATAGAAAAGCATATTTCAGTTATCGTATTAAATAAAAGATAGCTAAATATGCTTTTTACATGAGTGTGAACTCTGCAAAAAAGTTACACTAAATCCGCTACACCGCATAAATACTAGATTTTCATGGATGGTTTTAGTGTAACAGTTACACTAAAACTGCACTAAAACCAATTTGGAGAAAATGGCTTGTTTTCAAACTTTTTAGCCATTTAGTGTAACTTTTATGAAAAGTTCAGAATGAGAAGAATAGATTAGATATTACATTGAAAATTTAAATATACCGAACATTTTATGTGTTTCATTCGGGATAAGGATGAAGGAGAAAGACCTTTGCTCTTATCTTCAAATAGGAAGGAGGTGAACTCTATGTGTTGCTGATTTCTCAGTTTGTCACTAATCAGATTTGCTCCCATGTCACAGATCTGCTAAGTTTTGTGTCATTGGCATTTTTGTGCAATCCGGCAGATTTCCTGCCGGATTATCTGTTTCATTTACAATGTTACATATGAGCTGAGTGCTTCAAGTGCTTTTACGATACTGATGATGTCCACCTTTGACAGCCCCGGATAGTCCTGTTCAAGGCGTCCCCCTGTTCCAGAAGCAGTCCGACAGGGACGATATTTCTGTGCCAATCCCCCAGTTGGGAATACACAGATACTTTCCATATGCATATTTTCCTGCAAGTAGATGGAAAGTGCTTCCACGGGCGGTCACCTCAAACTCATTTCTGTTTATTGTGAACTCTGCATTCGAGTTCCACTAAAACTTGTAATTCTGGCTAACATTTTGCAAAAGCAAGTAACTTCCTGAAAAAGTGACACTCAAAAAATAGCAGATTGTAAAAAAACTTGAAAAATAGGGATTTTTTGGCATAAAATCTTGAAAAACGGGAAAACAGGAGTAAAATATTGAGTAGAAAGTAACACTCGATATTTGAAGGGAGATATGCCATGTATCTGAAGTTTGAGGTAGACATTCCGAAGATACCCGGAAAGATAAATTATGTGAAAAAAGGGGGTACAGTATACGTCAGATATGTGCTCGAAAGAGTATATCATCCAGAGAAAAAAATATAATGTTCCGGAGCAGAGGATCATTGGAAAAAGATCAGAAAATAACCCGGATAGAATGCTCCCAAATGAAACTTTTGTAAAATATTTTGGCGGTCAGGAGATGCCAGAACAGAAAGCCGGACAGACGAGAAGCAGTTGTCTGCGAATAGGGACTTTTCTGGTGATCCAAAAGATCCTGAATGGATATAAACTGCCGGAGATCCTGGAAAAATATCTTGGAAAGAAGGAGACGGGGCTGTTTCTGGATCTGGCAGCTTATTCTCTTATCAGTGAAAATAATGCCGCACAGTATTATCCTTCCTATGCTTACAGCCATCCGCTTTTTACAAAGCAGATGCATATATACAGTGATTCAAAAGTGTCAGATTTTCTTGCAGGACTTACAGATGATCAGAGGATAGGGTTTGTAAATGGGTGGAATGAAAACAGGGATCACCGGGAGAAAATATATATATCTTACGATTCGACCAATAAGAACTGTCAGGCAGGGGATCTGAGATTTGTTGAGTTTGGCCACCCGAAAGATGACCGTGGACTGCCGGCCTTTAACTATTCCATTGCGTATGATACATATAATAAAGAACCGTTGTTTTATGAGCAGTATCCTGGAAGTATCGTAGATATTTCCCAGCTCCAGTATATGTTAAAAAAAGCAGAATGATACGGATATAAGAGGGTCGGATTTATCCTGGACAGGGGATATTTTGGCAGGGAAAACATCCGGTATATGGATGAATGCGGGTATGATTTTGTGATCATGGTAAAGGGTATGAGTGAATCTGTGAGACGGGTGATTCTGGAAAACAAAGGAGAATTCGAGAACATTCGTAAATACAATATACGGAAGTACAAGACATTTGGAAAGACAATAAAGAAAAAACTCTATATATCAGATGAAAAAGAAAGATATTTTCATATTTATTATTCAGACCAGAAAGCGTGTGCGGAACATGAACAGATAGAGGCAAAAATAGACCGGATGACGAAATATCTTAACGGTTTAAAGGGAGAAAAAGCGACCGTAGGGGATGGATATAAGAAGTATTTTAAACTTGAAATATATGAGGATGATGGGACGATCATATGCGCAAGGGAGAGGACAGAAGTGATCCAGGAAGAGATCAATCTGTGCGGATATTTTGTGATCGTAACGTCAAGACAGATGACAGCGGAAGAAGCTTTGGAACTGTATAAGAGCAGGGATGTATCAGAAAAACTGTTCAGGGGAGATAAGAGTTATCTTGGGAACAGGAGCCTACGGGTACAGTCAGATGAGGCTGCAGGTGCGAAGATCTTCGTGGAATTTGTAGCACTGATAGTAAGAAGCAGGATGTATGTCCTGCTGAAAGACGAAATGGAAAAGCTTGACAAAAAGCCGAATTATATGACCATTCCGGCAGCGATCCGTGAACTGGAAAAGATAGAACTGGTCCGTCAGATAGATGGAAAATACCGTATGGATCATGCGGTAACAGCAACCCAGAAAATAATCTTAAAAGCGTTTGATATGGATGCAGAACAGATACAGAAGCAGGAAGAGACGGTATTAAAAGTAAAAGAAAAGTATGATTCCGAAATGATGAAACTGAAAGATCTTTATGCAAAAAGGAACGAAGAGAAGAAAAAAGAGCTGCTCAAAGCTGTTGAAAACAGTACAAAAACATACGAAGAGATCATGGCATTTATCTGTTCTGAGGGTGAAATGAATTAGATTTTGGACTGTTTTGATGAGAAAATGGAAATTTGAGTGTTACTTTATCAGGAAGTTCACGTGGATATAGGAGAATTCGGCTAAGGCTGTATTCTCCTTATAAAATGCAAATATATAATATGATAAGATTAGAATAAATATAAAGTATTATATAAGTATTGTAAAGATTAGAATAAATTATATTGTAAAAATGTCGAGGAAAAAGATAAAACGGAAGAATTTTGCGTTGATAATCAAACATCTCTTTGTAAGGAGCTGTAGGCAATACAGTATTGTAGTTAAGATGCAAAAGATACGCGAGAACAAAGAAAAACATTTACAATAAAAATAAAAGCAAAATACGGTTATATAACAACAGGAATATTGACTACAATATCAATATAACATATAATAATAACGAAAGGAGTGAAAAAATGTATACTGAAATTGTAAAGATTATAGAAGGCGGAATGTTAGGAGATAAAGAAAAAGTAGTAAATTATGCAACTGTACTTGCGGATAATTTAGAAAAAGAAGGTGAAAAATCGCTTTCTAATAAGATTCGAGGAGTTTTAGCAAAAAGGAGAAGGGGATTAACTTCTCTGGATAGCTTTGCCACTAAACCAGTGGATTCTGAAAGCCGAATGGAAATGGTAGAAATAACAACACCACAGATATTAAAAGAAAGCATTGTACTTAGCCATTATATAGAAGAAGAATTATATGAATTTATTGAGTGTTACAAAAATCGTGACAATTTAATGGAGGCGGGAATAGAAATTACTAATTCGCTTTTATTATATGGTCCACCAGGATGCGGGAAAACAACAGTTGCACAATATATTTCAACGGCTACAGGATTACCTTTGGTTACGGCCAGGCTAGATGGTCTTATATCATCTCTTTTAGGAAGTACAGCAAAGAATATTAGAAAAATATTTGATTATGCTTCAAAAAGAGAGTGTATATTGTTTTTAGATGAATTTGATGTAATTGCGAAATTGAGAGATGATAAAAATGAATTGGGAGAATTGAAAAGAGTTGTAAATAGCTTAATACAAAATATAGATGCATTGAATAATAATAGTATTTTAATTGCGGCAACAAATCATCATGAATTACTGGATCCTGCTATATGGAGACGCTTTTCAACAGTAGTAACATTAGAAAGACCGAATCTCGAGGAAATTGGGCAATTATTGCAATTATATTTAAAACAATATCCTGGTAACATATTAAGAAAGAATAAAAAAATTATTTTACTGGAAAAGGCATTTGATGGATTTAGCCATTCAGATATTAAGACAACTATAAGCAATTCAGTAAAAACTGCAATAATAAAAGGAAGAAAAGAAATAACAGTATGTGATATATTGAAAGAAATATATTTTTATAAATATCATGGAGTTGAAAATGAAGAAGAGTATATTAGATTTTTGTTAAAATATGGAGCAACTCACAAAGAAATTGATGAATGTTTGGATATATCAATGAGAAAGGTTCAGGACATATCAAAGAAAATGGAAGGAAGGAGAATAAAATATGGAAAATGAAAAACTGCCAATCAAATTCTTTGCACCACGAGAAGTGGATGAATTAAGAATTGAAGGAAATAAGAATTCAGAAAAACCTAAATGGGTTTTACGGGGGAAAGAATTAAAGCAAAGAGCAGACAGTTTACGATTATCATTGGACAGTTTAGAAACAAAATTTTCGATGAGGAAAAGTTCCCCGGTTCCTTTTTCATTTATTGTAAAACTTCAATCAGATGCCACTGCAAAATCAAAGAGAGAGGATATAACAAATCTGTTTGAGCAAAAATCATTTGGTGGAGTAGTTGGATTAACAGACACTAATAAGTTAATTGTAGCTTTGGATTCATTAGAGGAACTTAAAGAGGTAGCAAATCGAATTAATGATTATGAGATTAACGATTATGCAATATCGTGTATAGAAGACTTTGAAGAGTTTGTCCCGTATATTGTTAAAGGGAAAAAAGAATGTAATTATAAAATTAAATTAGTAGATTATCAAAACTATGAGCAAAATTTGGCTATGCGTAGACGGTTGGAGCATACTTTAAATAAAGAAGGGATAGACTATACAAAAACCGATTATTCGGAAGAATATTATATTTATAAGTTGAGAAATATTACTGAAAAATCGTTAGATGTTTTGAAAAAGGCAGATATATTTAATGCACTGTTTTCTATAGAACCCATGCCTAAATACAAGGTTTCTCTGGATTGTTTAAAGAGTGATAATAATATACCAATAAAAAAACCAGATGATGAAAAAATGTATATCACAATAGGAATATTGGATAATGGAATTGCAAATATTCCGCATTTGTCACCTTGGATGGAGATGGATAGATGGTCGCCGTATCCGAAGACAAGTATTAATCCGACACATGGAACCTTTGTTTCGGGAATTGCATTATATGGTGATGAATGTGAAGGAAAAATATGGGTGGATCATAAAGGCTTAAAAATTTTTGATGCAGCAGTATTTCCAGATGTAACAAAAGAGGGACTGGATGAAGACGAGTTGATCGCAAATATTAAAGATGTTATTAGATTATATCATGAGAAAGTAAAAATCTGGAATTTATCTATTTCGATTACAAGAGAGGTTATAGATACAAAATTTTCTGATTTTGCAATTGCGCTGGATTCAATTCAGGATGAGTATAATGTTTTAATTTGTAAATCAGCCGGTAATTGCGAAAATTTTACAGTTAGTCGGCCAAAAGGAAGAATTCATGAAGGAGCAGATTCAGTAAGATCATTAGTGGTAAGATCAGTTGCGCATAAAAAAGGAAAATATGATTATGCAGAAGTGAATGATCCTTCGCCATTTTCGCGAGTTGGTCCAGGCCCGGAATATATTATAAAACCGGAAGTTTCTCATTATGGCGGAAATGCAGGAATTGATCCGAAGGGAAGAGTAGTTACGTCAGGTGTAAAATCTTTTTCAAAAGAAGGAGAACTGGCACAGGGAGTAGGTACAAGTTTTTCGACACCAAGGATTACAGCGTTAGCAGCAGGACTTCAGCAAGAATTAAATGAAGATTTTGATCCGTTGCTTTTAAAAGCATTAATAATACATTCTGCATCATATCCGGAAGATATGTCGGTGCCAATAACGGAAAGAACAAAACAAGTTGGATTTGGAATTCCTAAGTCAGTGCCGGAAATTATATATAATTCGCCGTATGAGGCAACATTGATATTAAGAGACAATTTAGCAAAGGGAGATAAAATCGATATAATGGAATTTCCAATGCCAGACTGTTTGATTAGGGATGGTTTTTATACAGGACAAATAATAGCAACCTTGGTATATGATCCGATTTTAGATCCATCGCAAGGAATAGAGTATTGTCAGTCAAATTTAGATGTGAAATTTGGTTCATATGATGCCAAGGTAGAAAGAGATACAACAAAGAGGCATATTTTAAATCCGGTAGGAAGGCAAGGAGCACAAAATCTTTTCCTGGGAAATTTATTTAGTAAAACTAAAATGAAGAGTAAGACCGGAGATTTTGCTTTGAGAGAGAGGTTACAGATTCAATATAATGATAAATATTATCCTGTAAAAAAATATGCTATTGATTTATCTGAGTTGACTGATAAAAAAAGACTGGATTATTTGACAATGGATAAGAAATGGTTTTTATTTCTACAAGGGGTATATCGTTCACATATTGAAAAAATTGCACAGTTAGAATCTTTTCAATTGAGTCAGGAGTTTTGTTTGATATTAACAATTCGAGATCCGTTGCAAAAGGAAAAAGTTTATGATGAAGTTTCACAAAAATTAGATGAGTACAATTTTTGGCATTCTAATATTAAGGTATCTACAGATGTTAACATTCCATTGTAAAATAATAGTGAGTGATGAATATAGTGAGATTTTGCACGCCTCTGCGGTGTTGAGTAACCTATTCATGTTAGACAGCAGGAAATGTCGGGGTCAGACCGAATGTGGTTCTAAGAATAAGAGATATTGGAAGAATGCAGAACCTCTCCAAACATTGTAATTGTTTCCTGATTTTGTCTTGCCATAAGTGTGCCTCCTAAAGGTTTGTTACAGTATATCAGGAATGGAAGAGGCAGTCACTGCGCCATGTTTTGAGGCACTTACTGAAGGAGCCAAAAGAAAAGCTACAACTGGGTAGAATTTGTGAATATGACAGATAACAGCTATCCATTGGTAAGAACCTGAATATATGTGTAGTATCGTTTTTTATTTGATAGAAAGATGATGATATCTATAATAATTGTGTGATATAATATTAAAAGATGTATAAATTTGAAGTTTATGCTACATAGATTAAAAGCAACGGTGAAGATATAGAATTAGTAGATGGAGAGTATAGATATGAAAATAGGGAGAAATGATAAGTGTCCATGTGGAAGTGAAAGGAAATATAAGAATTGTTGTTTGAAAAAGAATACGGAAGTTGAAAAAGAGTTAAATAATATGGGAGAACTTGTATTTTCTTTTGATGAAGAGAAGATTGAAAAGGGAATAAAAAGACTAAATGAATTATTAGCGGTAAGTAATATATCAAAAGAACAGAAGAAAGGCATATATGTATATTTGCTTCAGGCATATAAAAATCATGGAGAACATAACAATGTGATATCAATATTTGAAAAGTTAAGGCAATATTTAGATTTTGAAAATGAAACGGAGTTAGAATTAATATTATTTTGTTATACAATATATGCTGCATCATTAAATGAACTGGGATTAGTGGAGGATGCTAAAGAAATTCTTGATGATATATTAACAATAGTAGAAGAGAAGAATGTAAGTGATATTACATATGCAGGAGTTGCGCTTGAATTGAGCAAAGCTGTAATGAGGTTAGATCAGGGTACAGAGAAAGCATTAGAAATATTAAATAAAGCTTTAAAAAAAATACCTAAAAATGATAAAAATATTGGCCAAATTGCGAGAATTATATCTAATAAGGCATTCATTTTATTAAATAGTAAAGAAAAAGAAGAAAAGGAACAGGGGGTAAAGTTATTAGATGACTGTCTGAGAGTTAAAATACAAGAAGGCGATGTAGAAGGAATTTGCAATATATATTGTCAATTAGGTATGTATTATTGGAGAGAAAAAAAGTATGATTCTGCAATAGCATATACTAGAAAAGATTTAGCATTATCGAGAAAAGCAGGTGATAAACGAGCTATTGTTTCATCACTTAACAATTTGGGGGCTATATATACAGATTTGAATCAATTTAGTAAAGCAAGAGGTGTACTAATAGAGGCAAAAAAGATAAGTGAAACATTAGGTGATATGCAAGCCATAGTAATTGCTTCTAAGAATTTGAAAGTTGTTAATCACAAAGCTAAAATAGCTGGTATGAATGGTGAGAAGATGGGACCAGCAGCGTTATGTAAGTGTGGAAAAGGATTGTCATATAAGGAATGTTGTGGTAAAGCAGATTTTGAGCCGGAAGAGTTAGGGTTTAAAATAGATAATATTTCAGAAGATATTGAAGTAATTCAGCAACAAGTTGCGAAACAAGGAAGAGTAGCATCTCATATTGATTATTTATTAAGAAAAATAAAAGAGAATGATGTAAGGTTAGCGTGGACTAATATAGAAATACATAATGGATGGATAGAAATGAAAGAACTTGTCGATATGGCCAATCTATATTTAGTTTCAGCAGAGAAGTTGGCAAAAGAAGCAAAAGAAGCGGGAAATTATGCAGAAAAACCACTTGCATGTATTATGCTTTCTTGCTGTGCGTTGGAGGCATTTATTAATCAAGCAATTTATTTTATTAGTGTGAGTGAGATTGTTATTCCAGAAAAACTCCAAGGCATAAAAGATGATTCTTTCGGATTTCAACGTAATACTGAATTAACATTAAAGTGGAATATTATAGGTGAAATTTTGTGTGAATCAGAATGGAAACCATGTGCGAAACTATGGAATAATTTTATAAATTTGATATTTATCCGAAATGAATTGGTTCATTTTAAGGTTAGTGAATTTGAACAAGTTGTGCCTCGGCCAGAACAAGTAGCTGAAGCTTTAAAGAGAATACCTAAAGATGTAGAGTTAAATGATATACCACATTCATGGCCGTTGAGAATACTTAACCCTTCATTTGCGGAATGGAGTGTAAAAACGGCCAAAGAAATGATAAATTATATAAAGGAAGCATATCAAAAAAATTTATCAAAAGTAGAATATAAAGTGAATGATAAGCGTTGATTTATATAATATGGGTAAGTGACTCCTAGGGAAATAAGAAAATGTCTGGGTCTGACTCTGTGAAGTACATTGCGATGATGGTGATATTTCTTGGAATTGTATTTGGCTCTACGGTATTTACCAGAACGAGTACGGTTCGTCAGTATGAGTTGATACCATTCTGGTCATGGAAGGCTATTTGGAAATATAGAGATTGGACATTGCTAAAGAAATGTCGGAGTCTGACCATATGAAGTACATATTTATGCAAGACAGAAAAAGAAAATATTTAAGTCATTGGAGAACATTTTGATAAGATTAAGCCATTACAGTAGGAGGTGTGTGTATGTTTTCATTAAATGGAATTGTATATGCCAGTGAAAAGACAGAAAATATTTAAATAGTATCAGCGAAACCATTAGATGATATGATGATTCTTACATTTTCTACAGGTGAGCAGCGACTTTTTGATGCTGCTATTTTAACAGGGAAAGCGTTTTCTCCGTTGTCTGATGAAAATATTTTTAAAAACTGTAAAGTAGTAGATGGAGTTGTTACATGGCTGGATGAAGAGATTGATTGTGCACCAGAGTATATGTACACAAATAGTTATGAGTATCCTTCTTTGAAGTCTGTGGTTTGAGAGCGGTTTTCTTGAGGAAACGACTCCTGCATACGAGGCATATATGTGCTTGAAGAAAAGTTTGACTGCTTCAATACACTAAGGAGGCAGCGAAATGAAATTAGCAAAATATAAAGCGTGCATATGTGAGGGCTCTGCGGAGTCCGCAATTATTGATATCCTCGTAGACAATGATCTTTTGATTTTTTTCAAGGGAAGAAATGTTAAATAATCTGTGGAGAAAGATAGATGGTAGCAGAAATTGAAGGCTTTAAGGAATGGTTAAAGGAAAATATGGGATTAAAGTTATCTAAGCAGGCAGAATATATTAAAAAGGAATTTCCGGAGATTTCAGATGACAACATTCGAAAAATTGATTCTGAAATAAAAAAACAGTTACAAGAATGTAAAAAAGAAGAAATAAATGAGCGTGTATCAAAATTCGTGAAAAGTAAATTGCAACAATATGATTTCTCAAAAAAAAGTGAATTTAACGATAAGACAAATAGAATAGTGAAGATATATTTAGAAAATGACAGAGCGTTCAATTTACAAGAAGGGTGGTTTGGTATATTTGCTTATTTAGTAACGCAGATAACGATAGTAGAAAGGATTGTACGGGAAATAACAAATGTAAATGTAGGGGATTATTTCTATTTCGTTATGTATTTCTTAATTGCAGTATTATGGCTTATTTTTGTCAAATCTAAAGTTCTGATGAGTGAAAAAACAGAATACTTTGTGAGTCGGTTTAATAGTGTAGTGGGCTCTCTATCTGTTATGGAAATGCTAACTTTTTATCTGGTAGTAATTCAACATACTTCTGTATATATATGGATAGCAACAGGTATCTTCTGGATAATTGTTATAATATGGATTACTTTTGACGAAGCAATCTATATTGACACAGAGAAAGAATCTACCAAAAATAAAAATGCGAAAAATAGTTTTTGGATAAAATATAAAGGAATATTTAAATTAAAAAATCACATTGCCGGTTTATCAAAAAGAAGAGCGAGAACAGAAGAGGAATTGAAATTTTTGAGGTTTGCTTTTTATCCCAAAATAACACTGATGGTCTGTATGAGTTTTTCTGGAATTGTTATTACAATGCTTGGAATTGTGATGATGTCTGTTCCTAGAGAATCTAATTGGTACAGTATAGTGTTTGCGTTGACAACCGGTGCAGTTGGTTCTTTTTTTGTTTCATTTGTTGTGGAATTAACAAGCAATTACAGGCATAACAAGTTAGCATGGTACGAACTTCAGGAATACTATTCGACAGTATTGGATTATGAGGGAATGAAGCAAATTATGATGCAATCAGCCCCAGATCAATCGGCAGAAAGACAATCTTATAAGGAATTTGTGACTGTTGGTGTAGAAGAAATAAATGAGGATGAAAAACCAAAGGATATTATTCAAATAACGTGGGAGAAATTACCTGATATTATTCCGGTTTTTGAACAGACGCTTAATGATAAAAAGGAATTTCTAAGCAATGTGGAAATTGAAGAGTTAGAAAACATTTTTTCTAATTATAAACAAATTAAATCTATTATTCGGAAAAAAATTATGATGACATCAATGGAATACGATGCACTTAATCATCCAGATGAAGATTATTTAAAGTTGATTTATCCGTCTGATGTTATAAAAAATATGCCCCAATGGATGAAAGTGAATTTAGCTAGAAAAGAAAGTCTGAAGGGATGCGATATATATGCCGATACAATTCTTTCGGATAATTTTTTGCTTTCAATGTTTATGAAAAATTACGATATATCACAGAAAGGTCTTAGCAGTTATCAAGATAAGACAAATGAATTGGAATATAAGGACGAAAATAAGAAAATTGCTTATGATAAATTTGATTTTTTTGAGGCGGATGATGAAGAAACATTTCGGAAAAAGCGTGAAGAATTTAATAAACAAATGGAATTAGAACAGAGGCCTTTCGTAAGTTGGTATTTAAGCAAGTGCTGTAAGAACATATCTGAAAGCGTAGATATCATTGAAAAAAGTATTCTGAAAAAACCGTACTATGAAATGATGCTTAAACCTTAACTTCCTGAAAAAGTAACACTCAAAAAATAGCAGATTGTAAAACACCTTGAAAAATAGCAATGTCCGGTGATAATAAAAAATATAAGCATCCCGACATGCAAACAATTGAGCTTTTGAAAGAAAAAAATATAAAAGTTTATTGTACAGAATTCACGAGTCTTTGTCATTGTAATGCAAATGAATTTAATAGAAAATGTTATGGCGATATAGAAATTGCAGTAACTGATACTGCATATGAAATAAGGACAGAAAAGGAAAATTTTTCTTTATTAAATCATATTGCATGTCAAGAATAATGGTAAACGGTAGAAGTTCTGCAAGAAAATCTGTGTTTTTGTCATCTACATATTTGGGAATCTCCGTAAGTAGATATTCGAAAAAATCGAAGGGTTTCAGGTTATTCGCCTTTGCAGTTTCTGCGATACTGTAGATAATTGGGATCATCATAACTGCAAGGATAAAAGTAAACATAAATTTTTTGCTTTAAAATTGTATGCATGGATAGCTCTCGTCTTTAGCCATTTCTTCCATGGCTGGTTTATTGTTTACGAAGTCATTATCAGCAGTAACGATTTTTTTCATAACGTCAACGTTAGTTCATCATGTTATTACCTCCCTGTAATGATTGATTTTCAGTTTTTGCCTGATATTTCCCCATATTGAGTTTTCAGTTGAATATTCTTGTGCGGTAACACCGCAAGTCCGGCAGACGGGAAACCGTCTGTCCGGGCTAGCGGGAACCGCTTATGCGAGTTTACTCACGTAATGTTTTGTCCAAGCCATAAACCTCTCGCATCGAGATATCATGTTCGGCATCAATGCTTGTAATGTTGATACGATAACTGTCATGAGCAATGCGGTCAATGATTGCATCTGCCAGAGGACTATCATCACCACCCAGTTGGTCGTACCATTCCTCGAACTCATACTGGGAGCAAAAAATCGTTGAAGATTTCTTGCGTCTCCGATGGAGTAGTTCGAAGATATCTCTTTGTTCAGATTCCGTTGGTTTCAATAGAAGCCATTCGTCCAAAATCAGGACAACGGGATTGGCATACTTAGCCATCACCTTTTTGTAGTTGCCATCTGTCCGTGCCACCTCCAGATCAATAAGCAGATCAGGCAGACGGATATATTTGGTATTGTAATACTGCTTACAGGCTTCCATGCCAAAGGCACAGGCCATGTAAGTTTTACCGCAGCCTGTAGCACCGGTAATAAAAAGATTCCGATGTTCAGATATATATTCGCAGGTAGCAAGTCTGCGAATCAGTTCCTTGTTTAGCTTGCGTCCGGAAGTATAGTTGATATCCATGATATTCGCTTCCGGCTGATCGAAACCGGCATTCTTGATCAGTCTTTTGAGACGGTTGTTTTTGCGACTGCTGTATTCGATATCCACCAGCATACCGAATTGATCCTCAAAGGGAACCTCCTTGAATTTTGGGTCATTGAGTTGGTTGCGGAATGCATCTGCCATTGTGGTAAGGCGCATTTCTATTAACTTATCCATTGTACTCTGATTGGTCATATGTGTTTACCTCCGATAGTAATCGGCACCTCGTGTGATGCCATGTGCTTTATGTGTGGTCTTGGTATCGATTGCTTCCGATGCCAGTTTTTCTGAACCGGTTACAAGTAGGTTTTTAATACTCTTGTAACTGGGTGATGCTGTATAGGATAATGCCTTTTTACAGGCAGCTTCCAGTAACGCATCTGAGTACTTCTCAGCAAGCTTAAGAAGCCCCATACAGCTTCGGTAGGTTTGTTGTTCCACACTTTTGGAGGTCAATATTGCATTGACTGCAGTGTACGTATTTATGCCAATCCGCTCAGCCCATTTACGGAAGCGGTCACCGTTCCATTCCAGATACTTCTGGTGGTCTGCCGGCATATGTTCAGTAATGGTGCTGTACTGCCCAGGGCGTCCTTTTAGACGACGATGGGAAGCAATGCGGTTATGGTTGTAGAAAATTTCAATCGTGGTGTCTGTTACCCTTATATCAACTTTCTTTTTAATGTATTCGTACGGAACGGAGTATAGCATTCCGTCCACAGATATGTGATAATTGAACTGGACAGTGGCTGCTTTCCAGTCACTCAGTTCAAAACGGGTAGCAGGTAATGGTGACAGCAATGGTTTTTCTTCCCCAAGAAATAAGCTTCGCCGACTACCCTCTTTCTTCTGAAAGAGCCTTTGGTTGAACAGTTCCAGCTTATCTCTGATTGCTAGATTCAATTCGGCAAGGGAGAAGAACTGTTCATTCCGAAGAGCTGCTGTGATCCAAGTAGAAATATTTCCTACTGTCCCCTCAGCATTCGGCTTATCTTTTGGAGCCCTGACACGCGCCGGGATAATAGCGGTGCCGTAGTATTCGGCCATTTCCTGATAAGTTTCATTGACCTGCTGGTCTTTAAAGCCACCATTGTGGACAACTGCTGTTTTACAGTTATCCGGTACGAGAATTCTGGCAACACCACCAAAATATTCGTACATATGAACATGGGCATTAATCCATGATTTCTGCTTCATATCCAGAAATGCTTCCACGTATGCGTACTGACTATAAGTCATCACGCCGACAAATATATAGGCTTTGGTGATCTCACCGGTATCCGGATCAATGATTGTTGCAGGATCTCCTGCCCAATCGACCTCAACCTGCTCACCAGGTTTCCGGTTGATATGCATGGTAGCACGTCGTTTCTGCTCATCCTGCTGGATGTGATAGCAGAACTGGGAATACATAAGTGGTTCTTCGCCATTTGCATGACAATCCTCCATGTATTCTGTCCACAAGAGTTTCTTACTGACTCCGTTACGGAGTAATTCTTTGTGGACATAATCGTAGTCAGGCATCCGTTTATTGGATCTGACTTGCTTTGTAGAAGGAAAAAACATTTCTGCAAGAACAGCATCGGTATCGCTTTTATCAAGCGGCCAGGAAATATTTAATTCCTTTGCACGCTTCAAAACGCGATTAACCGTTTTCTTGGAGACATTGCAGCTGTCGGCAATGCTCTGCTGACTGAGTCCCAGACTTTTTAGCCTGAGAATCTCTCGATACTTGGTCATGGTCATGACCTCCTTTGAATGAATTTACACCAGCTGGTGCATGATTACATTCTAAAGGATTTATGATAAAGGTTTCCACTACCGGAATGGTGGTTTCCTAAAAAACGGATTTGCGGTTTCCTGTCACCGGACAGCAGGGACACGGGCACCGGATTATTCAGCAATATTTTGCGCTTACAAAAGAACTGCTCAAAGCTGTTGAAAACAGTACAAAAACATATGAAGAGAGTATGACATTCATCTGTTCTGAGGGTGAAATAAATTAGATTTTGGACTGCTTTGATGAGAAAAGGGCAATTTGAGTGTTACTTTTTCAGGAAGTTCACGATGAAATGTCAATAAAATAAATGTCGAAAAATGTCGATTGAAATTAGGTGCATTTTACAATGGAAAGTAGTACTATATAAATAAAAGGACGGTTTACATTTTATAAAGAAGGAGCAGGGACAGGGATATGAAAAAGGGAATATATCTTAATGATTCCATACATGGCTTAATTCCTTTATCAGAATACGAAAAAAGAATTATTTCGAGTATAGGTTTTAATCGTTTACATGATGTATATCAGAATTCTACAGTATATTTGACATTCCCCACAAATAGAACCAAACGTTTTGAGCATTCAATAGGAACAATGAAACTTTGTTCAGATATGCTTTTTTCATCAATATTAAATGCATCAGAAAAAAATCTTGAAATGTTTTATAAAATATTCCAAGTTGAGTATGAAAAAATTATAAAAACAATTGCGTTGGATCGTGCTTTATGTGAACAAAAATTAGGGGGAATATCTCCAACAGAAATGCCACCAGTTGAGTTTGATAAATTTAGACATTCATTAATTCCTAATAATGTACCACAAGAATGTGAAATATTACATTTATTAATTATCCAATCAATAAGGGTTGCTGCGCTCTTACATGATATTGGTCATCCGCCGTTTAGCCATATTGTAGAATATGCATTAAAATCCGTATACTATGAAAATAAAGATGTGAATTTTAAAAAAAATAAAAAAATAGAAAATTATCTTCAAACTATGTCAAGATATTTTGAAGATTGTAAGAAATTACATGAACAAATGGGAGATGAAATAAGCGATAGTATTTTAAGAGAAGTTGTATCGAATGTGACAGATGATGAAGTAGAGACATATAATGAGAATTTATTTGAATTACTTATATTAGAAAGTGTAAAAAAAATATTTAACGAAGTGTCCCCTTTTTCATATTTGCATAGGATTGTAGACAGTAGTTTAGATGGTGACAGGCTTGATTATGTTACGAGAGATTCTCTAAATTCTGGCATAAATTCTGGAAAAATAGATTATAATAGAATTATTAATGATATGCAATTAATTGTCGATAATGGAGAGATACTTTTTTGTGTTCCACTTAAAGCAATTAATTCTGTAGAGGATTTTATTAAACGACGTTATAATATTTATAAGGACATAATATATCATCATAGAGTAATAAAAACGGATTATTTGCTTGAATATTCTGTAAAAGATCTGGTTAATAAATATTTGCATGATGAAGAACAATATGATAATGATAAAAAACTTTTAATACCATATGATATATCTGGTTTATGGTTTCCGCTAGGCGAAACCACGACTGTTGAAAAATCTAATGCATTATCACAGTGGAATGATTCGTGGTTAATGACGATACTTAAACAAATATATTATACTGAGTACTATAGAAACAAATCTATAAAGCGAGGAAGTATAGAATATATTTTACAACAACGATTATCTGAACTTTTGCGTAATACCAAGTGTTACTATTCTTTGATTAAGAGAAGTGAAAATTTTAAGGTAATTGATGATGCGGTTAAGGGTGTTTTTTCAGGAAGTAAACATCAAATAGATACGTTGGTAAAAAAAGTTAATGAGTTAGCACAAAAGAGTATTTTCACAAAAAATTCCCAAAATATAACTATAAATATAAAGGGAACGTTGGATTTTATTGATGAAATATTTGGAAATACTCAAAAAATGCCTAATGGTTTTGTATTGGCTTATATTGCAAGACGATATAGTGCAATTCGTATAGAATCTTTTAAAAAGTTAGTAGAAGAAATAGTACAATCTGAAACGAAGAATGAATTTACAAATATTGAATTGTATGATACGATAACCGTGTTTAAAAGTATTTCCATAGGATTAGATAAACCTATATATTTTTATGATTATACTAGTAAAGTATATACTTTAGATGAAATCAGTGGAATTTCTAATATATTACGTTTGGATTCTAATTATTTACCAGTGTTTTATATATATATTAGTAAAAAATGGAGATACAGTGGTAGGCGAAAAAAGAGAAGCATTGCTTACAAATATAGGTAAAGCTATAGGGGAGCAACTAGAAGAAAAAATTGAAACAGAATTAAAATTATTAATTGATCAGATGGAGGTAAAATAATTATGTGCAAAGTTAATGTAAAGAAGTCTATGCAAGGTGTTGAGTTTATAATATATAATCATTTGTTCTCTAAAAGCACATATAGTTTTACTGTGAATCAATTAATACATGACTTAGAACAATATGATTTAGAATTGTCATTAGAAGATGTACAACATGAAATTAATAGTCTGGTAAAAGCAGGGTTAGTGAATCAGAACTTTAGATGTTATTCTATATGCGGGAGATAATGTTTAAGTGTGAACTTCCAGTAATTTTTTCACCTAAGAGGGTGCGGACGAGATCCTCGAAAAGCTGAAATAAACAAGGAACCCAAGAAAAAATAAAATCCGTGTGGACAAACTGAACTCCAGGAGTTCACACGGTAATTTTTGAAGGCCGCTATATAGTTTATAACGAAAATAAAAGAAAAACATAAATAAAAGAAATGGAGCGTGAGAAAAAATGAATTTATCAAAAATACATCATATTGCAATCATCGTGTCTGACTACGAAGCCGCAAAGAATTTTTATGTGAATAGAATGTCGGGGTCTGACCCTATGAAGTACAGCTAAAAAGAATAAAGCAGAGCTAAAAGATCTATAAAAGAATTATAAAATCGGGTATAGAGTGGCAAGTGGGAAGTGTTGCTGATTTCTCAGTTTGTCACTAATCAGATTTGCTCCCATGTCACAGATCTGCTAAGTTTTGTGTCATTGGCATTTTTGTGCAATCCGGCAGATTTCCTGCCGGATTATCTGTTTCATTTACAATGTTACATATGAGCTGAGTGCTTCAAGTGCTTTTACGATACTGATGACGTCCACCTTTGACAGCTCCGAATAGTCCTGTTCAAGGCGTCCCCTGTTCCAGAAGCAGTCCGACAGGGACGATATTTCTGTGCCGATCCCCCAGTTGGGAATACACAGATACTTTCCATATGCATGTTTTCCTACCAGCAGATGGAAAGTGCTTCCACGGGCGGTCACCTCAAACTCATTTCTGTTTATGTTTAATGGACGGATATGACCGGTCCAGTTTTTTTCATTGCTGTCCGGATCACTGCACTGGTAATAGGATCCCATATCAGACATCACCTCCCAGCATTTCGTGTTCAATGATATAACGCACCAGATGTTCATCGATCAGGCGTTTTCTCTGCTGGCTGGCATACATCAGGCTCTTTTCGCAGATGCGGTTGATACGCCGCGGTATCCCGGTAGATTCTTTATAGATATCGTCCAGTGCCCTGTCTGTGAAGATATCCTGTGGGAATGTCCGGGTCCGACACCAAATAGATGTCGGGGTCAGACCCTATGAAGTATGCTATCCTACAAGTAAAAGAGCAGCAGAAAACCTCTGCGCATCTTATAGTAAACAGTATGGCATGGAAACTGTAGTGGTTAGACCTTGTCATACTTATGGACCTAGTATTACTCCAACAGATAACCGTGCAAATGTTCAGTTCATTAGTAGAAATGTACTAGTATGACTCACGCTAATTAACAATCTGATTCATGCTGGATAAATTTTCATCTACAAGGCGAAGGAATGAGGCGTAGCGGTGGCTACGCCGATTGACGACAACGCAGTAGATGGGAATTTATACAAATGAAACAGGTTGCTAATTAGCGTGAGCCATACTAGATAATGAAGATATAGTTATGAAAAGTGCTGGAACACAAATGTGTAGCTATAACTATATTGGTGATTGTGCTTCGGCAATTATTACAGTTCTTATTAACGGAAAATGTGGTGAGGCTTATAATACAGCAAATCCGGATGTTAGACTTACAATTGCACAGTTAGCAGAGATAATAGCATCAGCAGCAAATCGCAAAGTAGTATTCGCTGATCCAGATGATGTTGATTTAGCTTACAGAACACCGATTGCAAAACAGGTGTTAAGTAGCAAAAAATTAGAGAATCTTGGTTGGAGTGGTGTATTTAGTGCGGAAATCGGAGTAAAGCACACTTTGGATATCTTGCTAGGAAAGTAGGGTAGAGCGAAAATATATATGTTAGAACAGTTAAAGATAGAAGTATGTGAAGTGTACCTTGATTTAGTTACTAAATATATAAAATACAGGTTATATAGGGGAACTTTATGAAAAAGGAATCAAATTCAGATGAAAAAAATATTTTAAAATCAGAGACAAATGAAGATATGATAGATTGGTGGGTAGGAACAGTTATACTTACTTTTTTTCCAATATTAACTTCTATAATTATTAATATATGTCGCAATGGTTATGCGGACTTTAATAGAATGGTCGGTGATGGAGAACTCATTTTATCGGCTTTTTTAGTAATTACACCTTCAGTAATGAATTATTTTAAGGCTGATTTTAATAAAAAGGATCAAGTACATAAAAAGATATTTTACTTGCTGTTGTTTGTAGCTTTTTTTGAACTTACGACTTATACTACTATAAAAACCAATCCTGATAATATAGTGTGGGTTGTTTATATAGCATCAATCATATGTACGGTTTCCTCTATAATTATTTCATGGCAAAGTGAATTATTTTTAAAAAGAAAGGAATGAGTATGAAGATTGTAGAATTTTTATTGAACAATTTGCTACCTATTTTCTTTGCTGTGTTATGTTTAATTGCGGCATTGAAGTCGATTGAGATAGTAAAAAGAAGTGAAGTAGAATTAATGACCAAAAGGAGAAAAGAAATTGAACGGTTCGAGTCAGATACGAGAAAAAAATATGATGAGCAGTGTGAAAATCAAGAATCAGAAGAAAATCAAGAGCTAAAAGAAAGCCGGGAGTCAGAAGAAGACCAAGAATCGAGAAAAAAGAAGATATCGTAGAGTAAATCTTAACTTCGTTGATTGTCAAGGTAGTTGTCAGTAAAAAAATATATTTTTTGTTCTTGCAGATTATCAGACATTGTTCTGTACCTGACGTGAGTATCAATAAATTATCCACATTTATTGGCAATCACGTCAGGCACAGAATCCTGCCTGATCACCATCATTTTGAATGAATAGATTTTATGAAACAGCCATCTGCTCATCAGCTTTTTCGGATTGTTCCTGTACCTTATCTGGGTTCAGATATACAGTATCCGGAAGACTCCAGTCACGGGTTGCACGTCCATTCCAGCGTTCCGGATGCTCTGCTTTAGCAGCTTCGTAAACCTCTTTACGTTTAGACAGTATCTTGTCGGACAATCCGTTGCGGCGCTGATAAGGAGTAAGAAAGTTTAGACCACTGTGATGATGATCGTGGTTGTACCACTTTACAAACAGGCTGACCCATTCCCGAGCCTTTTCCAATGTTTCAAATCCTTTGGGCTGATAGTCAGGACGGTATTTCAACGTTTTGAAAAGACTTTCGGCATAGGGGTTGTCATTGCTTACACGCGGTCTGCTGTTTGAGGGAGTTATACCAAGCTGATAAAGGGTCGCCAACATTGTTGCGCCTTTCATGGGGGAGCCATTATCAGAGTGTAAGACTAATGGCTCTGTAGTAAGCCGACCTTGTTTTAAACAGATCCTTTTGATCAAACTGCTGGCATAGTCGGCACTTTCTTCTTCGTAGACTTCCCAGCCAACGATACTCCGATCGTAAAGATCTGAGAAGAGGTACAGATAGTAAAACATACCCTTATGTGGACCATTCAGATATGTGATATCCCACATGTATACCTGGTTTGGAGCTGTTGCACTGTATGTAGATGGACGGTTATGCTTAGGTGCTTCACTACGGCCACGGTGATTCAGCATTTTTTCTTCCCGTAATACACGATAGAAAGTTGATTCAGATGCGATATAGATACCTTCATCGGCTAATGCCGGAACGATTTCACAGGGGGCCATGCTGGCATATTCTGGTCTGTTACAGATGTTTATGATCTCACGGCGTATCTCTGCGGGTATCTTATTAGCAGGATTTGAATGATCTGCGTGGGGACGTCCATCTTCATAGGAATCCGTATCCGCTTTTCGCTTTTTCCAACGGTAGAAAGTCCGTTCTGTGATTCCGAGGCGTTCACATGCCTTTTTACAAGACGCTCCTGATTTAATAGCTTCATTGATCAGCAGTACAGCATTTTCGCGATCTGAGGCGCTGATCATTCGTCCTCTGAATCCCCCCAGATCGCATTTGCTTTTTTTGACAGTACAAGTAAGGCAGCTGCTTCTGCAAGAGCCTTTTCCTTGCGCTGTAATTCTTTTTCAAGTTTTCTGCGTTCTTTCTCAGAATCCTTAAGTTCGCGGTTAAGCCGGGAAGCTTCTTTAGCGATGCCACCATTGGCATTCATGCAGGCATCTTTCCAGGCTTTGATCTGCTCGATATAAAGATCTTTTTTACGGGCATACTCGGCAAGTTCCGTTTCATTCATACTTGCTGTTTCAACAACAACTAAAAATTTATCCTGTGTACTCCAGT
>ENA-ORTN01001065-ORTN01001065.1-human-gut-metagenome-genome-assembly--contig:-NODE-1065-length-28582-cov-8.999544_pt1 | contig 28582 bp, 31 predicted proteins | sample MGYA00242070_ERZ509189 | MGnify/ENA primary metagenome ERZ509189 (study PRJEB26280, sample SAMEA2338821) | human gut metagenome | biome: human gut; feature: human-associated habitat; material: faeces...
CAGGTGCTTTTGGGCTGCAAGCTGCTGGTTATATTTTGCCGCATTTCCGTACTCACTGCCGCAATCCATCACAAACCAGATGCGCTCTGCCCCGGTCAGCTCGGTGTTGCCCAGCCACTGGGACACCACCCGGGGAATACGCCATGCGTAGGTGGGCGTGACCAACACCACATCCTGCCCGGTCTGCACCGGGGCGGTATCCCCTGCCTTGATGCAGGTGTTCAGGTCGTAAAGCGGCATATCCAGCCCTTCGGCAATGCGCCGTGCCAGATACCGGCTGTTGCCGGTTCCTGTAAAATAAAGTACCATGGCTGTTCCCTCGTTTTTGTATGGTTTTTTAGATGCCTATCTGCCCGGCAAACTGGAAGTTATAGTGCCATCTTTTTCCATTTTCTGATCTTCGTTCTAAAGGTTCCAAACGGAGCCACTGTGTTAACATGTATGAATTTGTATACTTCCCAGACGGCTGTTTTAGTTGCCTCGTCGGCCCATTTTCTCATATGTGGTTTAAACAATTCTTCCTCACTTAGTGAATCGATCATTGCATAAATAGAATCAATGTTCTCATTCAACATGTCTTTCAGCTCTTGCAGTGACAGATGTGCATATGTATCTGTGAACCATTGATATAATTCACCAAGCTGATTCCACTTAAAATTATCGGAGGGAGTTTTGACCTGAAGACCCTTTCTTTCGTCTGCTTCCCATTTAAGAATGAGCGTTGTCCATCCAACCTGATAAGCAAGATTTTCTGCTGGAGTTCGATCAACCTCATCAATCCTCTTATCTTTTAAAGGTTCCGGAATATCATTAAATTCTGATATATACTTTGCAAAGCTTTTATTTATCTCGTTTTTAAGTTCATCCTTATTCTCATATGTTCTCACGATTCTATCTCCTCAAATTCCGGGTTGTCGTTCTCAGTATACCATGGTTTTCGCCTGCGGAAAAGATTCCGCTCCCATAAAGCCCTGTCTTTCTGCCAAAAAACACCGCCACCAAACAAAGCCCTTGCAATTTTTGCTCCATCCGTTATACTGATAGAAAAAGGTGTCTTGACACATCAGTTTGGGAGGTACTCCGTATGAAATTTCTGATCGTTGTGGATATGCAGAACGACTTTATCACCGGCTCGCTGGGCACAAAAGAGGCCGAAGCCATCCTGCCGAAGGTGCTGGAAAAGATCCGCACCTATCGCCCGGAGCAGATCTTTGTCACCCAGGATACCCACCCGGACAACTATCTGGAGACCAACGAGGGGCGTCATCTCCCGGTGGCTCACTGCATCGCCGGCAGCCAGGGGCACGCTCTAAATCCGCTGGTGGCGGAGGCGCTGGAAGGCGTACCTGCAGACCACTTTATCTGCAAGCCCACCTTTGGCTCCACCCTGCTGGTGGAAAAGCTCAAGACCGCCGTCGGGTCTGACACCCCAGAAATTGAGCTGGTGGGTCTGTGCACCGGCATCTGTGTGCTGTCCAATGCCATCCTGTGCAAAGCGACCTTCCCGGAAAGCGATGTTTCCGTGGACGCTGCCTGCTGCGCCTGCGTCACGCCCCAGTCCCATGACACGGCACTTTCTGCCATGAAGCTGTGCCAAATTGATATTAACAATCCGGGCAGCGAGCCCTGGAGACCGTGAGAGCTGCTTAGCGTTCGAGAGAAGGTGCCAACATGAAACATCGCATTGTGACGGCTGCGCAGATGAAGGAAATTGAACGAGCCGGGAATGCCCACGGTCTGCCCTACCTGCAAATGATGGAAAACGCCGGGCTGGCTGCTTACGCTGAGTTGCAAAAGCAGTTTCCGCATCCTGGCAGGCTGCTGGTGGTCTGTGGAAAGGGCAACAACGGCGGCGATGGGTTTGTGATCGCCCGCGCCGCCGCAAAAGATGGCTGGAACGTGACCGTTTTTCTGGCTGAGGGCGAACCGAAAACTGCTGACGCCATCCTCAATTTTGAGCGTCTGCACTCCCTGCCGGTGCACATCTGCACCGACTGTTCCGTACTGGAAACCCAGCGCTTTGATGCCGCTGTGGATGCCCTCTACGGCACCGGGTTCCATGGTGAACTGCGGCCTTCCGGCCTTGCTGCCTGCGGGCTGATGCACCTTCTGCACAAAAGTGGCACCTTTGTGCTGGCCGTAGACCTGCCCAGCGGCATCAATACGGACACCGGCGAGGTTGCCAAGGGTGCTGCCCATGCAGACCTGACCGTAACCTTCGACAGCTATAAGCCTTTGCATATCGCAAAAACCTCTGCGCCGCTGTGCGGAAAGATCGTCTGTGCCGACATTGGCATCCGGGATGAATGGCACCCGGAGTTTTGACGAGGGCTTGCCGCTGCGGAAAAACACCTGCACGCAAAAGACCCTGGCAGCTTTCAAGGCACGCCGGGGTTCTTTTTGTCATTCTGCTGCAAAATGTCTGCACTTTCTTGGCCGAACGCAGAAAATGCAGAAACCGCTTGATTTAGCTCGGTTTCCGCACTAGAATGGAAACCAGAAAAGCAAGCACAGTTTCCACAAGGAGGACGCTCATGCAGGAAAAGCTCGATGCGCTGGTGCGCACACAGGCGATGCAGTTATTCCGTCAACAGGGGCTGCATTTCACCATGCAGCAGGTGGCAGAGCCGCTGCATATCAGCAAAAAGACCATCTACACCGTTTACCCTTCCAAGGAAGCGCTTCTGCTGGACATGGTAGACCACGCCTTTGCAGACATCCACCGCTGCAAGCAGGAGATTCTGGCAGGCAGCGGCACTTTACAGGAGAAGCTGCGGGCGGTCATCATTGCCATGCCGACAGAATACGCCGCGCTGGACCTGCGGCAGATGAAGGAGCTGGACGAGAAATACCCGGTGGTGGCGGCGCGGGTGCGCAGTCAATTGGAAAACGGCTGGGAGCCCACCATGGCACTGCTGGAGCAGGCTGTGGCGGAGGGGGTCATGCGTCCGGTGTCCCTGCCGGTGCTGCGGCAGATGATCACCGCGTCCATTGAGAGCTTTCTGGCAGACCGCAGTCTGGCAGAAAGCGGGGTACAGTATGTGGCTGTGCTGGAGGAAATGATCTCGATTTTACTGGAAGGAGTGCTGCCGCGATGAAACACAGCTTTTGCGAGGACTGGGAGTTTACACGACACTGGACGGAAGCCTTTGGCAAGGGGCTGCCGGTGCCAAAGCAGGAAATCGTCCGCTTGCCCCATACCTGCCGGGAGGTGCCGCTGCACTATGCCACCCCCGCCGATTACGAGATGGTCTGCGGCTACCGGAAGCGGTTCCGGGTGCCGCCGGTGCAGGCTGCACCCCGACTGTTTGTCCGCTTTGACGGCGCTGCCCATCAGGCGGTGGTGCGGGTCAACGGCAGGGTTGCCGGGCAGCACCGGGGTGGCTATACCGGCTTTGCGGTGGAAATCACCGACCTTGTGGACCGGGAGGGTGAAAACCTGTTGACCGTGCAGCTGGACACCCGTGAAGACCCGGCCATTCCACCCTTTGGTTTTGTCATTGATTACCTGACCTACGGTGGGCTGTACCGGGAGGTCTGGCTGGAAGCTACGGCAGAGAGCCGCCTGACCGATTTGTTCGTCTACACGCCCACCCTGCAGGAGGCTGTGGTGCAGTGGACCGCAGAGCTCACCCCCGCAGCCGTGGCGGTCCGCATTCGGCTGGAGACCGCAGACGGCACCCTGCTGGCAGAGCAGACCGCACAAGCGGCAGAAACCGGGAAGATGCAGTTTTCCGTCCCGGACGCACAGCCATGGGATACCGAGCACCCGATTTTGCATCATGCCGTGGCAGAACTTTTGAACGCAGCCGGACAACCCATCGATCGCAAACAGGTGACGTTTGGCTTCCGCACCGCAGAGTTCCGGGCGGATGGCTTCTACCTCAACGGCAAAAAGACCTTTCTGCGGGGTCTGAACCGACACCAGAGCTACCCTTACATCGGCTATGCCGCACCGGAAAGCCTGCAGCGGGAGGATGCCCGCATTTTGCAGGAGGAGCTGCATTGCACCGCCGTACGCACCAGCCACTACCCCCAAAGCCAGTATTTTCTGGATGAGTGCGACCGCCGGGGTCTGCTGGTGTTCACCGAGTTGCCGGGCTGGCAGCACATCGGAGACGACAACTGGAAGGACGCCGCCTGCGAGATGCTGCGGGAGATGCTCTTGCAGAACCGCAATCACCCCAGCATCATCCTGTGGGGCGTGCGCATCAACGAGAGCGTGGACGACGATGCCTTCTATACCCGCACCAACAAAATCGCCCATCAGCTGGACCCCAGCCGTGCCACCTCCGGTGTGCGGTATCTGGAAAAGAGCCATCTGCTGGAGGATGTCTACGCCTACAACGATTTTTCCCACAACGGCGTAACGCCCGGCGCAAAGCCTAAAAAAGACGTGACCCCGGATATGGGCAAGGCGCTGCTCATCTCGGAGTGCAACGGCCATATGTACCCCACCAAAGCCTTTGACGATGGTCCGCACCGGCAGGAGCACGCCCTGCGGCACGTCCGGGTGCAGAACGCCGCCTATGCCAGTGGGGAGCACGCCGGGTGCTTTGGCTGGTGTATGTTCGATTACCAGACCCACAAGGACTTCGGTTCCGGGGACCGCATCTGCTACCACGGCGTGCTGGACAGCTTCCGCAACCCAAAGCTGGCGGCAGCGGTCTATGCCAGTCAGGGCGATACTGACCCGGTGCTTGCGGTCAGCTCCTCCATGGACATCGGCGATAACCCCGCCGGGCAGCTGGGCACGGCCTACGTTTTCAGCAATGCCCAGCAGGTAAAGCTCTACAAAAACGATGTGTTCGTCACCGCCCTGCGCCAAAGCGAGTGGACGGCGCTGCCCCACCCTCCCTTTGTGATGGACGATCCCATTGGTGAGCTGCTGGAAACGCAGGAGCACTTTTCTCCCGCCAAGGCAGCCGCTGTGCGGGATTGCCTGCTGGCTGCCGGGAAATACGGCTTGGCAGGACTGCCGCTTGCCTACAAGGTCAAATTCGGCTGGTGTATGCTGCGCTACAAAATGAGCTTTGCAGATGGCGTGGCGCTTTACGGCAAATATGTAGGCAACTGGGGCGGCGAAGCCACTCGCTGGCGGTTCGATGCCGTGCAGGACGGCAACGTGGTGCGCAGCGTGACCCTTTGCCCCAGCGCAAAGCTGCACTTGGAAGTCAAGGTCAGCCGGACGGCTCTTCGGGAAAAAGACACTTACGATATGGCGGCTGTCCGGGTGCGCATTCTGGACGAGAATGGCACCCCAGCCCCCTACGCACAGTTCCCGGTGCAGTTTGCGGTGGAGGGCAGCGCTGCCCTTGTGGGGCCACAGACCGCCGTTGCCGAGGGCGGCATGACCGGAACCTATCTGCGCACCGTGGGCACTGCCGGAGAAGCCGTGCTGACCGTTTCTGCACCGCAGACCCAGCCCGTTGTGCTGCAGTTCACCATTGAAAAGGAGGACGCTGTATGGAACTGACCCTGAAACAGAAAACCGCATTTGGTATTGGTGCCGTGGGCAAGGATATGGTATACGCCCTGTCGGCTTCTTACGTCATGTATTATTATCAGGATGTGCTGGGGCTTTCGGCCAGCTTTGTGGGACTGGTGCTCATGGCTGCCCGGTTCTTTGATGCCTTCAACGACCCCTTTATGGGGGTTCTGGTGGCAAAGACCCGCACCCGCTGGGGACGTTTCCGTCCGTGGATCTTTTCCGGCACGCTGCTCAATGCGCTGGTGCTCTACGCCCTGTTTGCCGCCCCGGTGCTGGACGAAGCGGCGTTGATGGTCTATTTCAGCGTGGTGTACATCTTGTGGGGCGTCACCTATACCATGATGGATATTCCCTACTGGTCCATGATCCCCGCTGTGACCCGCACCCCAAAAGACCGGGAGAACCTTTCCATGGTGGGGCGTACCTGTGCAGGCGTTGGCTCTGCCCTCATCGCTATGTTCACCATGCTGCTGGTGGGCATCCTTGGCGGCGACAGCGAGCGCGCCGGCTTCCGCTGGGTGGCATTGATCGTAGCGGTAATTTTTGCAGTGACAGAGCTGGTGTGCTGCATTTCCATGAAAGAAACCACCCCCAGTGAGATGAAGACCGCCACCGTAAAGGAGATGTTCTCCGCCCTGTTCCGCAACGATCAGGCTATGGTCGTGGTGGGCAGCATCGTGCTGATCAACTCGGCGCTGTACCTTACCTCCAACTTCATCATCTACTTCTTCAAGTACGACCTTGGCGGCGCAGGCTGGAAAGCCACCTACACCCTGTTTTCCACCGTGGGCGGTGCGGCGCAGATCCTTGGCATGATGGTGCTTTACCCCTTGCTGCGCAAAAAGTTCAGCAGCACGCAGGTATTCCACCTGAGCCTTGTGCTGGCGCTGTGCGGCTACGGCACGCTGCTGGTGTTCTGCCTGACCGGCCTTTCCCACAGCCTTGCCCTGCTGTGCATCCCGGGCGTTGTCGTGTTCGCCTGCAACGGGATGCTGACCGTGCTGACCACCCTGTTCCTTTCCAACAGTGTGGATTACGGCCAGCTCAAGACCGGACGCCGGGAGGAGAGCGTCATCTTTTCCATGCAGACCTTTGTGGTCAAGGCTGCCTCCGGCGTGGCGGTGTTTCTGACCGGCATCGGGCTGGATCTCATCGGTCTTGTGGGCAACACGGAGGAGACCGGCCCGGTGGCAGTACAAAGCGCCGGAACCTTGCTGGGTCTGCGCCTGATGATGACGGTCCTGCCCATGCTGGTGCTGGCAGGTGCGCTGGTGCTGTTCCGCCGCAAATTTGTTCTGACCGATGCCCGCGCTGCCGAGATCAGCGCACAGCTCCACGGGGAGGAAACGCACCATGACTGAAACGCTGCACTGGTACGCGGAAACTTCCGGCGGTGTGCGGCAGGGCGATGCCCCGGTGCACCCGGGCTGCGGTGCGGTGCATCTTTCCGCCGACCTGCCCGCCGGGACGCTGAAGGCGGTGCGTGCCGAGATGCCGTGGACGATGGAAGCAGATGAGCGTCTGTTCATGAACGGCTACCAGACATGGACCTACAGCCCGGAGCTGGACCGGAACGGCAAGCTGCGCGGCACCGACCACATCCCCGGCTTTCTGCGCAAAAAATATGCCTTTGACCGCTACGGCGATTATCATTTTGCGCCTTATGGGCATCAAAAGGGGCAGAGCCACGGCTTTTCCTACTGCTATTTCCGCAATGGCACACAGTTCCGGCTGGTGGCATCGCTGGACGAGAAGCCGGGCTACACCATCCTCCGCTACGACAGCGGCAAAGCCCTGCTGACGCTGGAGCGGGACTGCGCCGGGGTGGAGCATCCCGGCGGCAGTTCCCCACTCCTTGACCTGTTTTTTGCCGTGGGCGGCGAGACTGAGGTGTTCGACGGCTGGTTTCAGGCTATGGGCATCAAGCCCCGGACCGAAAAGAAGCTGGCAGGCTATTCCAGTTGGTACAACCGCTATCAGGACATCACCGAGGATACCATCCGGGAGGATCTGACCGGCTGCCGCAGCCTGCTTTGCCCAGGAGACCTGTTCCAGATCGACGATGGCTGGGAGCCCAAGGTGGGCGACTGGCTGGAAACGGATGCACAGAAATTCCCCCACGGGCTGAAAGGCATGGTGGAGGAAATCCACGCCTCTGGCTTTCAGGCTGGGCTCTGGCTTGCCCCCTTTGTGTGCGAAAAGGACTCTGCCCTTTTCCGGCAGCACCCGGACTGGCTGCTGAAAGTGGACGGCAAACCGTGGTGCTGCGGCAGCAACTGGAGCAGTTTTTATGCGCTGGATATCGACAACCCGGCCGTACTGGACTATCTGTGCCAGGTGTTCGACCGGGTGCTGAACGACTGGGGCTTCGACCTTGTCAAGCTGGATTTTCTGTATGGTGCTGCCCCCTTTGGCAGCGCCCGCGAGAGCCGGGCAGCCCGGATGTACCGTGCTATGGAGCTGCTGCGTAGCTGGTGCGGGCAAAAGACCATCCTTGGCTGCGGCGTACCGGTGATGCCGGCTTTCGGGCTGGTGGATTACTGCCGTGTCAGCTGCGACGTGAGCTTGGACTGGGACGATGTGTGGTATATGCGCCTGTTCCATCGGGAGCGTGTGTCCACAAAGCAGGCCATCAACAACACCGTATTCCGGCGGCAGCTCAATGGCCGTGCCTATGGCAGCGACCCGGATGTGTTCTTTCTCCGGGAGGAAAACTGCAAGCTGACGGCAGAGCAAAAACGCACCCTTGCCACGGTCAATGCCCTGCTGGGCAATGTGTTCCTTACCTCGGATATGCCGTCTCACTACACGGATGCGCAGCGGGCAGAGTACTGCCGTCTGCGCACCCTCTTTGAGCACGCCACACAGGTGCAGGCAGAAGCGGAAAACGACCGTCTCTATATCCGGTATCTGCTGGACGGAACTCCACAAAAATTATGTTTCGACCTGTTCTGACAGTGCGAACAAACCACAACAAAACCACACCCGCCCATGTACTGTGCTTTGCACACAATACGCAGGCGGGTGTTTTGCTGTTCTTCCGGTACGATCCTCAGTTTTTTAAATACAGCTTGGGTCTGTGCAGCGCTGACGGTGTCACACCTTGCGCTCAAGGTTCTGCCGGAACAGCTCATACGCTGCCCGCATCTCCTCCGGCAGACGTTTCAAGGTTTCCTGCTGCAACTCAGACGACATCCCGTAAAAGGCTTCGGCAATGCCGCCGGTGATGCAGGCAAGGGTGTCGCTGTCGCCGCCCAGAGAGACCGCATTGCGAAGTGCATCCTCAAAACTGACGCTTTCCAGAAAAGCAATGATTGCTTCCGGCACAGTTTCCTGACAGGTCTCCACATGATGATAGGTCGGCCGAATTTCATCGCAGGTACGGTTCAGATCATAACCGAAGGTCTGCTCCACATACTGTTTGATTTCCGGCTTGCTGTGGCCGGTACGGGCCAGAAAAATCGCTGCCGCCGTGGCCTGTGCGCCCTTGATGCCCTCCGGGTGGTTGTGGGTAACTTCGGCGGTCACTTTTGCCATTTCCAGCGTTTTGTCCAGCGTATCGAACAGCCAGCCCGCTGCTGACACCCGCATAGCCGAGCCATTGCCAAAGCTGTTGTAAGGCTTCGGATTTTTTGCAATGATCCAATTACGAAACATACTTCCATAGCCTGCCCACGGATATTCACGCGCCCATGTGCGCATTTCATTTTGCACCTCTGCAAAGGTTTTCTCCGGGGCGCCCTGCCCCGCGATCAATCCCCGTGCCACCGCAATGGTCATGACCGTATCATCCGTGAAATGTGATTTTTCGCTCAGCAACGGGAAATCTTTGTGCTTGTAATTGTTGCGGTCAAATTCATAGGGACTGCCCACGATGTCACCCAAGATTGCTCCTAACATAAAATGCCCTCCGTTTTGTGGTGTATCGCTTTCGTTGGCAAAAGGATACCACAAACCGGAGGGCAAAAGGTCAACGGGCAGGCGACAAATTACGCACCCAGCTGTTCCTGATCGTATTCAAACAGCAGCGTATTGACCTGATTGATGTTATAGATTTTGTGTTCCAGGCAATACCGCACGATCCAGTCCCGCTTGGAGCCATCGGAGAAGGCATAGCCTGCGCTTTTGAGCAGGTCGATGGTCTCATCCTCCGACAGATGCAGCCCCACGGCAAAGGCCAGCACGGTCTTCTTTTTGGGGTTGTAGTCGCGATTGCACTGAATTTTGGAGAAATGCTGCCGGGAGATGTTGGACTGCTTGTACACGGTGGAGTCTTTCAGCCCCCGCTCGTCAATGAGCCGCAGCAGCCGGGTGGTGAAGCTCTCGCCAAGGTTGTCCATCAGGCTTTCCAGACTGCGGGCTGTCCTGGGTGCCGGAACTGCATCAAGCCTTGGCAGGGCGGCATCTTCTTCCAGTCTTCTACGCTGTTCTGGATATTCCCTAAATCGATGACCAAACCAGTAGCTTTCATCGTTCTGGGCTACATAGTGGTCGTCAATGTACTCCTCCACCGAGGCGAACAGCTTCCGGCTCACGGCCAGCGAGCCCCGGTCGTAAAGCACCAGATACACGGTCAGGTCGTGCTCCATGACGTACTGTGTGATGGTGTCCACCGCAATGCGGAAGGCCTGTTCTTTGGGGTAGCCATAGTTTCCGCTGGACAGCAGCGGAAAGGCCACGCTCTCGCAGTGGTACTCTGCGGCTAATTCCAATGCGGAGTGGTAGGCACCGGCTAATTGTTCTGCTTCGCCGAACCCGCCGCCGTGCCACGCTGGGCAGACTGCATGGAAAATATATTTTGCGTGCAGACCGAACGCCGGGGTACACACGGCCCTGCAAAAGGTTCCGGTTGGCCGGGTTGACAATGGCATCCGCCGCCACTTTGGTGATGTCGTTGCGGATCATCAGAAACGGCATGGTGGTTCCTCCCTCACATGGTTTTCTTCATCCTATCACATCCGATGGGGCGGTGCAAGGGGTGCTCTTGTTTCCTGTCCGCGCAGCTATTATAATAATAGGTACAGAAAGAGGGTGAGCTTCCTGCACGACATCTGGAATCCATGGCACGGCTGCGTCAAGTGCAGCGAGGGCTGCCAGAACTGCTACATGTATTTTCTCGACCGGATGCGGGACCAGAACGGGGCCGAGATCTACAAAACGAAAAGCGGCTTTTCCTATCCGCTCCAGAAAGACCGCACCGGACACTACAAAATCCAGAGTGGTGAGCAGATCCGGGTCTGCATGACCTCGGATTTCTTCTTGGAAGAAGCCGACCCGTGGCGGTCTGAGGCGTGGGACATCATGCGCCAGCGCAGCGATGTGGTGTTTTTTCTGCTCACCAAACGGCCGCAGCGGGTATGGGAGTGCCTGCCGCCGGACTGGGGCAGCGGTTGGGACAACATCTTTTTCAACGTCACCTGTGAAAATCAGCGCCGCGCCGATGAGCGCATTCCCATTCTGTTTGACCTGCCCTTCAAGCACAAGGGCATCATGTGCGCGCCCTTCATCGGGCCAGTAAGCATCCGGCAGTACCTTTCCGCCGGGCAGATCGAGCAGGTCATCTGCGGCGGCGAAAACTATGATGGTGCCCGCCCCTGCAATTTTGATTGGGTCAAATCGCTCCGGCAGGAATGCGTGGATGCCAACGTAACATTCTGCTTTATCGAGACCGGCACCGTGTTCATCAAGGACGGCAGGCGCTACCACCTGCCAAACAAGCAGCTGCAAAGCCGGATGGCTTATAAATCCGGCATGAACTTTCAGGGCAGGCCCATTCATTTTGACCTCGTGGACGACTGGGGCTACCCCATCCCGCAGGAAGATCTCTATGTGCCCCATTTCCGCGCAAACTGCGAGACCTGCGGCAGCAAGTTGATCTGCAACGGCTGCAGCGATTGCGGAAAATGCTTATAAAATAAAGGAGTTCTATGAAGAACCAGAAGAAAAAATCGTTTCCCTGCAGAGTTTTTCTCTGGCTGCTGGCCATTTTGCTGGCCGTCTGCATTGCATTCGGCGTTTACGTCAACGATTACTACCACGCCGACCCCGCCGCCGAGGATGCGCTGGTATCGGACCGCTTCGTGAGCGTCACCGAGCAGAACGGCAACTGGGTCTTTGCGCCGGAATCTCCCACCGCCGGGCTGATCTTCTATCCGGGCGGCAAGGTGGAAAACACCGCCTATGCTCCTCTCCTGCACGACCTTGCCGAGGACGGCATTCTGTGCGTGCTGGTAAAGATGCCCTGCAATCTGGCCGTACTGGACATGAACGCGGCGGACAGCATCCCGGAACGCTTTTCCGAAGTCACAGACTGGTACATCGGTGGGCACTCGCTGGGCGGGGCCATGGCGGCAAGCTATGCGGCCAAGCACACCGATGAACTGGACGGTCTGGTGCTGCTGGCGGCCTACTCCACCGCCGACCTGACCGACAGCGGCCTGCGAGTTTATTCCACTTACGGCAGCGAGGACGGCGTACTGAACCGCGAAAAGTACGAAGCCGACCGCGTAAATCTTCCGCAGGACACTACCGAAACGGTCATTGACGGCGGCTGTCATGCCGGGTTCGGCAGTTACGGTGCGCAGAATGGCGATGGCACACCCACCATCTCCGCCGAGGAACAGCAACAGCAGACAGCGGATGCACTGGCGGCATGGATGAATCTTCAATAAAAAGCAAAATATCCCGACCATTTTCCTGCAAATCACAGGAGAATGGCCGGGACTTTCTTTCGTATTCCGTAAATCAGGAATCAATACAAATGAAATTTATGGCTGATCTGATGTGCAATTTCATCCGGCAGCGGGCGGAAACCGATGCAGGTCAGGGTCATGCCTTCTCCGTTTTCATCAAATTCTTCCGGCTCCAGCTCGGTGTGGCAGGCATCCCGGATAAGGAAGAAGTCTTTGTTTTCCACCAGTCCCAATTCCTCGGCAATGGTCTTTGCTTTCAGCAGTTGATTGCGGTTCTTTGCCCCGCAGATAGTTTTGGTAAAAGAGCCATCGAACCATTCTTCATAGGTTGCTTTCTCCAACATGATTTCTGCCCGATAGCCGGTAATTTCTCCGTCTTTCTCGATGGGTTCCACGCCCTGTCCCATGCCGATGGGGTCGGTGAGGAATGCCAGCGAAGCGTGGCAGCACTGCGCCGCCAGCTTACCGGGAGACATCTGCAGATCTTTTCGTGCAATGATGAGTTGACGCATTTTTTCTCCTTCTTACGACAGTTTGATCTTCAAATCTGCCAGCAGATTCACCGCTTCCGGCAGGGAAAATTTCGCATCCTTCAGGCGGCTGCCCAGAATGTCCACCCTATAACCGGCGGCATCCCGGAAATCCGCCTTGCGCAGGTCACACTGGTAGAATTCCGTTTCGTGAAGTTCCACGCCCTTGAAATTCGCCAGCTGCATCTCGCATTTGGCAAACATGGAGCCGACAATTTCGTTGCCATCCGAAAAGTCGAAGCGGTTAAAGTTCATTTCGGTGAAGGTGTTATATTTCAGACTGCACTCTTTCAGCGTGTGAATGGGGTCTGGGAAGGCACCATTGGACATCAGCGGTGCCCACTCAATTTCATTCAGGCGGCAGTCCTCAAAATCCAGCGACTGCACCGAAGAATGGGTGCTGCGCAGACCTGTGATCTCACACCGCACGAATTTGCACTCGTTCAGCGTGGTATGATCCAGTTCGCATTTGGTAAAGGAGCAATCCACAAACACGCAGTCGGTAAAGTCGCAGTCCTCAAAAGTCTCCTCAGTGAACGACAGGTCAGCAAACCGTTCACCCTCACAATAACGCTCTGTCATAAAATTCTCCTGTCAGCGCAGTTCTTCCAGCAGAGCCGTGCAGCCTTCCAGCACATCCTGCCAGGTAGCTTCAAAGTCCCCGGTATACCATGGGTCGGCCACATCGCCGGGGCGGCGGGTATGATCCATCAGCAGAGACACTTTATGCTCCGGGTCGCCGCCCACAAAGCGCGCCATATTGCGCAGGTTGTTGTGATCCATGGCGATCAGGTAATCGTAGGTTTCGTAATCCCGCCGGGTCATCTGCCGGGCGGTTTTACCCTCGCAGGAGATGCCGTGCTCGGCCAGCTTCCGCCGGGCGGGCGGATAGACCGGGTTGCCGATCTCCTCGGTGCTGGTGGCGGCGGATGCGATTTCAAATTTATCAGAAAGCCCGGCTTTGGCCACCAAGTCTTTCATTACAAATTCGGCCATTGGGCTGCGGCAAATGTTCCCATGGCAGATGAAAAGTATTTTTATCATGTTCTCATATCTCCATTTTTGTTCTGTATTTCTTCTCAAAAGCCTGATATTACAGGATTTTTCACGTTTCCGGAAATCTTTGAGATTTCCTCTGTTTTCTTATTATCTTCTCAAATCTTCCCGTATTTTCTCATGTTTTTCTCTGCAATATTGGTAAATTCATTGGTAAAACTCGGAGCTTTACCAATGAGTCATTTATGATGTTTCTACTCTAAGAAGCTCCTCTTTCGCATCATCAAATTTTACATGTGTGTAGGTGTTCAGCGTAACGCTGATGTCTGCATGACCCATGATATACTGCAATGTCTTCGGATTCATTCCGGATTTCGCCATATTGGAGCAAAAGGTGTGCCTGCATACATGGGGCGTCACCTTTTGCATCTGAACACGATAAATCTTGTTGTACTTCTCGATGATATGCTCCATATATTTTTCCCAATGAAGGGCAACCATCGGCTTATCGTTCTTGTCGAGAAACAGGAATCCAACATATCCATTCACCATTGGCTCTGTTTTTGGAGCCATCCGGTTAGCAATAATCCTACGAAAGCATTTCTCCACTTCTTCTGTCATAGGCACATAGCGAACACCGCTTTCTGTCTTGGGTTCCTGAATCACATACTGCATCTGCGATGTCCGCTGTAACTGATGGTCAACTCTGATGCGGCTGTCGCTAAATTCAATATCTGAGATCGTCAATAAAGCACTTTGTGCTATATATCTTTTTTATGCAAGCATTAGCCTTGAAGCCCTCTTGCCTGTCTGTCCATATCCTCAACTACAATATCATAGATTTCTCCCAGCGTTGAACAATATTCCAGCACTTTCCACGGTTCGTTGGTATGGAAATGGATTTTGATTAAATCTTCATCGCCAACTGCCAACAGGCAGTCTCCTTTGAAATTGTTGGTAAAATAATCATTGATAACATCTTCGTCAAGATTCTTTCCCTCAATCAATAGCTGTGTGTCATACTTAAATTCTAACATATAGTACCTCCATCGTTTTTATATCCATCAGCGACCATTCATTAATCAAATGTAAATCAATCAAGATTCTTCGCACAATTTTCGTAAATAGTTTGGATTAATTTGTTTGTCAAAATATAGTTTCCTCTTTATCCATACAAAACCATCGCCTTTTGACATTACCGCTACATCTGTAGGTCCACCTACGGTTTGTTGATTTCCATCGATTGAAAAAGTGCGTTTAAGAGAAGTTATATTTACTAAATTTTCCGCTAAAAATGCCATTTCGGGCAATGGAATTAACTGAACACTATTTAAAATAGGAATTACATTCTCATTTTGGATAGTCGCAGTAATTGCAGATTCTATTTCAAATTTCGAAGAAGCAAATATAGAGCGCAACTCATTTTTTTGTTCATCAGAGTACGTTGGAGGAAGCGAATCTATCTTATTACTAATAATTGATTCGACCTTTTGCGGAATGTAGTTGATAAATGTATTGGAGATTCCTTTACAAAAAGTCAGAATAACATCTCTTTGCGCTAATGGAACAATTTGAGCATGATTATTACTTTCTTCATATTGTTCAATAAGCTTATATTTTACTTTTCCGCCAACTACTCTCTATACTTCAATATGTATGAACTTTGGAAATGAATCCATTTGACCATATCCAGCCAAAAACAGGCCTAAAGCATGACTCGTTTCAATTGCAAGTGACAAATTGAAATAGTTGCAAATATAGCCCCACAGCCTATCTTTTTGTACAGTAAAACCATTTAACTCAGGAACAATCATGTTAATAACCGAGTTAAAATAATCAGAATACGTTTCTTCTATATAGTTACTAACATTGTAATTGTCAATTTTTAATGAGTCACTAATTTTCCCCTGCAATTCATTCAGTATATCATTTATTTGGTTTTCTGCATCATTACCAAAAGCAACAGATTTTATCTTATTTCCCCATTCAACTACGAGTTCTTTAATAAGTGATTCACAATGTTCCCTTTCTGCGGAATCAAACTTGTAATACACATTGTTTTCGGAAATAAATTCTTCAAACAGCGGAAGAATTTCAAAAAAATCGGAGCGTTCTTCTTTGGAATCCAAATATGAACGAAATTCCTTTAATACTTGGTCAATAGAAACATTGTAGATTGTAGTTGCTCCATATGTAATTGCTCCATAAATATATTTTCTCGAAAGTGAAAAAACCTTATTCATGGAATTGTAAAACATTTTGTTTCCGGTATATGTGCCAGCACTATCCGCTGCTAAGGCAATACCATTTCTATTTATTATACAAACGCCTACGCTCATATTTTACCTCCTTAGTATTAGTAAATGCTTATTTAGTAGGTACTTTCCTCTCTCCCATCGATTTCTTCAATTGGGCAATCTTCTCATTTTAGTCCCATAATCTGCAAGTCCAGCTCTCCAGAAATATTGGTAAATCGTTGGTAAAACTTCGCTTGAAATACAAAAGGTGCTTGATTTACAGAAGTTTTTCACTCCCGGTAAATCCTGCCGTGGCAGATGAAAAGCACTTTCGTCATGTCAAAATATTTCCTTATATCGTATCATTTTGAATTTTGCACACATGCGTGCAAAATTCAGTTCTGCTTCAAGAACTCCCGCAGCACATCCTCTGGGCGGGGTGTATGGTTCGGGTACTTTTCCCGCAGCGGTGCGGCGGCACCATCCATAATGTAGGGCACACCCACAATGTCCAGCATCGGCACATCGTTATAATTGTCGCCAAAAGCCATCACATCGGCAAGGGCGATGTCCAGAGTCTTGCAGATGCTGCGCACACCGATGCCCTTGTTGGCAAAGGTGGTGTCGATCCAGTACGGCCCTGCCACAGCGCAGTTCGCCTCTTTCCATCGTGGGACAAACCGTTCCGTGTAAGATTCTACGCCTTCGTGCAGATACACCGATACTTTTGTGATCTCCTCCGGCACCTCGGAAGGGTCATGGATGATTTGATAATTGTTCCCGATGAACTGAATACGCTTGAGCATTCCCAGACCCCGCTCCATCAGGTATGCAGTATTCTGGCCGGAAAGCATCACTTCGCCCTGCCCGTCGCTGCGGGTCCACAGGTCGTTGGCGATTTCTTCGGCCAATGCACACGGCATCGGATTCTTGGCGATGCACTGCTCATCCTTATAAATCACACCGCCGTTTTCGCAGAGAAACACACAGCAGTCCGCCACCGGTGCAAAGAGCTTGCGCAGGCTGGTATACTGCCGACCGGATGCCGGGCAAAACAGAATGCCGCGCCGATGCAGCTCCCGTATCTGCTCAAAGATCTCGTCTTCCAGTTCCTTTTTGCCGTATTGCAGCAGCGTACCGTCAATGTCGCTGCAAATCAGTTTGATTGACATTTTCCGTCCTCATTTTTCAAGATAATTTTAGGCAATTCCCCGGCATCCAGAACACGGACGCCTTCGTCCATCAGCATTTTCGCAAAAACGCCCTGTCCGGGAATCTTTGTCCCGGAAAACGTTCCGTCGTAGATTTCCTTCACGCCGCAGCTGGGGCTGCGGGATTGCAGGATGGCAAGCTCCACCCCATTTTCTTTTGCGATGGCAAGGGCCTTGGCTGCGCCCGCCCGGAACTCCCGGTCCACATTGATGCCCTCTTTGTTCGTGACAACGCCCTGCACGATTTCCGCCGGGCACCGCGGTGTGGGCAGGCCGCCCAAAACCTCCGGGCAGACCGGAACCACCTGATGCCCCCGCGCAAAATCACAGACCGCCTGATTGTAATTGTTTCCGCCGCTGTATTTGCAGTTTTCGCCCAGCAGGCAGGCGCTGACCAGAATCTTCATTGTTGCGCGCTCCGTTTTTCAGATACTGAATCTTTTACCTATTCTACCACGCTTTTGGGCATTGAAAAAGAGGATTCTGCTTTTTCCTATCCCCATACCGGGAGGTCCGCCGTAATCTTTTCTAATTCCTGTGCAAGAAACGTCAGTCTTTCCCTCAGATGGTTGTTATGCGGTGCATCTCCGTTCAGCAGATAGTCCGTTCTGACATTCAGGCAGGACGAAAGATCCTGCAGCAACTCAATCGAGCAGCAGCGGCTTCCCGTTTCAACTTTTGCAAGATGGTTCGCACTAACGTTCAGCATTATACTCAGCTGTTCCTGTGTAATCCCCTTCTTTTTCCGCAAATCGCGGATACGTCCGCCGAATTCTTTTGCATCAAATCGCATTGTTCAATCCTTTCCTTTGCGCCGAAAACACAAACAGGCCGAGACTCCTTTTCCGAGTCCCGGCCTGTTTTCAGCTTGAAAATGCACAATGACCGCGACTCGATGGAGCTGCTCTTGTGAGCAGCTCACGGAGTATTATCAGCCTTTCATGCATTTCAGGCAATTTTCCCTCTTGCGCAACTGAAACCTGCGCCATGGCGATATTATAGCAAGTACTTTCATTGCTGTAAAGCGCTAAAATATACTGTTTTTGCGGCAAAACCGCTCATTTTTCTGCGATTTGCTCCGGTGGCTGCAATTTTTTCTTGAGGTCATCCAGCATCTTGCAAACCAATATACTGTTTTCAGAACAACCTTTCAGCAGGAAATCACTGCTGACTCCCATTGCATCCGACAGGCGTCCCAAGTGGTCTACGCCCAAATTGCGCTGGCCTTTTTCCAATGCGCGAAGCTGCTGCACTGAAATTTCAGCTTCTGCTGCAAGCCGTTCCTGCGTCCAGCCTTTTTTCGAGGCGGCTTCCACGGATTCTGTTGCCGACTTGCACTTTGTCATAACTCATATTTGGTCGTCCTTTCTGCTGCTACGCAGCGGTTTGGGCGGAGAAACTGGGTTTTGTTTGCAATCCTCCCTGCGATAAAGATGCTTTCTCCTTTTCCGCATTCCAGGATAATGCATGCAGATTCAAATTCGACTTTATTTCACAAAAGCGAATTTGCTCATAAATTACCACAGAGTATTTTTTCCGTCAAGTCCTTTTTTTGCGGCGGAACGTGACAAATTCACACAACAAACTCACAAGAATGAATATCTGCACTCGAATTACACATATTTCACTATAAACTCGTTTCAAAAGCATCAATATGTCTTAGTTTGCAGTGCAACCATATCAAATTTTCTACGTTTTTCACAGGTCTCATTTTCACGATTCCACGCAAAAAATTGAACGCTGTCAGCGTTCAACAAACGCATATAGTGTGCCTGCTCATTTTATCCATCCCATTTATACACAGTTCCGAACCAAAAGAACCGCATAAAGTTCTCATCAAAAAACAGGGAGTGACATCAAATCACTCCCCGTTTGCATTGATTGTATCAGAGTTTCGTCATCCAGAGCCCATGCAGATTGCAGTATGCGTAAACGGCCACCGGCTTTTCACTTCCCAGTTCAAACACCGCGTTGGGAGCCTGCCCCGGATTCAGATAGCGGATCTGCCCGCCGTTCTCAGTCTCCACAAAAATCCACTGAATATAGTGAACATCCGCCATGGGGTGCTCCACCGCGCCCACTGTGACCGTGAGACGACTGCCGGAAAGCTCTGCCACCGGCAGATGCTTCTCGCCGCTGGCTTCCACCGTATTGGGAACCAGCTCTTTCATTTTCTCCCCGCAGCAGACCAGCGGAACGCCTGCGTTATGGATGGTAGTGACGAGGTTGCCACAGTGATTGCAGATGTAAAACTTTGCCTTCATATCGAAATCCTCCATTGGAATGTTATCGGTGTGTTTCTTGTGTCTATATGATAACATTTCCTATTTATGATTTCTGTGACTGAATCACGCAAAGCGTTTTTCTGCCGTCTTCACCCTTCCCTCTGCTCCACGATTTCCAGACTATCCCGCCCTACATGGCAGAGCAAAAACAGCACCCGCACACCTGCGGCCTTTGCTTCGGCCAGTGCCGTGCCAAACTCCGGCTGTGTGCTGACATTTGGCCGCACCTCGGTGATGCCTTCCATCTGAATCACGAAAGCCACTGCGCACCGATACCCTGCCTGCTGTGCCTGCGCCAGCTCGTGCAGGTGCTTCACGCCGCGCTCGGTGGGTGCATCCGGGAAATAGCCGATGCCGTCCACTTCCAGTGTACAGCCTTTGACTTCCAGCAGGTACTTCTGTTCGCCCTTTTCCATGTAAAAGTCGATGCGTGACTTTCCATAGATGAATTCCGGCCTGATATAGTCGTAGCCCTGTTTTGCAAGCCACTCCCCTACCACCTTATTAGGTGCCTGACTGTCCATATTGACCCAGCCAAGACCTTGCTTGTGTACCGCCACAAGGTCGTATTTCGTTTTGCGTTTCGGGTTATCCGACACTTCCAGCCGAACCGCCGTGCCGGGCAGCAATAGCTCTTTGCACCGCCCGGTGTTCTTGACATGGACGGTTTCCACTGCTCCATTCACTTCCACATGGGCAATAAAGCGGTTGGGACGGTCAACAAAAATGCCGTCTGCGATTTCTCTGTATTTCAATCTTTACTCCATTTTCAGTACAGGATTCGGGAGCCATGCCCATCCTGTTTACCAAGATACAGTTCCACGACCATCCTGCCGCTTTCACTGTTGCAGAGCTCTTGCCTGATACACCCGCTCCGTCCGGGCATCGAAGCAGCAGAAAATCACCTGCATGGCGTAATCCGCGTGATCTTCCAGCCACTGTGCCACTGTTTTGACTGCAATCTCCGTGGCATCCTCCAGCGGGTAGCCATACACGCCGGTCGAAATTGCCGGGAACGCAATGCTATGGACATCATGCTCTTTGGCAAGGTTCAGCGAATTGCGGTAGCAGTCCGCCAGCTGCGCGGCATCCTCTGCTGTGCCGGAATAAATCGGGCCTACCGTATGAATGATATACTTTGCTCTCAACCGGTAGCCCTTGGTGATTTTTGCTTCGCCGGTGCGGCAGCCGTGCAGCGTACGACACTCCGCCAACAATTCCGGCCCTGCTGCCCGGTGGATGGCACCATCCACACCGCCGCCACCCAGCAGACTCCGATTGGCCGCATTCACGATGCCGTCACAGTCCAGTTTGGTAATATCACCCTGCACCACTTGAATCTGATTTTTTACTTTTTCAGAAATCATTGTAAACACCTCACTTTTTGAGCAGCTCCAGCGCCTTGTCCATGGGCACACAATCGGCATAGCGGTCCGGCCAGAGGAATTCATTGTAATAGTGGTAGCTCTGCTCCCCTGTCATGTACTCGTTGTCCTGCGTGGAATTTGCATAGGCAGGAACGATCATGTGCAGGCCATGCTCAAAGCCCGCCTCCACCGTTGCATTGATGCAGAAGTCCGTCATGATGCCGCAGACCATCACATCTTTTTCGCCCTTTTCCGTCAGATATTCCAGCAGACCGCTTTCTTTTTTGAACGCGCTACATACGGTTTTGACGAACCGTTTTTCAGTCAGCAGCGGCGCAAACCCGGAATAGACCTCAAATTCATCGTCCCCGATGGAAAAGCCTGTACCGGGCCCATCGTCATGCTGGACATAGACGACCTCGATTCCCTGTTCGCGGGCAGTCCGGATCAATTCCCTGATGTTGCTGACAAACTTTTCAAACGCATACAGGCGTTCATCCACGATACCTTTCTGTGTATCCACAACCAGTAAAACCATGTGTAAGCCCTCCTGTTTTTCTTTGATTTCATGTTATCATAGACCGCCGTTTTCTACAAGCAGATTCGAAAAATCCCCACAGGGAAAACCTGTGTTTCACCTGCAGGGATTGATTCAGCCACCCAAGACGATCAGGATCAGCACCACGACCACTGCAATAGCGATCAGGCAGCCGCACCCGCTGCCGTCCCCGCCGCCACCGCCATTGTTGTTGTGGTTTCCGCCACCACCGCCGCCGGACGAACCGCCGAAGTTGCGGTTGAACGCCGTCATGTACTGGGCATAGCCCGTATCACCTTTGCCGAAGTAATCATAATCACCGTTTGACATTGTTTTGTCCTCCTTCAAAAGTCTGTTATTGCTTCTTCTGAAGGTATCTTACAAAAAGTGATGTACCATAAAGTTCTCTTTTGTGGAAAAAAGTTCTTCTCAATCTCTTACACATTATACTTAACCAGCCGTAATCCATTCAACTGAAGGAAAGCCGCTCGACATAATCGAATACAGAACGTTCAAATTACTTAGCCGCATCTACGGCCACCGGACAACAGGAAAGGAGTATCTTATGGCCAAAACTGCCGACACCATTGCCATCTATTCCCGCAAGTCCCGCTATACCGGCAAGGGCGAAAGTATCGGAAATCAGATCGACCTCTGCCGCGAATATATCCGCACTCACTACGGCGATGCTGCCGCGGAACATACCGTTGTCTTTGAGGACGAGGGCTTTTCCGGCGGCAACCTGAACCGCCCGGACTTCAAAAAGATGATGACTGCGGCCAAGGGCCGTAAATTCAAGGCCATTGTGGTCTACCGTCTGGACCGCATCAGCCGCAACATCAGCGACTTTTCCAGCCTGATTGAAGAACTGGGACGGCTGGGCATCGACTTTGTGTCCATCCGGGAAAGTTTTGACACGTCCAGCCCCATGGGCCGCGCGATGATGTACATCGCATCGGTGTTCAGTCAGCTGGAACGTGAGACCATCGCGGAGCGCATCCGGGATAACATGCACGAGCTGGCAAAGACCGGACGCTGGCTGGGCGGCACGACCCCCACGGGCTATGCTTCCGAGAGCGTCAAGAGCATCACGGTGGACGGCAAGACCAAAAAGGCCTGCAAGCTCAAGCTGCTGCCGGACGAAGCAGAGATCATCTACAAAATCTTCGACCTCTACGAGCAGTACGATTCCCTGACCATGACCGAGACCGAGCTGCTGCGGCAGGGCATCAAAACAAAAACCGGGCGTTCGTTCACCCGGTTTTCCATCAAGTCGATTTTGCAGAATCCTGTCTACCTGATTGCAGACAAGGACGCCTATCAGTATTTTGTGGACAATGAGGCAGAACTGTTCGCCCCGGAGTCCGATTTCGACGGTGTGCGCGGCGTGCTGGCCTACAACCGCAGCGATCAGGAAAAAGGCCGTGCTACGGTCTACAATCCCATCAGCGAGTGGATCGTTTCGGTGGGCGAGCACCCTGGCATCATCTCCTCGAACCGGTGGATCCGGGTGCAGGAATCGCTGGAGCGGAACAAATCCAAGTCCTACCACGCATCCCGCGGCAACGAGGCGCTGCTCACCGGCCTGCTGTGGTGCTCCTGCGGCAGCCGGATGTACCCGAAGGTCACCGGGCGCAAAACTGCCGACGGGCAGGTGATCTTTCCCTATATGTGCAAACTGAAGGAGCGCAGCCGGAGAGAGTTATGTAATGTCCGGAATGCCAACGGCAATTTGCTGGATGCTGCCATCTGCGAACAGGTCAAGCACCTTGCCGACCATTCCAGCGACTTTATGAAGCAGTTGGAAAAGGCACGCTCTGCCCATGCGGGCAATCGCTCCGAGTGTGAGACCAAGCTTTCCACCCTGCGCAAAGAGCAAGCCGAGACGCAGCGGAAGATCACCGCCCTCATCGACTCCCTTGCCGATTTTGGAGACAGCACCGCCGCAGTCCACCTGAAAAAGCGCATTGAGGAGCTGAACGGTCAGGATGCCGCCCTGAGCTCCCGCATCCGGGAACTGGAAAGCCTTACGGACGAAGGCGTTCTGGCAGGGATGGAATTTGACCTGATGCGTCAACTGCTGACCGTGTTCCACGACAACATCGACGACATGACCGTGACGCAGAAGCGTGCTGCCATCCGCACGGTGGTGCGCAAGGTGGTGTGGGACGGCAAAGTGGCTCATGTGGTGCTCTTTGGTTCACCGGAGGATGAGATCGACTGGACCACCTTCCCGGTAGACCCGGAAGAGGACGAGAATGACCCCGAGGGCGGTGGAGATGGTTCCGATTCTCCATCCGGCGTTCGCTGGGGTGAGGATAGCAAACGAGATCCGGATGCAGTTCCGGCGGGAGCGCAAGAGCGGGCAGACCGTCTCCTTACAGGAAACCTTGGAGGCAGACGGGGACTCGGCGCTGACCTTAGCGGACGTGATACAGGACGGCTTTTGCATGGAGGAATGCTGTGAGAAGAAGGCAGACCTGCTCCGGGTGCGGCAGCTGCTGGAAACGCTGCCTGCGCGGGAGCGGCAGATTCTGCTGCTGCGGTACGGGCTGGCCGGGCAGCCGCCCCTGACCCAGCTGGAAACGGCACAGCTGCTGGGCATCAGCCGCAGCTATGTGTCCCGTCTGGAAAGCCACGCGCTGTGCCAGCTGCGCCAATATTGGGACAAAAAACCGGCGCAGGAGTGAAACATTTCTCCTGTGCCGGTCTCGGAATCCTTATTCGGTCAGCGCGCTTGCCTGGATCTCGTCCAGCTGCTCAAAGGTGTACAGCCGGTTCAGCGCCTCGACCAGCTCCTTTTTGGAAAGGCGCGGCGGCAGGCCCAGTGCATTCAACAGCTTTGCCTTACGCTCTGCGCTGCCCGGCTTGCCGGAGAGCCCCCATTCGTACAGGTCCGTGTAGGTGATCTGCCGACCTTCCGGGCGGGCAGGCGCTGCGCCTGCCTCAGCCCCGAGGGCATCCCGCAGAGCCTGCAGAACGATGGCATCCTCCACACCTTCCACCCCCAGCAAACCTTCCTTGCCGGGCTGCTCCTTGCGCTTTTCCTTGCCATGAATAGCGGGCACATAGGCCTGCACCACGTTCTTTTCGCCCACCAGATTCGTGATGTAATTCCGGATGCGGAAGCCCGCCGCATCCGAATCCGTCAGCAGGATCAGCCCGTTTTTCTGCGCCAGCGCTTTGAACAGCTGCTGGCGCTTTTTGTCTTTGTAAATGCCAAATCCATCCGTCAGCAGGATCATGGCATCGGTCAGGTGCGCAAGGCGGGCGGCATCGTATTTGCCCTCCACGATCAGCACCCGGCCGGTATGGATCATTTCATTCTGCATCATCGTCCACTCCCTGCCATGGCCAGCCGGCACAGCGCCGTTTCCAGCAAGATCTGCTCTTCCACCGGCTGGCTCTTCAGGCTCTGGTCCAGCTCCAGCAGCACCTGCAGGCAGGCTTCGATCTGCCCCAGCGTATAGTGCGACGCCGTTTCGGCCGAGCGCTTGAGCCGGTAATCGCTGCCCTTGTAGCCAAAGTCCTTGAACACCGTACTGTAGTTCTTTTTGCGGGCCGTGCCCAGCTTGACCCGGTACAGGTCCACATAGCTGCCGATCATGGCCGCCGTGATGGCAATGGGCTCCTGCTGCAGGCGCAGAAGGGTCTGCAATTTCTTGCAGGCACCAGTGGCGTTTTTGGCGGTGATCATGCGGATCATCTCAAACACATCGGCTTCCAGGCTCACGGTGCCCATATCGGCCACCATGGCAGCGGTCACGGTCTGGTAGCCGGACAGCGCACAGAGCTTGTCCACCTCATTTTCCAGCAAAAATGGATCCTCGCCACAGCGTTCCAGCAACGCAGCAGCCGCGCCGTCCGGCAGTGAGGTTCCCTGTGCCTTTGCCCGGTCGATCATCATAGCCTTGAGCTCAAAGGGACGAGGTTTGGCCAGCTCTTCAACGTAGCCGATGGCCTTGCACTGGGCAATGAGTTTCTGGGCCGATTTCCCAGCCTTGAGCTTGCTGCGCTCCAATGGGAACACACTGCCCAGCACCACCACCGCATTTTCCAGGCTGGCCAGCGTACTGCACAGCTCGTCCAGATCCTTTGCGCCGTATGCGCCCGGGTCCACCTCCGGCAGCACCACCACGCGGCGGGTGCCAAAAAAAGAGATGGTGCCCGCCGCCATGATCAGTCCTTCGATTTCCGGAGCCGCACCGTCCAGCACGGTTGCGTCCTCGTCACTGTCTGCCGAGAGGATGCGGACAGCCGCATTCACCGCCTGCCGCACCAGATACCGCTCTGTGGAATAAAAATAGTACACCGGGCAGCCTTTGTCGGCCAGCTGCCGGAGTTTTGCCTCGGTCGCCAAACCCGCGGCCCCCTTTCGGATGAATTGTTATAATACCCATATAGTGTACCACACTCCGGCCGGATTGCAAAGCATCACTCTGCCCGCCAGCCGCCGGAAGGGCGCAGGCTGAGGGAAGCATATACCGCTTCCCCGCCCTGCATCCATTGGTAATGATCACTCCGGCTCAGCAGCTGTTCCCACTGCACGGCCTCCGGCTTTGCCGGAGATGCCAGCAGCCACTGCGCCCGGACCGGTTCGGCCAGCGTCACCGTTCCGCTCACGGTCACGAACTGCTGCTCCCCGATGGTCAGCCGCACAAGGCAGCCGGACCGGGTACGCAGGGTCTCCACCGCTGCGGTCTGCGTCTGCCGGGTGACGGCGCTTCCCACCGGCTGCACTGCCACTCGGCACATCGTCCGGGCAGGCAGCGTGCAGGCATTTTCCGGGTCCAGACGCAGATCTGCCAGCAGTTCCACCGTGGTCACGCCCCGGCGGGCCAGCTGGTTTTCCACCGCCCGCTGAGTGGATGCCCCACCCCGGAACAGCACCACGGCTGTGTGATTCTGGCTGACCACCACCGCCGGGCTGTTGGCACTGCCCACAAGGTCGATGTGCACCACATCCCGGCACAGGGCATTGCCCGCGCCAATGGCAAGGGCTGCCGTCAGCAGAAGGCCCGGCACAGCCACCCGCAGACGCACCTTCCAGACATGTGCCAACCCGCACAGAGCCATCAGCAGCAGACAGACAAGGGCTGCATAGTTTGTGTCAAAATACAGCCCCGCCCCAGGCTTGGCACTGACCCACACGGCCCAGCGATTCAGCAGACCGGTCAGGGCTTCCGCAGCCTTGCCCAGCAGCAGATACAGCGGCCCGGCCACCGGGACAAGCCCCGCAAAAGCGGTGCCAAGGCTCAGCAGAAGCATGGGCTGCACCAGCCAGAGCACCGCCACGCCGGACAGCACTGCATAAATGCTGACGCTGAGGCCCCGCAGCACCAGAACCGGAAAGGCAGCCGCCGAAGCACAGACCCCGATGCACACCGTCTCGGTCAGGCTGCTGCGGACATGTCGCAGGATGCGCTGCAATACAGCGGGCTTTTTCTTCCGGGTCGCGTGCGCTGCAAAGAGTGCATGCAGGTGACGGGAAAGCTCCGCACCGGCCAGTGTACCCAACACAGCGGCAAACGACAGTTCAAAGCCGATATCACACACGGCATAGCTGTTGCGAGCGGTCATCAGGATGCCCGCCGCCGCCAGTGAGGTGAGGGCGTCCGATGCGCCATAGACCCACACACCCAGTGCGCTGACCCATACCGCCACCGCTGCCCGGCAGACAGAAGGCGTAAAACCGGTGACCCCTGCCAGCAGCAGCGCCAGAAAGGCCGTAAACAGCGCCTTGACCCGGCGGCTGCGATAACTGCGTTCCCGCCTGCGTCGGTCGAACACCGACCCGAACACGTTCCCGCACAGAATGGAGACGTGCATCCCGCTGACCACCAGCACATGGGAGAGTCCCGCGCCCCGGTAGGCGCTGCGCAGGGCGGAAGAAAGATAGTTCCGGTCACCCACCGTCATGGCGGCCAGAACCCCGCCGGCATCCTCGTTCATCTCACCGCGCAGGCTGGTACTGAGCCGCTTTTGCAGGCGGCCGGTGCGCGCCCGGAAGCTGCTGCTTTTGCCCAGCCGGGCAAAAGCCTGCGGCTCCCTTGCCCACAGTACAACGCCGTCGGCAAAGAGGGTTGTACGGTCGGCAGGCTCCGGCGCTTCCAGTGCAAAGCGCCCCTCCACCCGCTCCCCGGCTTCACAGACCGGCAGGGTATCGCATTCCACCCGGAACTCTGCCGCCCGGCCGTTGACCCGTTCCACCCGCAGCACCGCATCCATGATACCCGGATAATAGGATACCGACACCGATTCCACTTCTGCCGTCAATGCTACCGTCTGCCCGGCGTATTTTTCCAGCGTTTGTTCCAGACGGGCATTGGTATGTCTCGCGGCAGCCAGCCCGGCCGCCGCACCCAGCAGCAGGCAGAGCAATGCTTTGCGGATGCGGTCCGGGATGCACAACAGCAGGCAGACGGCTACAAAAAATGCCGCAAACGGCACAAAAAGTTCCGTTTGCGGCAAAAAAGCGCATACTAACGCAACACCCAGCATTCCGGCGCAGAATACGCAGAGCGGGCGTCGCATGGCGGCTTAGTGGAAGAACAGGGGCAGCGGCTCCAGGAAGATGATATCCTTGCGCTCTGCTGCGTCACCCTCGGCCAGAACAGCAGCCTGGCCCACGATGGTGCACTGGGTCTGCTCGGCCAGTGCATCCAGAGCTTTCAGCGAACCACCGGTGGAGATCACGTCGTCCACGATGAGGATGCGCTTGCCCTTCATCAGTGCGGCGTCCGCGCCGTCCAGATACAGCTTCTGCTCCTTGGCGGTGGTGATGGAATGCACAGAAACGCTGAAAATGTCCCGCATGTACAGCTTGGGGGCTTTCCGCGCCAGGATGTACTTCTTGTCCCCGGCCTGACGGGCCATCTCGTGGGCCAGAGGAATGCCCTTGGCCTCCGCGGTGATGATGTAGTCATATTCCGGCGCGCGCTTCAGCAGCTCCCGGGCGCAGGCCACGGTCAGCTCCTGATCGCCGAAGATCACAAATCCGGCAATGGACAGAGAATCGTTTACCGGGCAGATGGGCAGATCCCGCTCAAGGCCCGCAATGTTCATATGATAATACATAGAATTTCCGCTCCTTCTTTTCTGGAAATAATCCTGAATTTATTATAACGCCCCAGTGAAAAAAGTCAAGGGAAACGCGGTGCAATTCGACAAACGCTTTTCACAGGCTTTTCTTAAGGCAACACCGCACAATTGCGTCTGCGAGTCTCAGCCGTCTT
>ENA-ORTN01001070-ORTN01001070.1-human-gut-metagenome-genome-assembly--contig:-NODE-1070-length-28470-cov-6.430125_pt1 | contig 28470 bp, 22 predicted proteins | sample MGYA00242070_ERZ509189 | MGnify/ENA primary metagenome ERZ509189 (study PRJEB26280, sample SAMEA2338821) | human gut metagenome | biome: human gut; feature: human-associated habitat; material: faeces...
GGGGGCCAGACCATCCGCACCGTTCGTGCCGTCTGCGCCGTCCGTTCCGGCAGCCTTTACGCCTGTGTCGGCTTCACCGATCCACCAGTTGCCGTTTTCGCCAATGTAGGGCGTTTCACCGTTCTCGCCTTTTTCACCATCCTTACCGTCGGTGCCTGCCGCCTTAACTTTCGTATCCGTAAAGCCAATCCACCAGTTGCCGTTCTCACCGATATACGGAGTTTCGCCGTTCTTGCCCGGCTTTCCGTCGTCACCGGCCGCTTTTACGCCGGTGTCGGTTCCCCCGACCCACCAGTTGCCATTGCTGCCGATGTAAGGCGCCTCGTCCGCGCGATAATGCGCCTCGTTGGACCAAACGCTCTCATAATCCTTGCTGTCTACCGTTGCCACGGTCGTCACCACATAGGTGTACTTGCCATTCAGGTCAAGGTTTTTGATCTCATATTCCGTTGCATCTGCAGACAGCTTTTCGGATATTTTTGTATATGCACCGCTTTCGTCCTTACTGTAAACATAGTAGCCCGTAATCTGCGGATGACCGTTTTCGCAGTCCGGCTTTGTCCAAGAAAGCTTCAGGTCAAAGTTGCCTTCGCCGCGGGTTATTGTCTTGTCCAAATCGTCGATGGCTCGCGGCGGAGAGGAAAGATTGGTAACACTGTAGCCGATAAAGGGGGTCTTGTTGTTCGCCGCACCACTCAGGTGGCGCTGCCACTGCCCCAGCGTCCAATGGAATCGATAGGCGTCTACAACAGGCGCGGGAATTCCTTCCGCCACAAGGCTCTGCTTGTCCAGACTGGTGACGGTGCAGCTCGCTCCCACCGCAGTGCCTTTGGAGGTGGAATTTCCCTTGCCATCGCTATATTCAAGGCTTGTGGTGACACCGTGCATTCCTACCTTATCACTGCCCCATTTTATGGAGCTGTTGAAGAAAAACCCGTGGGACATTTCTACGCTTTTTGTGGTGGTGTTTTCCTTCGTCCATGCCACCTTATCCAGCGTTCCGTTATAGCCCAAAGCAAACTCCGATTTGCTGATGGCGGAAGCCTGAATATCCAGATTCAAAGTGCCCCAGCCATCATGGTTATAGCGGTAGGGGTCGCCCTCGTTGCCGTCCATCCAGTTGGCAGCGGGATCGATCTGCCCCAACAGGTAGCAGGTCGGTTTGTCTTTGCGGTCGGCCATGTACTTGTTATACTCTGTGGCAAACTTGTTGTAGGCATCCACCGAAAGCTGCTCATACACAGGTCCCTGCGGAATGGCAGTCTGCATGACAGTTTTATCGTTCCATGTGCCGTCCGCGTTCTGTATGTCATATTCGTAGACGAACACCGGTGTACGGCTGACAACAACACTGTTGTAGGCTTGTGCGGAAAAGCTCTGACTCCACTCCTCGTGCAGAGAACGCTCGAAGGACTTCGTCCAGTCCAGTGCATAACCTGTTTCAATGGATGCCTCTCCGCCGAGGAATTTGAATTCGGTGCTGTAGCCTATACTGAAGGACACGCTGTCAGAGTCCCAGTCAGACAGCTCATAGCTTTCCGTCAGGACATACTCTGTTTCGTTATTGCCCGCATCCATTACCTCATCAAAATAGGGCGCCGCCTGCAAGACCGCCTTGACATCCGGGTCCGTGTAGGCGTAGGTTACACCCCGGTATTTGGCAAGGACAGGGATGGTCGTTATAATAGCCCATCAGCAGGCTGTTGCCCTCGCCGCGTTGGGAGAGTGCCTTATTGCTGCCATCGTAGTCCCATTCCTGAATCTGACAGCCGCTTGCCTGATTCCTAGGGGTTTGCTTCGGGGTATAGACCACGATGCTTTCCTTGCCGTCACCGTCAAAGTCACCGGCCACGATATTGAAGAAGCTGCGGTTGGCGTAGGTGGGCACCTCAAAGCTATTTCCGTCATACATATATTGAAAATCACCGATGTCCACCCGCCCGCTGCAGTCTGAACCCTTTCCTTCTGTGGTGTCAATGACCCACATATAGCCCTTTTTATCCTGCCCAACACCTACAAAGGCAACATGATCCCGGCGACCACTGCCGGTAGGGTCAAAGGACACCGCCTGCATCAGCTTGTAGTTGGGGTTAGAAAAAGTACCGCTACTGCCTGATTTGTTCCTTGCGAAGGTTTTCAGCGCCGATTCTGATCCCATAGAAAAATAGGATGCCTGCCGAACCGTATTGTCCCAGGCATTCAGATACATCAGCTCGTTCTGTTCTACCATCAGAAACGGCTCGCCAATGTCATAGCCGTAAGGGTTGGTGGTCGTCGTATAGCCGCTGGGCTGTACGTTTTCCAGATTCATTAGATTTGTACCCGAAAAATCCGGGTCTTGCGTCGTGTCCTCCGCAAAGATTGACAGTGGAAAGCAAGCCGCCATCAAAATAACCGACAGCAGTATGGCAAACCCTCGCTCGAATATAGATCTTTTGTCCATCTTGTGATCCTCCCGTTGCATTTTCATAGACCGCAATGGCAACTTACTATAATCTATTTTACTATATTATTCGTCTTTTTTCTGTGTCGTTTAGGGGCAAAATCGTGTCGTTTAGCAGGAAGCCGCGCTTCTCTGCTTGTGCGCGTTCTGTGTTTTTGCTACAATTAAGGCAACAAGGAGGTGGGACGGTGAACACCCAAAAAAGAAATCTCTGCGCTGCCGGAGTGCTGCTGACCGCAGCGGCAACAATGGTCGTGCTATTTTTGTTTCGTCTGTCGCAACCGGACAAAGCGCAACAATCCATCTTTCTGAATTGCACGGCATCAGATCGGGGTGGCTGGACATTTTACACCGAAGCCGGGCAAACCGAACCTGTGTTCGGTTTTGGTGGCTACATCGACGGCGTACCGGCGGAAGGCGCCGGTCCTGTTGTAGCGGAGCGCATCATGGAGGAACCAGGCGAACGATGCTTTTTGCAGTTTAGCTGCGTCAATGCGGGTCTGCAGGTGTTTTTGGAGGATATACTTCTCTACACGGATTTTCCGCAGCAAGAAAACCGCGTCGATGTATTTTTGCAGAATGCAGATTTTGCCGGCATTAACTACAACGGGCTTTGCATCCCGCTGCCGCTAGACTGCGCGGGGAAAGCACTTCGCATTGTCACCTACGGACCGTCCCTAAACGGGCTGCGCGTACCTGTGTTTCCCTCACAGGCAAGCCGTTTTTCCGATGCCGTGGTGCAGACCACCGGCGTTGTTTGGTGTATGACCGCCGTGACGGTAAGGCTTATGTTGGCGCTAAGCCTGCTTTTGGTGCTGGTGCTTGGTGCTCAGGCCGGACAGCCGCTGTGGAAGCTATTGCCCTTGAGTGGATACTTTTTATTGGCGGCAGTGTCAGGCGTTTGCAACACCTTTCTGGAAAGTGCTTCGGGGCTGAATGCCGACAGTGGTCTGCTGAACTGGGTCTGCCTGATCCACATGGACTTTCTGTACATTTACTTGGCAGCCGAACTTCGGGGCAAAAAACGTTGGGGCTTGGCTGCCACAGCCCTGCTGCATATTCTGCTTACTGCCTTGCGGAGTTTTGCGGCGGTGCCGCTTCTCACCGAAAAAGTCGGTGACTGGCTCGGTTTCTCTTTATTGGTCGAAGCGATTGTTCTGATGCTGTTCTCGCACGAAGAAATGCAGCGCAGAATCAGTTGGTGCCTGTGTGCGGTTGCGGCCTTTCTGTTTTTGATTTGGGGTGTCACCCGTTATGTCGGCGTAGAAGTACTCTATCCATTCAGCAACCCGGTAACATCCATGCTGGGCGGATATCCGCACGCATTTTATGCGCTGCTGTGCAATGTTGCCGGCCTGCTGTGCGCTGTACAGGTAGTCGTTGAATTTGTGCGCAGTATGCTGCTTCGTCAACGGCAAATGCAGATGATGGAAATCAGCAGCCAGACAGCACAAGAGAAATACGAGCAGGCGCAGGCATCGGTTCGCCAGACGGCGTCGTTTCGCCATGAATGGAAAAACCACATTGCCGCCCTGCACCTGTTGGCACAGAGGCAGGATCAGACGGAGCTTCGGAACTATCTAGACCGATTGGACGGGGAGTTGGAACAGCTTTCGCCCCGGAATTTTACTGCCAACCCGACAGTCAACACGATTTTTCAGCGTTTCGCGGCACAGGCGAAGAAAAAGGATGTCACCTTCCGCGTAAGTGCGGTTCTGCCGGAAATGCTGCAAATCAGAGAGGATGACCTGTGCAGCCTTCTTTTCAATATGTTGGACAACGCTTTGGAGGCAGCCGCGCAGACAGAGCAGGGAGAAATTCTCTGCTCGATGCAGATTCGCCGGCAGTATCTTGCCATCCGCTGCGAAAACACCTACAGCGGAACCCTGCGCACCGATAAAAACGGAGAACTCTTGACGACCAAGAACGATGCTTCCGACCACGGCTTTGGCTTGATGAAAATGCGTGCTATTGCAAAAAAGTATGGCAGCGTACTGGACATCAGCTATGACGAAAACCGATTTACGGTTATGACAGCTCTGAAGCTCTTGCCGGAAAAGAAAAATCAGTAAACGATAAGGCGCGAAAATGCGGCATCTTCCAAACGGGAGATGCCGCATTTTTCACTGGTAAAATCAAATGTATTCAGTTTTGGTTGAGGTATCGGACAAATTGATTCTGAAAATGCTCCATATATCGCCGCCCAATGGTAAGGTCGCTGCCATCCGTCAGGTACAGAGTCCGACCGCCCTCTTCGCAAATGTGGGAAAGATTTACGAGAAAGCTGTTGTGGCAGCGGCAAAAAAGTGAACCGGGAAGAATTTCCTCCGTTTGGCTCAGCGACAGCGGCAAAAATTTCTCGCCATGTGTCATATGAAGAACCGTGCCGTGTTCCCGGCTCTCGGCATAGTAAATATCCTCTGTCGGTATAACAAGCGTCTTGCCGCCCGCATGAAAGGTCACTGTGGAAGGGCGGTGGTACAACCGCAGATCGGTTGTAATTGCCTGTTCCAGCTCAGCCGCCTGAACCGGCTTGAGCAGGTACTGGATAGGGCGGACGCTGTAGCCGTCCTTGAGAAATTCCGTAGAGCTTGTGATAAACAGGATGCTGGTTTTGTCGTCGCGCTGCCGCAGTTCCTGCGCCAGTTTCATGCCGCTTTTTCCGCCCATCAGAATATCCAGACAAAGCAGCGAAAATTCTTCTCCTGCCAAGAGCGCATTTTCCAGTTCTTCGGCAGATGAAAATGATGTGATTCTGTGTTCGACCTTCAGCTTGTCCAGAATAGATTCGCACTGTGCGCACAGGTTTGCACATAGAATTGCTTCGTCTTCACAGACTGCCACCCTATACAATGCGCTCACCATCCTTTTACTTGTTAAAAGTATTGTAGCAAATATCCTGCTTTTTTGCAACAGACGCTGTAAATGCACGATTTATTCCGGCTGAAACAGGGCACAGCGGGTTAACTATATAACAGCTTCCTTCCTGTTGCTCCGCCGTGGCGTGACGCGGAACTGTCTTTGAACACGGGATGTCACAGCGTCACAGTGCGACATAACTATTGTACAATAGAATCAGAACTACACATTAGCAGAAAGTGAGGTTTATGGTTATGGCTTTTTGTGAACAGTGTGGCGCACAAATCCTTTCAAAGAACCCTTCGCCGCGTAGTTTTTCGTGTATTATTCGTATGCCAGATGGTTTTTATAACCATCTGGCGTATTTTTTTGTTTCTGTTTTGTTTTGGCGGCAGAGGACCGCCGTTTTCTGCCCGCGCCCCTCCGAGTTTTGAGGTCTAATCAATGAAACTCAAAATTCAGGAGGTTTACTATGACAAAGAAAAACAAGTTATGGTTTAGTGGTGAGGACGCGCAGCTGGCTGCGCGCTTTACGAAGTTCATGACCAAGGTGCTGTATGCCCGGCGCGCTTCTTACATTCGCGCACTGATGGTTAAGGCAAAGCGCGAGGTTTCCATTGAGGAATGCCGCGACGAGGTGGACACAGTGTACAGGCGGCTGATGAACCCGATTGAGGAAAGCGTCGAGTCCAAGCTGATGTGGGAAGGAATCAAAAAGTACCTGCACAAGCTGACGCCGAAAGAGTGCGAGGTTATGATTTCCTTATATGTAGATCATCTTTCCGTGCGGGAGACCGCAGCCAAGTTGAAGGTAGATGATAGTACCGTAAGCACGCATCACAAGAATGCCCGCGACAAGATTCGCAATGCGATGGAGGAATAATACTATGGAAGGTTTCAACGATTTGCTTCTGCGCGCAAAGCGCGGTGATGAGGACGCTGTGGAAAAGTTGTTCGTTCGGTATGAATCGCTCCTGAACAAATGCAGCCGCGTGAACGGTCGCGTGGATGAAGATCTCTATCAGGTCTTGCTGATTGAGTTCTGGAGAGCAATTTCAGAATTCAAGGTCTAAGCATTTTGGGCGGTGGAGCTTGTTCTCCACCGCTTTTTCGCACCATACGAGAACAGTTTTTACTTTGGTTATTAAAAACCACTTGACATTCGCGGGGTAGGTGCTATAATGGGGACATAAGATGAGCTTGGTTATAGATAACCATCAAGCGGAACGGAGGTTGCTATGTCCCTGATAACAAAAGAATTCTATGACAGCCCGGAAAACCGATACAAGGCTGCTCAAATCGACTGGGAAATTGCGCGTTGTCTTGCTGAATCCGGCGTTTCCACAGAAGGTACGGTTGCACCGGCTGCCTATCTTATGTGCAAAGCCAAACAGGATTGTATGGTTGCCGAGCTGACAATGAAATCGGTGGCAGACGGAAGGCTGGACATCCCGGAGGAAATTCTCCGCTTTGTTCGGGAGTTCCATCAACACTGGCTGTCTGAAAAAGTCTGGCGTCAGTTGCTTTCCATCGCAGGTAACTACACAGAGGAAGAATTGGCATTGGCTGCGGTAATCTCGGATTCCGTTTCCGGTTATAAGTACCAGACGGCGACGCCGCAGTCGATCCTGAATTTGACACAATGCATCCTGCACATTCAGGAACGGGAGCAGGTCGTTGATCTTTGCTGCGGCACGGGCTCCTTTTTAATGGGGGAATCCATAAATCAACCGCAGGCTGCGTATTTCGGCTGCGACATCAACTACCAAAGCACGATGATTGCCAAGATGTGTGCGGATCTGCTGGGTGAAGAAATCTCCATAGAATGCTGCGATGTTTTTCAATTTGCTGAGAATGCCAACTACCCGAAGGCAGACAAGATTTTTTCCAACTACCCGTTTGGTATGATGCTGCGCAATAGTAACGATGCATCGGCGTATATGCAGCGTTTGGCACAAGCATACCCGGAGTTCAGCAAGAAAACATCCTCCGATTGGGTGTTTAACGCCCTGATTTGCGACTTGCTTGCCGAAGGCGGAAAAGCGGTTGCGGTTATGACCACTGGCGCAGCACAAAACAGCACGGACATTTCCATGCGCAAATATCTGGCAGAACGGCATATGATCGAGAGCGTTATCACCTTGCCGAAGCGTATGTTTGCCCCTTACACCAGTATCGGCACCTCGCTGATTGTTTTCAGCCACGGCAATGAGGGCATCCGTCTGGTGGATGCTACCAAGCTCTGCCTGTGCGGACGCAGGCAAAACGAGTTCAGCCCCCAAAACATAGAGGAAATTCTGGACGCACTGCAAGCGGATGGCGAGTACAGCCGAATGATTTCCATGGAGGAGCTGCGCGACAACGAATACAATTTGAGCTTGGAACACTACACAGAGGAAATGCCCGCCTTTGTCAACGGCGTACCCTTTGGAGAGGTCACAAAAAGTATCACAAGAGGTGCATCCATAACCGCCAGCCAGCTGGATGATATGGTTTCGCAAACAGCAACCCGTGTGCAGTATCTGATGCTGGCGAACATTCAGGACGGTATTATCGATGACAAGCTGCCGTATTTGACGGAGCTTGACCCCAAGTACGACAAATACTGCCTGAAAAACAACGACATCATTCTTTCCAAAAACGGCTACCCCTACAAGGTGGCGGTTGCAAGGGTTGAGCCGGAGCAAAAAATCCTTGCCAACGGAAACCTGTATATCATCGAACCGGACGAAAACCGTATAAACCCGTACTACATCAAGGCTTATTTTGACAGTGCGCAGGGCATTGCCGCGCTGAAAAACATTTCGGTGGGGACGACCATCCCGAACATTGGCGTTGACAAGCTGAAAAATATTGCGATTCCGCTGCCCTCTATGGAGGAGCAGAACCGCATCGCAGAGAAGTATCAGGCGACGCTGAATGAAATTGTGCGCCTGAAAAACGAGCTGACGAGCGCCGTGGACAAGCTCCACACAATTTTTGATGAGGAATGTCAAGAAAAGACGCTTTGATGCAAAGAAAATTTGTGTGATATTCCCCACGAGAACCAAAAATATGCTATTCTATTAGTAAGGACGATTATCGGAGGTCCATCTATGTCAATGCAGGAATTGCAAAACCAGACAAACGCGAATATACAGGCAAAAGCCAACCTGATTTGGGACATTGCCACCCATCTGGTAGGTTTGTTCAAGCCCCACGAATACGGCAAGGTCATTCTGCCTATGACGGTGCTGAAACGCTTTGACGATGCCCTGAAGCCCACCAAAGATGCCGTTGTCGAAATGGCAAAAAAGCTGGACAAGCAAAAGGTCGAGGGCGAGGCCCGCGACGGCATTTTGTGCAAGATCGCCCAGCGGGATTTCTATAATACCAGCAACTTTGACTTTGCCAAGCTGGTGGCAGACCCGGACAACGTGGAAAGCAACTTTGACGCCTATCTGCAAGGGTTTTCCGCTAATGTAAAGGATATTATTGAAAACTTCGACTTTGCCAATACGGTCAAGCTGATGGTCAAGGGCGGTGTTCTGTTTGTGACCCTGCAGGAGTTCAGCACCGAAAAGGGCGATATGTCCCCGGACAAAATCACCTCCGCCGATATGGGCTATATCTTTGAAGAACTGATCCGAAAATTCTCCGAATCTTACGACGAACAAGCCGGTGCTCACTTCACCAGCCGCGATATTATCTACCTGATGACCGAGCTGCTGATCGCCCCCGAACGGGAGCGTATACTGGCAGAGGGCTGCACCAAGACCGCGTATGATATGGCTATGGGCACTTCGCAGATGCTGGGCTGCCTGACCGAGCGCCTGCAGGAAGTGCGCAGCGATGCCTCGCTGATTTGCTTTGGGCAGGAGTTTAACCCCGAAACCTATGCCATTGCCAAGGCCGATATGCTGATCAAAGGCGGCAACTCCTCTGGCATGAAGTACGGCGACACCTTAAGCGAGGATGCCTTCAGCGACTATGAGTTTGACTATATCATTTCCAACCCGCCCTTCGGCATCGACTGGAAACGCGAGAAAACGCAGGTGGAGGCCGAAGCCAAGCGCGGCTATGACGGGCGTTTCGGTCCCGGTCTGCCCGCCGTGTCGGACGGTCAGATGCTGTTTATGCTCAACGGCGTGAAAAAGCTGAAAGCCGGCTCCGGCAGAATGGCAATTATCCAGAACGGTTCCTCGCTGTTTACCGGTGATGCGGGCAGCGGCGCGTCCGAGATTCGCCGCTATCTTATCCATGAGGACCTTGTGGAAGCCATTGTGCAGCTGCCCACCGACCTGTTTTACAACACTGGCATTTCCACCTATATCTGGGTGCTGACCAAGGGCAAGGCGATGGAGCGCAGCGGGCGTGTACAGCTGATCGACGCCAGCAAATGCTTTGTGAAACGCCGCAAAAACATCGGTTCCAAGCGCGTGGATCTGGACGAATCCTGCATCAAGCTCATCCTGAAAGCCTACGAGGGCTTTGCCGATGCGGTCTATACCGATGACAGCCTGTCGGTGGAATCCAAGGTGTTTGAAAACGACTTTTTTGGTTTTACCAAGGTGACGGTGGAAACCGCACTGACCGATGAAAACGGCAAGCCGGTGCTGAAAAAGGGTAAGATGCAGCCGGTCAAGGGCGCATCCGACAGCGAAATTATCCCCTTGGGCGAGGATCGGGACGCCTATATGCAAAAGAATGTCCTGCCGTACAATCCGCTGGCGTATGTGGACCCCGCCAAGGATAAGATTGGCTACGAGATTCCGTTTACCCGCCTGTTCTACAAGTTTGTTGCGCCTGAATCCTCCGCCGCCATCTTTGAGGACATCAAGGCATTGGAAGCACAGGAAACCGTACTGATGAAGGAGCTGTTTGGAAATGCGTGAGATGAAAAACAGCGGCGTGGCATGGGTTGGGGCAATGCCGGAAGATTGGACTGTGAAGCGCGGAAAGTTTACTTTGAAACTCCTGAATCGTCCTGTGAAGGATACTGACGATGTGATCACCTGTTTCCGCGATGGTGAAGTTACTCTCCGAACAAACCGGCGCACAGATGGCTTTACATTTTCTGTAAAAGAAATTGGCTATCAGGGCATTGAAACCGGCGATTTGGTCATCCATGGCATGGATGGTTTTGCCGGCTCCATCGGCATTTCTGATTCCAGAGGGAAATCTTCCCCTGTACTTGTAGTCTGTGATACTGATGAAAATAAGCGGTATATCATGTACTATTTGCGCTCGATGGCGTATAATAATGTTTTTACCGCGCTTTCTACCGGTATCCGTGTACGCTCCTGTGACCTGCGTTGGAATAAGCTTGCAGAACTTCCGTACATTCTGCCCAGCTTTATCGAGCAGGACAAAATCGTTTCTGCCATTGAATCCAGTACAAGCAAAGTCGATGTCCTGATTGCCAACGTGCAGGCGCAGATTGAAAAGCTGAAAGCCTACAAGCAAAGCCTGATTACCGAGGTTGTCACAAAAGGTCTTGACCCCAACGCCCCCATGAAAGACAGCGGCGTGGAGTGGATAGGGACTATTCCAAGCTGTACCACCGGCTGGAAACCAGCATTGCCAATCAGGGTTTGCTGTATGTTCTGCGCAACGGTATCGAGGATATGGGCTGCAAGCTGCGGGTGTGCTATTTTAAGCCAGAATCCGACCTGAACCCCCTTGCGGTAGAGCGCTACAACGCCAATATCCTTGGCTGCACCCGCCAGTTCCGCTATACACCTGCCAACAACAACACCATCGACATGGTGCTTTCGGTAAACGGTATTCCGGTCGTTGCCTTGGAGCTGAAAAACCAGCTGAAAGGGCAGGACTATATCTGCGCCATCAACCAGTACAAGAACGACCGCAGCGCCAAGGAATTTGCGTTCCGCATGAACCATCGGTTCCTTGTTTACTTTGCCGTGGATCTGTACGAGGTGTGGATGACCACCCAGCTTGCGGACGGCGACACGCGCTTTATGCCGTTCAACCGCGGTTCCAACGGTGCGGGTGTCAGCGGCGGTGCCGGAAACCCGCCCAACCCCAACGGCTATGTTACCGCCTATCTGTGGGAGGAAGTGTTGCAGCGCGACAGCCTGCTTGATCTGCTGCAGCGCTTTATTTCCTATGTGAAGGAAAAGGAAGAAGTTGTTAAAAACGGTGTTGTCAGAACCGTAACCAAAGAGAAGATGATTTTCCCGCGGTATCACCAGTACGATGTCGTGCGCAAGGTGCTGGCAGATGTAAAGCAAAGCGGACCCGGCAAAAATTACCTGATCCAGCACTCGGCGGGTTCGGGCAAGTCCAACTCCATTGCGTGGATCGCCTACCGGCTGGCCTCCGTCCACGATGCACAGAACAACAGCATCTTTGATTCGGTCATCGTGGTAACCAACCGTGTTGTGCTGGACAGCCAGCTGCAGGACACCATCAACAGCTTTGAGCATCAAGTTGGCTTGGTGGAAGCCATCGACGACAAGAAAAACTCCCACACGCTGGCGCAGGCTATCAACGACAAAAAGCGCATCATCATCTGCACGATCCAGAAGTTCCTGTTTGCCAAGAAAGATATGGAGGCGTTCCGCGGGCGCAAGTTTGCCATCATTATTGACGAGGCGCACCAAGGGCAGAACGGCGAAAGCGCGAAATCCCTGCGCCGCAGCCTGATCGACATTGATGTTGCCACCAAGGAATACGCCGAGGAGGCAGGCATTGCCGAGGAAGATGTTGAGCTGACCGACGATTATATCAACGAGATTATCGGGCAGGGACGCCACGATAACCAATCCTTCTTTGCCTTTACCGCCACCCCCAAGGGCGAAACGATTGAGAAGTTCGGCACCGAAATTGGCACTGATGCGGACGGCGAGCCGATTAGGATGCCGTTCCACGTCTACTCTATGCGGCAGGCCATTGAGGAGCATTACATTCTGGATGTGCTTGCCAGCTATACGACCATCAAGGAAGCCTTTAAGCTGATCCGCGTGTCAGAGGACAACCCGGAGCTGATTGAAGGCAAAACCTCCCGCGCACTGTTTAAGTATTACAAAAAGCACGGCTACACCATTGCGCAAAAAACCGATATGATTATGGCAAACTTTGTGGAAAACTGCCGGTACCAAATCAACGGGAAGGGCAAGGCTATGGTTGTGGCTGACAGCCGCGCTAACGCCGTGCGGTACTACCTTGCCATCAAGCGGTATATCAAAGCCCACCCGGACGAATGTGCCGGCTGCAACGCTATGATCGCGTTCTCCGGCGAAGTCACACTGGAGGATTACCCCAGCGATAAGCCGTTTACCGAAGCGACCATGAACCTTGACGAAAAGGGACGGTATATCACGACCGACAAGAAGTTCCGGCAGGCATTCCACAGCAGCCAGTACAACATTCTGGTAGTAGCCAACAAGTACCAGACCGGCTTTGACGAGCCGCTGCTGCATACGATGTATGTTGACAAAAAGCTGATGGACGTTACCGCCGTGCAGACGCTTTCCCGCCTGAACCGCACTTATCCGGGCAAGAACAGTACCTTTGTGCTGGACTTTGAAAACTCCGGGGATGACATTCGCAATGCATTCCTGCCGTACTACGAAACCACGATTCTGGAGGGCAGCACCGACCTGAACAAGGTCTATGACCTGCGCAATAAGGTTCGCAACTATATGCTGTACAGCTATGACGATGTGGACGCCTTCAACAAGTTTATGACGGCTCAGCGCGGTAAAAAGCAAGATCCCGCCGCCCTTGGTAAGCTGACGGCAATGTTCCGCCCGGTTATTGCGCGGTATCAGGAACTGAGCGAGGAAGATCGCTTTACCGCCCGTGATTATGTGCGCAAGTTCAACGGCGCGTACTCCTACATCACACAGCTGGTTCGGCTGCACGACAAGGACTTGTTTAACGAGTATCAGTACACAATGCACCTTGCCCGACTGCTGCCCCGCCCCAACGATGACGACTTTGTGGACATTGAGGATAAAGTCAAGCTGGAATACGCCAAGCTGAACGAAACCTTTAAGGGAGCAATCGTTCTGGACGAAAAGCCGGTGGTTCTGACACCAAGCAACAATATTGACCCGAAACTGCCGAACAAGAGAAAAGATACCCTGCAAAGCATCATTGACAAGGTGAACGAGCGTTTCAGCGGAAACTTTACGGATTCCGACCGCGTAATCATCGAGGGTATCTACCAGATGTTTATGAAGGATTCGGATGTCAAGAAATTCAAAAAATACGCCAAGGACAACAGCACCGAGATGTTTGTGCAGTCGCTGTTCCCGGATAAATTCCGTGATATAGTGACGCAGTGCTTCCTTGACAATAATGATTCCTTTGCAAAGCTGTTCAATGACCCGGAGTTCTACCAAAAGGTTCAGGACGCTATGGCCGCAGAGCTGTATACGGCACTGCGCAAAGACAAGGAATAACGCAATCTACCGCCTTATCGTGAGATGGGGCGGTATTTTTTTGAAAAATATGTAGGCGGCACAGGCGACAGCACCGGCATTTTGAGGTAATGCAGGGTGGGGTTCAGATTGATCCGTTACGTTTGGTGCCTTAAAAGAAGAAAGTCCTGATGCCGAAATTCGGCATCAGGACTCTTTACCGTTGCGTTTTACTTTCTGTAAACCACCGCTTCAAACGGTCGCAGACTTCCGGGCTTTCCGGGGGTGTTGTAGTTGCTGATAAGCAGCTCGGTGTTCTGCCAATCGTTCAGCAACGGGCAAGGTACGTCATGGTCGGTAAAGTTGCAGACCACGAGTATCTGCTCGTCGTTCAATGTGCGGGTGTAGGCGTAAATCTCTTCATCGTCGGGCAACAGCAGGGCGTAGTGACCGTAGACGAAGGTCTTGTCCGACTTGCGCAGCGCCAGTAAGCGGCGGTAGAAGCTGTACACCGATTCCGGGTCGCCCACCTGTTTGGCTGCGTTGATCTGCGGGTAGTTGGGGTTCAGCGGTATCCACGGTGTGCCGGTGGTAAAGCCTGCATTGGCGGTATCATCCCAGTGCATGGGGGTGCGGGTGTGCTCGCGGCTGATGTAGTTGGCCGCCTTCATGAAATCCGCCACGCTCTCGCCGCAGCGCTGAGTCTTTTCAAAGTAGGCGTTGCGAGTCATAACATCGTTAATGGGGTCGATGCTGTCGAAATGCTTGTTCGTCATGCCCAGTTCCTCACCCTGATAAATGTAGGGCGTTCCCTGCATCAGGTAGAGGCAGACAGCCAGCATTTTGGCCGACCGCACACGGGATTCTTCGTCCTTGGTGCAGCCGAAGCGCGATACCACGCGGGGTTGGTCGTGGTTGTTCCAGTACAGGCTGTTCCACGCCTTGCCGTCCAAACCGGTCTGCCAGCGGGTCTGTATTTTTTTAATATCCGTCAGCTTCCACGGGTGTTCGGGTTCCCACTTGCGGCTCTCGCCGCCGTCCACGTCCATCAGTTCAAACTGGAACACCATGTTCAGCTCATGACGATCCTCGCCCGCGTACAGGCAGGCAAGCTCCGGGTTGACGTTGGCGTTCTCGCCCACCGTCATGCAGTCGTAGTGGCTCAGCACACGGCGGTTCATCTCCTGCAGGTATTCATGCACACGGGGACCGTTGGTACACTGGTCGGTATAGTCGCCGTACAGACCATCGGCGCAAAGTGGCCCGTCTGCATATCCGGCCTTGGAGATCATACTGATGACGTCCATGCGAAAGCCGTCGATGCCCTTTTGGAACCAGAAGTTCATCATGTCAAAGACCTGATCGCGAACCTCCGGGTTCTCCCAGTTCAAATCGGGCTGTCCTTCAGCAAAAAGGTGCAGGTAATACTGACCGGTTTTCTCGTCGTACTTCCACGCCGAGCCGCTGAAGCAGCTGCGCCAGTTGTTGGGGGCACCGCCGTCCGGGGCGGGGTCTTTCCAGATATAATAGTCGCGTTTGGGGTTGTCGCGGCTGGAACGGCTCTCAATAAACCACGGGTGCTGGTCCGACGAGTGGTTGACCACCAAGTCCATGATGAGCTTTAACCCATGGGCATGGACATCCGCCAGCAGGGCGTCAAAGTCGGCCATTGTGCCGAAGTCTGTCATGATATCGCGGTAATCGCTGATGTCATAGCCGTTGTCCACATTAGGAGATTGATAGATCGGGTTCAGCCACAGCACATCGACGCCAAGGTCTTTTAAGTAGTCCAGCTTTTCACGGATGCCGTTCAGGTCGCCGATGCCGTCACCGTTGGAGTCCTTGAAGCTGCGGGGGTAGATTTGGTAGACGACGGCCTCTTTCCACCACGCGGGGTGAATGCTTTCCATAAGTATACCTCTTACAAAATCGTTCCCGGCAGTTTGGTCACGTCCTGCATATGGTAGGTGGGTTCAAACGGCATCGGGGCCGTGCCGACGATGGCACAGTCCATGCCGCCCGCGCGGGCAGCCTCCAGCCCGGCGGCAGCGTCCTCCACAACCAGGCAGTCTGCCGGGGCAAGCCCCACCATGGCGGCAGCCTTGGTAAAGACCTCCGGGTCGGGCTTGGAGTGGGCAATCATCGTGCCGTCACACACAGCATCAAAGTAGCGGTTCGCGTCGAGCCGTTCCAAGATGTAGGCCGCGTTCTTGCTGGACGAACCAACAGCCAGCTTCAGCCCCGCGTTGTGCAGCGCCGTCAGGGCGTCGCGCACGGCGGTGGGCATATCGGCGGGCGACATCTGCGCCAGCAGCTTGCGGTAGCGGTCGTTTTTCTCGGTGGCAAGGCGTTCCTTTTCTGCATCGGTAAAGGTCTTGCTGCTGCCGGAAAGGATGATTTCCAAACTCTCCATCCGGCTGACGCCGCGCAGCTTCATGTTGATTGTTTCGTCAAATGGTGCGCCGACTTCCTCAGCCGTCTGTTTCCACGCTTCAAAATGAAAACGATCTGTGGAGCAGAGCACTCCATCCAGGTCGAAAATAATACCCTTGTATTTCATAGAAAGTTCCTCATAGTTACTCGGCGGCCAGCTTTACCGGGTGACCGTCCACGGTAATTTCCACAGCGGAACCGCCGCGGTGGGTGACAGTGATGCCCGCATGGGTGACTTCCACATGGAGCTTTGCACCGCGCCAGACGATGTTGAATGCCGCGCGCTGCCAGCTTGCGGGCAGATGACTGCGCAGGGAAAGCCCGCCCTCGTGCCATTCCAGCCCGGCAAAGCCGCAGACAACACACTGCCAGACGTTACCCATCGATGCACTGTGGATGCCTAAGTCGGACGACTTCATATTCGGGCCGAGGTCAATGGCAATGGCGTGGCGGTACATATCCAGCGCCATATCGTCCAGTCCCTCCCACGCGGCCAACACACAGTGCTGACCATGGCTCAGGGAGGAATCATGCAGTGTGCGGGACTCATAGAAGATAAAGTTCTTGCGGCGGGTCTCAGCATCGAACAAGTCGGGCATAATGCGCATGAGCATGACCAAGTCAGCCTGCTTCGAGACCATAAGTTGGTTCATCTGGGCGGGACTGTAATCCTCGTAAATCGAGGACACGCCCTGCTGGTTTTTGTATTTGCTCAGGTCGATCGCATCCAGCCCCAGATATTGGGCGTTCTGCGGCACGATGCCGTCGGCGTTGGGCTGCGGCAGGTAGACTTTTGCCTTTTTGTCCTGCAATTCAGCCGCCAGAGCATTCAGGTCATAGCTGTCGCCCAGCTTGGCGTAGGCGTCCGGCCAACGGGTAGGCATATCCTTGATGCAGCGTTCGGCCTGCTCCATGGCAAAGACGGTCAGATAGTTTGTAAAGGCGTTGTTATCGACGTGGTCTTTGTACTCATCCGGACCGATGACGTTTTTGATTTCATAGCGCTGCGTATCATCCTGCCACTCTACGCGGCTTGCCCAGAAACGGGCAATTTCAATCAAAAGCTCACAACCGCGGCGGTTCATGAAATCATCATCGCCGGTGGCTTGGTAGTACAGCCAGACACCCCAGGCAATATCCGCAGAGATATGCTGCTCGATCATACCTGTCAAAACCGGGCTGCTCTTGCCGGTGACGATATCCGCACCGCAGTAAAGCGGCGTTACTTCGCCGTCGTCCAGCCACGCACTCTCCCAGGGGAACATAGCACCCTGATAGCCATTCTCGCTGGCCTTTTTGAACGCGCCGGGCAGGCTGCGCCAGCGGTAGCCCAGCAGGGTCTTGGCGGCGGCGGGGTCAGTCAACAGGTAGTAAGGCATCAGGAACATCTCGGTATCCCAGAAAGAATGACCTTTGTAGCCCTCGCCTGTCATGCCCTTGGCACCGATGCCAACGCGGTCATCATCGCGCTTGATCATAATGTTCAGGTGATACAGCGCAAACCGCATACCCAGCTGGTCAAAGCTGTCATCGCTTTCGATCTGCACATCCTGCTCTGCCCAGTAAGCTGCCCACTTTTTGGCGGAGGCTGCAAGCAGAGCGTCATAGCCGGTATCCGCAAACTTTGCCGCCAGCGCATCACCGGCAGCGGCAACGATGTCCGGGTTCGTTGTGCCGCGCTGCTGACCGTAGACCGTAAACGGCAGGTCACGGCCTGTGTGGTAGCAGGTCAGCTTTTCGATGCGCAGCGTCTGCCCCTTTGCCAGCCGGAACGTGTAGCGCCCCACAAAGCGGCGGCGCTCAATGACCGGCAGCGACTCGGAGGGTTCTGCGCTGAATTTGTGCAGGCAGTGTACACTGATCGGCACATTGCTCTCATTCGTATGGGTCATCAGGCGCAGGATGCCACCGGGAAGCATCCGCATTTCGCCCTCCACACAGTGCTGAGAGCCGGTATTGCTGTTGCGGGTCGAGATACCGCTATTGACGACCAGCTCGATATCCTGATTCGTCGGTGTGACTTCCACCGAGAACGCGGCAATATGCTCATTATCCAGCGAAACAAAGCGACGGAAGGTTAGTTCCAGCGCTGCCCCGGCAGGGCTTTTCCACTGCACGGTGCGCGTTGCTTCGCCGGTGTGCAGATCCAGTGTGCGCAGGTAGCTTTGCAGCGTACCCTGATCCATGGCGAAACGCTCACCGTTGACGATAAACTCCATAGCAGTCACGTCAGGCAGGTTGGGCAGCTCGGTCACTTCGTCGGGCATAGCCTTATTGAATGTGCCCGTGATAAAAGCGCCGCGGTAGGTATCAAGGTAACCCTCCTCCAGCGCGCAGCGGATGTTGATATAGCCGTTGCCCTGGGCAAAGATGGATTCACATTTGGCGGTGCGGCACGGGTCAAAGGTTTCCTCTGCCACGATCCAGCCGCGGGGTTCGAGATCATATTTCATAGGCGGGTTTCCTTTCCATCAGCCCTTGACACCGGAAGCGGCCACGCTGGCCTGCACCTGATCCTGTGCAAGCGCATACAGGATGATGCCGGGCAGAATGACAATGGTAAGCGCGGCAAACAGCTGGGTGTAGTTGTAGGAAAATTCGCTGGTGAAGAACGCCAGCGCGATGGGCAGTGTGCGCTGCGAGTCCGAAACGGTCAGCAACGAGGCAAAGTAGTACTCGTTCCAGTTGCCGAGGAACATCAGGATGCCGGCAGTCGCCAGTGCGCTTTTTGCCAGCGGCAGGTTGATGGTCCAGAACGTGCGGAAGAAGCTTGCGCCGTCCAGTGTCGCAGCCTCGTCCAGGCTTTTGGGAATCGCCATAAAGCCGGCTTTCAGCACAAAGATGGACATAGCCATACCGGCAGACAGGTAAACAAGGGTGACGCCCCAGATGCTGTCATAAAGGTTCAGTTTCGTGATGAGCGAGAAGATGGGCTGGGTCTTGCTGTGGCTGGGCACAAGCAGCGTGATGGTGAACAGCGCAAACAGCAGCTTGCGACCGGGAAACTCAAACTTGGCAATGACATACGCGCCCATGGCATAGAACAGCAGCGAAACCAGCGTCGAGACGCCCGCCGCCAGCAGCGAGTTGAAAAAGTAGGTGGGGAAGCTGTACTTCTGGAAAATGTCAATGAAGGTATCCAGCGAGAAGTGGGCGGGCAGCGCCAGCGGTGAACTTAAAATTTCGCCGTTCGTCTTGAAGGACGACATAATGACCCACAGAATGGGAAACACAGAGAGAATAATGACGATGGCCTCCACAAGGTACATCAAAACCTTTGCCCAAGGCTTGTATTTGATTTTCATGGTGTGCCTCCTTCTCAGTAATCAGCTTCGTCCATGCGGAACAGCTTGTTTACGATGCCCAGCACGATCAAACCGATGATAAACATGACCACGCCACCGCGTTGGCGTAACCGTAACGGTAGTCCATGATGCCCTTGACCAGAATGATGGGCAGGCTCATCGTGTCGTCGCCCGGACCGCCGGACGTCGTCAGGGCAATCTGCTCATACATGGCAATACGGGATGTCAGCGAGGCAATGACGCTGGTGCCGATGGATGCACGGCACAGCGGCAGCTGGATATAGCGGATCAGCTGCCAGCCGGTAGCGCCGTCGATGAGGGCGGCTTCATTCAGTTCCTTCGGAATGTTCATCAAATCACCCAGCACGACCAACGTGACGATGACTGCATAGAACAGCCAGGTGAACGTAACAGCCCAGAACGCCCACGGCGATTTGTAGAACCACTGGACGTTGAAATTCGGGTTAAAAACGCGGATGACCGAGTTCAGGATGCCGAAATCATTGTTGAAAATGAATTTGTAGATCATCGCCCAGGCCGCCGCACTGATGACGTTGGGGATCATGAACACTGTACGGGTGAACTTCCAGCCGTGGGGGCGCTGGTACAGTACAAAAGCGACCAATGTGCCGAAGCCGACGTGCAGCGTCAGGGCAATCACGCACCACCAGAGCAGGTTTTTCAACGCAATGAGGAACGAACTGTTGGTAAACAGATTGATGTAGTTTGTCAGACCGTTGAACTTTGGTGCGTTGAAGCCATCCCATTTCGTGAACGACGTCACAAATACCTGCGCAATGGGCATCAAATAGAACATCGCAAAGATCACGATGGTGGGAAGCAGGAACAGATAGATCCATTTGTAGTTTGCACGCTGGATGCGACCCGCCTTGATGCGCGTTGCTTTTTTCGGGGCGGTTTTCATGGCTTTGCAGCTCCTTCCTTTTCAAAAAATGCGTGCCGCCGCCGTATGCAACGGGACGGCGACACGCCTTGAATTACATATTGTTCTTGCGTGGATTGCGCGGATTACTCGGCGCTGGCTTCCGCGGCCTTGTCACTCATCCACTGGGCGAACTGCTCCGGGGTGCAGGTGCCGTCGGCCAGGCTGGGCAGCAGTTTACCAAACTCGGTGTTGGCAACGGAGGCAGGGATCACATCGAGGATGCGGGGGACAAACACGGTATCAGTAGTGGTGTCGGCTGCCAGATCAGCAAGCACCTGGGTTTCGCCCTGCTTTGCCTTGAAGTCGTCGGAGTAGGTCAGCTTCGGTGTGTCGCCACCCTCGGCCAGCATGTAGGCTTCCAGCTCAGCGGGGCTGTAAATGAACTCAAGGAAAGCCTTTGCAAGGGCAATTTCATCCTCAGGGGCAGAAGCAGAGATCCACCACTCACCGAAAGTGGCGGTGTCGGCAATGCCGATGTCGCCCGGGAACAGGGAGGCACGGACCTTCGCGCCGTCAAAGCCGTTGGACCACTTGTCGGAGTTGGAGCTCTCGAAGTCAGAGGACATCCAAGGACCGTTGGCAATGATGGCGGCCTGCTCGCTCATGAAAGCGTTGGCGGCATCCGCGTAGGCTGCGCCTACCGAGTTGGAGGCTGCGTTGTTCTGCAGCAGATTCTGCAGCTTGGCCACAGCGTTGATGAAGCAGGGCTGGTTGAAGTCGGTGATCTTGGTCTCGGTGCCACTCTTCAGCCATTCTACGCCACCGTCTTCCTCGGCCACCAGCGCAGTCAGGAACAAGGCGGAAACCCAGCCGTTCTCGGCGGTGGAGAAGGCAATCTTCTGGTCGCCCAGCGCGGAAACAAATTCGTCCATGCTCATAGCGCTGATGTCAGCATCGGTGCTCCACATATCAGAGTTGTAGAAGAAGCCGATGGGACGTACCGTTGCCAGAGGCATAGTCATGACTCTGCCATCCTCATTGGAGCAGTATTCACGACTGTCGTCAATCAGGACATCCTTGATGGCGGGGGTCGCGTCGATCCAGTCGGTCAAGTCGTAGGCAAGGCCGTTGGGGATAACGACGTTCTTGACCCAGTCCGGGTCACCGCCCTCCACCAGCACCGGCAGCTTGTTCTGCTGTGCCAGCTGCTTTAAGCGGTCATTGAAAATACTATCCTGGGGTACGCTCTCCAGATTGATTTTGTACTTCCCGGCGTACTTCTCGTTAAAACGCTCGACCTGCGGCACAAAGAAGGCCGCACCGGCGTTCTCGCCGGTTTTGTAGGAGGGAATGGTGACTTCCACCACGCCGCTGTTGGTATCAGCGGATGCCGTGCTACCGGCAGTATCGCCGCCGGTTGTGGAAGTTGCAGCAGAGGATGCAGCGCCACCGCAGCCGGCCAGGCTGGCGGTCATCATGGCAGCGGCCAGAGCGCCTGCGAACAGTTGCTTCTTTTTCATAGTGTTTCTCCTTTACTTTTGTGCTATTTTGTTTTATTAACACGGTGCGGTTGCACCAAATGTTCCAAAAGTTATTGCAAAAACGTTTTTGTTTTGCGGTTAAAAAATATTTGCAGCGAAATTTGGCTTAAGAAGTTACTGCAAAAACGTTTTTGTATCTCTGTCTGAAAAAAGCGGCCTTAACCGCTGATTTCGGTTTTATAGGGGGCGGACGCTGTCGCGCACCGTCAGGGTGTGGGGCAATACCAACCGCTGTGCCTTGCGCTTTCCGCGGATCATATCGCACAGTAGGCGAGTAGCCTCGTAGCCTTTTTGCTGGATGTTCTGGTCAATGGTGGTAATAGCCGGGTCGGTGTAGTTGGTGACTTCCAACCCATCGAAGCCTACGACCGAGTAGTCTTTTGGCACTTTATAGCCCAGTTCTTTCAGCCCCTCGATCGTGCCAATGGCCAGCATATCGCTCATGCAGAGGAACGCCGTGGCGCTGTCCGGGCTGTGGGTTCGGAAGTATTCCTTCACACCGTCGCGGGCTTCCTCCCGCCCGAAGTTGGTGTAGATGATGTTGTCGCGGGGCAGCTCCAAACCATTGCGCTGCATAGCTTGGTACGCACCCACAAGGCGCTGCATACTGACCATAGCCAGCTTGCGGCCATGTACCACCACAATCTTGCGGTGTCCATTGTCGATGAGGTATTGGGTCAGCTCGTCAAACGCTTTGATGTCGTCCATCATCACACAGCTGACATTCGGACCGGGAACCTCAATATCAATGGTCACGCAGGGGTATTTGCTTTTCGCCAGCAGTTCGCAGTAAGGGTCGTTGGTTCTCAAACCCATCAGGATCGCGCCGGCGATGTTGTGCTCATAGCAGAGCTGTTCAAAACTTTTTTCGGTCTGGATCTTGGTGTTGATAACCTGAATGGACATTTCCACATCGTTGTTGACTGTGTAGTGGAAGCAGCCTTTCATCAGCAGTGCATCAAAATCGTTGATAAGCTCTTCTTCCAGAAAGCCGGAAAGCACCAGCGCGATATTGTGATTGTGCTTGGAGGAAAGGTTGCGCGCCATCTGGTTGGGGCGATACCCCAGCCGCTGCGCGGTCTCCACGATGCGCTCCCGTGTTGTAGGGCTGACATCTGGGTAGTTGTTGAGTGCGCGGGAAACCGTACCGACCGTGACTCCGGCTTCCCGTGCAATGTCGCGGATCGAAACTGCCATGCTTGCTCACTCCTGATTCTCTTTTCAACCAAAACCGTTTTCGGTACCGTGTATACTGCTGTGTTCCAAAAACGTTTTTGTTGTGATTTCTTTATACTCTAATTCCCCTGTTTTGTCAACACTCTCCGCCTACTTTCTACATCTTGCAAAAGAATCCGGCTGTGGTTTTGTGTAGCTTGCACAAGTGCAAAAGGCAGGAAAGGGGGCGTGGAACACATACCTCAAGCGAAGGGTCAGCAATCATGATACACACCGTGGCGATGCTCTCAAGGCGTCGGCGGTACTGCCAACAATGTGGTACAGGAAGTGGGAGCTGTTTCCAGCAGCCGGGTCGGTGGTTCGCCCTTTATATCCGGGAAGTAGTGTCGAATAGGGTATACCATTTGATTCCAGATTATGGCGGCCACAAGTTTTCAACAAGTGACCGCCATGCTTGTGGAATTAAATCCGTAAATTTTCAAAAAAGAGGTGTTTTGTATAAGCAGCAAAGGATTTAACCAGCGCGATGCCTACCGTGTGATGCTGCGCAAGTATCCCGATGTGATGAACATCGAGCAGATGTGCGATGCCCTGCGAATCAGCACCAAAACGGGGTACAAGCTGCTGCACGAAGGCAAAATCCCGGCGATGAAAATCGGGCGCTCGTATCGCATCCCCAAAGCCCACCTGTTTACCTACCTTCAAATTTGCGGTCAACACTGTCGAGCAGAAAATCGACAGTGTTGATTGTTTTGCGCCGATGCGTTATGCTGTTCTTGTCAACAGCAGATCGGGGGCGACCCAAACCGAAGGAGGTATTTATTTATGGTCGCAGGGCATCTGCAAGAAAAAAATGGTATCTACTATGTGGTATTAACCTACAAAACTTATGACGGCAAACGCAAAACCAAATGGCAATCCACGGGCTTGCCCATCAAGGGCAACAAGCGGCGCGCCGAGGCGATGATGCGTGAGCTGCAAGACGACTTTGAGCCACCCGTTGACCCCAACGGTCCGCCCAGCAAAGCTATGCTGTTTGCGGATTATCTGGTGCAATGGCTGGAAATCGCAAAGTCAACCGTCAAGCTGACAACCTACGCAAGCTACAAAGAACTGTCGAACAGCAGGATCATTCCTTACTTTAGAAATCTCGGCGTTACGCTGGGCGACCTGAAAGCGGTTCATATCCAAGCATTTTATCAGGAACAGTTGGAGCGTGTGAAGCCCAATACGGTCATTCACTATCATGCGGTTATCCACCGCGCCTTGAAATACGCAGTGAAAACGGACCTGATCGATGTGAACCCCGCCGACAAGGTAGACCGCCCGAAGAAAAACGAATTTACCGGGAACTTTTACAGCAAGGACGAAATGAACGCACTGTTCGACGCTGTGCGCGGCAGTAAAATTGAGGTGGCAGTTATGTTGACCGCCTTTTATGGTCTGCGTCGCAGCGAGGTTGTAGGGCTGAAATGGGCTGCTGTGGACTTTGAGCAGAACACCATTGAAATCTGCCACACGGTCACAACGGTTCGGCTGGATGGAAAAGAAGTGCTTGTAGAATCCAATGGCACAAAAACCAAATCCAGCAAGCGCACCTTGCCGCTTGTACCGGTTTTCCGGGAACGGCTGCTGGCCTTGCAGGAGGAACAGAAAGAAAACCGCAAGCTGTGCGGTAGGTGCTACAACAAAAAATACGCAGACTACATCTGCGTAGACGCAATGGGCAATCTGCTCAAGCCGGATTATCTCTCCAATTCGTTCCAGATCACCCTGCAAAATTATCATCTGCGGCGCATCCGCTTTCACGATTTGCGCCACAGAACATGATTCCACGGAAAATGTTATTCTCGCTGCGCTTTTTACCCGGCTGCTTGACCTTGATGCGCTCCTGTACCGTCCAGAAAGTCTCGGCATCCACCAGCGCTTCGTGCGTACCCTCCACAACGACCCAATCATCTTCGGGCTTCCAAATCATCTTTTTTGACTTGAAATTTTGCGTGCCGGTGCGGAAATGCACCATATTCCCGATGTAGACTTGATTCATCAGAATGGCGCGAGGGTGAGACCGTGCCGGAGGTACGGACGACCGATCTGCGGTTCAACCTTGGCAAAGAATCGCAGCGGAAAGCGTGGCAGTATTTGCAGACGATGGACAAATCGGTGTTCAAGTCATACAGCCAAGCGGTTGCCACGGCGGTGGTGGACTACTTTGACCTCTACTACCAGACGCAGGATGACCCCTATCTGGAAACGCGGGCATGCGAGGAACAGTTTGTGCAGCAAATCGTGGATGCAGTGCGGGATGCTTTGCGGGAGACGATGCCGGTCTTTCTGGCAGGGTGCATGACCGGGATGGCGCAGAACCCCGCCGCTGTTTCTCCCCAGCTTGTAAAAGAGCCTGTGAAAGACAGCATCAACTGGGATTTTGTGGGTGGCTGATATGGCTGTGCGGACTTTACAGGAATGTCTGGACGAGTTTGTGTCCGAACGCCCACTCCAGCCGGATGAATACCCCGATGTTGTCAGTGGGCTTGCCTACTGTAAACGCTGCCACTCCCCACGAAGGACGCGGCAGATGTTGTTCGGAAAAGAGAGAATCCTCCCGATAGGGTGCAGATGCCGGATGGAAGATGCTGCTTTTGTTCAGAGCGGCAGCATATGCTGACCATGCGCCCGCTGGATGCCCACGGCAAATGGCAGGGCAAAACGCAAAAAGAATACCTGTGCCGCAAAGCCGATGAGAAACGCGGCTTTACGGCACAGGAGTTTTTACAGGCAAAAGAGGACGGCTGGGAAAAGCAGTTCAAGTACAGGAATACAGCGGGCGTGTCGGCGTGGCTTACGCCCACACAGGCCGCCCGCGAGCCGGGGTGGGGGCGCTGCTCGAAGCAGCCGAAAGCGGCGAAATTTGGGCGTCAAAACCCGCTGTGTGCGCGTTGGAACAGCCCGGAGCAACTGCTGGATTGGCGAGAAGCGTGGGCGGATGCCGTGAACCGCGCACTGAAAGAAAAGCAGCAGCCTGCCCGCGTCACCCATCCACAGAAGAAATTTACCGGCAGATACAGACCACTGCTACCGTGGATGATATTCTGTTCTCAAAAGCTGAACAGCGCGCGGAACAAATTACAGCAGACACCCGTAACGATGCTGTTTTCACTAGGAAACCAACAGAACCTACACGCTGAATTACTCCATCGGAAAATACGCTGCTGCGGTAAACACCCCATCGGACAGGCTGTGCTCAAACCGGCCGCCGTGTAAGCGAAGCATCTGGGCGCAGTTCTGCAAGCCAAGACCCGTGCCGGGTTTGGCATCCGGGCGCGCGGTGTTGCTGACGATGAGTGCCAGCTCTTTATCCCGCGCAAGCAGTGTGATTTTTACAGGCTGGGTGCGGTCGGCATAGCGGCGCAGATTGGAAAGCAGATTGTCAAACAGCCGCTGCAAAAGCCCTGCATTGACCCGCACCGTGCCGGAGGGAAGCTGCGGGGCGTTTACGGCAAAATCATCCTGACGCAGCAGGTCGGCGAATTCCGCCAACAGCTTGCCAAATGCCTGTTCCACTGTGCAGGGCGGAAAATCCGCCTGTGTTTTGTCTGAGGTGGACACAAAGAAATACTCAAACAAATCGTTGAGCATCCCGCGTATCTGCAAGGCACGCTGGCGGCATTTGCCAAGGTAGGGGCTTTCGCTGGCCGGGCGCGGGTCGCCTTCCAAAATTTCCAGATAGCCCAAAAGTGCGGTCAGCGGGGTGCGCAGGTCGTGGGAAACGCTGGTCATTAAGCGGTTTGTTGCTTCCTCCATCTGCCGCTTTTCCGTCTCACGGCTTACCATAGCCCGCCGCATATCCTCAACGCCTTGCGCCAGCTCACCCAATTCGTCCTGACCCTGCACGGTAATGGCGTAGTCCAGATCACCGCCCTCTAAAATCCGCAGTTCGCTTTCCAGCGTTTTGATAACGCGCACCTTGCGCTGAATCAGTGCAACCATAATTGCCACAAAGCAGACAAAAAAAACAAGCAAGTCGGCGGCGGTAGCATAATCGGTGTAACGGTGTTCAAACAGGTCTGTGATGTACACGGTTGCCGTTCCATCGGCAAATTGTATGGGGTAGGCGTTCATCGTGCTCCAGCCGTCATGTTCCTCGCTGCAAGTGTGGTAGAGGGGCTGCTCTTCCAGCACGAAGGTGATTTCCACCAGTTCGCGGGTGGGCGTCCAGCCGTTCATTTCAGCTAAATCATCCAGCCGCAGATGGTTGACGGCAACATACTCTTGCAGTTCCTGCACGGTCTGTTGCTCGTGCGCGGCCACGATTTCCGGGCGGGCGCAGTAGGCTTGCAGGGCTGTCCGCGTTCCCCATTGCAGCAGGGCAAACAACAGCGCCGAAGCGCCAAACGCCGCCAGTGCCCCGACAACCAATTTTTGAGAAAGCCGCGAGATTCGCTTTTCAGGCAAGGTAATACCCCTTTCCCCATACCGTGTGGATGTATTTAGGCTGGGTCAAATCGGTTTCCAGCTTTTTGCGCAGATTTTTGATGTGTACCATGACCGTATTGTTGGCCGAGGGCAAAAAGCTCTCTTTCCAGACTGCCTCGTAAATTTCCCGCGCCGAGAGTACATCGCCGCGATGCTGTGCCAGCAGCCGCAAAAGCTGGGCTTCGGTTTCGGTCAGTGTCAGCGGGTTGCCCGCCAGCGCCGCCGCGCCGGTGGTGAGGTCTATGGACAACTCGCCGCTTTGCACGGTCTGGGGCGGTGCTGCCGCCGTTTGCGGCTGGTACACCATACTGCGCCGCAGCAGCGCCTTGACGCGGGACGTAAGCTCCAGCGCCGAGAACGGCTTTATCAAATAGTCATCCCCACCGTTGGCAAGCCCCTCGGCCTTATCCACATCGCGGGTCTTGGCGGACAAGAACAAAATCGGCATCATGGCCTTGGTGCGTATCTCGCGGCAAAGCTCAATGCCGGACAGCCCCGGCATCATCACATCCAGAATCACAAGGTCGGGCAGCGGGTCAAGCCGGCGCAGCGCCTGCTCGGCATTGGCAGCTTCCCGCACGGTGAAGCCCTCCCGCGCCAGCAGGATATGCACGATTTCCCGAATATCGTCGTCATCATCCACAACCAAAATATTCGCGCCCTTTGCGGTAAACTCTGCCATGAAATGTACCCTCTCATCCTTGTAAAAATCTGTTCCCAGTATAACGCCGAAAGCACCAAAAGGCAACCTGTACAATTCTGAAGAAATCTGAAGAATGGCCGTAAACCGTTGATTTAGCGCTGTGCAGCGGGTACAATGACAAACGCTGATGACCACTCCCGTCAGTGTTCGCATTTTGTCCTTTGTTTCCCGGAGGTATTTCCTGATGAAAAAATTCAAACGTTTTTGCTATCGCATCCTGCCTGTTGCCCTGTGCGCCGCCATGCTGGGTGGCTGCGGTGCCTCTGCTGCATCCTCTTC
>ENA-ORTN01001085-ORTN01001085.1-human-gut-metagenome-genome-assembly--contig:-NODE-1085-length-28212-cov-4.771140_pt1 | contig 28212 bp, 31 predicted proteins | sample MGYA00242070_ERZ509189 | MGnify/ENA primary metagenome ERZ509189 (study PRJEB26280, sample SAMEA2338821) | human gut metagenome | biome: human gut; feature: human-associated habitat; material: faeces...
CAAGACACGCTGCGATCTTGCGCCGTGCGCTTTCGTAAATCTCCTGCACGGTAGAGCGGGAAATGTCCATTTGAGCGGCACACTGCTCGTGGGTTTGCTGCTCCAAGTCAACCAGCCGAATGACCTCGTATTCGTCCAGCGTCAGCAGGATCGGCTCGGTATTCTCGCACCCGTTGGGGCAGAAGGTATCAACTTGTGGTGCACCACAAATCCGGCGGCACCGTGGCGGTCTTGGCATGGACGCGCCCCCCTTTGTTTTCGGTATATGCCGATTATATCACCTCGCGCAGAAAAAATCAATACAGAGTTTTCAAAAGCCGCTGTAACGCTTATCCGATAACGGGATGGAAAATACAACGGCTTGCGGTTATTCACCGAAGTTGCTGAGATGCCTTCATCGGCATAGATGCGAACCAGCGTCCAATTCGGGTGCTTGGCAATGAACTCGTTGTAGTACTGCTGCTGGATCTCAAAACTCTCCGCCTGCATTTCGGACATCGTGCTGACTCGGCAGTACGGAGCAACCCGCTAGATAACATCGTTGGAACGCTGAGGGGCCATGTCCCCTCGGGCATGCATTCGCGCTACTTGTTTTCCATCATGGAACGCCTCGCGGATCCTTTGCTTGCGATCCTCGTTTTTACTTTCCTGGGCCAAGATCGTTTTCTCCTTCCTTATGGTATCTGGAATAGAAGAAGGCGTGAGGTGGGGCCAGCTGGATCTTTCCCTGAGGGGTATAGACCCTGATCCCATGCCGGTTCAGCTTCTGTCCAATCAAGGCGCAGCCCTCAGCGCTCCTTGATAATCTGGATGGATCAACAATCAGTACGCAATCATAGGCGCCGTGTTTTCCATCTCGGACCAGCGTTTTGATGCTCTGTCGCTGCGGGTCAGTGCCACTTTCAAAAACAGTCACTTCTGCCACGACGGTAAGGCCGAGATCCTCAGCAGCCTTTCGCAGCATCTCAAGCTGGCTGTTCATGGCTATTTGGTTGGGTTCATTTGCGGTGCCGCCAATGCGGCAATATATGCAACAACGACTCATTCGCTTTCGTCCTCCAATTCATATTTCCGTACAAGACGGTAGAATGTAGATGCGCTAATCCCGAGCTGTTTATAGCACTGGACAGCGGTGATTTGGCCCTGCTTCCACTGGGGGTAGTAGGTATCCCAACCTTCGACGGTGCATCGTGGCCGGCCAAACTTGACGCCTTTCAGGTGTGCAGCGGCAATGCCCTCTGCCTGTGCCTTAGACTTGGTATCGACCTCGAGCTGTGCTCCAAAAGAGAGCACAGCGAGGACGATATCGGTGATGACGCTGCCAAGCAGGTCCTTATATTGGGTGGTGTCGAGGATGGGGGTGTCCAGAACAACGATATCAACACCAAGAGTCTTTGTGAGAAACTCCCATTCCGCGCGGATGGCAGAGTAGTTGCGACCGAAGCGGTCGATGCTTTTGACAACTAACACATCTCCTTTTCGCAAGATGGTGTTGCGCAGGGCCAAATAGTTGGTTCTCTCAAAGCTGCGGCCACTCTGCTTATCCACATAGATATCACGCTCTTCGATCCCAGACTCCAGGAGTTCCAGAACCTGTCGGTCCTCATTCTGATCCGTGGTGGACACGCGAGCGTAACCAAAGCGTTTGTTACTCATAGGCTCACCCCTTGGTCCGGAACATTCCCATAACGCCACCGAGCTCGGCGAGGTCATCTACAGCAAGGCTTGATCCATTTGTCTCCGGAGCCGGAGTTTGCGCCGAGAGCTGCAACTCGCCGCTAGAGATCATTTCGGTAATGATCTCCTTTACAGTGCTTGCAATCCACTCCTTGCTATGCTCATCAGCAACCTCAGGGCAGCTGGTGTAGTGTAGTATGGCGCTTACGACCAGTTCAGACATACTGCGTGGTCGCTGGCGAAGGATTTCCAGAGCACGCCGGTGCCGGAAGTCCATCTCATTGAACTGAAGGACCACACGGGCCTTTTTATTGCTGCCCATTTGCCGCCACCTCACTCTGATAGAGGAGCTCATAGCCGCGCGCATTGGCATGAATATCCTCGACGAAAATGGGGAAAGCTACTTTGTTACCGCGTTCGATCATTCCACGCAGGAGCAAGGAACCTCCACCAGCAAACACGCATTTGCTGGTCGTTACATCGATTCCACGCTCACGCAGGAAGTTATAGAACTCCGAAAGGAACTCTCCAGTCATGCTACGAATCAGCTGTTGCACTTCACCAGGAAGGACAGTGGGCTGATTGCGAATGACCTCATCAATATCGCAGTCCTCCAAGATCCGGGCATAGAGTGCATTGCACTTGCTCGTAATGCTGTTGTAGAGGGTGATGACCCCCTTTTCAAAACTTTCGACCACCGCCAGGTCAGGACGTCCGTTACGCAGCTTGAGAACGTCAATGGTAAAGCCGCCAATGTCGATGATGTAGGCAACAGAATAGGTCTTGAGCGTACTGTACTGTGTTACAGCAGCCGCAAATGCCTGAGGATAGCTGAGGACTTTGCTGATGCGGATCGAGTAGTATTTTCCATTGTACTCGAAGTCAATGGCCTCACGGCGCCGCAGAAAGTACTGCTCAAAGCGACTGTGGAGCTGTTCATAGTGCGCCGGGGGCAATCCAATCAGTAGTGTGATGTCAATCGGATCCAGCGTTTCAGCTGCCTTGCGCCGCTCCAGTTCCTTAGCGATAGCGAAGAGCGTCAGGACATAGAACCGCTCGTCTTCGGTTTTGTCGCGCAGATAAGAAATGCGCTGTTCTGTCAGCGTATAGTAGCGCCCGTTCCAGCAGATATAGTCCGTTTTGAAGCCTTGCAGCCCTTCAGACGAAATCAGGCCGGAGGTAAAAAGCGTGTTCGGGGTCTTGATCGATTTATTGCCGTGATCGACAGAGATAATCATGGATTGGAACCTCCTCATTTCGTTTAACAAAGTGCGTGTAATGTCGCACTCGAAGCATTTAAAAGAAATTACGCATAGTGTTCTCATAGAACAACAACTACACTAAATGTTTTCCATTTAGGCACTTATGCCCAGTCTTTCAGAAGATCGTGGAGCTTTTTGAGCGCACCGTTGACAGATTTCAGCGCTGCGTTCATATGGCACCCTTCCTGACGGGCGATCTCACGGATCGTCATATTCTCCATCAGCATGTGGATTCTGCGCTGCTGGATCGGGGTAAGTTGCGCGATCGCTGCATACAGCGCAGCGACCTGCTCATCCCACAGCAACGTATCTTCCATCGGGTTCTGCTCATAAGACTTCGGCATTTCGAAAAGGTCCTCGATTGGTGTCCAATCACGGTGATATACTTCTTTGCGATGGACGCGCTGCGTTTCATTCTGAAGAGCGCGCCATTCTTCATACAGCTCATCGCTGACAGGAATTTCCTGATAAATGCCATAGTAGTCTTTGATTCTGATAGTTTTCATTTTTACCTCCAAGTCGTTTCGTTAGCGGATGCGGACGAACGACTTGAAGGGGGCGCACGGGCCCAGTAGCTGGCTCTTGACATGGATTACGCTCCCAATCTGGGCAACAAAAAAGCCGGCCACTCTCGTTTTCGAGAATGGTCGGCTCTTTGTTCCGGTATTGGCTGGCGCACAAGGGTATGAAAAAAGCCCCTCGGATCATAGACCCGAGAGGCTATAGGTGCTCCAGCATAATCCATTATACCGGCTGAGTCTCTACACTACAATTTCGTTTGGCTCTCAATTTCCTCCCAATTTTCTATCATGTTTTCTCTCATCTGACTGCCACATTGTCTCTCATTTGTCTCTCACGAGACTTCCACCTGAGCGGTGATGCTACCGCTTTGCTGCAGGTGCTCCCTGATGATCAGGTCAGGGATGATAACACACCAGAGGCTTGCTGCATAGGCACGGATAGCTGGCTTGATGTGCCGATAGTATGTAGATGAGGAGATTCCGAGGTTGAGATATGCTTCCTCATTTGAGGTGCAGTAGACATCAAAGTACCTTGCCTGGAGGATGTTGAAATAGGTGCCTCCATTGGGCGGTGTGTCCTTCACGAGCACCAGGGCATCCTCCATAACGGACAGAAGCTGCATGGAGTGGCCCATCTCGGCAAGGCGATCGGCGATGCGTTTCCGGTCAGTGTCACGGTCATAGTCGATGGCCAGATTGATGAAGTCGGAGATGCTTTGCCGTCTACCTTCATAGCACTCTTCTTCCATCTCACCGATGCGAGAGGCAGTCCTTCGAACGGCGGGACCGTAAATCTGGAGCAGCGCCAAGGTCTTATCAATATCCTCCTCGGTGAGGGTACTGGTGATGTCAAAGGTTTTCAAGTAGTTCTGGAATTTACTCATTATTTGTCCTTTCTGCCAGGCCTCTTTAATGGTAAAAGTTGAAGGAGCCAAGAACTTTGGCATAGGCCTTGGACTTATTGTGGAGGATGCGCTTTTCGCCGTCCGCCTTAACTTTACGATCTTTCAGGTAGAGATAGAGTGCGAAGGCTCCATTTTCCTTCACGACGATCAAGTCACCGTCATTGATCTCGGCTGCCCTCTGACAGAACAACACGCTGCCGGTGGAAATGCCGTGCTCCTGATAGCGATACCCTTCGGCCATAATGCAAAAACACTTTTTGGGAGTCAGACCAGAAAATCCGTCGATCTGGATGGAGCCATAGCCATTGCTCAAAACGGGGTGTCTGGCTTTAGTCGTTTCAACTGCTGCGTTTATAGTCAATACCTCCTCAGTGATACATAACAGAGGGCATCTTGTATTCAACCTCCCGATGGGCAGGCATCTTCAGCCCCGTGGTGAGTGCGGCGAAATTGATCATACCGAGCCCATAGCGATGGCGGATATCTTCCACGGTGCGTTCCAAAGTTAAACGCTTATTATGCTTCTCAAAATCAGACCAGAGATCGAGCTGGATTGGTGTATCCGAGGGAATCAGGTCGATCGCGCTAATCGTCAGAGATCGAACATCCGCATTCCATGGATAACGCCGGCAGAACAGATTAAAGCCAGCCGCAGCAATCTCTGTATAACTTTGAGTTGGGAATTCCAGCTTCCCCTGATACTCTCTCTGAGACAGTGTGTTGTCGCGAATACTGATGCGGATCCGCGTGGCAGCCAGCTTGCTTTTCCGCAGCTTTGCGCCCACTTCCTGTGAGAGCTCCATGAGAACATGTCGAACCTCTTCATTTGTACGCAGGTCTGCTGTGCAGGTGATTCCGTGTCCCACGCTCCTGATGGGGATTTCGTAGTCGCATGGCATAACGCGCGATTGATCCAGTCCATTGGCAGACACCCACAGCTTTTCACCATTGACGCCAAGCCTGCGAATTAGCATTGCCCGATCCGCTTGGGCCAGATCTCCGATGGTACGGATCCCGTAGAGCCGAAGCTTTTCCGTCGTTGCTCGCCCCACATAGAGCAGGTCTGAAACGGGGAGCGGCCAGATTTGATCTTTGAAGGATTCCCGCGTTATGACAGTCACGGCATCTGGCTTTTTCATGTCTGAGCCGAGTTTCGCGAAAATCTTATTGAAGCTGACGCCAATGGAAACGGTGAGTCCGACTTCTTCTTTCACAGTAGTCCGAATCTCGTTGGCGATTTCAAGCGGAGTTTTCTGCTGGAGAAGCGGAGACCCAGTCAGTTCAATCCAGCTCTCATCAATGCCAAATGACTCGACTTCCGGAGAGTATCGCAAATAGATAGAGCGGACAATTTTGGAGAATTTCAGATATTGTTCCATATGCGGTTCTACAATCGTCAGTTGCGGACATTTTTGCTTTGCCTCCCAAATCACTTCACCTGTCTTCACCCCACATTGCTTTGCCAATTGGTTCTTCGCAAGAACGATCCCATGTCGATCCTCTGTGCTGCCGCAAACCGCAATGTACTTTCCACGCAATTCCGGATGCAGCATACATTCAATACTCGCATAGCAGTTGTTGAGGTCACTATGCAATACAACTCGGCCTTCCATATTCGGCATACCTCCTGTCCATAACCTTCAAGAAATAGTTCCATCAAGTTCCTAAAAGTTCCTATTGACAAGTTCCAGTTCGCAGAATATAATGAGCCTAAAGTTCCAACCGAGTTCTATTAAGTTCCAATAAGTTCTAATAACAAAATAGCAGGTCAGAAAATGGTTTGTCAATAGAACTTTCAAAAACTTTCCAAACCTGCGAGAGGAGACGGTTATGAAGACGACTGGTGAAAAGATTCGAGAGAGCCGCACGCATCTGGGCCTTACGCAAACAGAACTGGCCGATAAGATTGGTGTCACGCTGCGCACGATTACCAAATACGAAAAACAAGGTGTAATGCCTCGCGGTGTAAATCTTCAGAGGTTGGCAGAGGTGCTGGGTGTTTCCACGGCATATCTAAGCAACGATGAGATCGTAGATCCCAACTATGGACTTGAAGAGGCACCATACATCGAGAGCGCAAGAGCAGCCTATGGCCGTAAAGGAGCAACTGATGTAGAGCAGCTGCTGACACAAACGCGTGCTCTCTTTGCTGGTGGAGATGTCCCTGAGCAGGATAAGGAGCTTTTCTTCCAAGCAGTCACTGAGGCGTATTTTGCTAATAAGCAGCGAGCCAGCGAGAAGTTCACCCGTAAAGACTACAAAAAGTAAGCAGGAATAATCTGAGTGTACGGATTTTTGGACAACCCTTGTGGTACTGTCAGGCTGTATAATAGAAAACTACTTTCTGAAGTGAGGCGAGTGGATTGCTGACGATGACGATTAGGCAGGAAGTAAGTCGATTGAAAATGAAATATCAGACAGATGACCCGTATGAGATCTGCGAGTATTTGGATATCCAGGTGATGGATCGTCCAATGGGAAAGAGTCCCCGTTCCTGCAAGGGCTTTTTCCTGGTTTCTTCTCGGTGCAAACTGATTGTAATCAACAGTGATTTGCCCGACAGCATTCAACGGATCATCATTGCGCACGAGCTGGGGCATGCAGTCCTCCACAGCGATTCTGCCATTAACACCTTCCATGAGTTTGCGATGTTTGAGGATACAAATCGAATGGAGTATGAGGCAAATGTGTTTGCTGCGGAGTTCATGCTCAGCGATGACACCGTCTTAGAAGAGCTGGAGATGCAAATGGACTTTTATCAGACAGCGAAGTGTTTGTATGTGCCACCTGAGTTACTGGACTTCAAGCTCCGGATTCTACAATGCCAAGGTGTAAGAATCATAGCTCCGTATATCGCGCATGGGGATTTCCTCAAGCGAGATCTGGAGCAGCCGTTGAGTTAAGTATGCTGTCAGGTGAGGCTTATAAGGTCTATGTGAGCGTTTTTGTAGAGCATCGTTCGGATGGGACAATGCTGCCTAGGGAAATCATCTGGGAGGATGGCCAGAAATATGAAATAGACCGCGTGATCGATATTCGCCCAGCCTATGCTGCAAAAGCCGGCGGGCAAGGCGATCGTTACACCTTCCAAGTCAATGGCGCAAGAACATATCTCTATTTTGAACGATCCACCAATCTAACGGGTAATACGATAGGCCGTTGGTTTGTGGAACGAAAGGTGCCATTGAGGGATCTACTTTAGAGCCCATGACATTGGAGAAACTTGTGAGGAGGAAAAAATGTATAGCGCTGCATTACAGAGGTACTATAACGAGCACGAGCATTTGCCATACACCTTTTATGCTCAGCCAAAACGCTTCACCCAGTATGCGATAGAAAAGAGAGGCGAGCTTTTGGCAACAGCGTATAACTATATCGAGCCGGATGCGAAAGGCACAAGAGACTTCGTTGAATATTCTTCTGCCGACTTTACTGTAACGGATTTCCATTCTGCTGACCGAGTCTGCGTGGTTATGAGGCTTCCGGAACCTACAATGCCATTGCACTGTAAGATGATCGGCTGCTCCGTCAAGTTCGATGGCAGTTGCCCCATATGGCGTACAGTCGAGTTGACGGAGCAGGGTAGCTTTTTCCTATGTGGCTGGAATGCGGATCATACGCATATGGTAATTAGTGAGGTGGGTGCAGAAACGGAAGAATGTGTTCGACGAATGACAGAGGAATTGAGCTTTCCAATTATGATTGATATAAAATCATTCAAGCTGTAACCCCAATTATGTGTGACAAACATGAAAAGGAGGAGACGCATCAGATGCGTCTCCTCCTTCTTGTAGTGGCATGGCACTACCAACTCGCCTATTTACTTGCTGAACGCTCTCCACAGGAACGTGACGATCTGCGCACGGGTGCAGTCTTTGCCCGGCGCAAAGGATGTCTCGCTCACGCCTGTAGTTACGCCGTTCATGTAGCACCACGCTACCGATTCATACGCCCATTCAGGCACATCGGTGAACGGCAGGAGGAACATCCACGCGCCCGTGAAGCCCTTGCCCTGCTCCTGAACGTAGCGGTAGATCATGGCCGCGGCCTGCGCACGGGTGCAGCCGTCATTCGTGCCGAAGGTCGTTTCCGTCAGGCCGGTGACGATGCCAGTGCTCGCCGCCCAGCGGACCGCCTCGGCATAATACGCGCCCTCGTCCACGTCCGTGAACGGCATGAGGTAATTCACCACGGGGGAACCCGCCACACGCCAGAGGAATGTCACGATCTGAGCGCGGGTGCAAGGCTGGTTCGGTGCAAAGAGGCTATTGCCGACGCCGCCGGTAATACCGTTCTCCGCCGCCCACTTGACGGCCTCGTAGTAATAGGCGTCGTTCGGCACGTCGTAGAAGAAGTTGAGAACGCTGTTGTCCTCCATGAAAGTCACCTTGACCTCGACCTTGCTGCCGGGCATGGTGAAGGTGTATTTCCCATTGCCCTTGTCGGTGAGTTTCAGATCGTTGCCGTTCTTGTCAGTAACGGAAATGGTTTCCAGCACATAGCCGCTGTCAGGCTTTACCGTAATCGTTACGGTGCTGCCCGCAGAGGCGTTCTTCGGGCTGACAGTCACAGAGCCGTTTTCGGTCTTAGCGGGGGCAGTGATGGGATAGCTGGAAGAACTGCTGCCGCCGGAAGACTGCCGCTTGGGGATTACCGTATCGGCCTGTGTGATCTCATGGTCGCCGTTTGCGTCGGAGAAATACCTGTTGCAGGCCTCGCAGTACCAGTATTCGATGTTGCCTTCTTCTCTGGTGGTAGCCGCCTTGGCTTCCACATGCTTCAGCTTGCCGCCATGATGATTGGGGTCGATATCGCCGTATTCCGCACCGCAGACGGCGCAGACTGCCTTTGCCGTGCAGGTGGCCACGCCGTCGGAGCACCTAACCGTTTCCACAGCATTGCAGGTGGTGCAGCTGCGGCGGTGGGTCTCGGTGCCCTCCATGTGCGTCCACGCGCTCCAGTCATGGGTGTGGGCATCGCCGATCTGGGTCTTGAACACCGGCAGAGTCTTGCCCGCCGCGGCCAGATACTGGCACTGGCTGTTCCATGGGTGTTCGCTGTCGGCGCGGCCATTGATCAGCAGCGCCAGTACCGTGCCGTCGCCAAGCTCCGCAGCGGTCTTGGACTCTGCATTTGTGATGGAGCCTTTCCCATTGCCCACTGCGTTCAGTCCTGTACCGTCCAGATAGTAGCAGTTGCTCACGATGGAAGGGGTCCCGTTCTCGTCGTCTGCGTTGTTCCCTACAATCTCGCCATTGTAATTTCCGTTGCCTGCTACCTTACCGACGTTATAGCAGTTGGAGACTTCGCTGCTGTTGTTATATCCCACAATACCGCCGGTACTATTCCACACAAGATACTTCTTTACCGTAATTGTTCCAGTATTGTAGCAGTCGCGAATCGTGGCGTTGGAATCCGCACCTCCGGCAATTCCACCGATATAAGAGGGAACTTCGGTGGCAGCTAGCGTGCTCTTTACTGTGCAGTAATTGGCGCAGTTTTCGATAGTACCGCCGGAGAGGTAGCCTGCAATGCCGCCCAGATTTCCGGCGTAACCGGACACATATCCGGTGACCGTAACATTCCGGATCACCGCGTTTTTCGCAGTGCTGAACAAGCCCAGGCAGACTTGGTCCTCGATAGACAGGGCGTTGTTTATAGACACATACAGCCCCTTGATGGTATGTCCCTGTCCGTCAAAGGTACCGGTGTAGTACAGGGTTGTGTTTTCGGTGAAAGGCCCCGAATATGCAATGGGTGTCCATTCCTCCGGATTCGCGCCGATGAGGCTGGAGGAATAATTCCCGCTCTCGTCAAACGTGCCGTCGTTCAGGACGATATCGTTCATCAGCTTGGCACAGGCGGCGGGGTTCTGGGGCGGCAGAACCGCATTCTGGTTGTCGGTCTGAACGCCGTTGACGATCTGCCGGAACAGCTTCAGTTGGTCGGCAGTGCCGATCTCATAGGGGTATGCCTCGGTGCCAAGACCGTCCATACGAACAGTCTTGAAGTCAACTGCCCCGCTCCCGACCTGAAGCGCGTAATCCATCGACACACCCTTGTCGACCTGCGCGTTGTCGCTTCTGGTGAACAGGGGCACCTGCCACGGGTAACTGGTGTCATTTGTCCCGTAAATTCCGATGTCCCAGTCCTCGTCCATTTGGGTGGCCATGCCCGCGTCTGCGATACCGGCGGCAGCCGGAGCCCATGTACACGCCGCCGCCGCGGGCGGAATTGCTGTCATCCTCGTTATATACAGCTTTGCAGCCGGTGATGCTGCCGTCGGTCATGGTAAACATGGTAGGTGCAATGACGTCGCTGGCCTGCCGCAGCACGACGCCGCCGCCCAACAGGCCCTCGCAGTCGGTGATGCTGCCGTTCGTCATGGTAAAGCTACTGCTGCCTTGTATATTAACACCGCCGCCGACCGCGGCTTTACAGCGGGTGATGGTACCGCCGGTCATCTTGAACATGGAGAGGCCAATCGCACCTGCGATCCTACCACCCACACTTACACCGCCGCCGGTGCCGCCGTAAGTATCGCCGGCCTTACAGTCGGAGATGCTGCCGCCGGACATGATGAACACGGGCTTGATGTCCTCAGACGTACTCCCGGGGCCGTAGCCCTCTGTTACCACACCGCCGCCCTCCATATAGGCCGTGCAGCCGGTGATGGAGCCGCCGGTCATGGTGAAGATACAGTTATCCCCCACACTTACACCGCCGCCATACTTGGCCGCGCAGTTCTCGATCTTCGCGCCGCCCTCCAGCGTGAAATAGGAGGGGATTATTGTGCGCTCTGTACTACCCTGCCAATAGGGGACATAGTTGTCATTCACCAGCACGCCGCCTCCGACGGATGACGTCATATCAGCAGCTGTACCGCAGCCGGAGATCACGGCATTGCCGCCCATCGTGAAGGTGCTGGCACACACCCACATGCCCATCTGTTTCTGCTTTTCGATCCTGCCGCCGGTCATAGATGCCTTACCCCGCAGGATGCCAATGCCGGTCATCTTAGGAGCGTAGCCAATTTCACCCGAATACGAATTGGTGATGGTTCCGCCGGTCATAGTCAGCTCACCATCGGTCACAAATATCGCGTTGTCGTCCACGCCCGTCATTTCCAGCCTGCCGGTGGCCGCTTCGCTGCCATCCGCCAGCGTCAGCTGGCCGCTCTGGATGCCCTGAGATTCGACCAGAATGCCGATCGGGAACTTTTCCGTGTAGCTGCTGTTACGGCCGTATGTCGTTATCGAAATTTGATCGGGATTCGTGAACTTCAGCGTAAAGCCGTTCAGATCCAGCGTGACGGTGCGGGTGACGGTCAATGTACCTCTGAAATCAATATTCGCCGCCAGCTTAACGGTGCTGACATTGGGATTCGCAATGGCCGCACTCAGCGTCTCTGCGGTGCGGACCTCTTCTTCCGTGGCGTTGGCCAGAGCGTTCTCTCCCTCACTATTCAGGGGCACAGGTTCCCCTTTGGGATGGGTCATCGTGCCGTCTGCAGACCTGACGTACTCTATGCAGTTTTCCGTCAAAGCGCCCTCCGCGCCGCAGACAGAACACTCCGCGTTCATGATTTCTGCTGTGCAAGCCGTTTCGCAGATGCATACTGGCGGTTCCTCTGTGCTGCCCTCGGCAAAGGCTGCCGTCGGCAGCATACTCAGACAGAGGCACAATGCTGTGAGAATACTGAAAAGACGTTTCTTCATCGTGATCCCTCCATGATGAAAGTCATTTGGTTCCTCCTTTGGAGGAACCAAGGGGATATCCCCTTGCCAAAAATTTATTTTTCCGTCAGGGCTTCAAAGCCCTTTTCCGCCTGCTGAACGGTCTTTTGGATGATGCCCGAAGCCATTGTGTGAAGGTCCATCTGCAAGACGGCCGCCGTGAGCGCCGCGCGCTTCTCCTTCGGTACGTCATAGAGTTTCAATGAACAGTCCAAAAAGCGGGAAACCTTGGCCTCCATCGTGAAATACACATCACAGGGAACCGACATGAAGCCCCGCATGATACTGCCCGACGCGATCTCCATTTCGTAGAAATCCTTTGGCTGAGCAGTGGGGAGATAGGGGGCAAATATCTTTTGCAGCCGCTCAGATGTGCTGCGGTAAAGATATTCCGAAGTAGTCGGCAGCGAATAGGCCGTCACATACAGCTCGCGCAGCGGTTCCGTCAGCTCTGCAATATGGAGCTGGAGCGCCGTTTCCACGGCGTAGAGAAACACGGGGTCCTCCGTGCCAGTATGTCGTTCAGCAAGGTCAAATTGCCCATCGAACATTCGCTGTACCAGTTCAAGCAGCAACGCCTCCTTACTGGAAAAAGCATGGAAAAATGCGCTTTGCCCCCAGCCAGCTGCCTTTGAAATTTCACCTGTTGTTGCTCTTGTGTATCCTTTCTCCAAAAATAGGGTTACTGCAGACTGCAACATCTTCTGCTGAGTTGCTAAACCGTTTGCTTGCTTTCTTCGCGGCGACAAATAGGCACCTCCTTAAATCAAACTTGTGATTGCACTTCAATTATAGCATAGCCTAATTTGTCGTGCAAGTGAAAGCTCATCGCGATGCTGTTTTCGGAGTAATGCGCAAAGTTCGCTGACATTATATGGCAATAATGCCGGTGCGAAATGAGTTCAAGGAGGGTTGATGTAATACTTGTGAGTTGATTTTTGCCCAGAAAGCAAAAATAGGTATTCTGGCGAACGGATGGATCTAATGGTATCCTGTCTCCGTACTTATTAGATTTCATCTCCGATGCGGAGCTTCATAAGCTGTGAGCCAATTCATATTGGCACTTCTGGGCGAACAATATGTTTCGCCTCTCATTTTGCGCTTTGATTTGATTTTCAGATCAGAGCGCTCTTTTTTTGTCCAAATTCCGCATTGCGGGTTTGAGAAATATTTATTTGAAAGGTGGAACAAGCAAATGACAGAAAGCAAAGTATTCACGGACAACTTCAGTCGTAGCTTTACGGAGTCTGGGGATTTTTTTCAATTCCTGAGCGACCGGAAAGCCCGCAGCAAATGGATGACCGCCCCATCCAGAGAACTTCAGTTCGAACCGGTGGAACGAGGCTCCACGCTCGGGAATCTGTACATGCAGATCTATGACCACAATGGCGCCGCAGAGATTCTTGAAGACACAATGGAGAATACCAGCCTCCTGCTGAAGGTAGATGGTAAGGACTACCCGGTCCGTTCCTGTGCTCTCAAGACCGTTCTGGAGCGTGCCCGCATCTCCGGTCATGCCCTCAACAAAGTCTCCAAAAGCGTATTCGCTGAGATTCTCAACTACTGCATGGGCGTTGCCTCCGGCGACAGCCTGATCAAAGTCGCAGATGAGAAGGTATCGGCCGTACACGGTGGAGATCCCAAGGACTACACGGTCATGGAGATGCTGCCCCTGTTCAAAGCGACCAATGACTTCCTTGATCGAGAGTATCCCGGTAATCGCTTCATGACCGCCCACTTCGATCACTCTATCGCAACCGCTATCTGGTGCCTGGATGGTCAGGCAGACAAGCTCCTTGATACATACCACCGGGAGATTGCTGCCAAAGGCTTGCAAACCGAGAAAATGGTTCCTGCGCTGCGCTTTTCCACCTCCGATGTGGGTATGAGCGGCGCAAATCTCTATCCGATTTTTCTGGTTGGTGCCGAGAGTCGTATTGTTCCATTGGGATACTCCATTCGCACCGAACACAAGAATGGCGTGGATATGCAGTATTTTGAGGAACAGCTCAGATTGGTCTATGCGCAATTTGAAAAGGCGCTGGACAAGCAAGTGCAGCTCATGAACATCGAGATCCGCTATCCCGTCACTACACTCATGCGTGTCCTGAAAAGAATCAAGGCCCCGAAGAAAGCCTCCTATGAAGCTATGGACTATTTCGTAGCAATTCATGGAGACAGTCCTTGCACGGCCTATGAACTCTTCATGCAGATGAGCGATGTGATCTTCTCTGCGCAGTGTGACGGTGCCTCTGGGCTGAGGATTGCTCAGTTGGAGGAGATTGTATCTCGTGCCTTGAATGTGAATTGGCATGAGTATGATCATCCCGGTGACTTTAAGTGGTAAGAGGTGGTGATCTCACATGAAGAATATAACCTTCGAAGGCATCAGCACCTTACAACGTCTACACCTTTGCTGGCAGATCAGAAAGCAGATTGGAAAGATACATCAACCTATCAAAGTTGAATTCCATCAGCCGATTTGCCGCAAGCAGTATTCTTCCCTCTGGTACGGCGGCCTGGTGGTATCTATCAAGGTGCGCGGGTGTGTTTTTGCCATTCACGCCTGCGGAGATATCTACGCCACACTTTACGATAAGAGTGATGGTACAGAATTACTCTATGTCAAAGATAAGAGTAACTCTGGACGTTTTGGCGTTGATGTTTTGCCATATCTGAAGACGGACCATGCCTTATATGCTGCCATGGGTGATACGCATAAACGGTATCGACTCGATATGGAACACAACAACTGGTGGGAGTGCTTTGTCTATACGCCAGAGGGCGAATTCCATGACATGATGTGGGCATTAGATAGTGACCACATCTTCGAGGGAGTTGAGGTAGTACTCTCCGCTATGGATTCAGTCATAAAAGATATCACCGAAAACAAGGAGCGGATTGAATATGGAAAAGACTCGGCATTTTATTGTTGATACGCCAGTAGGACAACTCGCGATTTACGCTAAGCACGATAAGACTGACTGCGCAGCAGACTATCCAGGCGTTTTCATCGACTATGTACGCAAGGATGGCGCTACAGCGATCCTGGCTTGCGTAGAATACGATCCAAACAAGGAAGCACTTCAGACTGTTGTCTACGGCAACTGTGCATCTGACGAGCCGACTGAGATCGTCGAGCACTACAATACTGATTTTGAAGAGTAAGGAGGATAGATTATGCCTAATTGGGCGTTTGGGTATGTAAATGTCACCGGTACACGGGATGGCATTAAGTCGTTCATTGAACGGTTTGTCAGCGAAGACGATCCTTCAACCATTCCAGGCAAGCGTTTCTTTGCACGGAGCTTCATCCAGTCGAAAAGACAGGCGTTCATTGATGAGGCTATGAAAGAATTCTCCGAGCCTGCCGTCGATGCCAAAGCAAGTTACTCGTTTGTCGCGTCGTTCGCATGGTCAGCATACAGTTGCTTGATCGGTGGATATCCTCAGAATTCTCCTAGTGAGTGCCTGACTCTCTCAGAGGCCTGCGCAGAAGATGGCGTTTCTGTCATGATCCAGACCTCAGAGCCGGGAATATGTTTTGAGGAACACATTACCTGCGATGACACAGGGACGGTAGAGCACACCGAAAAAGATCTACTTGCTTATAAGTGTCGGCATTGCGGGGAGATAACAAGCTTTGCCTCGTTCGAGGATCCTGATGATCAGGAATGCCCAGAATGCGGCAATTGTGGGTTTGATCGCTGCGAGGAGGTGTAGGCTATGGGGCTGAACCTGAACTACACGCCAAACAGATTGGTGGACATCACAACTCTAACAGAGGATCAATGGCTCAGTTGGAGGCGAAAAGGAATTGGCGGCAGCGATGTAGCTGTCGCCCTTAATTCCTCCCCATATCGCACGGCTCGGGATCTTTATTACGACAAAATTGGGGTCGTCATGTCAGATGATGGGTCGGACAAAAGCATCACATTCCAGATTGGGCATTTGCTCGAAGATGTGGTAGCTCAAATCTTCGCAAAGAAGACCGGACTATCTGTGTGTGAAGACCACTGGATGTACCAACACCCGTTTTTCCCCTTCCTGATTGCCGATGTGGATCGTTTTGTAACCCTGCCGGATGGACGTAAGGCCATCTTAGAGTGCAAAACGGCGCACTATGACATGCAATTCAAGTGGGCGAACGGCGCAGTCCCTCGCCACTATGAATTGCAGGTTCGCCACTACATGTCGGTGATGAACATCGATGTTGCCTTCATTGCCTGCCTGTTCTCAAATAATGAGAACGACTTCGTGTGGCAAAAGATTGAGCGTGACCTCGAGGAAGAAGAGAACACGATCATGGAGTTGGCGGCATTCTGGAATAATCACGTCATGGCTCGTGTGGAGCCGCCTCTGGTCGAAAAGCCAGATGCGGTTCTGGAGTCGCTCCGTCGCTATTTCGGCCCTGCTGACAAGTCCGAACCGACCGTGGATCTTGACCGCAAGTTTGTGGTGAACCTCAAGGAGATCCTGGCACTCAAAGAGGAAAAGAGATCTTTAGATGCTCAGGTAAAAGCACTTGAGACTCGCATCAAATCCCTCTATGCTCCCATCGTCGAAGAGATGGGTACCGCATGCAAAGGAACCTGTGAACAGGGTAGCGAGTGTTTCAAAGTATCCTACAATCCTCTGTATCGGGAAGGAATATCAAAGGACCGTTTATCCGCTCTGCGAGCTCAGTATCCTGATATCTATGATGAGTTTGTGGATCAGACGGAATCAAGAATCTTTAAGGTGGTCAAATCGGCCATCGCATAAGGAGTGATCAAATGCTATGTCGGTATGAAAGAACCATCTTTAAGTCAGATAAGGGCTTCTGCATTTTTGCATACAGTACTTCTGATGAGTCTGTTCCAAAGGAAGCCCGTAATCGGTCTTACTACCATGATGACAAGATTCATTTCACGGCCATCGGCTATCATCTGATTGCTACGGATGCCGTGGAAGTGGAACTGGATGGAGCGTGGGAGAATTCCAAACACGGTTTACAGCTGTCGGTTTCAATGTGTAAGGAAGTCGTGCCGAGAGATCAAGCCGGCATCCTTGCTTACCTGAGCAGCGGTATCATCAAAGGAATTGGCCCTGAGACCGCAAAGGCCATTGTTGCTCGCTTTGGCGATAAGACAATGGAGGTTCTGGAGAAAGAGCCGGACAAGCTGCTTAACGTCAAGGGGATTGCCCAGAAAAAACTCAAGGCTATCATCAAATCCTACGGGGAAACGAAAGCCTTGAGTGATCTCATGATATACTTGGCGCCTTTCGGTGTTTCGATGAAAAAGGTTGCGATGATCCGAGAAGAGTTCGGAGATAGCAGTCTGAGAATCATGAAAACGGATCCATTCCAACTCTGTAAGATCAAAGGCTTTGGCTTCATGACAGTCGATTCCATTGCCCGTAAAACAAAAGTCAGCTTGAAGCACCCTTTGCGATACTCCGGCGCGATCAACTATGTGCTGGATGAGGCACGCATATCTGGGCATCTTTTTCTATCCGTTGATGAGACGGTTGGCCAGTGCTATGAGCTTCTCAATATGGGCTGCGATGATGAAGTGGTTTCCGAAGAGGAAATCCGCCAAGCGATCTCAAATGAACGTGTGGAATCCCGTATCTATGTTGAGGGAAGCCGTGTATACCTGAGTTACGAGCGCATGTGCGAAGTTAAATCAGCGAAGCGCATTGTGTCCATGATACTTCAGGAGGGCTTTACGAAGATTGACGATCTGGACAGCAAAATCGACAATGCGGAGAGAACCTTGCATCAAAGGCTGGCTCCTTCGCAACGCAATGCTGTGAAGCTGTGCCTCTCGCATCCGATCTCCATTATGACCGGAGGACCCGGCAGCGGAAAGACCACAACGCTACGATTCATACTGGATATCTACAAAGCTGCGTTCCCTGCGAATGAAGTCCTCTTGGCTGCGCCTACTGGCCGTGCCAGTCGGCGCATGGCAGAACAAACGGGAATGTACGCGTCTACACTTCACTCGGCGCTTGGCCTTGTGACGGATGAAGACAGCCCGCTGAACGACAAAGAGTTACTATCAGCAGACTTGGTAGTCGTTGATGAGTTTTCAATGGTGGACATGCGCCTTGCGTATATCCTCCTTGATCGTATCAAGTCGGGCGCTCAGCTGATTATTGTCGGTGATGCTGACCAGCTCCCATCTGTTGGCGCGGGTAATGTGCTGCGAGAGATGATTCGAAGTGAAAAGGTTCCTACGGCAGTCTTAGAGACTGTTTTCCGCCAGGCATCTAATAGCCGTATCATCACAAACGCCTATGCCATCAACCACAACGACACACATCTTCAGTTCGGGGATGACTTTCAGTTTTTGGAAGTTCAGAACTCGGAAGAGGCTGCGCAGTTGGTCATCAAGAACTATCTGCGGGAAGTTTCTTTGCATGGTATTGAGGACGTGCAGATTCTCTCACCTCTCCGCAAGCGAGGTGCGGTTGCGGCAAATGCGTTGAATGAGACCATCCGGGACCTTGTCAACCCGCCGAACAACTTGAAGAAAGAGGTTAAGTGCGGCAGTCGAGTATTTCGAGTTGGTGACCGCATTATGCAAACGTCAAATCGAATCAATGTGTCAAATGGCGATGTCGGCGTCATAACCGACATGAAGAAAGAGGATGATGAGACGATCACATGCGTGAGGCTTTTGGATGGAAGGACACTACAGTACACGCAGGAAATGCTGGAGGATTTGGAGTTCTCCTACTGTACGACCATTCATAAGAGCCAAGGACAGGAGTATCCTGTCATCATTGTTCCTCTTTTGAAAGAGCACTATATCATGCTGCGGCGGAATTTGCTCTATACTGCTGTGACCAGAGCCAAGGCGAAGGTCATCCTGATTGGGCAAAAGCAGGCAGTCTTTGTTGCGATCCATAAATGTGATGTGGGTCAAAGGAATACGGTACTCGCGGATCGAATCGTGGCTTATTATAACCGCGAGCTGAGTCGGCGAGTAGCGTGATTATTTGGGAAACGGGGTGGTCAAAAGCTGCCTCGTTTCTACATTTATTGTGAAAGGACAATTACCATGAGTGAATCGAACTCTAATGTGATCCCTGCCATCAACGCTGTCGATGGTTTTAACCTCGCTGATTTCGTGCGTACTACCGTGGGTGAGGAAGGCGAAAACGATCTCTACCTTGATGTCAAATATCGCCTTCTTTGGTTCCGCCTGCACCATCCGAATGGAAAGATCGACCCGGAGCTTATCCGAGTTGATGAGAAGAATGCAATCGTATGCTGCAGGATCTATGCCGATAAGGCTGACCCAGCTGACCAGTTCATTGGGAAGGCGTATTCTCAGCGTTTCTCAACGGAAGACCGCTTTGGCGATCGCTTCTTGGAGATCGCCGAAACAGTCGCAAAGGGCCGCGCTTTGGCTGATGCAGGTTATGGTACGCAGTTCTGTATGAATGGTGATGCGCTGGCCGGTATTATCGCGGATGCCCCAATCAAGATGCCACCTGATGAAGATGCAGGACACCCTGGTAGTGTCGTGGCGAGTTTTACCGCTCAACCGACAACGGATCCTCCAGTCTTCTCTCAGACGGCGACAGCGCCTAAATCTACCCAGCCTACTCAGCAGCAGGTTCAGCCTCCTGTGCAGCAGTCTCATGCTCCTGCTCCGGAGCCCCCAAAAACGCTGGATGAGTACTTGCGTGTCATGACCATTGAACAGGCGAAAGCCGTCAAGGTTGATTTTGGCCGCTTTAGTGGCTGGTCTCTTGGCGAAATCGCTATGAAGAGCCCAGGTGACCTCGCGTGGTATGTGAAGAACTATTCCGGCCATAATCTCGCACTGAAAGCAGGGGCTACAAAGCTTTTGGAAACGGTAGGCCAGATGGCCAGCTGATTCTTCCCCTAGCTAAGGGAGGTGGTTTAGATGGGCAGAATACCTGATCTGCCATGTGATATTGAGCAAGTGGTTGATCTTCTTGGCATCGAAGTCATACGAGATACCGGGACTCAACTGCATTGCAGGTGTCCATTCTGTGCAGATCGGAAAGCTCATATGAATGTCAAGATCCGCGATAATGTATTTCGGTGTAACCGCTGTGGTAAAGGTGGAGGAATCCTCCACCTTTACGCGGAGTACTGTGATGTCAACCTCCATACGGCTTACGAAGAACTCTGTAAGATTTTCGGGCCAGATGGGAGCGAACCAGAACACAAATATAAGCGGAAGCCTCGCCCCATAGAGACAGTAGAACTTCCGATTGCCTCAGCTGAGGTACGGGATAATACCTATTCCAATCTGCTTTCCTTACTGACTCTATGCCCGACACATCAATCTGCTTTGAAAGAGCGCGGGCTAAAGCCGGAGGAAATGGAGCGGCTATGCTATCGAACGACGCCTACAACACGTTTGAAACGGATTGTTACAGAGCTGTTGGAGCGTGGCTGCATTCTTGATGGGGTTCCCGGATTTTATTGCCAGAAGGACTCTGGCCAATGGGTGTTGGATATCCGAGGTTCGGGAATCATGCTACCCGACCGAAACCTGCTCGGCCAAATTGAAGCCATTCAGGTTCGGCTTGATAAGGTCTACAACCAGAAATTCTATAACCTAACGAGTGTTGACCAGTACTACGGAACACAGTCGAAGTGCTGCCCGCATTATGTCGGCGTTCATGAAGGCGATGAAGTGGTTTGCCTTACAGAGGGAGTTATGAAATCCGACCTTGCCTACAGCTTTGCGCAGGGTTCACCTTATGAGTGTGGTTTCGTGGGCCTTACAGGCATACCGAGCTATTCTCAGTACGAACGAGCCCTTGAAGAACTAGACTCCATTGGCGTGAAGAGGATCAACGTAATGGTTGATTCTGATTATCAGGTCAAAGAGGAAGTTCGGAAAGCGCGCGACCGATATATTGAGATGGGTGCGGCTGCCGGTTTTGAAATGGCACCGATTACCTGGACGCAAAAGCGGAAAGGCGTAGATGATCTCTATAAGCACCTTTTCCGGAACAAATGATTATGACTTGGGCTGCAGCATTTTAGCTGCAGCCCTCTGCGTATGAGGAGAATCTATATGGTTCCTATTGAAAACCAAGAGCGACCGAACATCAAGTCAGTCTATACCTGCTCGAACTGTGAGAAGGCTCTGTTTGATGGCGATGATGACCATCCGAGATGGAACTTCTGCCCTATGTGCGGCCAGGAGATTGAGTGGGATAAATCTGAAAAGGTCGTTTGGGAAGAAAAAAACTGTAATGTCTGTGGCGGTTGGCTTGTTAAGCGCCCCCCTGCAGGTTTTTGGTATGCCTCAAGCGACTATATTGGGATGGATACCTGCTACACATGTTGGCTCGAGGAGTGCCTTACGACCAACTGCCTTGGCTGTAAGCGAGGGAACTATCCGGACTGCAAGTGGATTGATTTGAAAAAGTCTTATCAGGAGGAAGACAAATGAGCGTTGAGATCTATATTGATGACTTGAAGCCTGACATTCAAAGACAGGTATTGGAAGAGCTGGGGCTCGAAACTGCAGAAGATGGGAATTATGATATTATCCCTCTTTTCAGCGTAGAGAGACCGGAATGATTTTTGGGCAGATCACGAATTTTTAGTAGAGGGGGGTGGTCAAACACACCCTCATTTCTACATTCATTATGAGGAGTGAACTGCCGGAATAATCCAAATAATACTAGGGATAATATCCCAAGGAGGTGCTATCGGTATTATGGAAGAACCTAAGATTACTTCTGGTACAGTGCCATATATCGCATCTGAAATCCCTGATGATCCAAGAGATATCACACCCGAGCAGTGGGAAGCGATGAAGGCGGTTGATATTCGGACAGTAGACAAGTCTCAGCTTGTAGACTTGAGCACCGTTCACATTGATGAATCCTTGCCTGTGCGTGAAAGAGTGCTCAGTTATCTGAAGCAAGTGAAGAATCCATACTGTGTCCGAGTGGGCAACTTTGCTGTCAAGGTGAAGTACAAAGAGGACGGGCCATCCTTTGAGGAAGTGTTCAAGCATCTGCTGCAGCAGCAGAATATGATGTAATTCTTGCCAGGTCCGTTTTTCATCTGGATAAAGGGCCATAGATGTGGTAAAATAGCCTCGGACTAAATCAAGCATACTCACTCCTTAGGCAGACAGACCACGCCAAAGGAGTGAGATTATGCAGAATAATGCGAATGAGATGGCTGTGTTTAATACCGCCATCTATGTGCGTCTTTCCAAGGAAGACATCGTTGCGGCGCAATCTGGCCGTGAGAGCAACAGCATTACCAACCAGAAGCAGCTTATCCTGGACTTTCTGAAGGATAAGCCTGAATTTAATATTGTCTCCATTCGTATAGACGATGGATATACAGGGACGAATTTTGACCGTCCAGCCTTTCAGCGCATGCTGAACGATATTAAGGCTGGACGGATCAATTGCGTGGTCGTAAAAGACCTGTCCCGTTTCGGAAGAGAGTATATCAATTCCGGAAAGTATATCCACCGTCTATTTCCTGTTTTAGGGGTGCGCTTGATCGCTATCAATGACAACATCGACACGATTACCCGTGACGAGAGTAGCGAGTTTAGCATCACGCTCAAGAACTTGATGAATGACAACTACAGCCGTGACATCTCAGTGAAGGTCAGAAGTCAGCTGCAGGTGAAGCGGAAACATGGTGACTTTATTTGTCCGTTTGCACCGTATGGGTACCAAAAGTGCGAGGGAAACCACAATCGAATTGAGCCCGATCCCTATGCTGCCACAGTTGTTCAGGATATTTTCAACTGGAAAATTCAAGGCATGACGAACAATGGCATAGCAATTCGGCTTGCAGAGAGCGGAATTCTTGCGCCGCTGGAGTATAAGCGCCACAAGGGAGAGCCGCTATTCTCCAGCTTCAAAATGAAGGAACGGTGCGAATGGACAGCGCAGGCAGTTGCCAGGATACTCACCAACCCGATTTATATTGGAACCCTCCGCCAAGGCCTTCGCCGTAGACCAAACTATAAAATCAAGAAATCAATACCAACAGAAGAAAACGAGTGGGTTGTGATTCACGACGCCCATGAGCCTGTTGTCACGAAGAGGACATTCTATCTTGCTCAAAAAGCTCTTCTGATAGATACGAGAGCAGCACCACGAGCAACGACAGTTTATCCGCTATCCGGCTTGTTGGAATGCGGAGAATGCGGGAACGCAGTTACTCGAAGCACAATTAACAACGGATATAAGTTATACAGCTATTTCCGCTGCAGCGTGCGCACGAAAGAGGATCGCTGTGAACTCAAGCAGGTACCAGAGGCACAGGTTGAGGCAGCTGTCCTTCAGCTATTGCAAGAGCATATCAGCGCGGTGGTTGAGCTCGACCGGTGTCTATCTGAAATTCAGCAGGTGCCATATCAGAAGATCAATGTTGCCAAGTGTGAGCAGCGCAGAGAAAAACTTGCGGCAGAAATCGCTCGTTATCGCGAGCTGAAGGCATCTCTCTATGAAGATATGAAAGAAGGACTCATTTCGAAGACTGACTTCTGTGACATCAGAGGTCAGTATGATGCAAGAATTGCCGATGCGCTGATTGCTCAGGAGCAGATCGACCGAGAACTCAGTATCTATCTCTCGGGCGAACAGTCCCCGAACAACTGGATGAAGACATTTACCGAACATCGAGGATTGAAATCACTCACGCGGGCAGTTGTTCTGGAGTGCATTGAAAAAGTTGTTATTCACAAAGACGAAAAGTTGGAAATCATCTTTGAGCATTCCGAGGACTATGCCCGCTTGGTGAGCAGCCTGCAGGAATATGCCGAGCGTGGAAGACTAGAGGAGGCGATGTAAGCATGGCAAGAAAGAGCAGAAAAAATGTCCAAGCCACACCCGCAGTTGTTGTAGGCCCCGTCCAGTACAAGGTAGCGCTCTATGCCAGAATCTCGGTTGAGAACGAACAAAAGCGAGAAGCAGACACCATAGGTAATCAGATTGCGTTGCTGAAGGACTTTGTTTCCCAGCATCAGGATTTGGTTGTCTTTGACCTCTATTGTGATGACGATATCTCGGGAGTTAGCTTTGTGCGCCCGGAATTCGCTCGAATGATGAATGACATCCGAGCTGGCAAGGTGACCTGTGTGATTGTCAAAGACTTGTCTCGTCTGGGGCGAAATATGATTGAGAGCGGTGAATATATTGAGCAGATCTTTCCGAGAATGGGTGTGCGCTTTATCTCCGTTACCGATCGCTTTGACTCATTGCGGGATGATGCCGACATTTCAATCCAACTGAAAAATTTTGCAAACGAGGCATATGCGAGAGACATTTCCAAGAAGATTCGGGCGGTGAAACGGACGCAGCAGCTTGCTGGTAAGTGGACCACTGGCACTCCGCCATATGGATATATGTTAGATCCGGATGACAAGTACCACCTATTTCCTGATCCGCAAACGGGGCCAATCGTTCTTGCCATTTTCCGTATGGTGGCAGAGAATCATACTCTCCACTTCATAGCGAAAACTCTGAATGAGCAAGGGGTGCCCAGTCCCGGACGCTATCTGTACGATATTGGTTTGCGGAAGACGGAGAAGTTCAAAAATGCCATCTGGTATCTGCAAACGATCAAGAAAATTCTTGTCGATCCGGTCTATCTTGGTTGGATTGTGTCCGGAAAGTACAGAAGCCAGCTGTGCGAGTGGGGGACAAAGACTACAGTTAAAACGCCCGAAGAGGAATGGATTATCAATAAAGGTGTGCATGAACCCATTGTTTCCAAAGAGCTTTTTGATACGGTTCAGGGCATCCTCTCGGCTAGGCAAAGTGAACAGGGCCTTGCGACTATCTACGATTCCAAGAGTAAACGAAGAAGTATGTTCAAAGGAATTCTTCGTTGCGGAGAATGTGGACGCAGTATGTACTTGCGCAACAAATCTAATCGCGGTTATTACTATTATTGCACTCTCCATGAGAATTACAATGCCACCATTTGTCCCAAGAAAGCGGTCAAACAGGAAGATGTCGAGTCCTTAGCCCTGCGGCTTATCCAAACTCAGATAAGAGCATTCTCCGATGCCCAGAGACTGATTGCCAACTTGAATGCTACGCCTTCTTCGCAGACCCGCTATCAGATATATGAAACCCAGATTGATGATGCAAAGAGAAAAATTGAAAAGTTCAATCAGCTGAAGGCAGCCCTGTATGGCGATTTTGCAGATGGGCTTCTGAGCCATCAAGATTACACAGATCTGAGCGAGGACTACTCTAGGAGGGCGGATGATTTGAGGATCTTTATTGCTGAATTGGAGAAGGAAAAGGAAAAGTACTCAGCGGGATTTGGCAGCAAAATGCAGTGGGCACTGTTGATTGAAAAGTATAAGGATCAGGAGTCCCTTGACGCTGAGATGGCAGCAGCCTTCATTGAGACGCTTACCTTGTTTAACGATGGCCATGTTGAAGTGGCATTCCACCATCGTGATGAGATTGAACAGGTTCTCTATGTCGCTGCGACCCGAGGAAAGGAGGCGGAGAGATATGCCGGATAAGGTGCTGGCGTTTTATATTCGTTTGTCGAGTGAAGACCGAGATCTCAAAACAAATGCATTGAAGAATGAGAGTAACAGTGTTTTCAACCAAAGGCGGTTACTCCAGGATTACTATGATACACATGAGTCGCTCCATGGTTATGAAGTGATCGTGTTCTGCGATGACGGTGTCACGGGAACACATTTTGACAGGCCAAAGTTCGATGAGCTAATTGAGATGGCTCGCAATCAGGAAATTCATTGCATTATGGTGAAGGACCTATCTCGTTTCGGAAGAAACTTTCTTGAGATGGGAAACTACCTCGAACTGATCCTGCCTCTTTATGGGGTCCGCTTTATCTCTATCAATGATGCCTTTGATAGTGATGACTACTTAGGTGTCACGGGCGGACTTGAGTTAGCCCTCCGCAATCTCATCAATAATATGTATAGCCGAGATCTATCAACCAAGGTGCGCTCAGCTTTTCGTACCCGCAATCTGCGCGGTGAATACTGGGGAGGAAACGGCTTCTATGGCTACCAAGTCCATCCTCATAACAAAAAGAGATTGATCGTAGATGAGCAGGTTCGTGACATCATTGTCATGATTTTCGAGTCCTGCGTTGCAGGCATGACCACGAGCGAGATCGCTCAAATGCTGAATGATATGGGCATTCCTTCCCCGTTAGAGCATAAACGGCGAAATGGCGGGTTTTATAATGGGGTGGTCAAGGAAGAGACTGGAATCTGGCTCAAGGGGGCTGTTCGAAAGATTTTGACTGATGAGCGCTATACCGGTAAGATGATTACCAATACTCGAGAGACAGAAGAAGTAGGAAAGCCTAAGATGCGGTCGTTGCCCCGAGATCAATGGATCATAGTGCCAGGTACACATGAAGCAATCATTTCGGAGGAGCTGTTCCGAGCGGCACAGAATGCGCTCCAAGGGCGTATTCGGAATGTTAACAAGAATACTGCCGGGAACCGAGCCAACAATCTGTTTGTTTGTGGCTGCTGCGGGAGGAAGCTCCGAAAGAATCCAGCAAAGGAACCACACCTTGTTTGCCCGAAAAATGACAGTATTAAGGGTGCTGAGTGTGCAGGTCTCTTTGTCAATCAGGCCCATATTGAGCAAGCTGTTCTTCAGATGCTGCGGGAACAAAGTAGGAGCTTCCTTGAGCAGCATTGCTTGATGCAGGCATGCATTGACAAAAAGCTTTCAAGTATTCAAACGGAGCTTGATGCTAACACCAATATGACAAGACGGCTCCAAAGTAGAAAGGCTGAACTATATGAGCAATACCGAGCGGGTCGCATAAGCAGAGAGAAATTTGCTGATATCCAGAAGACAGATTCAGAGAAGCTGGCAAGACTCTCAAGTAGAGCTGAAGAGATCAAGCGGCTTCTGGTAGAGCACTATGAGTCTCGAGGTAATCTTGCGGCGGGAAAAAGATCAGCAGATCAGATCATCCTGCTTAAAGATTATGATCCGGAAATAATTAGGAATTTTGTAGAGCGGGTTCGTGTGTACCCTTCAGGAGAGATTGAGATAGATATGCGTACTTCGAGCGGGTTTGCATTTGTAACGGCAAGCTAAAACAATAAGCGCCCCCACTTTGGAGGCAGCTGAAAAAATTTCGAGAAAAATTGTATGTCTATCTTGACACAACCAGAGGGCATCATCACCGGCATGGCGGCAAAGATGTTCGTCATCGCGGGGCCGGTGATCGTGTTCGGCACCGCTGCCAGCGTGGTGTATGGGCTGGTGCTGTATCTGCTGGGGTGAAAGAAAAAAGAACCGCCGTCCCGGCGGTTCTTTTTGTATTTCGGATAAAAACCTCAGATGTACTGCTTCATGCCCTCGGTGGCGGTGTCCTCGTCCGCGCTGATGGTGACGGTGAACTTCACGCCATTCTCCTCGCTGAAGCGGTCCAGCCAGTGAAGGAACGTCTCTACCGCCTGCAGGTCGTTGCTGCCGGCGATCTTGCAGAGATTATCCACGAACACATGGGAAATATCGTAATTGCCCGCGTACATACCGCACAGGAATCCGCGCAGGCAGTCAAAAGAATCCACATTATACTCGCCGGCGTTGACCAGACGGACGTTGTAGCTGACGTCGTAGGTCATATCGCCCTTAGGCTCGATGCACACGACACTTCCGGTCTCGGACTCCACACTGGTGTGGATGAGCTCGATGAGCTGCTTGGTCTTACCGGCACCGTTGGCACCCATGATCAGTCTAACCATAAGAAATCACTCCTTTGTCATTGGTGGTTTCCACCTGAGTACAGCATACCATACCGGTGGAAAAATAGCAATGCAGAAAAAGTAAACTTATTTTTGGGCACTTTTACTTTTCCAGCTTCCGCAGCAGCGTCTGCCGCAGGTCCTCATACCCCGGCTTGCCCAGCAGGGCGAACATATTTTTCTTATAGGCCTCCACGCCGGGCTGGTCAAAGGGATTCACGTCCAGCAGGTAGCCGGACAGGCCGCAGGCGTACTCAAAGAAGTAGATCAGCCCGCCCAGGGTCTGCTCATTGACGGATCCTGTCCGCAGCGTCACGTTGGGCACGCCGCCCTCCACATGGGCCAGCAGCGTACCGTCCATGGCCTGCTGGCGG
>ENA-ORTN01001095-ORTN01001095.1-human-gut-metagenome-genome-assembly--contig:-NODE-1095-length-28097-cov-5.458241_pt1 | contig 28097 bp, 27 predicted proteins | sample MGYA00242070_ERZ509189 | MGnify/ENA primary metagenome ERZ509189 (study PRJEB26280, sample SAMEA2338821) | human gut metagenome | biome: human gut; feature: human-associated habitat; material: faeces...
CTTTCTTATTATACATTACTTTGAAAGACCTGCTTCAAGTGTCCGGCTCGTGAAATCCATTCACCTTCGGGCTTTGCCAATAATGGTTTCTGTTTTATTTATACTATTTTAATTTCTATATCCATCTTAATTGAACATATATAGCTCAGCAAAGATTCTACTCCAATCAAAATTATATACATTATAAACATATATTCTCCTGATAAATGCGGATAACCTGAAACGGTATTTATGTTTTCAAGACTGCTCCAATTTATCGGAGAAACATAAAACAAACCATATTGTTTAAAATTTGTAAAATATACAGCTACTGGATCCAACATAATAAAGAACACTGCTGCTGAAATTCCTATTGTTTTTTTGCCAATTTTTAAATTTAACAGATACATCAGCTTACCAATGAAAACTATACTTAACCATCCAGTAATAAAAGTGTATATAAATGCAGCTAAAGGATAATAATTTTGTATTACTCGTACTGGCATTACTAGTCCCCACGTATAAACTGGAATTAAGCTTCTTTGATTTACAACAAAATCTCCTGCAATTTCTCCCCAAAGTCGATTTGTTGAAACTGTTGGAAGAACTGCTATCAGCGAAATAAGCGAAATAAACAACATATAGAGGAATGCTGCCAGCCACAAGTACATGTTTTCACCCAAATACCAGCCTTTTCGTTTGCATCGTAAAATCATATATGGTTTTTGATTATTCAAAAAAGGGGCATTACAAAATAGCATAACACAACCTAAATAGATTAATACTTTTAATAATCCATTACTATTTTCTGCCTCAGCAAAAACAATTGGAAGAACAAACGGCGTAATTGTTTTTCCTGTTTCCTGCCCATACTCAGATAATCCATGAAGATATCGAAAAATCAATATTGTTTCTATTGCCGCAATCATCCATATTCTATAATTTTTACGCCACTGTATAAAATTGCTTTCGCAAACATACCAACCTTTCTTCAAATTACCCATTTTCATACCTTCCTTTTAGTTTTTTCCATAATACAATTCCCGAAATCGCATTTAACACAAGTAATAAGCTAACAGAATATAAATAATTCCAAAATGAACTATCCGTCATTCTGAGCATTTTTGCTGCACTCGTAAGATTCCAAACATCCAACTCTCTCGGCAAAAAATCAGTAATTGATAATAATCCATAATAAACCAAAAAGGAAATTGCATGTGCTGCAAAGCGATCTGGCATATAAAATACAATCCATAACCCAAAAGAAGTAAAAAAGGATGCAGATAATCCAAAAATTAATCCCATCGCTGCCAAATAAAGAATAGGACCTAGTGTTTGATAAATATCGTAGTATTCAACTATATCTTGCTGTGGATTATTACCTACTAACGGCATTAGCGGTCTTACGAAAGCCACAAAAAGCCAAATTCCACCAATCGTTGCTGTTGTTACAAGAAACATATTCGCAGCAATCTTTGAGATCACATATCGCTCTATCCTTCCTACTCGAAGTTTTTGAAACAGGAAAAAACCACTGGAGATATCTTCATAAACACTTCCCGCACACAGTAATGATAATACTGCAATCATAACTGCTTTAAAACGATCAAAATACAGCACATATAAAACATGCTGAATACTACTAAATACGATGTTAGCATTTTCTCTAAATTCTATCGCCTGCGACAGATTTTCTGTCCACCCAAGTGCAAATAGTATTGCTACCATCATCATCACATATATTATTTTTCCATGCAGTATACCACGTTTTAGTTCCGCTTTTAATTCCTTCATATGTGTCTCCTATTAATACATGATTGATCCATCAACTGCATTAATCAAAAAATATCCATTTTCCTGATGTTTCCCATCTTCTGTATCACTATATGTGTCATACTCATTCAAATCTTTGTATAGCCATACGGATTCAGAATTTTTTCTTTTTTGAAAACCAAAACGCCAATATGGTGAACATTGAATTCCTTCAGATGACAGTTCATCTACTGCATACACCAATGAAATATCAGTAATCTGTATACTCTTTCCATCAATATTTGTCGCATTTATTTCCTTATCCAAATAATCTGCTGCCTGTGTCCTGTCAATCAAATTTTTCTTTTGTTCGCTGCAAATACGATAACGTGGAGGAATTTTCATATATAATAATCCCTTCACTGGATGATAAACCATCCACGCAATATCTGAATTTCCATTGTTTTCTAATATTCTTCCATTTATTAGGGGATTTTTCATTATAACTAAATATGCCTCGTCCTCTTGTGTCCAGGGCTTCCCACCTGTAAATACACCTGACCAAGTACCATCATATTCATCTTCTTTATTTTCATAACCAGGACCAGATACACTATCTTCTGCATTTTTATTAATTTTCTTAATACTCTGCAAATCCATTGCATATGTTCTAACGTATGTATAGGAATATCCTATTTTTTCTGCAATCTCTCTGCAATTTTTTTCTGCATCTTCAGGCTTCATTTCACTATCAATTTTATCCTGTGGAAATGATTCCCTCAACAAAATTTCCTGCCACCGAAGTGTATTGGTTGCCATCTCTGCGATTGCAGAATAGCTTCCTGACACGCCTTTTACTTCATATTCTAAGCCAAGCATATCATACTGGCGTACTCTTCTGTCCCCATCCGTCAAATAATACATGCCATATTGATTTTGACTTTGCTCAACTTCATCTAACGATTTTTCAAATATAGCATTACAAACATCAGACAATTCATATGGTTCTATTTCTAGTGCTAATATATTCACGTTGTTTTCCTGCTTATCCTGAGATTGTTTGCTTTCTTTCATACTACTTTCTTCAACACTGCTTTCGCTTGTTGTGTTGTTCGCAGATGGCGTTGTTTTTATTGCTTCGGAAGATTTGGCTTGCGTTGCTTCTCCTGTTTCTTCTAATAGCTGTTGTGCTATTGATATTCCATTTGGCATGAACTGCTGACGATCCTGACTTGTCATACGAACTGATTTGCAACCAGTCAAAATTATTCCTGTTAATATTACTGAATATATTTTATATTTGTTTCTCATACTCAAGTTCCTTTCTGCCGTGCTGAGATAAAAAACATATTTTATTCAGCACGGCAAATGTCACTTACCACTTCACATACTCATTTATTCTCTCTTGATCTCATGTCCGACCATTTTTCCTTTATCAAAGCGAAAGATTTCATCGCAAAGCGTCCCTATATCTTCCTTACTGTGGCTTGCCAGAACAATCAGCTTTCCGTCTTCTTTTTGTTTCAAGAAAAGCTTCCACATTTCCTGTACGCCGTCATTATCCAGACCGCTTAGAGGTTCATCTAACAGCAAAATATCTGGATTTTCCATCAATGCCTGCGCCAGTCCCAGGCGTTGGCGCATACCTAGCGAATATTTTCCTACCGCCTTTTTGCTTTCTGGATCTAGCCCCACAAGACGTATCGCGTCTTTTATCTGCTCATCTTTGATTTTTCCCTGAATCATAGCAAGAAGCTTCAGATTTGTGAAGCCAGAATATTCTGGCAGAAAACCCGGATTTTCGATGATAGCACCAATATTCTCCTGCATGTCATCATTTTCTCCGACTACTTTTCCATTTATCAAAATTGTTCCCTGCGTTGCCTTTACAAACCCAAGGATATGCTTCATAAGCATAGTCTTTCCGGAACCATTTCTGCCCACAAGTCCGTAGATTTTTCCAGACTCTAGCTTCATATTAATATTACTTAATACTTCTGCCTCTCCATAACGTTTTGTCAGATTTTTTATTTCAATTGTACTCATATGCTTATCTCACTCTAATGAAATTCGTGTGTAATTCTCACACGTTTTTTCTTCGCCTGCTTTGTTAGTATATGATACCTTCAGAACATATCCCTCTTTCTCATTATTATGATTCTGAATATATACTGGATATGCTTTCGTCTCATTTCCAAGACTCTCTGCATCGATATATTCGATATCATCCTCACCATTCGCTTCGGTCCACACTGCAATTCTTACATTGCTAATTCCTTCTTCGTTTGCAGAACCATGGAATTTCACCCAAAAATTATCTTCTGCGATTGATTCCACTGTAAACCAGGCAACATCACCATCACCTTCCGGCACATCACCTGTGATCCACTCAAATGAAAAGCTGACTTCCTGCTCCTCGCTTGATGGCGTCACGTTGCCGGCTGCCGAACTGCTGGCTGGCGCTTGGCTCTGAGCTGTTGACTCTGGTGCCGCCGACTCAGTTACTGCCTGCTTTTGTGATTCTGGCGTTGATGCCTGCACAGTTGTATTAGGTGTCACACTTGACGGCTGTGTATTTGCAGATGACTCCGCTGTTTTGCTCGTCTGTGCTGCTGTGGATGTCGTTTGATTCTTATTTACAGCTCCCTGTAATTCACATCCTGTCATCATCATCATTGTTCCTGCCATTGCGGTAATCGCCGCTTTCTTCCATAATAATTTTCTCATTTATCTTACTCCTTCCTAATTTATCCTATTCTTTGACTACGAATCAGCCTACCTGCGGCGGCATAGGAATTACAAAGCTGTCTGCTGTTGTACTTTCTGTCGGCGACTCTGACTCTTTTTCTGTCATCTCTGCTGTTCCCTGTTCAGATTCATTTTCTTTTTCAGACTCTGGTTCAAACTCTGATTCAAAAGCTTGTGACTCTTTTGTAAGCACTCCTGCTTCCCCTGATGATACCCAAACTGGTTCTGCTTCCCATGTCTTTTCATCTGCTGACGACAGTTTTTGAGGAAGCTGTCTTTTAGATCTGTCAAACTGAATTGAGACCATACAACCTGATGTTGAAACAAGTGCCGCTGTCATCCCTGCCGCTGCCAACAGCTTTTTCCATACTTTTTTCATGCGTGTTTTCCTTTCCGCTCTCCCCGTTAACTGCACTTTTTTAATGTCTTTGAAATTTCAAAAGCAGTCAATTCGATAATTATTGTTTGACTATTTTTTACTTTTTCTTATGTTATCCCTATTTTATCAGCATTAAGTCCAAAATGCAATTACATTTCCTTTACATTTCTGATACATTTCTATGTATGTTTTGTTACAAAAATTTTTTTATTTAAATTATTTTGTAACATTTAATGTAACATTTTGACTTTATGTCAGAGACAGCCAGACGCATTACTTACTTAAATTCATAAATCCATTTCATGAGTTCTTTCTTTAATCACCATCATCAATATGGCACAAATACTCAAAATCACCGCATAAACATACATCGAAGTCAGCATGCCTTCTCCTGAATATTTCTTCAAATTTTCAATACTGCTCCAATTTACTGGCGAAAACAGCATCATCCAGCTTGTCTGTTCATTATAAAAATAAATAACGACTGGATCAGCCAGGACAAGACAACTCGCTGCCAATATTCCCGGCCAGTTTTTTCCTGTTACCACATTAAATGCGTACACAAGATACCCTAAGAGCATCACCGTAATACTGCTTACCATATATGAATAAAATGCAGCATTCCATACAGTTGTACTCGAAATGACATTTTTCGGATATACCTTAGAATACAAAACGTGATTCATCAGTTTATTCGAGGATATTTCCCATATGCTTCCCCAACCATTCCACTCCAGACAAGGAAGCACCACGAAAAAACTACATACCGCGATGAATGCCATATAAATAAAGGATGCGATTGCAATGTATAGACATTCTCCCTTCCACCATCTTCTTCGCCCTGCTCTGTGAATTAAAAACCATTTATTATCCTTTAAAAATGGAGCGTCACAGAACAATAAAATTCCACCAAAGAAAATCAGCACTTTTAGCAATCCATTACTGTTCATTGCATCAGCCAGCAGCACCGGGAGCAAAAGTGCTGTCGAAGTCTTTCCATTTGGCAATGCATAAAGCGGTACTCCGATCAAATAGCGAATAATTAAGACCATTATCACTGTACCCACTGACCAGATTCGGTAGTCCTTTTTCCAACTTAACAGATTGAGGGTCGCAATAATTGTCGCACTCTTAAATCCATCCTTCATGCTTCCTCCTCTTCATTGCCCAAAAACACAAGCACCATGGAACCATACAAAATAAAAGCATTATTCCAATCGCATAAAAGTAATTCACCGCAAAGCCATTTACGTTTAACACCTGTACGCCTGAACTTAAGTACCACACATTCACGGAAAATGGAAAGCTTCCTGTAAATGCATAAATCACATAGAATGCAACAAAAGAGGCGGCAATTCCTACGTACCGATTTGGAAATATAGATACAGCAAGAATTCCAAATGATGTCACTGAGACTGCAAACAATCCAAACAAAAGTCCTACTAATATACTATAGGCAAGTGGTCCTGCAAAATTCATTGCACATGCGAAATAACCAAAGTACTGCGTCATACCATCTCCACCTACAAGCGGCATAATCGGCAAGAGTACAATAGAAAATAGTACAAAGCTTATACAGACTGCTGACACAACCCCTATTGCATTGGAAATCAGCTTTGACAGCAGATACTCTCCTGGCCTGCATCGAAACAGAATCAATCTGTCATACGAACTGTTTCGATCATCACATAATCCAAATGTATATACCGCTGAAAGCAGAACAATTACTGCTGCCTTAAAGCGATCAAATATCAGCAGTTCCATCAGTTTCTCTAAGCTTCCCATCATACGCATTTTATATTGTAATTCTATCATTACCGATTCCCATACATTTGCAATCAGTAATACTACTATTAGAGCAATAATCACAGGAAATCGCTTTGCACCGATGCAGCGATGCAAATCCATTTTCAGCAGTTTTAAGAGATGACTTTTCTTTTTCACTTTAAAAATTCCGATCCAAATATGGAATCTGTGCTGCCATTGACTGCATTCACCAGCATTTCTCCTTGTTTTTGGGAACTGCCTATAATAGTATCATTTGCCCAGAAGAAATCTTCTGCTTCCCCCTTGCATGTAAATTTATATCGAAAACATGGTACTAACACTGATGTTTTTTCATCTAGTGCTGTCTGATCAACTATATATACAATATCAATATCCTGTACATCTGCCTCCTCTGCCTCTACCTGATATCGCTCGGTAACTTTATCGAAATACTCCATTGCCTCATCTTCCGGTAAAATCTGTACTGGTTCTTTTTTTATTAATTCAAATTCTGGACGAGCTTCCAAATAAATTAGGCCATATTCTGGATGCCAGATCATAACAGTAACATTATCTATAATCTGTGTGCTTAGTGGAAAACCTTCCACCTCGTCCAATCCTCGAAAAAGCATCAGCCATGCACCATCTTCTTCGCTCCATTTCCTATCATTTACCTCTTCATAGCCTACTTCTGTATAACCTGGTGCAACAATATCCATATCTAACACTTTAACACTTTCGATTCCCATAAAATATGTAGAAATCTCACTATAGGAAAAATCAAGATCTTCCATCAGCTTCTTGCCATAGTCAATCGCCTTTTTCTTATCTTTCTCATCTCCTTCTTCTGGGAATTTTGATTCCAAATAAATATCCTGATATTGCCAATTCCAGTTACTATAACCAAACATTGGATATGCTCGATAATAACCTGTCTTATAATACTCCACATGTTCAAGCTCATCTTCAAGCGTACCTTCTTCATTATACCAGTACCTTTCATACTCTTTATCTCTTTGATAATCTTCCCCCAAAACTACAGAAGCTATTTTCTCGATATCGTATGGTTTTCGTTTTACTTCTAAGGTATAGTAAGCCTCATCATCTTCTGTAGTTGTCTCGATTTCTTTTGCATAATTCATACTGGTCATTGCCATGCACAATACCGTCGCCGCAATGCTTATTACTCTTTTTTTCATAATCTTTCTCTCGCTCCTTGTCTTTTTATTTTGCTATTTCGTCACTTCTATACATGTAAGACAAATTCTATAAGCGAATTTCTTACAAAAGGAAAATTTTATTCTTAAATATTTAACAAAGCCCATCACCCAAAAGTTTAGTATTCTTTTGGGCAATGGTTTGTACTTGTACTTATAGCAAACTCTTCTTTAATTGCAATAATATGTTTCTTCTTTTGTCTTAGAGCATCACTATATAGTTTAGGCTCAGCATCTTCAAATATTCTGTTTGCAGAATTAATCATATCTTATAATAAAGCCATTTGGATTCCAATCTCCTCTAACCTCATATCCAGATACTGTACTTCCAGAATTAGCTCTCAATCTCACCCATCCCTCATGTTCCTTTGCATAATAATGCAGTAAAGAACTAGTCGTAGCTATATTATTTATTATTTTATTCTCAGTAATTTGAACACCATCTGCTGCAATTATTAAAAAGTTAGTTGGAATTGGTGTGTTCAACACTCTGCAACTTGCAGCTTCTTTTCCGAATTTTTTATTAGCTTTCGCAGAATTATATCCGGTATTAATATTTTGAATAAAAAATACATAGTTATCACCTTCAATAACTGCCTTTCTGTTAGCAACACCATTTGCCCATACACTAGATGCAATCCCCAGCATCAATAACACAACCATCAATACTTTTGCAATTATATTTTTCTTCATTCGCATATCTCCTTAAAAATTTACTTAACCGTTACATACACAGCTTCTACTGCCTCATTGTTCTTTTTATCTACTACATATACATGAGTAATATAATTCCCTACTTCATTATTATGAGCAGATGTTGGAATATACGCAGTTGCCGTGTTTCCACTTATATTTGCCACATGCCATACAATATCATCCTGTCCATTTTTTTCAGTCCAAGTTGGCATTTTGACTTCTTTTACCCCTAACTGTGCAGAAAATGTAACTTTAACTGTATATCCTGCAGTAGTCACATTAGATGTCTCTATTTTTTTAATAACTGGTGCTTCTGCCACTGCCGGAACTCTCACTGTTATTCCTTCTAATGCATATGCCCCATTTACGTCATACACATAAACATGTGTGTAATAAACGCCAGATTCATTATTGTGACTGGATACTGGCACATAAAATGTTGCTGTATTTCCACTAATACTTGCAATATGCCAAACTATATCATCCTGATCATTTTTCGCTGTCCAAGTTGGCATCTGAACTTCTTTTACTCCTGCTGGTGCAGAAAATGTTACTGTTACACGATATCCTTTTGCTGTAAGATCCTCTGTCTTAATATTAAGAATCTTAGGAGCTTCCGAAACTGCTGGTACTGTTACAGTCACACCCTTTAGAGTTTCTCTTCCTAAAACGTCATACACATATACATGCGTGTTATATGTTCCAGACTCATTATTATGACTGGATACTGGCACATAAAATGTTGCTGTATTTCCACTGATACTTGCTTCATGCCAAATTAAATCATCCTGGCCATTTTTCTCAGTCCATGTCGGCATTTTCACACTCTTAACTCCCGCTGGTGCAGAAAATGTTGCTGTCACACGATATCCTTTTGAAGTTAATTCTGTTACCTTTACATCACCTAATGTTGGTGCTGCCGCTGTACTACCACCTTGCACTGGTCTTAAAACATACTTAACATTCATACCAGACAATCCCGATACAGAATTATTCACACAAACTCCAAATGTTGGGCTGGCTGCCTCTACACGAAAAATTGAGTTATATGGTCCAGAATATGTATTATTGCCAAGATTCATATCTTGTCCAAGATAATCTGAGCTTATATACAACTTATCTCTTCCAGTCATTGAACTTGTTCCGCCAAGTCCTGCTATTCCATATCTCTGCTGAAGCTGATTCACAACATAATTTTTTGTCTGTTGTACAATTAAATTGCTTTGAGAATTTGGATTGTAATTTCCATTTTGACGTGCAAAACTTCCAAGAGATACTGCAACATGACCTTTCGATGCTCCTGGTGCAATATAAACCATAATCGTTCCTGGTACATTAAATAATTCTGGATTACTCAATTCTGTTACATTTGTTGCAATCAGTTTATATCGAATCATTCCACCAGAACCGCTTAATACATAATCTCCATTTACAGGTACAGAACTTAATGCACTATTCCAACCTGCAGTTGTATCAGGCACATTGGTAATTCCCAATTCATTGAAGCATCTTTTAACCAAGGAGCTACAATCAAAATAATCCGCTGAATATCTATTTGCCTGACTATAACCTTTTCCAACCTTACTTAAAAGCTTTGAAATGTACGTTGACACAGAAATCTCATTATTATTTATAACCATAACCCCATTATCAGGGTACTGTTCTAATGCCGCATACTGCTCACACGCCAGAGAATCGCCCTCTGGTGCACCATTGGCATCATTATAAATCTGAGCATATTCATACATTTTCTGTAACAGATCATTGTCTACTTCCGAAGCTGATGTTGTATCAAGCTCTGATGTTGATTCTTCTACAGTGTTATCAAGTTCTGATGCAATCTCCGACTCTACTTCAGAACTCTCAATTGTACTCTCCTGCATCTGCACTTCTTCATCTTCTGATACTGATTCCTGTACCTCATTCACATTACTCTGCTGCTCTGTTTCTTGAAAATTTTCTTCCTGCACAGAAGTTTCAGGCGTACAATTTTCAATCTGTTCTGTCGAGCTAGTAATCTCTTCTGCCATGGCAACCTGTGAAAAAGTAATTGCCATACCTAATACTAACGCTGCTTTCTTTCTCATTTCTGTATCCTTTTCTAAATTTATTTTACATAAATTTTATCCAGTCTTCCGCGCGCTAATTCTGAATAAAAATTATATACGTGGTATTTATGTTTTATATATACCATTTCTTTTATTACTTGTCAATAGTATATTTAAGAATCCTAAGTATTGACTTTTTATATATTATAGTTCATACTACTTAAAAGGTTCATTATATCATTACTGACCTGGCATAGTTGTTTTCTATTGCCTTTTAGCGGTCTATTATGTTCAAATGAATTTTGAATACTTGTTAAAAAGGAGATGCTTATGATCAAACAATATTTCATTTGCAAGAGGGAGGTACATTTTGAAAAATAATGCCATTAATACGTATTTAAAGGAGCTTTCAAACCAGCTGTGCTGCAGTGGAAAAGAGAAAAAGGAAATACTGTCATCTTTAAAAAATCGACTATCAGAATTTGAATCAGAGCATCCTACTGCTCTTAAATATGAGGATATCGTCGAACAATTTGGATCACCAAAGGAAGTGGCTAACAGCTTTTTAGGCGAATATAGTTCAACACAGCTACATAATTTGATAAAACGCAGAAAAATAAAGCACTTTTGCATTATTACTGCGTGCATATTAATCTTTGCAGCTTTGCTTATCTATTCGATCCGCAGGATTTATTGGTTTTATTTGTTTCAGGATGGGTATGCCATTGAAACTATGTATGATGGTACAGATATACCTGGTCCCGAAGAAATTGGTATTACCAATTATCGAACATATTAACAAAGGAGATTCACTACAATGAAAAAGCTATTTGCCTGTTTATTCTTAGTTGTCTGTTTTTTATTTCCAAACTGTAATGTAACTACTGCTGCTCCCAATTATAATATCCAATATTTAGAAAATGGAGATTATATAATCACAGAAATTTATACTTCAAATACTACCTTGCGCACTCCCGCTTCAAAATCAAAAAAAATTTCTTATTACTTAAAAAATCACGTTTTTATTTTTTCATTGTCAATATATGCATCTTTTGATTATACTTATGGAGTTCGCGCTTCCGCAACTTCCGCAAATGCTATCGTTAATATTGCCGATTCTTCTGCCGTCTTTAAATCAAAAAACAGCTATGTCTCTGGTAATACAGCTTATGGTACTGCGACTGTCCTTTATCAAGGTTCCAACAAAACACTTAACATCAACATGTCATGTGATATTTACGGCAATATTTCATGATTACTACCACTATATAAATCTTAACTCTTGACTTTTATTATCTTTTCATTCATAATAAATGCTTAGTATGATGTTGGGGTTAAAAGGTGCTTTGCACTCCCGCAATCTTCAAAAAAGTTGTCGAAGGGAAGGACACATGGCAATAGAAATGTTTAAACGAGGGTCTGTTGAGATGCTTGCCCTCCTTATTTTAAATGAAGATGATGCTCACGGCTACCGTATTGTTCAGGAAATTAAGGACAGAAGCGATGGCCGCCTGATCATCAAGGAAGGCTCTCTTTACCCAATTTTGTATAAGTTGTCTGACGAGGGCTATATTATTTCTCAGGAAGATATTTCTGAGACTAAGCTTGGGCGTAAGCGTATTCGCGTTATCTATTCCATTACACCTAAAGGACGAGAACATCTGATTCAGCTTAAGGAAGAATACGATATCGTACATGACAGCATTCGCTGCATTTTTGAAAGGAGCAAAAGTCTTTAATTATGAATACCGCTATCGAACAATATATTCGTGAGCTGTCTGATTTACTTTGCTGCGATAAAACAACAAAACAACAATTTCTTTCTAAATTTCAACAGACACTAGAGGATTTTGAGGCTGAGCAGGAAAATTCACCGATTTCTTACTCGGATTTAGTTTCTGAATTTGATACTCCCAGAGCAACAGCTGATGCATTTCTTTCTCAGCTTGATATTTCTCATGTGCAGCCTGCAATGCGAACAACCAATAAAAAGAAATTATTTTGGGCTTCACTATGTGTCATAGCCATATTATTCTTAGTCGGTTTGTCCCTTTATCGTGTATATTTAAATAAACTGGCTGACGAAGGATATTTTGAACCGCCCGTGTACCACCTCACTCCAGCAGAAGCTCGAACTTTTGATCCTGACGAATATTTCAATGATAAATAAAACTTTTACGAAACCATTACACCGAAGAGCTTTCGTAACATGGTGCGTGAACAGCAACCTTATCTGTGAACTTTCATTTTTCTCTTGACAAAACCCTCTGCCTCTGGTATCATAATATAGTACGGTTCAAAGCGCTTCCGTGGCTCAGTTGGTAGAGCGATTGATTCGTAATCAATAGATCACGGGTTCGAGTCCCGTCGGGAGCTTTCCAGTACAAAAGAGTGTCCGTCACCGGATGCTCTTTTTTTGGTAACTATTCAGAGCCATGCAAAATTGCTTTCTGTGAATGCTTGCATTCAGACAGAATAGCAATTTTATATGGCGAGGTAACCACATGAGCAAAATAGAAGCATCGAAGATGCGATTTTGCGAATGGGGGCTGAATAGTTACTTTTTTTGTTTAAATTCTTGGAGGTACATGATGCTTGCTTTTACACTCTCTTCTTTAAAGGATGCCACATCCCATTTGTTTACACAACCGTCTTTTGATGACTTTGATGTGCTGTCTGTTACTATTGTCAGCTATATCACTTTTTCTATGGACGGTCATTTAAATGCCGCTTTTTTTGAGGAGGCTGATACGCAGCCTGACAAGCTTTGTTCCTGGCAGCGTCTTCGCCCTGTCTGTTTTTCGATAATTAAGGGTAAGCAGCCTCCTGTTTCCTTTCAGATCACATTCTTTCTTGAAAAAGACAAGGCTTCTAACTTGTTTAATGATTCGATGCTTGCCAATAATCAGGACATTGATGGCTTTACACTTCATCTTTCCTATAGAAATCACACTCTTTCATTATCGACTGGCACTGTATTTTCCCGTTTTTCCCTTGACCGTGACAGTGAACGACTTTGGGATCACTACGTTGCAGCTTGGATCAAGCAAAAGCAGCTTGATTTTGAGGAGGCTTAATCGTGTAGTCAGCACTCAATTCTAGTGAGTGCTAAAATTTTTATAAAATTGTGCCTTTTCTAGCAGAATTGTCATCTTTTCGTGTTGACAAATCATGTTCATAGCTGTAAAATACGAATTGCAGCAAGAAAATAGCAATCAGGCAGCGACAGTGCTAATAATGTTCGATGTCATGATTCTAAATTGGCTATGAAAGTCGCGTCGTCAAATTTTTACGCTTGCTGTGAAAACGACAGACGCAGAAACGAGGATGTTATGAATAAAGAAGGCAGTTTATCAATTAACAGTGAAAACATATTTCCTATCATTAAGAAGTGGCTGTATTCTGACCACGATATATTCTTCCGTGAGCTTGTCAGCAATGGCTGCGATGCGGTTACAAAGTTAAAGAAGCTTGACATGATCGGTGAGTACACCATTCCGGAAGGCAAGGAGCTTTGCGTAAAGGTTACTGCTGATGCAGAGACTAAGACCATCACCTTTACTGATAATGGTATCGGTATGGATGCAAATGAGATTGATCAGTATATCAATCAGATCGCTTTCTCTGGTGCACGTGATTTCCTTGACAAGTATAAGGATAAGACAAATGATGATCAGATTATTGGTCACTTTGGTCTTGGCTTTTACTCAGCATTTATGGTTGCTGACCGTGTAACGATTGATTCTCTTTCTTATAAGGAAGGAGCTAAGGCTGTTCATTGGGAGTCTGATGAGGGTACTTCTTTCGAGATGACTGACAGCGCTAAAACTGAGATCGGTACTACTATCACTCTTTACTTAAATGAGGACAGCTACGAGTTCTGCAATGAATATCGTGCAAAGGAAATCCTTGACAAGTACTGTTCTTTCATGCCTATCCCGATTTATTTTGAGGCAATCAAGACTGCTGAGGAGCAGGCAAGAATCGATGAGGCCGAAAAGAAGGCTAAGGAAGAAGAAGAAAAGAGAAAGGCTGAGGAAGCTGCAAAGAAGGCTGCTGACGGTGAAGCTGTTGAGGCTGAAACCGAAGCTGAGCCGGCCGAAAAAGCACCTGAGGCTCCTAAGCCAATCAATGAGACTACTCCGCTTTGGGCAAAGCATCCAAATGAGTGTACCGATGAGGAGTATAAGGAGTTTTATCACAGAGTATTCCATGATTACAAGGAGCCGCTGTTCTGGATCCATCTGAACATGGATTATCCGTTTAACTTAAAGGGTATTTTGTACTTCCCGAAGATCAACACTGAGTATGATTCCATCGAAGGTACAATTAAGCTGTACAACAATCAGGTATTTGTTGCCGATAATATTAAGGAAGTAATCCCTGAGTTCTTGATGCTGTTAAAGGGTGTTATTGACTGTCCTGATCTTCCGCTTAATGTTTCACGTTCCGCTCTGCAGAATGATGGCTTTGTTAAGAAGATTTCCGATTATATCACAAAGAAGGTTGCTGACCGTCTGACTGGTATGTGCAAGACAAAGCGTGAGGATTATGAGAAGTTCTGGGATGACATCAATCCATTTATCAAGTTTGGTGTTTTAAAGGATGAGAAATTCGCTGAGAAGATGAATGATTATATCATCTTTAAGGATTTGAATGGCAAGTATCTGACTCTTCCGGATATCTTAAAGGAGAATGAGGAGAAGCATAAGAATCAGGTCTTCTATGTAACTGATGAAAAGGAGCAAAGCCAGTATATTGAGATGTTTAAAAAGGAAGGCATCAATGCCGTTCTCTTAAAGCATAACATTGACGCTCCATTTATCACAAGATTAGAGCAGAAGAATCCTGATGTTAAGTTTGTACGCATTGACTCTGATCTGACTGATTCCTTTAAGGAGGAAACATCTGATGAGGAGAAGGAAACCTTGAAGAAGGACAGCGAGTCTTTGACTGCACTCTTCCACAAGGCATTAAATAATGATAAGCTGACTGTTAAGGCTGAAAAGTTAAAGGATGCTTCTATGGCTTGTGTTATGACTCTTTCTGAGGAAGGAAGAAGAATGCAGGAGATGATGAAGATGTATGGCATGTCTGGTATGGACTTTGGTACACCAGATGAAACACTTGTCTTAAATCTTACACATCCGCTTGTTCAATATGTTCTGGCTCACGCTGAGGATGAGTCTGTTACAAAGTACTGCGAGCAGCTGTATGATCTTGCCGCTCTTGCTCACGGCACACTCTCTCCGGATCGTATGTCTAAGTTTATCACACGTTCCAATGAGATTATGATGGAAATTGCAAAATAAAATAAAAAATAAGGCAGCCCAAAAGGCTGTCTTATTTTTTTATTTTTGATTACGCAAGGAAATCACGGATTCTCTTGCTTCTTACTGGGTTACGAAGCTTTCTTAAAGCCTTTGCCTCGATCTGACGGATACGCTCTCTTGTTACGTTGAACTCCTTGCCGACTTCCTCAAGTGTTCTCGGATGGCCGTCCCGTAAGCCAAAACGAAGCTCGATTACCTGACGCTCTCTCTCCTTAAGATCTCCGAGCAAGGCATCGATATGATCGCGCAGCATAACGGATTCTACATTTCCTTCCGGTGTAACTGTATTGACATCGGCAACGAAATCACCAAGGTTGGAATCATCTTCCTCACCGATTGGTGTTTCAAGGGATGCTGGCTCTCTTGCGATCTGCATGATCTCCATAACCTTATCCTCTGACATATCAAGTGCCTTAGCCAGCTCAGCAACGCTTGGCTCATAGCCCAACTCCAGCGTCAGCTTACGCTGCATCTTTGACATCTTGTTAATTGTCTCAACCATATGAACAGGAACACGGATGGTTCTTGCCTGATCAGCAAGTGCTCTTGTGACAGACTGGCGAATCCACCATGTCGCATAGGTACTAAGCTTATATCCCTTGGTATAGTCAAACTTCTCTACACCCTTGATAAGTCCTAGATTTCCTTCCTGAACAAGATCCAGAAAGCTCATGCCACGTCCGGTGTAACGCTTTGCAATGCTGACTACAAGACGAAGGTTTGCCTCGATCAGACGCTCTTTTGCGGACTCATCGCCCTGAGCTTTTCTCTTTGCAAGCTCCATCTCCTCATCCGCTGTAAGAAGCGGTACTGTACCGATCTCCTTTAAATACATACGAACAGGATCCTCTGTTCCTACACCCTCAAGCAGATCAATTGCGTCAAGATCAACATCTTCCTCATCATCGGAAAAATCTATATCTTTATCAAAATCATCTGCTGCCATATCTTCTGTTGCGGCACGCAGAACATCAATCTTCTTGCGTTCCAGATATGTGTATACAAATTCCAGTTCTTCTGGTGTCAGGGTTTCACCGGCAAAAAAATCATTTACATCATTGAAATCCAGCGTCTTATTCTTGCTAAGGCCAATTTCAACTAACTTTGTCAAACGTTCCTTTAATACTTCTTTTTCCATGTGCATTGTCCTTTCTGTAAACAATTCTCACACTGTTTCTATGTATGCCCAGGTACGCCTTTCTTTTATTCACGCCATTGGCTTCCTGTTGAAGCATCAAACAGCCACTTGCGCAATACCTTAGCAACTTTATATTATACAGGAAGTCCCCTCATTTGTAAAGAGTTTTTTGAATTTTATTTACTTTTCTTGTGGAATCGTTTCGGCCGGCACTGCAATCTTCATTGCCTGCGGCATTGCCTGAATATGAACCTTCTTGTGGCTTCCGCCATATTCTCCGTCAAGCACCCAGTCAATATCACTGTCGCTTTCAACTATAAGATCTGAAATCTCATAATTTGCTATAAACTTTGAGTTTGGATTCTTTGTTACTAGATCTGCCAGCATAACAGAAAAATCTACTGCATTATCTGGCCTGTAAACGATCATAAGATTTAGCTTGCCATCGTCAAGCTCTACATTTTGTCCGCTTATGTTCTTCATGCCGCCTACGCTGAAGGAATTGTAGACCATTGCATAAATGCACTCTCCTGCAATTTCCTCGTCGCCAAATGAAAAGCGCACCTGATATGGTTTTAGATTTCCGACCTGACGTATTCCTTCTAATATATAAGCGTTATGGCCTAGCGCGTTTTTCGTTTTCTGCGGTGTGTTCCAGGAAACCTCTGTAAATGCACCAAATGCCGCTACATAGACGAAGTAGCTGTTTTCCTGAAATTTACCTACATCGACAGCACGGAACTTTTCCTCTGCAATCACATTTGCACAGCGCTTCATCTGTGACGGAAGGCCGAGGCTGTACGCATAGTCGTTAGTGGAGCCTGCCGGAATGTAGCCAATCTTTGGACGTCTTTTTTCGTCAATAGTCATCACACCATCAAGCACCTCGCTTAATGTGCCGTCTCCGCCGCTGCAGACTACAAGATCATAGGAAGCACCCAATTCCTTTGCAAGTCTTGTCGCATCTGCCCGCTCTTGCGTCGAGTATACAACAGTCTCATATCCAGCCTTATTGAATGTATCAATAATATCTGCCAGATGATTTCGAATCAGTCCTTTTCCAGAATGTAAGTTGTAAATAAATAGTAGTCTTTTCATAGAATACCTGCCTTTCCTGCATCATCTGGAGTACAAAAATGCCAGTTCTTTTCTGGCATCCTTGTCTGCCGGATACTGCTCTAAATAACTCATCAGCTTTTCAATTGCCGTATCGTAGTTCCCCATTTTTTCATAGCAGATGCTTTCATTCCATAAAAAATCTGCCATCTGGCTCTCATCTGCCAGCTGCATCCCTTTTTGAATCATAATCAGCGCATCCTGATATTCTCCCTGACGAACAAGGCACGATGAAAGCTGATTGTAAAGCCCGGCATCCTGTGGATCGTGCTTGATCTGTTCCTGATAAAGATTTATTGCCTCCTCACTTTTTCCCTGAAGTTCATAGCAATAGCCAAGATAATACCCTGCCTGTGCATATCCTTTGTTGTAGGATTCCTCAAATGCAGAAAATGCCTCATCTGTCTGCTCTAGCTCTAAATAAATACGCCCGCGGTAGCACCAGTCCTTTGCCTCGTAGGGAATGACCTCTAATGCTGCATTAAGCACGACCTTGCGTGCCTCTTCTGCTTCTGCCTTTTTTAGTGCATCTGCCATCGTCAGATACCCTTCGTAGTTGCGGTTATCTATATCAAGGCACTTCTGATAACAGTGAAGTGCCTGATCTACATCATCCATTAAAAGATATACATTTCCTGTCAGCTGATATATGTCACGCAGACGATAGCCTGCCTCAATGAGCTCATTGTAATCCTCAAGTGATCCCTCATAGTCGCCAAGCTTCATTTTGGCTTCTGCGCGATATCCAACCACATCAAGGCGACAGGAGCTGTCGAGTGACCCGGCAGCTTCTATCGCCTGCTGAAAGCTTTCTATTGCTTTTTCATATTCTTCTAAACCATTGTAGGCAAGTCCCATTCCTCTATAGCTATAGAAAGAACTGCCTCCTAGCTGCAGAGCTTGTGTGAAGCTTTCGATTGCTTCCTCATAATACCCCTGAGCGCAGTAGGCCTGACCCAAATTACAATAGTAGGCATCCTCTGACGGCTCCTGCGTTATTGCCTGCTTAAATAAATACACGGCATTTTGGTAGTCCCCGTTTTGATATGCCTCTAATCCCTTTTTGTTGCTGTTTGAACCTGCGGGGGCACAGGCGCTGATAGCAACTGCCATCAGTGTCAATGCCCCCGCAAGTATTATATTTTTTTTTCGCATAAATTATATTCTTTCAGTTTTATCGTTGTAAAAATAAAATTTTGGTTCTATTTTCATACACTATTTTATCCCTTTATTGGATTGATTTCAACCCTATATTGAAAAAATATAACACTAATTATAATGTTCCGATAAAACGAAGGAATCCTTCTCTTCCGCTTTCTGTGCGCTTATAGACACCTGCATCTTCTAGAACCTGTGCGAATACTTTTCCTACCTCGTCCTGCAAAATTGCATCGATGTTGGATTCGTCTATCTTGTCGTAGGAAGCCATAAATTCTTCTGCCCAATCAGCGTGCTTTGCCAGAACTTCGTCTTCGCGAAGATTTTTTCCTGCAAGAATAGCCTCTTTGAGTGCTGACAACTCGCCTTTTAGACGTGACGGCAGTACGGCAAGTCCCATAACTTCGATAAGACCGATATTTTCTCTCTTGATATGATGCAGCTTTTCGTGCGGATGGTAAACGCCAAGCGGATGCTCTGGTGTTGTGATGTTGTTTCTAAGCACAAGATCAAGCTCGAAGATACCGTCTTTCTTTCTTGCAATTGGCGTGATTGTGTTATGTGGCTCTCCATCTGTCTCAGCAAAGATAAAGCTTTCCTCATCGGTGTAGCCTCTCCATGCCTTTAAGATATGATCAGCCAGATCAATCAGACGCTCTCTGTCGTTATGGCGAATACGGATAACTGACATAGGCCACTTAACAATACCTGCCTCTACATCCTCGTAGCCTGGGATTGTTACTGGTGTCTCAATTGGAGCCTTTGCCATTGCAAACTCGTAGTGACCGCCCTGGAAATGATCATGTGTCAGAATAGAACCGCCTACGATTGGAAGATCAGCATTTGATCCAAGGAAGTAATGCGGGAACTGGCCGACAAAATCAAACAGCTTTACAAATGTGCTGCGGTCAATCTTCATCGGTGAATGCTCTCCGCAAAATACGATACAATGCTCATTATAGTACACGTATGGAGAATACTGGAAGCCCCACTGAGACTGATTGATTGTAATCGGGATGATTCTATGGTTCTGTCTTGCCGGATGGTTAACACGTCCTGCATAGCCTTCGTTCTGAATGCAAAGCAGACATTTTGGATAGCCGCTCTGCTTCTGTGTACGTGCTGCTGCAATCGCCTTTGGATCCTTCTCTGGCTTTGACAGATTGATTGTAATATCAAGATCGCCATATTCAGTGGCGGTCATCCACTTCATATCCTTGCAGACACGATAGCGGCGGATATAATTTGAATCCTGACTCAGCTTATAGAAATATTCGGTTGCCTTCTCTGGGCTTTCCTTATATTCCTTCCAAAATGCCTCTCTTACCTGTGACGGTCTTGGCATAAGCGCATTCATCAGCTTTGTGTCAAACAAATCACGGTACACTACGCTGTCCTGTGTCAGTCCACGACTGCATGCATCTGCAAGCAGCACATCTAAAATTTCCTCTAACGTTGCTGCTGTCGTTTCTGCCGGTTCCTCATAATCATCAAGCTGCATGATTTCAAGCAGCTGATTTGTTGTATAAATGCGCTCACACTCAGGTGTCAGTCCTGTATCAATTCCATACTGAACGAGTGCTGCGATTGCCTCATATACTGTCATCACTCTACCATGCCTTTCTAAAAAGTCTTTTTTCTAAGTTAAGTAATACTTACGAATTGCTCCGTTGCTTTTCGCCCCTGGTATTACATCTTATGTGCGCCGTCACCTACGGTTACTACGTAGAAGTCTGCTGCATAGCCGATCTTATCCTTATATACATTTCCTACGTTCTCGATGAAGGCATCAATCTTGTCATCTTCTACGATACTTACGGTACAGCCGCCAAAGCCTGCTCCTGTCATTCTGGAACCGATTACACCTGGCTGCTCCCATGCAGTCTCAGCTAAGGTATCAAGCTCAATTCCTGTTACCTCGTAGTCATCACGCAGTGATACATGAGATTCGTTCATAAGCTTTCCAAACAGTGCGATATCGTTATTCTTAAGTGCCTCTACTGCACGAATAGTTCTCTGATTCTCATATACAGCATGCTTTGCTCTCTTTCTGTTTACCGGATCGGTGATTGTATCTGCAATGGCATCAAACTCTTCCTCTGTAAGCTCACCAAGGCTGTTGATTGGCTTTACTGCCTGAAGCTGTGCAAGTGCTGTCTCACACTGGCTTCTTCTTTCATTATACTTAGAATCTGCAAGTCCTCTCTTCTTGTTGCTGCATGCAATTACAATCTTTGCACCTGTAAGCTCAAGCGGTGCATATGTGTAGGAAAGATCTGCTGTGTCAAGGAAGATTGCATGACCTGCTTTTCCCATTGCGATAGCAAACTGATCCATGATACCACAGTTTACGCCATTGAATTTGTTCTCTGAGAACTGGCAGATCTTGCTGACTTCAACCATATCAACATCAAATCCAAACTGATCATTTAAAATGACAGCTGTTGCAACTTCGATAGATGCTGAGGAGGAAAGACCGGAACCATTCGGAATATTTCCATAATATAAAATATCAAGACCACTATCAATGGTATGACCCTTCTGTGTATATGCCCACATAACACCCTTCGGGTAATTGCACCAGTTATCTGCCGGAACATTTGTAAACTCGTTTGCCGGTCCCTCTACTGCCAGCATTCCAAATCTGGTAAAGTTCAGGGAGTAAAAACGCATCTTGCCGCAGTCGTTCTTTCTTGCCAGAGCGTAGGTACCAATGCTGAGTGCGCATGGGAATACATGACCGCCGTTATAATCGGTATGCTCTCCAATCAGATTAACACGTCCTGGTGCAAAATAAAACTCAGGCTCTCTTCCTTCTCCAAAAATCTTTGCAAATTCTTCTCTCATTTTAGTCTGCATAATTGTAATCTCCTTATCTGCTTATATCCGCTTCACTATCAGGTATTTCCCTGATGCTGAATTAAGCATATCACGAAATATGTCTGCTGTAAATAAAATAACTTTGCAATTATTATAAATATATTGAGATTTGCCTTTTGTTTTCAAAAAAAGAACCCCGCCGAAACGGGATTCTCTTTTTTCGTCTTTTATCACAAACTAATTTGTAAATCAGTCTACTTTTTTTACATCAAATGATGATGCAACACACTCTCTTGCCTCTTCAAGTGTCTTAAAGCTGCCATCCTTTAACATTTGAACCATAAGATTGCCAAGTGCTGTGCCTTCTACTGGTCCTGCATAAACCTCTTTTCCTGTAAAGGTTTTGATTTTCTGATTTAAGAACATATCCTGGCAGCCGCCACCTACAACATGGATTCTTGAAAACTTGCGTCCAGACATTTCTTCAAGCTCTGCAACAGTATCCTTATAGCTTTGAGCAAGTGAATTGTAGATAACTACCATAACCTCACCCATAGACTGAGGAATCTTCTGTCCTGTTCTCTCACAGTAATAGCGTACTGCATCTGTCATGCTCTTTGGTGCGAGGAAGCTGCTGTCATTGCAATTTACGATTGACGGGAAACCATCTGCCTCTTTTGCCATTGCAATCAGCTCTGGGAATGTGTAGGTCTTATCGTTTGTATTCATTTCCTTGCGGACATTCTGCAGCATCCACAGACCCATGATATTCTTTAAATAACGGAAACGATAATCATAACCGCCTTCATTTGTAAAGTTATACTTCATGCTCTTTAAGCTGCACTCTGCATACTTTCTCTCAATTCCCATAAGTGACCATGTACCTGAGCTTAAATAGATAAAGTCATCATCGTTTGCCGGAACTGCCAAAACAGCTGAGCCTGTATCGTGTGTTGCCGGAAGAATTACTTCTGTCTGGCAGCCGCACTTTTTGGCAATCTCTGGCTTTAACATACCAACGCTTGTCTTTGGCATATGAAGCTTTCCAAAAATCTTAGATGGAATGCCGATTCTGTCAAGCAGCTCGTAGTCCCAATCCTTTGTAACGGCATTTACAAGCTGTCCTGTCGTTGCATTGGTGTACTCGTTCATCATCACTCCGGTAAGCAGGTAGTTAAAATACTCTGGAACCATCAGATAATGCTCTGCATTCTTGATATACTCTGGATGCTCACTCTTGATTGCAAGAAGCTGATAGATGGAATTATACAGCTGCTTCTGGATTCCTGTGCGCTCATACAGCTCCTCTGGAGAGATCATTGTCTCTAAGAGCTTGTCCATATCATCTGTACGGCTGTCACGGTATGCAATTGTATCTCCAAGAATCTGATTATTCTTATCAAGAAGAACAAAGTCAACGCCCCATGTGTCGATACCCATAGATGATGGTGCCTTGCCTGCCTTTGCACAGGCTGCAATTCCGTTTACAATTTCCTCAAACAGTCTGTCTAACTCCCAGCACAGATGACCGTCTCTTGTTACATTTCCATTTGTAAAACGGTACATTTCCTCAAGAACGATCTTTCCATCCTCAAGATGTGCTAAAATATGTCTTCCACTTGATGCACCGATATCAACTGCTAAGTAATATTTCATGATTCATATCTCCTTTTTATATTTATGATATTGGGGTCAAAAGGTATTTTGCCCCCAAACTGATATCCACGAATTAAGCTCAAAAACCTAATCGTGCAAGCACGAACGGCTTTTGGAGCTTTTGACCCTGGTATCATATTTATTCAAAGCTTGCTGCAATGTTGCTTTGTGCCTTCGGGCGGCGTCCTCTGCGCGCTGGTTTTTTGGGTTCCATTGCTTCCTTTGCTGGCTTTTCCTCTACTGATTTTTCCTGTGCCGGCTTCTCTTTTACTGGATTTTCCTTTGCTGGCACTGCCTCTTTTTTAGCTCGTGTACTTCTTGTAATCGGCTTTCTGGCTGGCTTTGCAGGCTTTTCTTCTGCTGGCTTTTCTACCGGCTTTTCTTCTGCTACTAAAGCTTCTTTTTCTGTCTTCTTCTTTGAAGTTTTAGCTGTTCTTGTCTTCTTTGGCTTTTCTTCCTTTTCTGATGCTTCTTCCTGCTTTGGTGCTTTTTTCGTTTTTGCAGGTGCCTTTTTCTTTACTGGCTTTGCCTTAGTTTCTTCTTCTACATGATGAATGGTCATTCCGCTTTCCACTACAGTAATAGTTGAAGCTGACACTGCCGCAGCAATCTTCTTTTGAAGATCTTCCTCGCTGCTCTCCTTATACTGCGCATCTGCCTTTTCAAGCTCTTTTCTGACAGACTCTGGAAGCTGTGCAGGCGGCATTACAGAAATCGGCTTATGCTGCTGAACTGGATAAATTATTGTTTCAGATGCAAAGTTTTCTGGTTCTTTGTTTTCTTTTTGCTGTTCTGGTTCCTGTACTGGTTCTTCTGTATGTTCTTTCTCTGCAGATTCTTCCTGTACTGGCTCTGCTGCAGGTTCTTCTTCTGTAGGTTCTTCCTGTACTTCTTCCTCTGCAGGTGCTTCTTCTACTTCTTGTTCAGCCACTTCTTCTGGCTCTTCTTCCTGCATCACCTCTTCTGCTTCGCTGCTATCTTTATCATTAACAGCCTCTGCTGCTTCTTTTACATCTTCATTTACAGCTTCATTTACAGTTTCTTTTACAGCTTCTTTTGTTTCTGGTGCAGAGTCTTCTTCTGACTCCTCTAAGTCACTGTCACCCTGAGCCTCAAGCTCTTCGCTCATTGCTGCGAGTTCTTCTTCCATTGCACGTGCTCGCTCTTTTGCAGTTGCGTTTTTAAAGCGGTTCTGTCTTGCATTGCCATCTGCGATTGTCGCAAAGCAGTATACATATCCGTCAAAGCGGAATGTTCTCTTCCAAAAATCTACTACGTGCTTAAATCCGTTGTCCTTACTGATAATATAGAAATAGGAATCTTTTGCCTCATGAATCAGATAGCCCAGATACGTGGACAGCTGAAAATCAAGTGCATTTTTTCCACCGCACAGAATTTTGTACTTTGATACCTGTGCCTTTGAATTAAAAATCATGTCCATTGCTTCAAAAGTAATGGTGTCTGCATTGTGACTATAAAAGATCACAACGCGGTCTTCTTCGCTAAGCTGCGCAATTCCTTTAATACCTTCTGATTTGACATTTTCATAGTCAATAAGATATGTTGCCATAAAAGGTTTCTCCTTTAGCATTTATAGAGTCCGTGGTTAACCACTTCTTTCATCATATCATACAAAGAAGTCGCTTTGCAATAACATTTTTCCTATATATAGCGCAATTTTTACTTTTTTCGTTACAGTTCACGCGTCATGCTAGATCTGGACAAATTTCATGCTTGCATGAAAATTTGACAGATCAGCAGGACGAAGTGGACGCCCGTTAATGAACAAAACAAAGCTGCGAAGCGGCGACGCACGGAACGTGCGGTTTTGTGAATGGGTGTCCCGTGAACAGTAACCTTTTTTCTTAAAAATGGAAATATTCTTCTATAAAAATAGTAAATATAATTTCGTTTCTTCTAAAAAAAGAGAACACATTTCTGTGCTCTCTTTTCTCTTATTTCTGTGGTTTATAGTATAATGTTCTCATTGCATTTAAGATGGCTATAACTGCAACACCTACATCAGCAAATACGGCTGCCCACATATTTGCAAATCCTGCTGCTACAAGTGCAAGAATAATAACTTTGACTGCAATTGCAAATACAATGTTCTGGTTGCAGATCTGAACTGTTCTTCTTCCTATCTGAATTACATCGGCAAGCTTTGACGGCTGATCTTCCATGATTACAATATCTGCTGCCTCGACTGCTGCATCAGATCCAAGTCCGCCCATGGCTATTCCAACGTCAGCTCTTGCAAGAACTGGTGCATCGTTAATGCCGTCTCCTACGAAGCAAACCATTCTGCCTTTTGTCTTTTTATTGCAGTAATCATTGACATAGCTTACCTTATCTGCCGGAAGCAGATCGGTGTGCACTTCATCAATATCAAGCAGCTTTGCTGTATACTCACCTATGGCTTTTCTGTCTCCTGTCAGCATAACTGTTTTCTTTACGCCGACATGATGCAGGCGGCTGATTGCCTCTTTTGCATCCTCTTTTACTTCATCGGAAATTAAAAGATAGCCGCTGTATACACCGTCTACTGCTGTATATACAACAGTTGCCGCTTCCTCTGGTGTCGGAACTGTCAAGCCAAGCTCTGCCATAAGGCTCTGATTTCCAGCATGGATTACATGACCACCGGCAGTTACCTTTAAGCCTTTTCCTGCAATCTCCTGTGCATCCTCTACCTTTGCCAGCTCTTTGCCATTTTTTTCCTTCCATGCAGATAATACAGACAATGCGATTGGATGACTGGAATACTGCTCTGCTGTAGCTGTGTTTAAAAGAAGTGATGACTCGCTGCTTCCCTCTACCGGGACAAGCTTTGTCACACGAAATGTTCCCTTTGTCAGCGTACCTGTCTTATCAAATACCATAGTTTCTGCTTTTGATACAGCCTCTAGGTAATTGCTTCCCTTTACTAACACACCATTCTTACTTGCACAGCCAATGCCTCCAAAGAAGCTAAGCGGTACTGAGATAACAAGTGCACATGGACAGGAACAAACTAAGAATGACAATGCACGATAAATCCACTCTGCAAACGGATGACCTGGCAGGAAAATCGGAACGATCAAACCAATAAATGCTGCCAGACCGACAACAATCGGCGTATAATATCGTGCAAACTTGGTGATAAAGTTTTCTACCTTTGCTTTCTGGCTGCTTGCATTTTCAACAAGATCAAGGATTCTTGCTACAGTTGACTCGCCGTATTCCTTTGTGGTGCGAATCTTTAAGATATTCGTCAGATTGATACAGCCACTGATGATCTCATCACCAACAGATACCTTTCTTGGAACAGCCTCTCCTGTAAGAGCCTTTGTATCCTCCATGCTGCTTCCTTCTAACACAATACCATCAAGAGGAATGCGCTCACCCGGCTTTACAATGATTGTCTCGCCTACTGCAACCTCGTCTGGAAATACTTCTTCCTCAACGCCATCACGAAGAACAACTGCACTGTCAGGTCTGATATCCATTAAGGACGCAACTGATTTTCTTGACTGATTTACAGCGTATGACTGGAACAGCTCTCCTACCTGATAAAACAGCATAACGGCTATTCCTTCTGTATACTCCTGCAGCGCAAATGCACCAATTGTTGCAATTGCCATCAGAAAGTTTTCATCAAACACCTGACCTTTTGTGATATTCTTTCCTGCCTTGACGAGCACATCATAGCCAACGATCAAATATCCAGGAACGAAAAATATAAGCTTATAAAGCTCTGGAATCGGAAGAATGACTCCGACAATCAACAGCACAAATGCTGCCACAATCTTGTAAAACTGCTTTTTTTGCTTTTTTGTCATCTTCTTTAACATAACTAAACCACTTCTTTCACTTTTTGTGTGCTTACAGAACTACTCTACAGTCTGGCTCTACCTTTGAAATGCACTTTACTGCTGCCTGCAGTACTTCATCAAACTGGCTGTCCTCAGCATCTAAAATCATCTTCTGTGTCATGAAGTTTACAGAAACTCTCTTTACACCAGGAAGCTTCTTGATTGCCTCCTCCATCTTTGCAGCGCAGTTTGCGCAGTCTAAATCCTCTAACTCGAATGTCTTTCTCATAATGTTTGCCATCCTTTCTTTTTTTTGTTTTGGCGTATTGTTTCGCTCTCTTTCAATTAAACAGTTGTTTAATCATTGACTTAAATATACCTTTTTTTGCTCCATATGTCAAGGGCTATTATTGATTTTTTTTCGCAATTGTATCGCAAAATCCCTTCGGTGTAATGGTTTCGTCGCCGGACCAAACTCCGCAGGTTCCTTTTATGT
>ENA-ORTN01001097-ORTN01001097.1-human-gut-metagenome-genome-assembly--contig:-NODE-1097-length-28082-cov-4.066293_pt1 | contig 28082 bp, 20 predicted proteins | sample MGYA00242070_ERZ509189 | MGnify/ENA primary metagenome ERZ509189 (study PRJEB26280, sample SAMEA2338821) | human gut metagenome | biome: human gut; feature: human-associated habitat; material: faeces...
CCGCCGCCGGTGTACTTTCTGAGAGATACCGCGGCAACGACGGCAGCGGAAAGCGCCTGGCGGTCACCCGGCGCGACATTCTGGCATATGCGGCGGTGAGAATGCCTGCCACCTTCGGCGCGGTCAGCAGGGCGCTCAGCCTGGCGCTGGAGTGTATTCCGGAGGAGGAGCGTGCTTTCCGGACGGTGCTCGATATTGGCGCAGGGACCGGGGCGGCTACCCACGCCGCGGCGGCGGTCGCGGAATGCGGCGGATTCACCTGCATGGAGCGCGAACCGGAGATGATCTCTCTCGGGCGGCAGCTCACGGAATCCTGTGGGATTCCGGCGGAGTGGGTGAGCGGCGACATCACCGCAGGATACACCGGCAGCGCGGAACTCGTGCTGTGCTCCTACTGCCTGAACGAGCTGACGGAAAGCGCGCGTAAATACGCGGTGGAGCGCCTGTGGCAGAGCACTCAGAAGCTGCTGCTGATAGTCGAGCCGGGCACCCCGGAGGGCTATGCCGGGATACTCCGGGCGCGTGAACAGCTCATCGGACTTGGCGCGGATATCGCGGCGCCCTGTCCGGGCGTGGCGGAATGTCCGCTGCCGGAGGGGGACTGGTGCCACTTCACGGCGAGGGTTTCCAGGAGCAGGCTCCATAAGCAGCTAAAGGGCGGCGACGTGCCTTACGAGGACGAGAAATTCTGCTTCATCGCAGCTTCCCGGGTGGGAGTTTCCCCCTGCGCCGCGAGAATTCTGCGCCACCCCCGGGTGGACAGCGGCCGCATTACCCTGGAACTGTGCTCCGGCAATGGACGGGAGCAGCGAGTTGTCACAAAGAAGTCCCCACAATTCAAGCAGGCGAGGAAATCCGCCGCCGGGGACGCATTCTGAGAATATCATGGCATTACGCCTGGTATATAAGTTTAATATTATTACAACGTGTTAAGGAGGAAATCAGCATGTTCAAGAAGGCTATGGCATTCATTCTGAGTGCGGTTATCATGGCAGGCGCTTCCACTGCGGCATTTGCCGAGAGCGCTCCCCAGACGATCACTGTGGAGCAGGAATACGGCGCTTCCGCTGCAAAGACCTGGGACGGAAAGTCCGCGATGAAGGCAGGACAGAGTTACGTCCTCAAGAAGAATGTGACCATCAAGTCCAAGGTGACGCTGCCCAAGGGAGCGACTCTCACCGTCAACAAGGGCGTGACCCTCACCATCGGCGCCAAAGGCACCCTCACGGTAAAGGGCAAGCTGGTAGTCAAGAGCGGTGCGACAGTCACCGTCAGCGGAAAGCTCGTCACTGCGAAGGGCAGCACAGTTTCTGATTCCGGCACGATAAAGCTCACAAAGAACAAGGCGAACGTCACCATCGGCGGCAAGTTCGTTATCAACAAGGGCGGCAAGATCACAGGCGTCCCCAAGGCTATCTCCCTCGGGGATTCCGCGAAGGTCACCGTAAAGGGCACAAACTCCTGCAAGAAGCTCCAGACCCTGCTCAAGGGCGCAGCCAATGACGTGAAGGCGGACACCGAGGAGATCGAGAAGCTGCTCAACACATACGTCAGGAAGGCGCTCAAGGGCGATGTCTACGGCGCGGTGACGGAAGTAATGCCGGAGGACTACATCAAGCAGGCTGACGCGGAGATTCAGAAACAGTATGGCGTTACCCTGGAGGAATTCCTCAACACATATCTGGTGGAAATGCTGAAGGCTTACGGCGTGGACACGGACGAACTCGCAAAGCAGGCGGACAGCGTTAGCGTCAAGGTCACAAAGCTGACCGACTGCCTGAAAGACCTCACCGCCGACCAGAAGGCGATACTCTCCGGCTGCGGAAAGATCACCAAGGCTTACATCGCCGAGATCGGTGCGAATATCGACGGTGCCGCTGAGAACATACCCGGACTCCTTGTAAACGACGGTGCGGAAGCGACCGTTGCATATGCCGGCGGAAAGTGGTACATAGTAGGCTGATGGAGGTCGTTGTCGTCACAACGCAGGGGGTGGAATTCCGGGAGGCGGAGCAGTATCTGCCGCTGGTTTCCGCACTGCGGCGTGACAGGATTGCGAAGAAACTCCGGGACGAGGACAAACTCCAGGCGCTTGCCGCCGGGCTGCTGCTCTCCGGTGAACTGAGCCGCCGCAGCGGAATCCCCCGGGAGCGCCTGCGGTATTCCCACGGACCGTTCGGGAAGCCCTGCCTCATCGGCGGCGGAGTGGAATTCTCGCTCTCCCACACCAGGGGGGCGGTCTGCGCCGCGTTCTCCGGGGAGGGCGAGGTCGGCGCGGATATCGAGCGCCGGGACCGCCGGGTCAGCGAACGGCTGTATTCCAGGGTGCTGAGCGGCAGCGAGCGGCGGAACGCGGCTTCCGGCGAGGACTTCATCAGGCTGTGGGTGCAGAAGGAGGCATTCCTGAAGCGCCTGGGCACCGGTATCGCGGACGACCTGCGGGGCGTGGATACCACGCTGCTGCGCGACACCGCGGCGAGGGAGTGCGGCGAGTATTTTGTCGGGCTTTCCGGACCCGGGGCGGATTCCGCGGAGATTCGCGTGATTACGTTCAGGGAACTGGAGGACTTGATTCGGAATTCGTAATTCGGAATTATGGTATCGCCTGCGGCGGTTTTATTACAATAATAATGGGCGGAGAGAACTCTCCGCCCATTGATTTATTGAACTGAATATTACCGTCCCATCATCTTTCTGCGAATGAAGAGCAGGAACAGTACCGCGCCGACAACGGTGCACACGATTCCTACAACGAGAATCATCGGGTGTCCGCTGGTGTCGATACACTTTATGTAGAGATACGGGCAGTGCTCGCTGATGTAGTCGTCGTCAAGTCCGAAGCCGTCGGTGAGCGCCTGTCTGTAGTACTCCTTGTCCTCGCTGTCCATGACGGTGACTTTCCCCTTGAAGTGCACCGGAGCGATGTTCTCCAGGTCCTCCAGGTACTCCGCACTGTCGTAAGCGTCGGACTGCGCGTCCAGCTCCGCGATGAGGTCGTCCACGGCGGTGTAAAGCCCGATGGTGGAATCATCGCCTACCGGGATAAGGTAGTAGAATCCGAAGCCGTCCTTTTCCTTTTCCTTCTTGATCTGCTCATAGCTTCCGTAGTTGTACGGCAGGTCTCCCTCGATCATCATTCCTTCCCTGATGTCGCTGATGGTGAGGGTGGAGAAATCCGCGCCCTTTTTCGAGTAATCCGCCATTTCGCCGACGGAGATCACGATAAGCGCGATTCCCATTACCAGCACCACGATAGCGGTCACTGCGGTTCTTATAGTTCTCATTGGTTACCTCCTGTGATATGAATGAGTTTTCACCAGATAATTATATCACAAAATCCACTGCCGGTCAACATCTTGTAAAGATTTTTTGCAAATACCCCTTAACATTTGCGCGGAAATATGCTATAATAAATTCGTATATACTGGTCGCCTCTGATTTTCAGAGGTTCCATTATGATAATTGCAACCGGACATCGAAAGGAAAACAATGGACGAGCTTAACGAAAAGAAAGAACCCACCGCCGAGCCGGAGGAATCCCCGGCAGAAGCCGCCGAGGAACAGCACGACGGGGAATACACCGGCATGCCCCGGGCAAGGGCGGCGTTCCTGAAAATACTGCCCATGCTCATCGTGCTGGCGTGCACCGGGCTGTTCATGTGGGGAATAAAGGCGGTCATAGGCGTGTTCTACGCGCCGCACGACGAGGTGTACTACCGCACGGTGGGGGAGAATGAATACACCATCGTCAAGTGCTTCCAGAACCCGTCGTCGTATTTCTACATCTACAACAGCGACGCGTTCGTTTATAACGAGAAGGACTACGAAAACGTGGCAGGGGAACACAACGACGCCCACCTCACCAAGGTGCCCGAGGTGTATTTCGTGCTGAACGAAACCGCGCCGGACGTCGAAACCACCACCATAAAGCAGCTCTGCACCGGCAACGGACTCAAGGTGTTCCAGTTCGGGGAATTCGTGCTGTACCGCCTTGAGGGGCAGTACGGCGTGTTCGCTCCGCTGAGGGAATACACTGAGAGCGCCACCGACCGCAAGAACGACCTCTATGTGATCCGCCAGCTGCTCAAGAACGACAACTGGAAGGGATTCGAAATGCCCTACCGCACCGACGAGAGCTTCCAGGGTATCCTGGAGAAGCTGGAGTGGCACCTCGACACTGAATACGTTGAGGATAACTGACCGCTTTACAAATAGCCGCCCCTAAAAACCTCAATTGGAGGTCCCCAAATCAGAACAGGAAAGGAATCAAAACCAATGGCTGACACCAGCTATCTTGACAAGATACGCAACTTCTGCATAATCGCACACATCGACCACGGAAAATCCACCCTCGCCGACCGTATCCTCGAGCAGACCCAGACCGTCGCCCTCCGCGACATGGAGGAGCAGCTGCTCGACAACATGGACATCGAGCGCGAGCGCGGAATCACCATCAAGGCGCGTGCAGTCCGCCTGAAATACCACGCGGACGACGGCGAGGACTACGTTTTCAACCTCATCGACACCCCCGGCCATGTGGACTTCAACTACGAGGTATCCCGTTCCCTGGTTGCCTGCGAGGGCGTGCTGCTCATCGTGGACGCTTCCCAGGGTATCGAGGCGCAGACCCTTGCCAACACCTACCTTGCCGTAGAAAACGACCTGGAGGTCGTTCCGGTCATCAACAAGATAGACCTCCCCTCCGCGCACCCCGAGCAGGTCAAGGAGGAGATAGAGAACGTCATCGGTATCCCTGCCGAGGACGCCCCCGAGATTTCCGCGAAAATGGGAATCAATATCCACGCGGTAATGGAGGCTGTGGTGAAGTCCATTCCCTCCCCGAAGGGCGACCCGGAGGCTCCGCTGAAGGCGCTGATATTCGACAGCTACTACGACAGCTACAAGGGCGTTATCACCTATATCCGCGTTAAGGAGGGCAGCGTGAAGCCCGGCGACCGAATCCGCATGATGGCGACCGGCGCGGAATTCACCGTCGTCGAAACCGGCGTCATGGGCGCCACCGAGCTTGTCCCCTGCTCCGGACTGAAAGCCGGGGAGGTAGGCTACATCGCGGCTTCCATCAAATCCATCGGCGAAACCAAGGTCGGCGACACCGTGACCTCCGCCGAGAACCCTGCGGACGAGGCGCTTCCCGGCTACCGGGAGGTGAATCCCATGGTGTTCAGCGGTATCTACCCGGCGGACGGCGCAAAGTACGTTGACCTGCGCGAGGCGCTGGAGAAGCTGCAGCTGAACGACGCTTCCCTCAGCTTTGAGCCGGAAACCTCCATCGCACTGGGATTCGGCTTCCGCTGCGGATTCCTGGGACTGCTGCACATGGAGATAATCCAGGAGCGTATCGAGCGTGAATACAACCTGGACATCATCACCACCGCGCCCTCCGTTGTCTACAAGATAGAGCTCACGGACGGCTCCGTCAAGATGATAGACAACCCCACGAACTACCCCGACCCCTCCGAGATAGCCCAGGCGTACGAGCCTATGGTGAACGCGCATGTCTACACCCCCTCGGAGTATGTCGGCAACATAATGGAACTCTGCCAGAACCGCCGCGGCGTATTCCGGGATATGAAGTATATCGACGAGAGCCGCGTTGACCTGCACTACGAGCTTCCGCTCAACGAGATAGTCTACGACTTCTTCGACGTGCTGAAATCCCGGACGAGGGGCTATGCAAGCTACGACTATGAGATGATGGGATTTGTGCCGTCAAAGCTGGTCAAGCTGGATATCCTGCTCAACGGCGACGTTATCGACGCGCTTTCCTTCATCGTGCACAGCGACAAGGCTTACGAGCGTGCGCGCAAGATGGCGGAGAAGCTCAAGGAGCACATTCCGCGGCAGATGTTCGAGATACCGATACAGGCTGCGGTGGGCGGCAAGATAATCGCCCGGGAAACCATCAAGGCGCTGCGCAAGGACGTCCTCGCCAAGTGCTACGGCGGCGATATCACCCGAAAGAAGAAGCTGCTCGAGAAGCAGAAGGAGGGCAAGAAGCGCATGCGCGCCTTCGGTACCGTCGAGGTTCCGCAGGAGGCGTTCATGGCGGTGCTCAAGCTGGACGATGAGTGATTTCCGGGGACTGTATATCCATGTTCCGTTCTGCCTGCGCAAGTGCCCCTACTGCGACTTCTACTCCGTGACGGAGGAGTCGCTCCGGGAGGACTACGCCGCGGCGGTCGTGCGGAATCTGCGCAGGTACCCCGAGCCGTTCGGCACCGTGTATTTCGGCGGAGGTACTCCGAACCTGCTCGCGCCGCACATGGCGGAGATAATGGCGGCGGTGGACGCCGCGCCCGGTGCGGAGGTCTCGGCGGAATGCAATCCTGCCTCCACCACGGCGGAAACGCTGGAAATGCTCCGGAATGCCGGGGTGAACCGCATTTCCGTGGGGGTACAGTCGCTCCAGGACGGGGAGCTGAGAAAACTTGGCAGGCTCCACAGTGCCGCGCAGGCGGTGGAGCTGATAGAATCCGCGCACAGTGCCGGATTCGACAACATTTCCGCGGACGTAATGCTTGGAATCCCCGGGCAGACCGCGGATTCCCTCGCCGACACGATAGGGCGCCTGTCTGAATTGCCGGTACGGCACATCTCCGCGTACATGCTGACCCTGGAGCCGGCGACCCCCTTCGGGAAGTCACCGCCGGCGGACATGGCGGACGACGACCTTATGGCGGACCTGTACGCCCTCTGCCAGGAACTCTGCGCGCGGCAGGGATTCGCGCAGTACGAGATAAGCAACTTCGCCCGGGAGGGATTCCAGTGCAGGCACAATCTGAAGTACTGGCGCGATGAGGAGTACCTCGGCATAGGTCCGGCGGCACACTCTTTCTACGACGGAAAGCGCTTTGCAGTGCCACGGGATATCCGGGCGTTCATCGCGGCGGATTCCCAGCCGGTGGAGATTACTGACGACTCCCCCGGGGACTACGACGAGCGCGTCATGATGGGGCTGCGTCTCTCCGAGGGTATCCCGGAGGAGCTTTACAAGCCGCTGGAGGGGGCGCTGCGCCTGCTCCCGGCGGATTACTACACCCTGGAAAACGGCAGGCTGGCGCTGACCGGCAGGGGATTCCCGGTGTACAACTACATCGTGTCCCTGCTTCTGGCGCACAAGGAGGAAGCATGAGAAGAAAAGACCGTGAAGTGACCGACGAGAGCCGTATCGACGGGATAATCCGGCGCTGTAACTGCTGCCGTGTGGGATTCAGCGACGGCGGCGAGGTCTACATCGTCCCGATGAACTTCGGATTCGTGAAGCGTGACGGAAAGCGCGTGTTCTACTTCCACAGCGCGAAAGAGGGGCGCAAGGTGGAACTGCTGAAGAACGGCTGCGACGTCGGCTTCGAGATGGACTGCGGCTACGAACTCCACCCGGGGGAGGCTCCCTGCGACTGCTACGCGGAGTTCAGCAGCATTATCGGCACCGGCCGCGCTGAGATAGTTACCGGGGAGGACGAGAAGATACTCGGGTTACAGTCCCTGATGAAGCAGGCAGCCGGGAAGGAGAACTGCGAATTCCGCCCGGAAATGCTGGCGGCGGTATGCGTTTTCCGGCTGGAGATAGAAAAATTATCCTGCAAAGTACATTTATAAGGAGAACTGACATGGCTTACACCATAGAAAAAGGGAAGAAGTTCATTCCGGCGGACAGTGCCTGCTTCCAGTATGTCGGGAGAATCGACGACGAAAACCCGGCGCGCCCGATAATGATATGGCCCGGAAGCTACGCCGACGTGGAGTTCACGGGGACTTCCGCTGCGGTGGTGCTGAAGAATATCAACTTCCAGGAGGACACCCACTTCGCCGTTATCGTTGACGGCGTGATGAAGAAGATAACCCTCCCCACCGACCGGCAGGACAACCTGTATTCCGCCGCCGAGGGACTGGAGGACAAGCGCCACACCCTGCGGATACTCAAGACGATGGCGGCGCACAACTACCTGGAGTTCGCCGGGATAGTCGTGGACGAGGGCGCGGAGGTGTCGGACCCTGCGCATAAGTACGACATAAAGCTGGAGGTCTACGGTGACAGCGTTTCCGCCGGAGAGGTCACAGAGGCGATATATTACGAGGGGCAGTGCGACCCGGAGAATCACCGCAACCGCCTGGATAACTCCCACTTCTCCTACGCGCTGAACCTGGGGCGCAAGCTCAACGCCGAGGTGCACGACATCGCCCAGGGCGGTATCGCCCTGCTGGACGGTACCGGGTACTTCTGCTCCGACCAGCTCACCGGAATGGAGAGCTGCTGGGACAAGCTGGAATACACCCCCTACGCCGGGCGCAAGCCGTGGGATTTCAGCCGCTGGACCGCTGACGCCGTTATCATCGCCATCGGGCAGAACGACGCGAATCCCGAGCCGGAGCGCATAAAGCAGCCGGAATACCGCCGCATGTGGAAGGACCACTACATTGCTTTCCTGCGCACGCTGATGGGGAAGTACCCTGCCGCGAAGTTCGTGCTGATACTCACCGTCCTCGGCCATGACCCGACCTGGGACGACGCCCTGGAGGAGATTGCACAGGAGGTGGATTCCGACCGGGTATCCCACTTTATGTTCCGCCGCACCGGAAAGGGCACCAACGGCCACCCCAGAGCCACCGAGCAGGAGGAAATGGCAGGCGAGCTGTACAATTATTTCAAGGGTACCCTTGGATTCTGATACAAACTACGGAACCTATGACTATGTTGCGCCCGGGTGTTTTGCTGAAATCACCCGGGCGGATTTGTAAAAAGTGCACAAAATTAATGTGAAAACTGAATTTCATTGCGTATATAAGTTGCACTTCACGGAAGTATGTGGTATAATAAATGTGTGCTCAGGTGACTTTAGTGGATAAAAGCCACAAAGCGCCAAAGCGGTATATTCATAAAGCACACACAAAATAAAGGAGAAATCACTATGAAGATGAAGAAGGTTTTCGCAGCTGTTGCAGCTGCCGTTATGGCACTCTCTGCAACCGCATGTGCAAGCACAAAAGAAGAATCCGGCAATTCCGGCGCGGCTTCCGGCAGCGCAGACGGAAAGGTTTACAACATCGGTATCTGCCAGCTCGTTCAGCACGAGGCTCTCGACGCAGCTACCAAGGGCTTCAAGGACGTTCTCGTTGAGAAGCTCGGTGAGGAGAACGTAAAGTTCGACGAGCAGAACGCAAACGGTGAATCCACCAACTGCACCACCATCTGCAACGGCTTCGCTGCCGCTAACGTTGACCTTATCCTCGCAAACGCTACCGGCGCCCTCCAGGCAGCCAGCGCAGCAACTGCAACTATCCCGATCCTGGGCACTTCCGTAACCGACTACGGCACCGCGCTCTCCATCGACAACTGGACCGGCACCACCGGCACCAACATCTCAGGCACCTCCGACCTCGCGCCTATCAGCGAGCAGGCGGCTATGCTCAAGGAGCTGTTCCCCGACGCCAAGACAGTAGGTATCCTCTACTGCTCCGCTGAGGCTAACTCCAAGTACCAGGCAACCAAGTTCACCGAGGCTCTCGACGGCTCCGGTATCACCGTTAAGGAATACAGCGCGGCTGACAGCAACGAGATCAGCAGCGTATGCACCACCGCTGTGGCTGAGTGCGACGTTCTCTACATACCCACAGATAACACCATCGCTTCCTCCGTTGAAACCATCAAGAATATCGTCGTTCCTGCAAAGAAGCCCGTTATCGCAGGCGAAGAGGGTATCTGCAAGGGCTGCGGCGTTGCAACGCTGTCCATCAGCTATGATGAACTCGGCAGAGCTACGGGCGAGATGGCTTACGAGATCCTGGTAAACGGCGCTGACGTTTCCACCATGGAAGTACGCTTCGCACCCAATGTTACCAAGAAGTACAACGCAGAGATCTGCAGCGAGCTTGGTATCACAGTTCCCGAGGACTACGAGGCTATCGCCGAGTAATTCCCCCGGCAGGACTTACTGACTGATTTTAATGCAAAACGGGGTGCGGGTTATGTCCGTTCCCCGCTTCTGCGTAAATAAAGGCACTTTTCCCACGGCACACTTATTACACAAAAAACATATCGGAGAGAATTATGGATCTGTTCTTAACCAAACTGTCTACATTTGGCAACAGCCTTCCCGGCGACGTCACGCAGGGACTTATCTGGGGCATTATGGCTATCGGCGTGTTCATCACCTATAAAATCCTGGACTTTGCCGACCTGACCGTTGACGGCACCCTCGGACTCGGCGGCGTTACCGCTGTCGTGCTCATCACCAACGGCGTTCCCGTGCCGGTGGCTATGCTCATCGCATTCCTGGCAGGGTGTGCGGCAGGGCTTGTTACCGCGCTGCTAAACACCATGCTGGGTATCCCCGGTATTCTGGCCGGAATACTCACGCAGCTGGCTCTTTACTCCATCTACCTCGACATCAACGGCAAGGCGAACGCCCCGATAAGCGTTGATAAGTTTCCGCTGGTCATCTCCTCGAGATACGTCACCGCCGGAAACGCTCCCATCGACATAATCCGCACTGTCGGCACCGGACTGCTGTTCGTTGTGCTCATCATCGCAGCGCTGTACTGGTTCTTCGGCACGGAATACGGTATGTCTATCCGCGCGACCGGCTGCAACTCCGCGATGTCCAAGGCGGAGGGTATCAACACCAAGCGCACCACAATAATTGCGCTGGTGCTCTCCAACGGCTTTGTCGGACTTTCCGGCGCTCTGCTGGCGCAGTACCAGGGATTCGCTGACGTAAACATGGGCCGCGGCGCCATCGTCATCGGTCTTGCCGCCGTTATCATCGGCATGGTGCTGGGCGAGGTGATCCTGCGCAAGCACTTCAACTTCATTGGAAAGCTTTCCTTTACCGCGATAGGCGCCATCGTCTACTTCGTGGTACTGCGTATCGTAATGCTGATCGGTCTTTCCACCGACAACACCAAGCTGTTCTCCGCGATCATCGTTGCGCTGTTCCTGGCGGTGCCCTACCTCCAGAAGACGAGCAAGACTTCCTTCCGCAAGGCCGGGAAGCGCTCGCTTGCCGCCGTCACTGACGAAGCGGAGCATTTGGGCGCAGTCCTGGCAAATTCCGTGACAAGTCCGAAGAAGGAGGGGAAGTGATATGCTGGAACTCGTAAACATCAAAAAGGCGTTCAACCCCGGCACCATCAACGAGAAGAAGGCGCTCAACGGCGTTTCCATCAAGCTCGAGGACGGTGACTTCGTGACGATAATCGGCGGCAACGGCGCCGGAAAATCCACGACGCTTAACGCGATCGCCGGCGTGTGGCCGGTGGACAGCGGCGCAATAATCATCGACGGACACAACGTCACCGGGCTTTCAGAGCACCAGCGCGCGAAGTACATCGGGCGCGTATTCCAGGACCCCATGACCGGTACTGCTGCCGACATGGAGATCCAGGAGAACCTCGCCCTGGCGGCGCGCCGCGGCAAGCCCAGACTGCTCGGCTGGGGAATTACGCGCAGGGAGCGCGAGGAATACCACGAGCTGCTCAAGACCCTCGGACTGGGACTTGAGGACCGCATGACCTCCAAAGTGGGACTTCTCTCCGGCGGACAGCGCCAGGCGCTGACCCTGCTGATGGCGACCCTCAAGAAGCCGCAGATTCTGCTGCTCGATGAGCATACCGCCGCCCTCGATCCCAAGACCGCCGCAAAGGTGCTCCAGCTCTCCGACGAGATAATCGCGGCGAACCACCTTACCGCGATGATGGTCACCCATAATATGGCGAATGCCATCGAGTACGGCAACCGTCTGATAATGATGAACGACGGCAGGATAATCTACGACGTGAAGGGCGAGGAGAAGAAGAACCTCACCGTTGACGACCTCCTCCAGAAGTTCGAGGAAGCCAGCGGCTCCGCGCTCAACAACGACAGAATGCTGCTCTCCGGCAACAAGTAAGTCAGATAACGTTTTGTGTAATAAAAAAGAAGGGGCGGAGAATCGATCTTCGCCCCTTTTAATATCATCGCCGCAGGCGGTACAATTATTCCGGATTGCCCATCACCCGGTTCTCTGGGTGCCGAAGCGGATATAGTTGTATTCCCGGGAAACCGCGTCCCAGGTGGGGGCGCCGACAACTCCCGAAACGGGTATCCCGAACAGGTCCTGGAACACCCGGACTGCCTCCTCGGTCTGGGGTCCGAAATACCCCGTCGCCGGGACTTCCGGAATATCCCGGTAGGTCTTTCCGATGAGGTTGAGATAGGTCTGGAAAGCCAGCACATCGTTGTTGTTCAGCTCCGGCGTCAGGACGTAGCCCGGGTACAGCGCCGCGGTATTCCCGGCGTAGCCTTCCGGCAGTCCTTTCAGGATATCGTTGTAGATGTTCTGGATAGCCGTCCAGGTCGCAAAATCCACTATACCGTCCGGGTTAAGTCCGTAGAAACGCTCAAAGGCGAGCACCTGCTGTTCCGTTTCGCTGCTGAAAACTCCGTTCGCCGGACCGGAGGGTATCTCCGGGTTGAAGTAGGCTATCACGTTGAGGTAGTATTGCAGGTAGCTGACGAATATCCCATAATCGCCGGGGCGGAGCTGTTCCGGGAAATCCTCCTGCACCTCGGATGGGCGCAGTCCCTCGGAGGTAAGCTCCGCGAGATTCTTCACCGCCACATAGATGTACTTTATCTGGTACCAGGTCGCCTTGTTGACCACCCCGGTCTGGGGCAGCCCGAAAATTCCCTGGAACACCCTGACGGCTTCGCTGGTGTTTTCACGGTAGAATCCATTCGCGGGGGATATCTTCGGGATAGCCGGGTAGTTGTCCGCAATGCGGTTGAGTTCCGTCTGAATGGTGTGCACCTCGTTGCCGGAGGTGCCTATCCCGAACGGAGTGCCGGGGTAGCTGCCGATGAACGGCTCAACGGGGGCGTTCCGCACGATGTCGATGTCGCCGCCGTAGTAGTATTGCAGCATCTCATAAGGGGTATATCCCCGGTTCGCCAGCGTGACCGTCCCCCACTGGGATAGTCCCTGGCAGGTGACGGAAGTTCCGTTGCAGAACTGGGTGAACAGCGGCTCCACCGTGCCGCGCCTTACGACGTAGTTGTTGAATATTTCGTCCACGATGTTGCTGATGTTATTGAACACGTCCCTGCCGTAGACGAACGCCTGGTCGTACTGGGTCGAGCTGGTTATGTCAAAGGGGTAGCCGCGGCTGCGGTACCACTCCGTGAACACACGGTTCAGCGCAAACGTCACCTGGGCGTATATATTAGCGCGTATCGCGGCTTCCGGCCAGGTGGGGTATATCTCGCTGCTCGCCACGTTCTTGATGTAGTCCGGGAAGGAGAGGGTCACGTTGTCCGCCGGAGAATTCGGCGGCCCGAGGTGCACCGTGATGGTTTCGGGGATAGAGGGAGTTTTCAGCTCAGGCATGCGGCACCTCCGTCAGTTCCGGTTCGGATTCGGTGATGGTTTCCTTTTCCGCCGTGCCGGCGGAGGGGATCAGGGCTATCCTCTGCACAGAGAGTATACCCTCAAAAATCGGCAGGGAACGCACCGACACCGGAATAAACCCTGCGGCGGTGATGTCTGCGTCGTATAGCGCGTAGGGCTGCACCGACACAGTGGGGCTCTGGGAATATTCCCCGGAGGGCGCAGGCATCTCCAGTATCCGGGTTAATCCGCTGGAATCCGTCAGCAGGTCGTAGAAGGTGTGCCGGATTCCGCCGATGACCTTAGTCACCAGCACCCGCGCGCCCTTTACCGGCAGCGCATTCCGGGCGGTGTAGGTGCGGAAGCGCAGCGTGCCCTGCCGGGGATTCGCCCTGAAAAAGTCTTCCAGGTCCGCATATTCCGGCTCCGGTGGCGGTTCGGGGTAATTACCGTTCTCCTCCTGGACGAGCGGCTTCACGTCCTCCCGGGAGTTCACCGCGCCTGCCTGGCTCTCGAAACTGCGCCTGCCAAGCTGTTCCTCCGGGGACTGACCGCTTTCGGGGACGGTGCCCAGGCTCTCGGTCTGCGCCGGGTCGGAGGCGGTATTCTCGCCCTCCCGGCGGAATTCCGGCTGCTGCTCCTGCTCCGTTTCGCCGGTGACGGAGTTGTTCTCCGGGGAAACGTTGTCGTTGGTGAAGTCGTTCTGCGGCGCTTCATCAGTGAACTGCGGCGGCAGGCTGGAGAAGTCGTCTGGACTGAAGTCCTGACTGAAGTCCTGACTGAAGTCAGTGCTATTGTCCGGTGTGGATTCCGGAGCGCTGTCGGGGGTGGATTCCGCCGGGAGGTCGCTGAAGTACTTCCCGAGCGCCTCCGCTGCGGAGCTGTCGGCGGACCAGGCTATCACCGTGGGAGTCCTCCCGGCGGCGGATTCCTCGGTGGGGGAATCCGGGGCGGATGCGGCTGGCTCCTCCGGGAGCATTTCCGGGAAATCCAGCGCCGCAGCCGGTTTCGGTGCGGCGGAAGTGTGGGAATTCCCGGCTGCCGCCATAAGTTCCTGCTTGTATTTTTCGATGAGCTTCTTCATGTTGTCGTCCATGGCGTACCTCCTGATGATGGTTCTGAGTAATCATATGCAGCGACGTCCGGGATAATTCCCGGGGTACCCCTGGAAAAGCAGAAAGACAGACCTTTCCCGTCGGAATACCTCTGACGTGAAATGTCTGTCAATACACGGATTATACCACACCCCGGGCGTTTTGTCAATACCCCTGTGGGAATTCAGTCTGACAAAAGGTTGACAATTCCGCCGGAATGGTATATAATATATAAGGTTTTTAAAGGCGACCTTATACAAATAAGCGGTGACGACGGCACTCCGCCGGGCGGCTGCGCAGATTTTATCGGAGGAATAAAAGAATGAGAACAAGGAATATCGTATCTGCCATCGCGGCAGCAGCAGTAGCGTTCAGCGCTGTTTCCTTCAGCGTTTCCGCTGAGGAGGAGCCGGCTGGCTACATCTATTTCATGGCTGACAAGACCACCATCGGTCAGGGCTTCACCGTGGAGCCGGAGAAGGTTCCCTTCTATGAGGGCGAAACCGGACTGGAGGTCGTTGAGAGAGCCGCAGACGTGCTCACTGATGACACTGGCTACGGCGCATACATCACTGCATTTGCTGACACCGACCTTGAAACCGAGGTCCCCGAGGCTGTCAAGGCTGTCGTTCCCGAGATGACCGGCAGAAACACCGAGGGCTACCTCAGCGCGCTGGATTACACCGCAGAGAGCGGCTGGACATATTTCGTGAACGATGAGTACGCTCAGGTTGGTATCGGCGACTACGTTCCGGCGGACGGAGATGTTGTAGTATTCTCCTTCACCGTTTACGGCTACGGCGCTGACCTCGGCGTTGACAACTCCTCCTGGGGCGGCGCGGCTGCTCTCAAGGAAGCAACCAAGAAGGCTGAGCTGGTAAAGCTCTGCACAGAGGCTGCTGACGCTGACGTTGACGAGTATGTATTTACCGGGGCTATGGAGGTTCTCGCACAGTACGAGGCTACACAGGAGGACATCGACAATGCCGTTGCTAGTCTTACCGCTGCGCTGAACAGCACCGCCGAAGCAGCTGCAACAGAGGACACCGCTGACAGCACAGCCGAGGTTTCCGACGACGCTTCCGCTGGTACTGACACCGGGAAGGGCTCTCCTTCCACCGGCGTTGAGGGTGCCGCAGTTGCCTTCGCAGTAGTACTGCTCGCAGGCGCTGGTATCGCTCTCAGCAAGAAGAAGTAATCCATGCGGCGAATAACCGGGATATTACTGGCGGTCTGCACTGCTCTGTTCATGGCGGTGCAGACCGCTTTTTCCGCCCCGGCGGAATTCGGCTGGGAGGACAGGGCGCAGGAGTGCTTCGGCTACTTCATGCGGCAGCGCGGCGCGGAGGATTTCTGGAACGGGCTGGATTCCGGCGCCACCGACTGGGCGGCGTACTGCTACGCGCGGCTCTACGGCGCGGACGGTGCGGAGGAATACGCGCAGTCCGTTGAGCGGCATGTCGGGGAGCTTTACAGCGCCGGAGGATTCGTGCGCCCCACGGAATACCAGCGTGCGGCGATATGCATTACCGTGACCGGAGGGAATCCGTCGCTGGCGGCGCGGCTGGGGGCGTTCGGCTGTGAGATTCTTGACAGGCAGGGATTCAACGCCTACATCTGGGCGCTCATCGCCCTTAACGTCACCGGGATACAGCCCCCGGAGGGCGCGGCGAACACCGCGGACACGCTGACGGAATACCTCATCGCGCACCAGCACGCGGACGGAAGCTTCGCGCTGATGGGGGACGGCGGAGATGTGGATATCACCGCGGCGGCGGTCTATGCCCTTGCAGGGACGGATTCCCCCGGGGCGGCGGAGGCTGCGCAGCGCGGCGCGGACTGGCTCGCCGGATTCGACAGCTACTCCACCATGGGCGTGAGGAACTGCGAGAGCACGGCGCAGGCGGTGATCGCGCTTTCCGCCGCCGGGCGCAGGGAGAGCGCGGAAAAGGCGGCGGCACAGCTGGAGGAATACCGCCGGGAGGGGGGCGGCTACGCCCATCTTCCGGACGGGGAGGTCAACCAGATGGCGACCGCCCAGACCCTGGAGGCATTCACTGCCCTGGCTCTGGCGGAGCGCGGCGGGAGCCTTTTCGGGAAGTACTCCGGCGCTGCGGCGGAGCCTGACGGCGCAGAATCCACAGCGGAATCTGCTGAAATCCCGACACTGACGGCGGAATCCACGACAGAGCCCGGGATTCAGCCCGGGAATACGGCGCAGGGCGGTCTGACCGGCACGCATATCCGTATCATCATATCCGCAGTGCTGGGCGCCGCGGCGGTCGCGTGCGGAATACTGTTTGCATTCCGCCGGAAGAAGGCGCTTATCCCTGCGGCGGCGCTGCTGGCGGCGCTTGCCGGGGGAGTGTGGCTGCTTGATATCCGCACGCCGGAGGAATACTACAGCGAATCCGGGGGAGGTCCCGTCAGGGTCACGGTGCTGGCGGAATGCTCCACCGTGCTGTCGCACATGGATATCATCGACCCTGCCGTGAATCCGCCGGAGGTCGTTCCGGAGGACGGCGTTATCATCGCCCGGTGCGAGGTTTCCCTGCCGGAGGGCGCCACGGCGTTTGACGCGCTCGCCGCCGCCGCACGGAAGCAGCGCGTCCGGGTGGACTACACCGGCAGCGCCTACGGCACCTACGTCCGGGGGATAGGGTATGTGACCGAATTCGGCTTCGGGGAGCTGAGCGGCTGGATGTACACCGTCAACGGGAAGTTCCCGGACGTGTCCGTATCCGATCAAGTGCTGGGATCCGGGGACGTGGTGGAATTCCGCTATACCTGCGACCTGGGCAGAGATGTAGGCGACGACTATTATGACAGAGTTGCTTCCCAGGACGCTCCCTTAGCATGAAAATCTGTGTTTTGCACAAATATTTTGCACAAAATTTGTGGAAAGCGCATGCCTGTTTTTGTGGGCTGCTGCTTGCAAATCCTGTTCGAATATGGTATAATTTAAATGGACTATACAGCATGGGGCAGTGCGCCGGGGAATTATGCGGCTGCGCCATCAATTAGGAGGAATCACTTAATGATATTAGACGCACTACATAATTACAGGGCGCAGAATACCAGCCGTATGAACAAGTCCATCGGTATCGGCATGGCTGCTTTCGCTGTGATCGAGGCTGTAGTTACCTTTTTCCTGGTAATGAAGCCCCTGTTCATCAACCCTGTATACAGACAGGCAGCAGAGTACAACACCGAGGGCAAGTCCTGTATCGTAAAGCTTTTCGGCAAGACTTTCGCTTCCCAGTCTGAGATCGCAAACAACCAGATCATTCTCTCCCTCTGGGACACCATCATGAATGTCGTTCTCATCTACATCGTCATCACCGGCATTCTGCTTATCCTTTCGTTCTGCTATTTCAAGGGTTTTGCGTTCGCAAAGTCCTATCTGATCGCTATTTTCGGCGCAAAGACCGTTATCGGTCTTGTTCCGCTGCTGATCCCGTTCGCTAACTTCGCAGGCAGAAACTCCATCAAGACCTTCGGCGTTATCGACGCGGTTCTGTGTCTGGCGGCGTGTGTTTACTTCGTTTACGAGAGCAACGACGAATACGCCGACGACATGCTTCTTTCAGAGGCTGACCGTGCGGCGATGATCAAGCGCGCCGTAGTCAGCGGTCTTACATTCCTCGGCATGGCTGCTGTAGTCGTATTCACCAACCTTGCGCTCACAGCTTACGGCAGCGTCACCCTCCAGGGCGGCAACTGGTCCATCATCATCGGCTGGGTAGGCGGCGACACCGGGATCGCTCAGGGTATCGTCCTGATGCTTCTCATCGGCGTGGCTCTTATCGGCAGCATTCTCTATGTACGCGAGGGCGAGTGGGCAATGCTCTACTACTTCGCATTCGGCGGCGCGGCTGCTATCGTTGACCTGGTGGCTATCGTCCTGAGATTCGTATGGGTCGTAAAGACCTACAACCCCAACAAGGCGCTGGCAAGATCCGGCGACGAGAGCGCTATCGCGTGGGTATCCAACAACGGCATGACCTCCAGGTGGTGGATGGCTACCGTGTTCCTTATCCTTGCCTGCGTTGTCGCTGCGGCAGTGGCTGTATTCGCGTTCACCCGCGTTAAGAGCAAGCTCGTTATCGGCAACAAGGACGGCGAGGAGAAGAAGCCCTTCATCGCGCTTTCCATCGGTACCGGCTCTATCCTGCTCAGCTTCGTTGTAACAATGGTAGCTGTGCTCATGTATGACAAGCTCATCTTCACACACCTCCAGTTCGGCGCGATGGACTACCTCTACCTCATCGTTTACGGCGGTCTGACCCTTATGCTGGCGGCGGCTATGTGGTGCGGCTACAACTTCTCCAAGTTCGGCGCGCTGGCTCTGTTCGTGCTGGTTGCTTCCAACAACTTCACCTCCATCTTCAACGTATTCAACGCCAGGGCTTCCAAGGTCAACGACTACCTCGCCCAGGGCGTTAACTACACCGGCGTGAACTACATCATCTCCGGCGTTATGTATATCCTCTCTATCCTCCTCTGCCTCGGCATTATCGCCGTATTCGTGGTAAAGGAAGTCAAGGATTACATGTATCAGAAGAGATTCTCCTGATATCACATCTGAACAGACGAACCCCCTGCGGATTCCGCAGGGGGATTTTTTGTGCGCGGCAGAGGAATACTCCGGGATTTACGCACGCGGCTGTGAGTGTTCACAAGCGTGTCTTTTGGAGAGCCCAGCTTCGCCGTGGCGCCCGGTTATGGCGGCTGGGATTCCTACCATGGATTCGGAACACGGTGCTTCCCGCGTGCGGTGGTGCATTCTCCCGGGCTTCTGCGGAATACAAGTCGTACTGCCGGGCGCGCTCCGGCGAGTACATGCCGCATACCCGGCGCATTCCGGCGGAGTGCGCCCACCACCTGCGCGTACTGTACTGCGGCGCGAGTATTCCTGCGCGGTGCGGAATCCGGAAACACAACAGGGCTGCCCTTTCGGACAGCCCTGTTGTGTTGTGTGTATTGGGGGGAGGGTGGTTGTCAGTTACTTAGCCTTGATCTTGTAGATCCTGGACGCGGAAGAGTAGATGCGCTTTCCGTCTACGGTCACATAGGACTTGATGTAGTAGTAATAAATCTTACCCTTTACTCCGGTGGAGTCCGTGAAGGTCATCTCATCGGGGTCGTAGCTCTCGACCTCGCCGATCACCTTGCCCTTACCCTTTGCGGAGTTGCGGCGGTAGATGACGTAGCCGTCAGCATAATCGGACTGATCCCACTCGAGTATGATACCGTCAGCCGTGGATTTGCGGTAGGTGATCTTCACCTTGTCCGGGCGCACGATAACGGTGACCTTTCTGGTCTTTGCCGGGTTGGATTTTGCGGTGATGGTGATAACTGCCTTGCCTGCGGATACGCCGGTAACGGTGCCGTTGTCGTCAACCACAGCTACGTCCTCATTGGAGGAGGCATAGAGCAGGGTCTTGTCGTCCGCGTTGGCAGGATATATCTTAGCCTTGAATGTAAAGGAGCCGTCAACGTTGATGGTCTTGGACTTCGCCGGTGAAACGGAGAAGCTGGAAACGGAGGTGGCTACAGTGACAACGCACTGTGCGGTGAGTCCGTTGGAGGTCTTTGCGGTGATGGTGGCAGAGCCGACCTTGACTGCCTTTACAAGACCGCTGTCGTTTACGGTAGCGACCGCCGTGTTGGAGCTGGTCCAGGTAACAGTCTTGCTGGAGGCGTCGCTGGGATTTACTGTCGCGGTAAGTCTTGCAGTGGCGTTGGGTTTGAGCGAAAGAGTGGTTTTGTCGAGGGTAACGCTGGTCGCCTGAACTACCTTCTGGCAGAGTCCGTCGCTGATAACGGTCTGCGGGTCGGTATTTGTGCCGCCCTGGCCGTTGCCCACCTGACCGTTGGAGTTGTTGCCCCAGCAGTACAGCTCGTTGTTGTCGGTGATGAAGCCTGCGAAATCATCGCCCAGGCTTACGCTGGTGACGCCGCTCTTCAGCAGCTTACTGAAGGAATATACGGACTTGGTGCTGCCGTTGCCCTGCTGGCCGCTGCTGTTGGAGCCGGACATGTACAGGTCGCCGGAATCCAGCACCGCGGAGAAGTTGTCAGAGGTGAATACCTCGTCGCCGGAGGAGGATACCTTGGACGGATTCCTTAATCTGGAGGAATCTGAGCCAAGCTCGCCGGAAGCGTTCTCGCCCCAGCCATAAACCACGCCGTCGCTTGTTACCGCGAGGGTGTGATTGCCGCTGGAAGCAATACGGGAGAAGCTGAGGACGTTCTTCTTGACGTCGGTTATTTCAAGTAACGTGGGGGTGTCAACTATTCTGGAATCGGTGGAGGTGCCGAGTACGTTGGAGCTGTTGCTGCCCCAGCCGTAGAGCTCGCCGCCGCTGGTCACTGCGAAGCAGTGGTTGGAGCCAGCCGCGATGTCGATGATACCGCCTGAGATGGCGTCGTCAACCTGCTGAGCGTACTCAACGGTCTTGGGTAATGCGCAGAGTCTGCTGGAAACGTTCTTGCCCCAGCCCCAGACTGCGCCGCGGATAAGCGCGAGGGCGAATCCGTCGCTGAACACGATCTTGTCGATGACGTCGCCGGAGAGATATTCGTTGATGGTCGGCGTCTTGAGTACTGCGGAACGGCTCTTGAAGCCAAGCATGCAGCTGCTGTTGTCGCCGAATGTGTATACGTTGTTGTCGCTGGTCTGGACGATTGTGACCTTGTCGCCGCACCATACGCCGATGGCGTCAACGTCAAGCTTTACCTTAGTGGGCTTCTTTCTGGAGGTGGTGTCGCCGGTGCCCAGCTGACCCTTGTCGTTGTTGCCCCAGGTGTAGAGCACGCCCATGTCGTCAATTGCAGCCGCATGATCTGCGCCTGCGGAATAAGCCACGATCTTCCTGCTTACGAGCGCAGGCTTGGCAACGTTTGTGCCTGCCGCGGCGGAGAACAGCTCGCCGTACAGTCCGGAGCCGGCGGTGGACACTCTGCCGTTGTTCTTCAGCATTACGGAGTGGTGCTCGCCGAACGCGATGGAAACCACGCCGCTGGTAACTGTGGTGGGAACATACAGGTCCTCGGTCTTGCCGTTATGGAGCTGGCTGTATGTATTGTCGCCCCAGGTATACAGCACGCCGCTGTCCAGCACCGCGCCGGAGGAGCTGCCGCCTGCAAACACGGAGCTTACGTTCCTGATGGAAACCTTCTCGAAAGAGTTGAATGTGGACGAATCGTCGTCCAGTCCGAGCTGACCGTGGGTATTGTTTCCTGCTGCGCGGACTGTTCCGTCGTTCATCAGGACGAGGGAGTGCTCGTCGCCGGCGTCAGCGCTTGCCGCGCCGCTGTCGATAACCTTCACCAGGGATTCGGAATCCCGGTAGCTGCCGTTGCCCAGCTGACCGCTTTCGTTATTACCGCAGGCGTATACCTCGCCCTTTTCGGTGACAACGATGGTGAATCCGTCGCCGGCGGCGATATCCACTGCGTTCTGGGCGATATTTACATCGTCGTTCTTACGGGAGTTGGAGGCGAATCCGAGCTCGCCGTATTCGTTGCTTCCCCAGCCCATAACGGAGCCGTCCCTGAGCAGCGCCACGGTGTGGGTGTCGCCGGCGGCTACCTCGGCAACGTTGTCCATGAGCTTCTGGGGTGTGTAGATGTAGGTGCTTGAAGTACCCGGATCGATCTGACCGTTGGAGTTATCGCCCCAGCCGTACAGTGTACCGTTCTGATCAATGGCGAAGCTTACGTCGTCGTTTGCCTCGGCATAGACCACTTTATCCATGACTTTCTTTCCGTTGGATTCGCTCTCGCCGGAGCCGATACCAAGCTGCCCCTTGCTGTTGTCGCCAGCCGCCCACAGGGACATGTCACTCTTTATGACAAGGCTGTGGTTTTCACCTGCGGCGATGGTGTCCACGCTTACGCCGGAATTTGCCGCAGAAGCCGTGACCGGTATCATGGCCACGATCTGTGCCGCGCAGAGCGACACTGCGATGATCTTTGATCTTCTGTTCATTCGAACTCCCTCCATATAATATATTGTGAGCAATCCCTGTCTGAATTGCTGACCTTTCTTTCCCCTTCAATATATAAAACAATTATAGACCCCAAAAGGTTGCAGGTTTTTTAAAAAATTTTTCCAGAACATTATTTTTTCGCAAATTATTCCCGGATACTATATAAGACGGGAAATAAAAAGAAACGGCGCCCCATATCAAACAGGGCGCCAGGACTCTTATTTATTATAGTTCTTTGCTGTCCTTACCAGCTTCTTGATGTAGTCCGGGAATTCCCAGGCGAGGGTGTCGCGGTGGAGGAGTCCGAACTTCTCGTTGCCGTAGCCGTAGGCGTTGTTGTCCCAGAGGAATATCCTTATCCCCTTTTCGCCGAACACCTTCGGGAAATATCCTGCCCAGTTCATGCGGTCGGAGAGGTTGTTCTTGTTCACCGTGCCGCACTCGCCGATGATGACTCCCGTGCCCTTGCTGACGAACCTGTCATACAGCGTATCCGCGAGCCAGGTCAGCTCCCCGGTGCTGTTGACGTCGTCCGGGTCGAACTTCGTCGTGCCGTTCTCGTTCATCGCGAAGTTGTAGGGGGAATACGCGTGCACCGACACGATAAGGCTGCTGTCCGCCGGGAGGGTGAATCCGTCCAGACCGGAGGCGCTCGCCGCGTAGGTCGGTATCATCAGCGCGCGGTAGCTGTTGTTTCCGCCGGTGGCGCGGACTGCCTTCACGAAGCATTCGTTCAGCTTGTTTACGGCGCTCCTGCCTTCGGTGTTTCCGCCGTTCCATTCCCAGTTGGTGTTACGCCAGCGCGGCTCGTTCAAGCCCTCGAATATCAGACGCTCGCCGTAATCCTTGAATCGGTTCGCTATCTGCGTCCAGAGGTTCTTCATCTTGCGTCTTGCGTTGGTGAGGTTGGATTCATAGGGGTCGTACCAGTCCTCGTGGTGGGCGTTGAGGATAACGTACATTCCCTCGTCGTAGGCATAGTCCACGACTTCCTGCACGCGGTCGAACCACGCGCTGTCCACGTTGAGCTCGGAATCTGAGTGATTGAACCAGGTGGTAGGGATACGCACGGCGTTGAATCCGGCTTCCTTGACCTTGAGGATAAGCGATTTCGTCGTTTTGGGGTTGCCCCAGCTGGTTTCGCTGTTCATGCCGCTTCCGGTGGCGTCAAGGGAGTTGCCGAGATTCCACCCGATGGTGATACCCTTGGAAAGCTCCACGGGGTCCACCGGGGCGGAGAGGGCTTCTGAGGAGTTCCCGGAGGCGCTACCGGAGGTGGAATCCAGAATGTATTTGTCGAATATCTTGTCCGCCTGGGAAGTTCCGGAGCCTGCCATAACGGTCATGGCGGTGACGAACGCTGTTATTTTAGAAAGTAATCCCATATTATCTCCTTATGCTGTAGGTTCTGCTGTGGATTCCGCGGTGGCGAAGTAATCCGTGCCGGTTATCCCGTCGGCGCCGTTCATCATCGCCTTTACGAGAAGCTCATACCTGGGCACGTTGTTGTATCTGTCGAAAAGTCCGAAGGTTTCTCCGCTCATGAATGAGCCGTTGTCCCACCAGAAGCAGGGGATACCTATTTTCTTGAAGGTGCTGAAGTAGTACTCCGCCCAGGCTGCGCGGTATGGCTCGTTCTGGCGGTTCATCGCGCCGCATTCGCCGATTATGACAGCCTGACCCTTGCTGATAAACAGGCGGTCCAGCACCTCGGCGAGGGTGTCTATTTCACCGGTGCAGCTGGTCTTGGACGCCACCCACTTGTCGCTTCCGGGATTCTGGAGCGCGAAGCTGTAGGGGATATACGCGTGCACGGAAACTATCAGCCGGTCGTCGTCCGGGAGTTCCAGTGCGGAAAGGGCGCTCTCGCTGGAGTTCGCGGCGTAGGGGCACACCATCAGGAAGCGGTACTGGTTGTTGCCGCCGGTGGCTCTTACTGCGTCAACGAACACCTTGTTGAGGTGGTTCACAACAGTCCTGCCCTCGTCGTTGCCGCCGTTCCACTCGAACTGGGTGTTCTTCCATCGCGGCTCGTTCATGCCCTCGAAGATGAGGTGCTGGTCGTAATCCCTGAAGTAGTCCGCTATCTGGGTCCAGCAGGTGGTCATCTTTGCGGAGATCGCCTCCTCCTGGTCGGCATATGGCTGATACCAATCCTCATGGTGCATGTTGAGGATAACGTACATATCCAGGTCGTAGGCATAGTCCACTATCTCCTTTACCCGGGCGAGCCATTCGGCGCTGATTGTGTTGTTCTCGTCCATCTGCTTCTCCCAGGTGGTGGGGATTCGCACGGCGTTGAATCCGGCGTCCTTTACGCCCTGGATAAGTTCCGGGGTGGTCTGGGGATTGCCCCAGCTGGTTTCCTGGCTGACGCCGGCGCCGCCGTTGGCGTCCAGGGTGTTCCCGAGGTTCCAGCCGATGCGGATATCCGCGGTCAGTTCCATCGCAGTGAGGGAGGTGTCGAATTCGTCCGCGGTGGATACTTCCTCCCCGGCGGATTCCCCGGTCGCCCCGGAGGCCGCCTCCGACCCGTTTCCGCCGGAACAGCCGGCGGCGGTCACGCCTCACATCGCGGCAAGCGCCGCAGCAACTAACTTCCTGAATTTCATAGATATACTCCTTGCCGGGGATTCTCCCCATAAAATGCTACCTATCCATTATATAATATCCACGGGGCTTAGTCAAGGGGATTTCTGATTTTTATTGTGGTCCGCGCCCCGGCACAGAATTTTGCGTATTCTTCTTGACTTCTCGGGGATTTTGCGTTATACTAGATAGGTAACTATATCACTGTCCCTGCAAGCCATGCAGGGCTTAGCCGGCGAAAAATCCCCGATGGGGCTTTTCCGCCGAACATTCCAACTGCGCGCACGTTTTGCCGGCTGTGCCGTCAACCCGTACACTTGTTGGAATAGAAGTGTTTTTTACCCCGGCAGAGCCGGAGTAAAAAAGTATTTCAATTTTCTCAGCCAAGACCGATTTTATCGGAAAACTATTGTCCCTGCAAGCCATGCAGGGCTGAAAGGAAATCAACATGAACAACACAGAAAAGACACTTGAAAAGATCGTTGCGCTCTGCAAGGGCAGAGGGTTCGTATATCCCGGCAGCGAGATCTACGGCGGACTTGCGAACACATGGGACTACGGCCCCCTCGGCGTGGAGCTCAAGACCAACATCAAGAACGCATGGCGCAAGAAGTTCATTCAGGAGAACAAGTACAACGTAGGACTTGATTCCGCTATCCTGATGAATCCCCAGACCTGGGTCGCTTCCGGACATGTGGGCGGATTCTCCGACCCGCTGATGGACTGCAAGGACTGCAAGACCCGTCACCGCGCCGACAAGCTCATCGAGGACAACGGCGGCGACGCCAACGGCTGGACCAACGAGCAGATGATGACCTATATCCGCGATAACGGTATCAAGTGCCCGAACTGCGGATCCACCAACTTCACCGATATCCGTCAGTTCAACCTGATGTTCAAGACTTTCCAGGGCGTTACCGAGGACAGCAAGAACGAGATCTACCTCCGCCCCGAAACCGCCCAGGGTATTTTCGTCAACTTCGCGAATATCCAGAGAACGAGCCGCAAAAAGGTTCCGTTCGGCGTTGCGCAGGTCGGCAAGTCCTTCCGTAACGAGATCACTCCCGGTCAGTTCATCTTCCGCGTGCGCGAGTTCGAGCAGATGGAGCTTGAGTTCTTCTGCAAGCCCGGCACCGACCTCGAGTGGTTCCAGTACTGGCGCAGCTACTGCAAGAACTTCCTGCTCTCCCTCGGTCTGAAGGAGGAGAATATCCGCCTGCGCGACCACAGCCCGGAGGAGCTCTGCTTCTATTCCAAGGCTACCACCGACTTCGAGTTCATGTTCCCGTTCGGCTGGGGCGAACTCTGGGGAGTTGCAGACCGCACCGACTACGACCTGACTCAGCACATGAAGACTTCCGGCAAGAGCCTGGAGTATTTCGACCCGGAAACCAACGAGAAGTACATTCCGTACGTTATCGAGCCGTCCCTGGGCGTTGAGCGTCTGTTCCTGGCAGTTGTATGCGACGCCTATGACGAGGAGCAGCTGGAGGACGGCACCAGCCGTACCGTTATGCACCTGCACCCGGCTCTGGCTCCGGTCAAGGCGGCGATCCTGCCCCTGTCCAAGAAGCTCAGCGAGAAGGCTGGCGAGCTGCACGACGAGCTCGCGAAGTACTTCAACGTGGACTTCGACGACGCCGGCGCTATCGGCAAGCGTTACCGCAGACAGGACGAGATCGGTACTCCGTTCTGCGTAACATACGATTTTGAGTCTGAGAACGACGGTGCTGTGACCGTGCGTGACCGTGATACGATGGAGCAGGAGCGCATCAAGATCGAGGAACTGGATGCTTACTTTGCACAGAAGTTTGCGTGGTAGGCAGATGGAGAAGATAAAAAAGTTTTGGAATGCCGTATCGTATGAGGTTGTGATTGCAGCCGGCCTGATCGTCTGGTTTCTGACAGGCAGGGCGTTAGACCTGCAGGGCTGGTCATCGGCATGGAATGCGATGGACTATTCCATGGGAACGGGATCAAGGCTTCTCATCGGGAGCATTTACCGCCTGTTTTACGGAGAGTATCTGGATTACACGGTGGCATACAAATACGTCGCCGTGGGAACGATGCTCACGATACTGGTGCTTGCCATTGTGCTGGGGAGAATGATCCGTCTTGCCGTCGCTAAGAACGATCAGATCCGGCACGCCGTCTTTGGGGCGGTGGCGCTGTACCTTGTCGCACCGTTTTCGATTGCCTATGTGTGGAACGATCAGAATTTAGGCAGACTGGATGTCTACATGCTGTTGGTTGCACTGCTGGCACTGTTTGTTGGTCTTACGATTAAGAATACATATGTGAAGTGTGTCTGCTATACCGTGCTCGGTGTCGTGGGACTTGCCATTCACCAGGGATTTGCATTTTTGTATTATCCGATTGTCTTTTCGGTGATGGTATATGACGTGTTTGAGGAAAACAGGGTGCATGCCGGCAGGTTTGCCGCCGCGTTTGTATCCGGCCTCATCAATGTGGCGGTAGCGGTGGATTTTCAGTTTTTCAGCAGTATCCATTTTGACAGTGCGAAGGAACTTGTGACATTTCTGGAGGGGAGAACGAACCTCACTATTTCGGAATATGCGCTTGATATTGAGTATTTTCTGAAAATGGATTACCAGCTGAAGGAGATTACACCCCAGTTTTACAAATATGATGCGCCGATCCGGCATGCGCTGTTGGTTCTTCTGTTGTTGCTGCCGGTGCTTGTGTGGTGTTTTCAGATTTACCGGGATGTCTTTGGCTGGCAGAAAAAGAGCAATGTGAAGTGGTATGCATCGCCGTATTTTTACATGCTGCTAAGCCAGCTGTGTTTTGTGCCGATGTTCGTGATCCACACGGACTGGGGCAGACATTTTGCACCGCTCTTTGCCATGCAGATTTTTATGTTTCTGTTCTATGCGGCGAAGGGAGAGCCGGCGATGGTTTACGCGTGTGAGAATATGTGCGGCAGGATGAAGAAGCATCCCTGGATCTTTGTCGTGTCGATCCTCTGGATCGCAAAGCGCGACAGCTTCGGGGCT